>Ga0265296_1001605_pt1 | contig 25407 bp, 25 predicted proteins | sample MunlanPumphouse1_FD_189073 | JGI IMG/M metagenome (GOLD analysis project Ga0265296, IMG submission 189073) | Groundwater microbial communities from a municipal landfill in Southern Ontario, Canada - Pumphouse #1 | ecosystem: Environmental > Aquatic > Deep subsurface > Groundwater | place... | reverse complement strand
CCCGGCCTTCGACTATCGCTCCCTTCGACTTTCGCTCAGGGAGCTCTGAGGCCAATCGCCTTTCGAATCCCTCAAGGCGACCATGAAGCCAATTGAATGATCGAAGAGCTCAGGCCGCCCCGAGGCCTATCGAGGGGCGGGAGAGGAAGAATCATGCGCTGGTCTTCCCCTCCCGCTGGCCTTCGATTCCTCCCTTCGACTTTCGCTCAGGGAGCTCTGAGGCCAATCGCCTTTCGAATCCCTCAAGGCGACCATGAAGCCAATTGAATGATCGAAGAGCTCAGGCCACCTCGAGCGAAGTCGAGAAGTGGGAGGGGATTGAGGGGTAGGTAAAATTACGCCGCTGCCAAAAGATAACACTAAAAATATGGTATAATAATTTACGTATGAAAATCTCTTTCTTCGGCGCGGCGCGCGAGGTCACCGGTTCCTGCTTTTTGTTTGAAGCCAATGACACTAATGGCGTGACGCGTAAAATTTTAATCGACTGCGGCATGTTTCAGGGGGAAAAATTTTCCGAGGAAAAAAACCATGAGCCGTTTCCTTTTGATCCCAAATCTTTGGATAAAGTTTTCGTCACTCATGCTCACCTTGACCACACAGGTCGCTTGCCGAAACTTATGAGTGATGGCTATGCGGGCGAATTTATCATGACCGCGCCGACCGGCGCCCTTACTTACATTGTTCTTGAAGATGCTTTTCATATCATGACTGAAAACGCCAAACGAATGAAGGAAAAAGTTTTATACAGTCGTGAGGATGTTGACCTGGTTCATAAAAGTTGTAATGGCATCGGCTATCATCAACAAATTGAGGTGGCGCCGGGAATTACCGCCATGTTTCATGAAGCTGGACATGTCCTTGGCTCGGCTTATATTTCCTTTGAAGCTGAAGGCAAGCGAATTGTTTTTTCCGGCGACATTGGTAATGATGATGTGCCGATTTTGGCCGAGACCGAACCAATCTCGCGAGCCGATGTGGTGGTATGCGAATCAACTTACGGCCACCGTTTGCATGAAAGCGCCAGCGAACGCGGTCGTTTGCTTAAAAAATATCTGGCCGAAACCATTGGCGGCCAAGGCACGCTGCTTATTCCGTCTTTTTCCATTGAGCGCACCCAGGAATTGCTTTATGAGCTTAATCAAATTCTGCTTCATGATTTAAAAACCGATTTGCCGATTTTTCTTGATAGCCCCATGGCCATTCGGGCCACCGAACTCTACCGCCATTTTAAAACTTATTTGGAATTTGAGGCGCCGATTCTTTCCGATCCTGATCGCGATTTTTTCAGCTTCCCCAATTTGCGGGAAACGATTGGCGTGGAGGATTCCAAATTCATTAATTTGATTCCGCCGCCCAAAGTTGTGATTGCCGGCTCGGGTATGATGACCGGCGGTCGGGTTATGCACCATTTGATGCGCGTTTTGCCCGATAAAAACAGTACGGTTTTAATCATCGGTTATCAAGCCCGCGGTTCGCTCGGTCGTCGTATTTACGAGGGAGCTAAAAAAGTCCATGTTTACGGTCAAGAATTACAAGTCAAAGCCAAAGTTGAAGCGATCGGCGCTTTTTCCGCCCATGGCGACCAAAATAAATTAACTCGCTGGGTGCAGCCGGAAGAGGGAAGTTTGCCAAGAATCTTTTTGGTTCACGGCGACCATGAAGCGCAGGATGTTTTTGCCACTCACTTAAAGCATGAATTGAAAGCCGAAGTTTCGGTGCCGGATTTTGGCGAAAGTTTTGAGATTTAAATAGTGAAAAATTTGTTTTGAATTAGCTAAAATGTTTCATTTTTAAGCGATCGTTCAAGATCGCACGATTTATCGTTAATCTGGCAAAAATATTTCAAATTTGAACGATCGTTCAAATTTGGATTAATTTAAGAAAAAAAGTCAGGAAAATCCGACTTTTTTTGCAAAGAAAAAACGCCTCTGAGTGAGGCGCGGGGAGTCAGGAGTCGAACGACTGTAACCTAGATGCCTTTGGTTTTCATGATAAGCCGCAGGTGAATGACGCGGATTTTGGGGCTGCGCTTCAAGGCTATAAGAGCCGTGGTGACAGTTTTTTTGTCCACCGAAGCGCTGTCCGGAACCGCGGTTTCGGCAGCCGTTAAGTTGACAGAAGGGAAGTAGAAGGCCATTATGGCCAAACGATTTGTCTCGTCGAGCAATCCGATGGCTTCCTTGAGAAGTTCGGTTTCTTCGTTGTGCCAACTGTAGCATTGCTGAAAGGCATGGGTGTCGACAAAAGAACAAATCAGGTAATCGATTAAATCCTGATTCGAGATCGGCAGTTCTTCTTCCGGGATCTCGTTCATAAAAACTTTGTCGAAGAAAAGTTTTACATGTTCAATTGTCGCTTCTTGGACTTCACGTGCAGGATGCTCGTCGCGAGTGGCATCGAAGATGCGCGCGTAGACACAGTGACGCGGAGCACAGAAAAACCGGGACATATGGACGGCCGTGATGGCGCCGCAGAGTTGTCCGAGGATCGGCTCAATTCCCGGAATTGCCGTGAGCTCGATTCTGTTGTTGAAAAGATCATTGGCAGTGACTTTGAGCCAAGTGCGAAACTCAGTTGTGTTCATGGTGTTCCTTTCGTAGGGTAATTCCCATCTTTATCTTACATATTCTTTTTTTTAAGTCACGGTCAACACTCATTTTTTCAACATTCCTATTTTAACAAAGATGCTAACAAAAAAAAGAACCGCCCGAACGGGGAGGTTCCCATTGGGACGGTAGTTGTAGCTGGGTTCAGACGGCCTTGAAGTAGAGGCCGCTGAATTCTCGAGCCTGCCTTTCTCCGCAGATTTCGATCGTGAGAGGATGGCCGGTGCCGTCGTCGAGAGTCACCCATTGCGGGTGGCCGACGGTTTGCAGTAGAGATCTGCCGTATCCCTTACTTCTGTCGTAGGGACACATGTGGGTCTGGCCGTCCCCGTCGATCATTGGTGCACCACAGGTGCATTTGTTGGGCACTTCCTCAACGGTGCAGATTGTGAATGGGCCTGGGCCACATTCTTTCTGCGCTCCCTTCCTGACTTCCGCACACCCTATTTTTAACCCATAATTTTCGCTAATCTTAGCATAGCAATATTGAATTTTGGGTGCTGCAAGATCAAAATTAAATCAGAATGAATTTTGTTTATTTTAAGGCAAAAAATAATCAAGCAAAAAATTCCATAGTAATTTTAAAGCGTTTTTTAAAAATCTTTCGGTGCTGTAATGCGGAAGTCAGGTCAACGGTGCAGATTGTGAATGGGCCTGGGCCACATTCTTTCTGCGCTCCCTTCATTATCTCGTCGAGGTCGCCCCAGCTTACGGTCTGACCAGGCGCGAAAAGATTCTGACGCATTTAACACCTCCTCTAGTTTACATGTTGTTGATCGATTATGGCCAAACAATATAACATAAATAACGCTTAAAGTCAAGTATTTGTACCAAATTCGACATTTTCCTCGACATTTCCCCTTTTTTCCGCTAAACTTTCCTCACGGAGTAGATTAATGCGAGATTCGTGATTTATGAACAAATTTAAAAACAACTTTGCCTATATTGACGGTAATAATTTGTATCGGGGCACAAAAAACGATGGCTGGCTCGTTGATCTCTATCGTTTTCGTCGATGGTTATCCGATAAATTTGGCGTAACTCGCGCTTATTACTTTATCGGATTAATTCCTAAGGAAACCAATTTATACGCCACTCTGCAGAAAGCCGGTTATACAATAATTTTTAAAGAAGTCGTTTACGACGGTGAAGGCAGGCCAAAAGGAAATTGCGATGCTGACCTGGTTTTACAATCGGCTATCGACGCTTTTGAAAATAATTGTGAAAAACAAATTTTAATTACCAGCGACGGTGATTATGCCGGTTTGGCTAAATTTTTGAAAGAAAAAGATAAATTAGTTTCTGTTTTATCACCTAATAAAGTAAATAGATGTTCTGTTCTTCTAAAAAGAACCGGAGTTCCAATTGTTTATTTAGAGGGTATTAAACCAAAAATTGAATATATGAAAAAGCCCCCAGTAAGGACGGAACCTTAAAGGGGTCTTTTTCGTAGTGATTCTACTTTTAGAGTATTACAAATTACTTTTTTTGTCAAGTGTATATGTTGGCCCAGTCAAAAATTCGCAATTTCTGCATCATTGCCCACATTGATCACGGTAAGTCCACTTTGGCTGACCGGCTTCTTGAAATTACCGGCGCGGTTGATATGCGCAAGATGAAGGAGCAGATTCTTGACTCCATGGATTTGGAGCGCGAGCGCGGAATCACCATCAAGCTCGCTCCGGCGCGCATGCAGTATAAAGGTTACACTTTGAATCTTATCGACACGCCCGGACACGTGGATTTCACTTATGAAGTTTCTCGTTCCCTCGCGGCTGTTGAAGGGGCGATTCTTTTGGTTGATGCGACACAGGGTGTGCAGGCGCAAACAGTGGGAAATTTATTTTTAGCAATGGAGGAAAATTTGACGATTATTCCTGTCTTGAACAAGATCGATTTACCGGCGGCGGATGTGCCAAAATGCGTGGCTGAATTAGTTCAACTCATCGGCTGCGATCCAGCCGAGATTTTGAAGGTCAGCGGCAAGACCGGCGAAGGCGTGCCTGAACTTCTCGACGAAGTGATCAAACGCGTTCCGCCGCCGCTCGGCAAGAATGATGAAGCAACGCGGGCTCTAGTTTTCGATTCAAAGTTTGATGATTATCGCGGCGTGGTCGCTTATGTTCGCGTGGTTGACGGAGCAATTAAAAAAGGCGAGATGTTGAAACTGGTTGCTACCGGGGCCGAGAGCGAAGTTTTGGAAGTCGGCTCGCTCGGACCGCGCGGCTATTCGCCTTTGCCTGAACTCGAAACCGGCCAGATTGGTTATGTGGTTACTGGTTTTAAAAATCTCGCTTCCTGCCGCGTTGGCGACACCATGACCTTGGCCAAAAATCCGACCGATCGTCCGCTTCCGGGCTATAAGGAAGTTCGGCCAATGGTTTTTGCCGGAATTTTTCCAAAAGAAGGCAGCGAGTTTCAAAAATTGCGCCGGGCGGTGGAAAAATTAAAATTAAATGACGCGGCTTTGACTTTTGATCCTGAACATTCACCAGCCATTGGTTATGGTTTTCGTTGCGGCCTTCTCGGCCTGCTGCATTTGGAGATTGTAAAGGAGCGTTTGCAGCGCGAGTATGGCGTCGAGGTCATGGTGACCACGCCGTCGGTGGCTTATCGGATTACTAAAAATGACCTCTCGCAAATTATTATCAAAAGTCCGCTCGAACTTCCCGACGCTTCGATCATCAAAATGATTGAAGAACCATGGGTTAGGGCCGATGTGGTTACGCCAAAAGAATCGATTGGCGCGGTTATGGCTTTAGCTCAAGAAAAGCGCGGGGTTTATCGCACGACCGAATTTCTCTCAGAGTCGCGAGCAATTCTGCATTATGATTTGCCGTTGTCGACGATTCTGGTGGATTTTTACGATCGCTTGAAAAGCGCCACGGCCGGTTACGCTTCGCTCAACTACGAGCTGTCTGATTATCGCGAAGCTGATGTGGTGCGTCTGGATATCTATGTGGCTGAAGAAAAAGAGGATGCCTTTGCTTCACTCGTTTATCGTAATGAAGCCGAGCGGGTCGGTCGGGCCATTGTTGAATCACTCAAGGATGCTATTCCGAAACAGTGGTTTGTCATCAAACTCCAAGCCGCGGTGGGCGGAAAAATCGTCGCCTCCGAGCGCATTACCGCTTTCCGCAAAGACGTGACGGTCAAACTTTCCGGCGGCGATGTGACGCGCAAACGTAAACTTTTAGAAAAACAGAAAAAAGGCAAGGCCAAGATGGCCTCAATGGGGCGGGGGAGTGTGGAGATTCCGTCGGATGCGTATTTGAAGGTGTTTAAGAGGTAGGAGGTTGGAAGTGTTGGCGGGACACGATAACAACGATCGTCGTTATCGTGGGATAGCATCACAATAACGAAGACTGTGTTTATTATGAGGAAAATTATGACCGAATATTTTCAAAAATTACCTGAAAGTTTGAAAGATTTTTGCGAAATTTTTCAAGCTGAACTTCCGCGAATAATTCCTGATAATTTAATCGGAATTTATATTTATGGATCGATTTCTTACGGGGCTTTTGAGGAAAATCGTAGCGACGTAGATGTCGCGGCAATAATTAAAAGACCGTTTAGTCCAGACGAATTTAAAAAATTATCTGATTGGTATAAAACCGATTCATTGGCCGTGAGTCCGTGGCTCAAAAAATTAGAAATGGATTTTATAAACGTTGATGATGTTTTGACTCCAAAAAATGAAATATTTACCAGTCGTTTTGCCAGCGGGGAATTAAAAGAAAAAGTAAAATTCGCTGGGGCGTTGATGAATTTGGAAAATTTAAAATCTTGTGGAATTACTTTGTTCGGGGAGGCCCCAGAGATATTTATTCCAGAAATTAATGCGGAACTTTTATCTGATGCCCTGGCGGATAAATTTAAATGTTTGAAAGAAAATATTTTCGCGTGGGAAAAAATTGATTTGTGGAATCAGGTGTATGTCGTGGTTCAGTTATGTCGAGTGGTTTATGTTTTAGAAAATAATGGAAAACCAGTTTCGAAAAAATCCGCGGCCGAATGGTGCGAGAAAAATTTACCGGATCAATTTCGACCGATGATTTCTGTTGTTCTAAACAAAATAGATGATTTTACTGGTATGCGAGAAAATATTATTTCGGAGAATTTACCTAGTTTGGTGGAATATGTCGAAGAATTGTTGCAGGCAAAGACAATTTAATATTTAATTTCTTCACAATCTAAGCGATCGCTTGAGTTATGAAGAAATGTTTCCTAATATGAAAAACCGTAAAAACTGTCGAATCTACGGTGTGAAACCCTATAAAGCCGCGGTTATTCATGGTGGTCCAGGCGGTCCGGGGGAGATGGCTTCGGTGGCAAAAGAGTTGTCGAAAAATTTTGGCGTTCTCGAGCCATTGCAAACAAAAAACAGCATTGGAGGCCAAGTTCGAGAACTAAAAGAGACCTTAGATCAACATGTTGACTCGCCAATTATTTTAATCGGTCATTCGTGGGGCGCGTGGTTGGCTTTTTTGTTCACAGCTCGTTATTCAAAATATGTGCAAAAGTTGATTTTGGTTAGCAGTCCGCCGTTTGAGAAAAAATTTAAAGAAAAAATGGAAAAAGAAAGATCAAGTCATTTGAGCGCTAGAGAACAAAAGAGAATGGAAAAATTACTTGATGATTTGCAGAAACCAGACAAGCAAGCTGATCGAAAATTTCTCGAGCTCGCCAAACTTGCGGGTAAAGCCGATGCTTTTGATCCGTTGCCTCATAAATCAGATTTGATCGAAGCGCAATTTGATATTTACAAAAAAGTTTGGCCAGAAGCCAATGAAATGCGGACGAGCGGGGCGCTTCTTAAACTCGGAAAGAAAATTATTTGTCCCGTCGTAGCGATTCACGGTGATCATGATTCACATCCATATCGAGGCGTGAAAGAGCCGCTGACCAAGACAATTAAAAAATTTAAATTTGTTTTCCTTAAAAAATGCGGCCATCGGCCATGGATAGAGAGATATGCTAAAGATAGGTTTTATCGAATTTTTAAAAATGAAATCGTTTAATAAGAGGATTTAGAAATATGAAAAATTCGTTCATAGACGTGGCTTCAATTATTGTGCTGGCAGGAGTTTTTGTTTTGAATATTTTATTTAGAAACCAATTTGATGGCGGAAGTATTCTTTTTATTGCTAGCCTTTTAATTGTGCTTGTTGGAATAACTATTTGGTTGATTGGTAAAAAGACCCTCGGTGAATTTTTCTCTACTTCGCGTTATCCTAAAGGTTTTGTGACAAAAGGAATATATTCAAAAATCCGTCACCCCATGTATTATAGCGGCATAGTGATATATATCGGGACGGCGTTATTTTTTCGATCTTGGGTAGGATTGGGGTTAGTATTTTTTCTAGTTATACCGATACTATATTATTTTATAAAAAAAGAAGAGGGTTTTCTCCGCGAAAAATATAAAGATCAGTATTTGGTTTATAGAGAAAAAACTATAATATAATTAAAATTTTTTCCTTTTTGGAATTTGGTGCTTAGAATTTGGAATTTCCAATCTTTTATGCAAAAAATGGACATCGCCAAATTATACAAAACCCAAATTTCGCTTAGCGAATGGTTTGAAAAAATCGGCCACAAAGATGCCGCGGCTTTGCGGTTGGAAGACAATGACAAGCGCGAGCGCATGGAGGTTTTGCGCCAGCAGATTGGTTTTCCTTATGATAGTGCAACTAAGTTTTCGGCCGTCGAGGTGGCCGAGCGCAGGCCGGAGTTTTTAGCCTGGCTGGCCGAACACGGCCAAGAGGTTTGTGCCCTGCGCTTGGTTCCAAATGATTCTGCCTTGCCCAAACTTCGTCTGCGCGGACAGACAGTGGAAAAAGTTTTGGACTGGTTTGCCGAGCAGACGATCGATCCGACGCAATATCGCGCCGACTTTGTTCCGCATTCTGAAAATATTATTTGGTCAACAATTTTTGTCGTGAATCAACAAGGAATTTTTGGCGAAGTTATTCGCGGCGGGCATTATCAATTGACTCAGGGTTTTTACGACGGTGGTGAGCCGATTTCGTTTTCGTTTGATTTCAATGACTGGCGTTTTTCCGCTTCGGATACAGAAACTATTCAACACGTTCGCGATATTGTCGAACGACTTAGAATTTCTAACTCCAATGACCAAGATTTTTTAAAACAAGAATTAAACTCGACTTTTGTCCACGATTATCTGTGCGGTTATTTTGAAACCGTTTGTTCCGAAGAGTTCGGGTTATGGTTTGTCGATTACAATCGAATTTTGCACGAAGCGCTTAGCGATTCGTTTCAGGCATTGAATTCCGAAAACGCAGACGAACTTTGCGGTCAAGTCGGTTGTCCCGGAATCGCTCAAGGTCGAGTTCGTATTGTTACCATCGACGAGGTTGCTGGCACAAATTTGTCTTCTGATGAAATTTTGGTTTGTTCCATGACCACACCAGAATATTTGCCACTCATGTTGCAAGCCGCGGCCATTGTCACTGACCAAGGCGGTATCTTGAGTCACGCCGCCATTATTGCCCGTGAGTTGAAAAAACCTTGTGTGGTGGGGACTAAAAAAGCGACTTTGGTTTTGCATGATGGTGATTTGGTGGAAGTGGATGCGGAGAAGGGAAAAATAACGATACTTAATCGGCCTTGACAATCGACTAAAAATCGACTAAAATACGACTATAAAATAACTCTATGTTTGAACCAAAATTTACCATTACTTCTAAAATTTTGGCTAATATTAAACGTATTGCCGAAATCACTTCAGAATTAAATAGCCGCCATTTTTCCAAAGTGGTTTTGTTGGAATTGGAAAAGCGCGCCAGAGCGCTTTCTTCACATTCGTCAACTAGTATCGAGGGTAATCCATTACCGCTAACCGAGGTTAAGAAGATTTTAAAAAATCGTCCCGAGCACATCCGCGACACGGAACGAGAAGTTTTAAATTACAACCAAGCCCTGATCGAGCTCGATAAAAAGATAAAACTCGGAGTGACTTTTGATTTGGCTTTACTGCTTCGAATTCAAAAAACCGTCACGAATGGGCTGATAGCCGATTTTAATTCAGGCAAAATTCGTCGCGCTCCGGTTTTTGTTAATGATCCGCGCAAACGCCAAACTGTTTATTGGCCGCCTGATCATCAAGATGTTTTGAACTTAATAAAAGATCTACTTAATTTTATCAAAAAAAATCGCGGTAAAGTTGACCCGCTAATTTTGGCCGGAATTTTTCATAAGCAATTTGTTGTTGTACATCCATTTATTGATGGCAATGGCCGCACCGCCCGTTTGGCCACAAAATTTCTTTTGGCCGAAATGGGAATTAACACTTTTAACCTGTTTAGTTTTGAAAATTATTATAATCAAAACGTGGAAAAATATTTTGCTCGCGTTGGCGAGTTGGGTAATTATTACGATATTAAAAATAAGATGGACTTTTCTTCATGGCTCGAATATTTTACTGATGGAATTATTGATGAACTTTTACGCGTAAACGGTGAACTAGAAAAAATGGCCGTTCCGGCTACTGAAGAATTAAAGAATTACCACACTAAGATTTTTGAATTTATTAATGTTCATGGTCGAATTACTGATAGCGATTATGCTAAGTTGACCAATCGAGCCAAAGCGACACGTACTATTGATTTTAAAAAACTTTTAGGTCTGAAATTAATCGAACGACACGGCCAAGGACGAGCAACTTTTTATAAATTGAAGGAAAAATAGAGAATTAAAATTTTATGGAATTCATCCGAAACTTTTCTCAACTCAACAAAACCAACACTCCCATTGCCGGCGGTAAAGGCGCCTCGCTCGGCGAAATGTTTCAGGTCGACATTCCCGTCCCACCGGGTTTCGTGGTTTTGTCCGCGGCTTTTGAAAAGTTTTTGGCCGAGACGGATTTGAATGTGGAAATCGATTCGCTTTTGGAAACCGTTAAACACAATGATGTAAACACTGTCGAGCAGGCCTCGGAAAAAATTCAAGCCCTGATCCTCGCCGCCAAAATGCCCGACGACATTGCCGAGCTGATCCAAAAGTTTTTCCGCGAACTCGGGGCTGAATATGTGGCCGTGCGTTCCAGCGCCACGGCCGAGGATAGTGCTTCGGCGGCCTGGGCCGGCCAGCTCGACAGTTTTCTTAATACCACTGAAAATGATTTGCTCGATAAAGTGAAACACTGTTGGGCCTCGTTGTTTACTCCTCGCGCTATTTTTTATCGTTTTGAACAAAATTTACACACCCAAAAAATTTCCGTCGCCGTCGTTGTCCAAAAAATGGTCGCGAGCGAGGTTTCGGGCATTGCTTTTTCGGTTCATCCTGTCACACAGGATTATAACCAACTGATTATTGAAGCCGGTTTTGGTTTGGGCGAGGCGATCGTCTCCGGGCAAATCACACCTGATAGCTATGTGGTGGAGAAAACTCCGCGGAGAATTGTCGATAAAAATGTTGCCGCACAAACTCGCGGCATCTTCCGTCTCGACGAGGGTGGAAGTGATTGGCAAGAACTTCCGCCAGTGCGCGGCGAACAACAGAAATTAAGCGACGAACAAATTTTTGAGCTTTCAGAAATTATTTTGCGAATTGAAAAACATTATGGTTTTCCTTGCGACATTGAGTGGGCGTTTGAGAGGGGAAAATTTTTTATTGTGCAATCGCGGCCGATTACGACATTGAAAAAATAAATATAGGCATTGATTTTTTCTGTCTTTTTTGTTAAAATAAAATCAGAAATATATGACTACAATAAAAGAAATACAATTAACCACCGAGATTTGGAAAGAAGGCAATATGTTTGTTTCGTATGTGCCGCAGCTTGATGTTTCGTCTTGCGGAAAAACTGTCGACGAGGCGCGAAAAAATATTCGCGAAGCGGCGGAATTATTTTTGGAAGAATCGGAAAAAGCCGGGACAATAAATCAAAACCATTATGTTATTAACCGCTCTTCATGAACTAACCAAACTCGGCGCGCAAAAGCCGCTCACTATGTGGCTGCCGGAATATCAGACAAAAAGTCGTGATTTGTCGGTTGATTTGTCGGCCGTGGCCGAGAAGATTGAGGCTGGCACTGGCGTGCGCGAGAACATCGAGCATTTGGCAGAGATTTTAAAAACCGATCAACCCGGCGAATACGAATTAGCCAGGTTGATTTTGCGCACGGCCGAGTTTTTTAAAGAACAAATCGACACTTTGCCCGACGAAGATCGAAATACGGTTTTCGCTTTTATTTCCGACAGCAAAAAGTTTTGCGATCGCGCTCAAGCGGCCGAGTTTTTGGGTCGTGAACGAGATCGGGTTAAAACCACTTCATCACTAACGCAACAAACCGCCCATGACCGCCGGTTATTTGAGCTCGAAGGCATGATGTACTGTCTTGAATATTATCTGACTCTTTATAAAGCCATACTTGACGCTCCTGACGATTCAGCCAAAAGAAAAGTTATTGAAAGCACGGAAATCGATTGCGGTTATGGCGAAATTCCCGGTTTATGGATTGATTTTGACAAAGACGAGGTCTTACAAAAATTTATCCTCAAAATTTTAGACAATGATTTGCGCCAAGAATTGGCAGCGGCCTACTATACGGCCAAAGAAAAAGTTGCTAAAATCAAAATGTCCTGCGACAAACAAGGCTCTTGCCAAGCCTCTTATGATGGCGTAACTATAGAAGAGGTGACGGTGGCTTTTAAACAACTTATAAAAACGTTCATCGTCGCTTTTCAAAAAGTCGGCATTGAACAATTATCCAGTTATTTTCTCACTCCGTTTGGCAAAAATACCAAGTTGGGTGATATTAAGCTTTAAGTTATATGGCTCAAGATGACGAAACAATAAAAAAAGAGGAACCGACCCCTGAAGCTGGCGAGGCACAAAAAATCGAAGAGGGTCAAAAAGTCGTAGCCAAAGGGAAACGACAAACCGCCGTGGGCAAATTGCTTGGCGCTTTGGTGGAAAGGAAGAGAGAAGAAAAAGTTGAGAAAGAGGCGGAACGTGAGAGAGAGACTGTTCATCTAAAAAGAAGGGTGGAGGACTCTATGAATGCCCATTTTTTTAATTTTTCAGCTCTTGAGCAATTGATGGACACGGAAGTTGATGTTTGGCCGTATGTGGAGGAAAGGGTCGAAAGGGAGAGTCGTGCTTTGACTCCCCGTTCTGAGAGTTTTGACAGACTTGATGTTTGGTCACTTGATAGAAATGAAGAAATTTCAGATCTATTAAAATTTATTCATGAAAAAATGCCAAATCGTGATATCGGTTCAGTTGTTGATCGGCTTTTTGCTGGCCTGCAAGATTCCTTCACTCACAGCGAGCGTTTTGGAAATTCTGAAAAAGTAAAAGAACAACTTAATCGTATAAACAAAAGAATTTTTAGATTTTTATCTTTAAATAATATTCCCGCGGATCTAAATACTGACTTAGCTAGAACTGCGGCGGCTGAAACGGTTCTAAAGAAAGATTGCGGCGGTTATGAAAAAATTAGATTTTTCCGCGATTCAACCAAGCGACCGGAAGACAAGGGCGAATTTATCGTTCAAATGGCCGACAAAATTGATCGCGAGTATGGGCCTAAGCTTTCCTGGGTTGAAAAAATAACCGATGTGGCGCTGGAGACGCCCTTAACAGATACACAAATGTCGAAAGTGGCACGACTTTGTCTTAATTTTGAGACTGATGATAAGTTTCTACAAATGAAAGAGTTGTTTGGACAAGAAACTTGGAAAGCCGTGGCGAAAACAGTTTTTCGCTGGAGTGACAGTAATTTTGATACTAAAGGAATTAAGATAATCGCCGAAGCTTTTGGAAATTTAGATAATGATTTGTTTCAGAAGGTGTGGGCAAAATTATTAAAAGATTTTTTTGAAATTTCCACTCGATCCAGTTTTAAATTTAACTTTTTGTTAAACACCTTGGCTCACCGCGATGGTTTATCGCCAAATTTTTGGGATGAAGTATCTTTTGCGTTAATAACTAATGGAGCGAGTTCTTTTGTGGTGGAAAACCTTCAAAAGCTTACATCGGAAGGTCAGAAACAAATAAAGGAACAACTAACTCGTTGGGGATATAACGATGAAACATATAAGGCCGAAAGTCCATCATCGCAAATAATAGAAAGGTTCCGAAAGAGTGAGGTTTTAACGGAGTTTTGGGCCAAGGAATATACGTCGGGAATGCCCGGTGATAACGCCATTAGTTTTGAAGTTTTTAAACAAGCCATAAGCGATGTTATGGGATCGGTTGACGAGAAGAGTCCTGAAGAAATTAGCGAATTAATAAATAACCCAATTTTTAAAAGAAATCTTCTGGAAAAAATTGATAAAATGGTTCGTGACGATAGGGAAAGTAAATGGGAAAGAGGCGAAGGGGATTTCAGAAGTCAAGGAATTGGCAGAATCGAATCATTAAAAAAGTGTCTTGAGGATTTGGCTAAAAAGTTCGGCAAGGAGGTCGCTCGTTTAACTGAAAAAGAATTTGCTGAAATTTCTAGAGATAGAGCCGCGATCAAAAAATGGCAAATAGAAAATTTTTATCCAAAGTTTGATGAGAAAATTTTCTCCACTGTTGATACTTTAGTGGGTAGGGAAGTCGAAGCGGTTGATGCGGAATTAAGGGCAGATTTGGATAGACAATTATCAACGATTGAAGAATCAAAACGAACGACTTTGGAGACGCTTCAAAAAGTGACCGGCGTATCCTTAGATCTTGTCGGGCCAGTCTCGGCCGCGCTTGATAAACAGATTCAGGAAACCATCTTGTTGTTTGCCAGAGCCGAGGAAGGTATACAGAGAGAAGAAGCTAGGATAAAGCAAGCGGCTCGAGAAGTGCTGACAGAGATAAATAGTTTCATTAAAGACCCAGCTAATCGTGACGAGGTTGAACTTTCCGAAGATGGCGGTGGTTTTATTACTTTATTCAGTGTTAAAAAATTGACCGAAGGCGGAGAAGGAAGAAAACACTATGATTCGAATAATTTGGCGAATGATATTTATTTGGAGACTGGTATGTTTAAATCCGCCAGTGAGTTAATTAACGAAGCAAAAAATACTCAAGGGAAATAAACCAAAACCGCCAGCTAATTTAGCTGGCGGTTTTTAGTATATTTTGATCATTTAATTTCGGATGCTGGTATTTTTTCGTGTTCGATCATGCGGAATAGAATTTTTCAGAGAGATAATTTTCAATAACCTGTCGCGAGGCCGGATAAATGGGGGAAGGGAGTTCGTCGAGGGGAAACCAGCGCCATTCGGTAATTTCGTCAGGCTCCAAGACTCGCGGCTCGCCAATAGTATTCTCGCTAAGGAGGCCGATAGTGATGAATTGGGTGTCAGGGACAATGTTGTTGGTTAGGCTGATGATTTTGGTTGTGCCGATGGCCAGGCCGGTTTCTTCCATTAATTCTCGCTCAGCTCCAGCCTCAAAAGTTTCGCCGAAATGTAATTTGCCGCCGGGCATTGTCCAAGTCCCTTCACCGTGCAAAGCGCTCGAGGCTTTGGTCGGGTCTTCGTGGCGTTTGCCTAAAAGAATTTTATTGTCGCGTAAAATCATTACCCCGAAACCCACGCCGGGTTTTTTGTTCTCTTCTGACATATTATTCAAACGGATTATGTCCGGCCTTTAATAAATTTTCGATTGGCACGAAAAGCGGTTGTGGCAAATTATTCCAATCAAACCATTCCCAACCGTCCCAACGATCTGATTCAATAATTGCCGGCTCGCCGGAATCATAATCAGCGACAGCAAAAAGAGTAATGTAGTGTTTATCTTCTTTTTCAAAAATATCGTTAGTATAAATCCACGGCCGGATATTTTTTATTTTTACGCCAGCTTCTTCAAGAGTTTCTCGAGCCGCGCAATCCTCAATCGTTTCGCCGAATTCCAAATGGCCGCCGGTAAAACTCCAAGTACCATCCCCATGAGCGTTTTTTCTTTTGCCCATAAGAACCTTGCCGTCTTTTTTAATTATGACGCCGACACCGACTTTGGGTCTTTTTATTTCTTCCATACTGAATTATAATACCTCTAAGAAATATGAATTGCAAGACAACTAATAACATTATTTTTTAGCTTGAAGTTTTCCAACAAATATGCTAAAATTGATAAATAAATGGTTAAAAAAACTATGAAAAATAAACCTCTTAATGCGAGAAAAATACAAAAAGCCGTATCGCAATCTTCTAAATTGGAAGGGTTGAGTTTTTTAGTCGCTAAAAAAAATAAAAAACTTATTCAAGTTTTAAAAACTTATGGTCGAGCCTTCGCGGTATCGCGTTAGTGATAAAGCCGCCGGAATCAATAATGGAATTTTGATAAATAAACTTGGAATTAAGGATCAGAAAAAGTTGGATAGCGCCGAAACATTGCTTCTTGCCGATACTTATTCTCATTTTTTTGAATTATTGAATAAAAATAAGATCCAATTTGACCTTTCTTTATTATTTGCCATTCATCAATATTTTTTCGAGCCATTATATGATTGGGCTGGAAAAATTAGAACTGTAAATATTTCAAAAGATAAAATGTTTTTTGCGCCAACTGAATTTTTAGACAAGGTATTGGAAAAATTTGCCAAGTTTTTAAAAACGGAATTATTAAAATCACCAACTAGTAAAAATGATCTCGCGCGAAAATTGGCCGTGATTCATAATGAATTTAATGTTATCCATCCTTTTCGGGAAGGAAACGGCAGAACGATTCGTTTGTTTTTAGATTTACTTGCTGTTAATTTTGGTTATAATCCAATTGATTGGGGTAAAAAATCGAGAGTAATTTATTTTGAAGCATGTGCCAGAGGGGCAAGAGGTAATCATGAAGCCATAATAAAGATAATTAAAAATGGCCTTAAAAAACAATGAATCAGAACATATGAAAAACAAGACAGTTAAAATTCTTTGGACAATTATCACCTTTATTGTCGTTTTTTCCATGGTTATGAGCATGGTTATGTACGGTTTTTAATATGGAAAATAAGAAATGGCGGGTGGCTGAGGCAATGCCAGAGGAGGTAAGGTTGGCGTTTCCGGAATTATCGCCAGTTTTGGCGCAGCTGCTCTGGAATCGCGGGGTTAAGACGCAAGCCGAGGTGGATATTTTTTTAGGGCCAGATTGGTCGCGCGACACGCACGATCCTTTTTTGTTTAAGCAGATGAATGAGGCCGTGGCGCGAACTTTTGCGGCTTTGGAAAAAGGCGAAGTCATCACTATTCATGGCGATTATGACGCCGATGGTGTTTGCGCTACGGCTATTGTTTATTCAACCTTGCGAGACATTTGTCGAACTCTAAATTTCGATTTAGAAAAACTTACCACCTACATTCCGCACCGCGAACGCGAGGGTTACGGAGTTTTTCCGGCAACTTCCGAACATTTGCGTCAGCATGACAAAACCGATTTGTTGATTACGGTTGATTGCGGCATCAGCAATGCCGATGCCATCGCTCGCGGGCGGGAGTTGGGTTTTGAGACGATTATTTGCGATCATCACGCGGTGCCTGAAGTTTTGCCTTCCGCGATAATTTTGCATCCGCAAGTTCCCGGCGAACCTTATCCTAATAAAGTTTTGTGCGGAGCCGGGGTGGCTTTCAAGTTTGCTTCAGCGTTGATTGTCGAGGCACAGAAACGAGGAGCCGAATTTCCGGTTGGTTATGAAAAGTGGCTGCTCGATTTGGTGGCCATTGCCACGGTGACTGATATTATGCCGTTGACCGGAGAGAATCGGGTGTTGGAAACTTATGGTCTTTTGGTTTTAAAAAAAACGCGCCGTTTGGGTTTGCAAAAATTATTTCAAGCCGCGGCCGTGAAGCCGGAGTTAATTGATTCTTGGACGATAGGTTTTCAACTCGGCCCGCGTCTCAATGCCGCCGGTCGTATGGATCACGCTGATCCGGCTTTTCGTCTTTTGGTTTCCGAAGATGAGCAAGAAGCCGGCACTTTGGCCACTCAACTTCACGCGGCCAATGTTTTGCGACAAAAGCGGAGTGATGAAATTTATCAAGAGGCTCTGGTCATGATTGGCGAGCCGGGCGAACAAAAGTTTTTGGTGGCCGCGGCCGAGGGCTGGTCGGCCGGGTTGGTTGGATTGTCGGCTGGCAAATTGTGCGAAAAATATTCGCGGCCAGTCGTCATCGTCGCCCGTGATGGCGACAAATTTACTGGTTCGGGCCGCAGCATTCCAGCCTTTGATATTATAAAAGCCTTGAACGCCGCCGCGCCATTCCTCGATCGTTTCGGTGGTCATCCGCAGGCTTGCGGTTTCTCAATAACTGGTGAGGAAAAATACCATCAAGCCATTGCCGCCATGGTCGCGGTGGCCGAAGCTGATTTAAAAAGTGAAGATTTGGTTTCGGAAATTTTTATTGATGCGATTATTCCGCTTTCCGCGGTCAGTTGGGAATTGGAAACAGCGGTAATTCGTCTGGCGCCATTCGGAGAAGGGAACCGCCAACCGGTTTTTGGCAGTTGCGGCCTGCAGCTCGTTAGTTATGAAACCATGGGGTTGGAGGGGAAACATTTGAGAATGACTGCACGCGATCCGGTTGATGGGACGATTAAGAAACTGGTGGCCTTTGGTTTTGGTTCAATCGCGCCGACCATGTCGATCGGTGGTATTGTTGATGTAGCCTATACGATTGGTATTAATGAATGGAATGGAAATAGGGAGTTGCAGTTGAGGGTGGTGGATTTGAAGTTAAATTAGCGTAAATGTTAGATTTTTGAGCGATCGTTTATTTTTTGAACTTTTTATGTTAAATAAACAAAAAATTTCCTTTAAAATACCTTCATATTCTAGTCTGGCCTCTATTTTGTTTAAGTTAGGAGAAAAAAATAAAGGTGATGATGAAGGCTTTGTTGTTTTTATAGACATAAATTCAAAATTTAGACGCGATCTTTTGACTTTAAAAAAGAAAAATTTGATCAAGATCAAAAAAATAGATAAAAATTTAATAAAAGCCGCTCTATTGCCTGATGGGGTATTAGAATTTTTTAAATTAAAAATGGTTCAATCAGAGGAATTGTTCGGTGACGAAGTTTGTATGGTTGTTTTTGATATTCCGGAAAAGTTTAAGAAACAAAGGGCTTTAATGAGAAAATTTTTGATTGATTGCGTTTTTTTAAGAATTCAAAAAAGTGTTTGGATAGCGCGATTTGATTATGTTGACCTTTTAACGGATTTGTTTGTTATGTTAGAAATGAAAAATTGGGTTAGGGTTTTTTGGGCTAAGGAAAAATAAAAAGTGTCATTTTTGAACGATCGCTCTAAAATTATATTTTTTCGCTAATCTTATGGAAAAAAACGTAAAAATTAAAACTCCGGACAAGCACACGATTTACGGCACATTAACGACTTCTAAAAATCAGTCTCTGATTTTGATTATTTTTGTTCATGGTTTAACTGGCTTTAAAAATGAACACCAATTTTTCAATGGAGCAAAATTTTTTGCGGCTCATGGTTTTAATGTTTTTCGTTTTGATCTTTATTCCGGTGAAAAAGGCGGTCGATGGCTTCGGGACACTTCGATTTCTATCCATACCAAAGATTTGGACGCCGTTGTAAAAAGTTTTAAAAAGAAATTCAAGAAAATTTTTGTTATCGGACACAGTTTGGGCGGTTTGACTATCCTAAATTCTGATCTTGCGAATGTTGACGGCGTTGTCTTGTGGGATAGCTCAACCAATAACTGGCCGAAGTTTAAGAATTTTTTTAAATTTAAAAAAAATCTTAAGGGTTTTTTAATGAATTGGGGTATGGAGTATGTTATTGGTAAAAAAATGTACGATGAACTCATGCTTATTTCAGCTCCTAAAGAATTAATTGCTAAGATAAATAAACCGATAAAAATTATCGTGGCCGGTAATGGCGGATTAAAAAAAGCCGGGGCAGAGTATTTCCGCTATGCCAAACCTCCGAAAGAATTTGCGATTATTGCCGGAGCTGGACATACTTTCGACGAAGAAGGAGTTGAGGAAAAATTATTTCAAAGCACATTTGATTTTCTTAAAAGAATTAATCGTTAGTTTTTGTGTTGGAAAATTTCAAGAGAAATAAAATATATGTCCGAAACAAGAAACGAAATTCAAACCAACGAACCAAACATGCGCGATAAGTTTGCCGCGGCCAATGAACATCGTGATTACACGATTTATACCAATTTAATGGACGCCGCTCTTGAGGCCAAAGCGGCTTCGATTTTTCCATTTTTTGGCGAAGTGCCCGAGGGTGCGGTTATTGTTGATATTGGTTCTGGAACTGGGAAGTTGGCCGAGTTGGCGGCGCGGCATTTTCATTCAGCCCAGGTTTTTGCCCTTGATTGTTCGCACGAGCTTTTAGAAATGGCCGGTGATGCTCGGACTTTTATCAAACCGGTTTTTGGCAACGCGGTTGAACAAAATTTTCCGGATAATTCCATTGATGTCGCGTACAGTTCAACCAGCGGCCATGAAATTGAAAGTTTTGGCGGAGCCGGCAGCGCTGAAAAAGCGGTTAACACCATGTTTCGTCAGCTTAAACCCGGCGGTAAATTGGTTTGGCGCGATTTTGCCAAGCCGGCGATAACCGAACCGATTTACATGAGGATTGATTCCACTGTTGGTCTCGAGGCTCCGCCGATTGGTACGCCGCCCGAGGAAATCGATTACAACAATTTGTCGCCGCAGGCCATTTTTGAATGTTTTTATCGTCAGTTTGGCGGCGGGCAGGCTTTTGAATTTGAGCGAGTAACAATTAATGGTTGCGAGTACATAAAAATTTCTTCCGAATGGGCTCATGAATTTTATTTGCGCAAAGATTACACGGCTAATTTTCTTCAAGAAGTAAAAGAAAAATACACTTACTGGTCGCCCGAAGAAGCGGTGCGAGTTTTTGAAGCAGCCGGTTTTGTTAATGTCCAAGTTGTCCCGGAACATAATGAGTGGATTGTTAAAAATCGTTTGAAAGGAAAAATTGAGTTGGCAGTTATGGACGAAACGGGCAATTTACAAAAGATTGATTTTCCACCCACGCACATGATGGCGGTTGGGGAAAAACCGAAAGGTGCGAGTGAGGCTTCCGAGGTTAAAGATTTTTCCATGGCTGATTACGAACAATTGTTGGCTTCGATCGATTACGACGCCGAAAAAGGCGAGGTGAGAATCGGTGAAAAAGTTTTCGCAGTTAAAGACCGGCCGATTATCGGCAGCAAAAAAATTTGTTTTTGGCTTAAAGGCGAACCGGCGCGGGTTTTAAAAATTATCCGACCGGACGCGCTTAATCTTCATAACGCTTTTAAATCGATTTTTCAAACCGTGGCCAGACAAAATGTTTTGGCCGAATACGGCACGCCGAATCTGAAAATTTTCGAGGTTGATCCGAGTGGCCCGCCGTATCGTTACGTGGTTCAAGAAGCCGCGCCAGCCGGAGCGATTTCCGGGGATGAATTAGTCAGACAAGGTCAGTTGACAGAAAAAGATATTGAACAAATAGCGGCTATTGTAAATCGCTGCGAAAAGGGCCGCGAATGGCAATTTGATACCAATCCTTTTAGTTGGTTTCGGGTAACCAAAGACGACGGCGCAACAGAAATGGTTTACGCCTCGGGTAAGGTTTATCGTTTTGATGAGAATTGGTCTTTTGATAAAATCGGTTTGTTACAATGGCTTGATTCAACTTACGTGGCCGAGGCAAATGGCAGTACGGCGATTATTCCGCGGAGCAAGGCTTATGAAGAATTGGTTAGAAAATGGCCAACCGGCCGCGGGGTGATTGAAATTTGGAAAAAATATCTTGATCCAAAAATTTGGCCGCGCGCGGTTTAAAATTTTGGTTAAATCGGTTAATTTGTGCTAAAATTTTATTGTTATGATCAAAAAAATCAGAATTTACACCGATGGCGGCGCCCGCGGCAATCCAGGTCCGGCCGGCTCGGCCGCGGTTATTAAGTCGATCGACGATGGTGGTGAAAAAACCATAACCGTTTTGAAGAAATTTTCTCCGCATGCCACCAATAATCAGGCCGAATATGACGCCATAATTTTAGGTTTGCAAGAAGCCAAAAGAATGGAAGTCGAAGAAGTCGAATTGGTTATGGATTCGGAATTGGCCGTCAAACAGATTCAAGGCGAATATCGGGTAAAGAATCCGGAATTAGCCAAGAAATTTTTAGAGGTTTACAATTTATCGGTTGGTTTCAAAAAATTCAGCGCTCGGCATATTTTGCGCGAGAGAAATCATGAGGCTGACGCGCTGGTGAACGAAGTGATCGATGAAAATTTAAAAAAAGAGCTCCGCAAGGACGGAACCTCGTAGGGCTATCTTTCTGCTGATGATATTAAGATTATATATCCAAAAAAATTATTGTCAATTATGAAAAACAGTCAGTTTAAAAAAACTTCATCAATCATTTTGTTTAATCAAAAAAAGGTTCGGCGTATTTGGGATGGCAAAAAAGAGCTCTGGTATTTTTCGGTTTCTGACGTGATAGCTGTTTTAACTGAAAGCGTCGACCCTTTGGCGTATTGGCGAAAATTAAAAGAAAGATTGCTTAAAGAAGGTGGAAATGAAACCGTGACAAAATGTCACGGGTTGAAAACAGTTGCCCAAGACGGAAAAATGCGTATTACCGATATGGCGGATACCGAAGTTTTGTTGCGGCTCATTCAATCAATTCCTTCACCAAATGTCGAACCGTTTAAACTATGGCTGGCGAAAGTTGGTTATGAGAGAATCGAAGAAACTGAAGATCCCGAGCTGGCTTTTGATCGAGCAATGAAAACCTATTTACAAAAAGGATATTCTAAAGAATGGATTAATCAGAGAATAAAAAGCATCGAGGTTCGCAAGGAATTGACGGATGAGTGGGACAGATGCGGAGTGAAAGATAATAAAGAATATGCTATCTTGACGAATGAAATTACCAAAGCCTGGACGGATATGGATGTGAGAAACTATAAAAAACTGAAAAATCTCAAAAAAGAAAATTTACGGGACAACATGACTAATCTTGAACTGGTACTTAATATGCTGGCCGAGGCCTCAACCAATGAAATTTCCAAAGAGAAAAATCCTAAAAACTTGGAAGAAAATAAAGTTGTGGCCAGAAAAGGCGGAACCGCCGCTAAAAAAGCGCGAGAAGAAATTGAAAGACATACAGGAAAAAAAGTTGTTTCTCCAAAAAATGCTCAAGAATTGCAAAATATTAATCGTAAAAAAATAGCTTTTTAGATTTTCGAAAGAATATGTTTCACTTCTACAACACTCTCACTCGCCAAAAAGAAGAATTTAACCCGCAAAACCCGCCGGCTGTTTCTTTTTATCAATGCGGGCCAACGGTTTATTGGACGCAACATATTGGAAATATGCGGGCCGTGGTTTTGGCTGATTTTATTCGCCGAGCTTTAGAACATGGTGGTTTTAAGGTGAAGTTTGCTCGCAACTATACTGATGTTGGTCATCTTGTTTCCGATGAGGATGAAGGTGAAGATAAAATGGAAAAAGCCGCCAAGCGAGAAGGGAAGCCGCCGATGGAAATTGCCGAGCGCTATATCGAAGTTTTTGAAAAAGATGTCGCCGCATTAAATTGCCTGCCGCCGGATTTCAAACCGCGAGCCACCGAGTATATAAAACAAATGCAAGAAATGGTTCAGATTTTGATTAACAAAGGTTATTGCTACGCCACCGACTTGGCGGTTTATTTTGATATTTCCAAAGCCAAAGATTACACTTGCCTTTCCGGTCAAAATTTGGAAAAAAATGAAGCCGATGCTGGCAAGGGCGAGGTGGGTGATCCGAACAAGAAAAATTCGGCTGATTTTGCTGTTTGGTTTTTTAAAGCCGGGGCTCATCAAAACGCTTTGCAAACTTGGCCGCATAAATTTACTTTTCTTGATAGCAAGATTGTCGAAGGCGAGGGTTTCCCGGGTTGGCATTTGGAATGCTCGGCCATGAATTATGCTATTTTCGGACCGACAATTGATATTCACATGGGCGGCATCGAACACGTGCCGGTTCATCACACGAACGAGATTGCTCAAAGCGAAGCTTTTAGTGGTCAGCCGTTTGTTCGTCTTTGGTTGCATAACGAGCACCTGACAGTCGATGGCGGAAAAATGTCCAAGTCGCTCGGTAATGTTTTTTCTGTTGACAGTTTGATTGAAAAAGGTTTTGACCCGTTGTCTTATCGTTATTTTCTGTTGGGTTCGCATTATCGCTCGAAACAGAATTTTACTTTTGAAGCGCTTCAAGGAGCGCAAAACGCCCTCAACAAACTTCGCGAAATCGTTCGCGACTGGGACACGCACGGCTCCGATATCTGTGAGGATTACAAAAAAAGATTTTTCGAAGCGATCGAAGATGACCTGAACACTCCACAGGCTCTGGCAGTGATATGGGAAATGGTTGCGGCACAAAGTGTCCGACCGTGTCCTCCGAAGCTCGGCGAAGGAGGGTCGGACACTTTAAACAGCACGGCCAAAGCCGCCTCTTTGACAGCGGCCAAAGCCGTCACTCTCCTCGAGTTTGACAAAATCCTCGGCCTCCGCCTCGACGAATATGTCGGAAAAAAAGTCGAGGTGCCCGAGGCGGTTCAAGATTTGTTGAAACAACGCGAGGCGGCTCGAATCAGTAAGGAGTGGGTTGAGTCAGATCGTCTGCGTGATGAAATTGCTAAACTTGGATTTGTTGTCGAAGATTCTGCCAATGGGCAAAAGATTAAAGAGAAAAATTAATTTAAACACTATGTCAGAGAAATTTAGAAGTCATCATGAAGATGAGGAAGATTTGCCGTCATCTGAAATAATTCCAGAAAAAACAGAGCAACAAAAAACCATGGAAATTTTCCTAGCCAGGCTTCGAGAGATAATTGAAGAATTAAAAAGAAAGGCCAAAGCCGAAAGACCAAAAAATCCACTAGAAGGAGAAGCTTTTGAAGAAGTGCCAACAGAACGGCTTAGAGAACAAGAAAAAGGAAGACAAGAGAGAACTGCAGAAGCCACTTGGCGGCGAATCCGAGAAGAGGGAATTAATATTAGCACTCTCAACGAATTCATGAAAAATGTAATGGATTTTTCGTCTTCAGAGTTACAAAGTATGGCGGTGACTATAGATGATTTAATTCGTGAGTGGGATACTGCCACTCACTGGTTTTTACGAAATCTCAAAGAAGAATTACAGACGATGGCTCGATTAAAGGATCCAGAGCGTGACTCTTGATAAAAACAAAACACGCGATTAATTCGCGTGTTTTCTTTTACTTACGAGTTGGCTGGGGCTTCTTCGGTGGTGGCGGCTTCCTCGGTTGTCGAGGCGGCCTCTTCCGGTTGCGGTTCAACTACTGGTTCGGTTGTAACTGGTTCCACTACCGGCGTCGCTGGTGTTTGTGTATCGTCAGACATATTTTTTTGTGCGCAGCGCGCTTTATGAATTATCCGGCCCCACCCTTCGACACGGCTCAGGGTGGCCTGAGGAATTCGAAGGCCATTATGAGACCGCGGTTATGATACCTTAGAATCGTTCCTGTGTCTATGGCTTCATCGAGAAAATTAGATAAAACATCCAAAAAGTGTGAAAAGTTTTATAAAAAAAAGAGTGCACCCGACGAGGCGAAAGCCGAGTGGCTCGTTCTTCGCCTCGTCGGCGCAGACACACTTCCCGCCCTGCATTTGATCGACCCGTCTCGACGCGTAGTCCAGCACCCTCTCGGTGCATTGATTGCTGGAGTAGCCGTACTGGTCGCAGGGGTGCTGGATCGCTGTGGTGGCGGGATGATGGGTGGCGCCGCAGGCAGCGAGCATGAGGAACAGAGGAAGAAAGAAACGCATGAAGGGCCTCCTATGGCCTGTAAA
>Ga0265296_1001604_pt1 | contig 25417 bp, 20 predicted proteins | sample MunlanPumphouse1_FD_189073 | JGI IMG/M metagenome (GOLD analysis project Ga0265296, IMG submission 189073) | Groundwater microbial communities from a municipal landfill in Southern Ontario, Canada - Pumphouse #1 | ecosystem: Environmental > Aquatic > Deep subsurface > Groundwater | place... | reverse complement strand
ACGGGACGCCCCCGGGTCGCTGCCCGTGACCGATGCCCCGCCGTGGCGCGGGCCCGGCGGGTCGACCGATCGTCCGCGGCGGCGTGCCGCGGGCGGGCGGTGCTAGGCGCCGCGGCGCCGGACGTCGGCGACGAGCGCCGCGATCCGCTCGACCACCTGGTCGAAGGCGACGCCGGTGGTGTCGACCTCGACCGCGTCGTCGGCCTGGCGCAGCGGCGACGCCTCGCGGGTGCGGTCGCGCTCGTCGCGCTCGCGCAGGTCGGCCAGCTCCTCGGCGACCGTGCGGCCGGTCTGTGCCGCGCGGCGGCCGGCGCGCTCCTCGTCCGACGCGGTCAGGAAGACCTTCAGCTCGGCGTCGGGCCGGACGACGGTGCCGATGTCCCGGCCCTCGGCGACCCAGTCTCCGCGCTGGGTCAGCAGGCGCTGCCGCTCGACCAGCGCCTCGCGCACGACGACGTCGGTGGCGACGAGCGAGGCGCGCTGCGAGACCTCGGGCGTGCGGATCGCCTCGGTGGCGTCCATGTGGTCGAGGAAGACCCGGCCGTCGGTGAACTCGATCTTCAGGTCCGCGACGTCGCGCTTGAGCTCGGCCGACTCGTCCTCGATCGCGGCGAGCGCCACGCAGCGGTACATCGCCCCGGTGTCGAGGTAGGTGAACCCCAGGTGGGACGCCACCGCACGGGCGACGGTGGACTTGCCGGCGCCCACGGGGCCGTCGATCGCAACGAGCATCGCGTCGAGGATAGCCCGCTCAGGCCCGCTGGAGCCGGGCGACATGGTCGCCGAATCCGGGGTACGAGACGTCCGCCGCCTCCATCCCGACGACCCGCACGCCCTCGCGCGACGCCAGGCCCGCGACCGCGCCGAGCATCGCCAGCCGGTGGTCGCCGTGGGCCTCGATCGTGCCGCCGCGCAGCTCGCCGGTGCCCTGGACGACGAAGCCGTCGTCGGTCGCTTCGATCTGCGCGCCCAGACCCCGAAGACCGTCGACCACGGTGGCGATCCGGTCGGACTCCTTGTGCTTGAGCTCCTCGGCACCACGGACGATCGTCTCGCCCTCGGCGAAGCAGCCGAGCAGCGCGACCAGCGGCAGCTCGTCGATCGCCAGCGGGACCTCGTCGCCCTCGACCACGGTGCCGCGCAGCGGTCCGGCCGTGACCTGCAGGTCGGCCGTCGGCTCGCCGGCGGGGATCGCGCCGTCGGCGCGCTGCTCGACCTCGCCGACCACGTTCGCACCCATCCGCCGCAGGATCGTGAGGATTCCGGTGCGCGTCCAGTTGACGTTGACGTTCTCGATCGTGACGTTCGAACCGGGCACCAGTACCGCGGCGACGATCGGGAAGGCGGCCGACGAGATGTCGGCGGGTACGGCGATGTCGTCGACGGTCAGCGCCTCGACCGGCTCGATCGTGATCTCGTTGCCGGTCCGGCGCAGCGGGACGCCCAGGTGCGTGAGCATCCGCTCGGTGTGGTCGCGGCTGGCGACGGGCTCGACCACGGTGGTCTCGCCCTCGGCCAGCAGTCCGGCGAGCAGCACGCAGCTCTTGACCTGGGCCGACGCGACGGGCAGCTCGTAACGGACGCCGTGGAGCTGGGTGCCGCGGACCGTGAACGGCGGCAGCCGTCCGTCGGTGGCCTCGATCTGCGCCCCCATCCGGCCCAGCGGCTCGGCGATCCGGTCGACCGGCCGCTTGCGGATCGAGGCGTCGCCGTCGAAGCGGAACTCCCGGCCCTCCTGCCCGGCGAGCCAGCCGGGCAGCAGGCGCATCAGGGTGCCCGCGTTGCCGACGTCGATCGTGGTGCCGCGGGCGTCGGGACCCCGGAGGCCGACGCCGCGGACGGTCACCGTCGTGCCGTCGCGCTGGACGTCGGCGCCGAGCGTGCGCACGGCCTCCAGCGTCGAGAGCGTGTCCTCGGCGGTCAGGTACCCGGTGATGGTGACCGGCTCGGTCGCCATCGCCGCGACCATCGCGGCCCGGTGACTGATCGACTTGTCCGCCGGCGGGGTCAGGCGACCCTGCAGCGGACCGGAGGGCTCGAACGTCGCGTCCATTGGTTCCTAGTCTCCCGGATCCGTCGCTAGGCAGCCGTCGCGACCGGGGCGGCCGCGACCGGCGCCGGAACGCGTCCCGCCAGCGCCGCGGCCGCCTCGACCTGTCGCAGGTAGTCGCCGAATCCGGACGCGTGCAGCTGCTGCGGCCCGTCGCAGAGCGCGGTCTCGGGGGTCGGGGTGGTCTCGACGATGATCCCGTCCGCCCCCGCCGCCGCGGCGGCCATCGACAGCGGCAGCACCAGCTCGCGACGCCCGGCGGCGTGCGACGGGTCGACCACCACCGGCAGGTGCGTGCGCTCCTTGAGCACCGGGATCGCCGCGATGTCGAGCGTGAACCGGGTCGCGTTCTCGAAGGTGCGGATCCCCCGCTCGCAGAGGATCACGTTGGGGTTGCCCTCGGCGAGCACGTACTCGGCGGCCATCAGCAGCTCGTCGAGCGTCGCCGCCAGGCCGCGCTTGATCAGCGTCGCGACGCCGCTGCGGCCGATCTCGGCCAGCAGCGGGTAGTTCTGCATGTTGCGCGCGCCGACCTGGATGACGTCGGCGACCTCGCAGACCGCCTCGACGTCCCGGACGTCGAGCAGCTCGGTGACGATCGGCAGGCCGGTCCGCTCCTTGGCCTCCTGGAGGATCTCCAGCCCCTCCTGCCCGAGCCCCTGGAAGCTGTACGGGGAGCTGCGCGGCTTGTAGGCCCCGCCCCGGAAGAACTGCACGCCCGCCTCGAGCATCACGTCCGCGGCCTCCAGCGTCTGCTCGCGCGATTCGACGGTGCACGGGCCGGCGATCGTCGCGAACGCGCCGCCGCCGATCCGCCGTCCGGCGATCTCGAGGGTCGACTCGCGGTCGTGGGCGAGCTGGCGCGAGGCCAGCTTGTACGGGGTGGTCAGCGGCACGACGCGGTCGACGCCGGGCTCCCGGGTGAGGTCGCCGAGCCGGTCGAGCTCGGGGCGCTCGCCGATCACGCCGATCAGGGTGAAGAGGTCGCCAGTACTGACGTGCGGCCGGGCGCCGGCCAGTCCGACGCGGGAGACGATCTCGTGGATCTGGTCCTCGGTCGCCTCGGGCTGCATCACGATCATCATGCGGGTGTGGTCCTTGAAGAAGTGGGTGGTGGGGTCTGCGGGGGTTCCGCGCGGACCGGTCCGGGGTGGCGGGGTCTGCGGGAACTCGGCGTGGCGCGGCGAATGCCGACCGGTCGTCGTACGTCATCCCTGGGGTGGTGAATGACGACCGGTCGTCATTCACCCGCCCGGCGCGAGGCGCACGGCAGGGCACCGTCCCGACGGCGAGGTGGGCGCTTCCGGCAACCGATCGCACCGTCCCCCGGGAAAGGGACGACGTTCGTCCCCGGACCCGCAGAGCGGTTACGGAACGACGACCGGGTGCCTAGCGAAATCGCCAGGTGTGCCGCGGAAACGCATAGAAGCGCGCTGCATCACGGCACGGAGCGACGACCGGGGAGTACTCGGCTGCGAACGGCAGGGCTCGAGGGGCGGTCGTCGACATCGACCCGTCCAGCGTAGCGCACGGCGTGAAGCCGGCGGCGGTCTTCGGGCACGGAGCCACGACCATCCATCACGAGATCTCCACGAGGAGGAGGCCGCGAGATCCACCGGGAACGCCGACGGCGGCCGCATGAGAAAGAAGCCACCGTCGTCTCATGAACGTCTCATCTGGGGTACCTAGGATCCGTCGGGTCCTGAACTCCAGGGCCCTTCGTCCGATCCCTTCCCCGAGGAGCTCCCCCGTGTTCCGTCCCCGCACCATCACCGCCGCCGTCCTGGCCGCATCCTTCGTCGCCGGCGGCTCCGCGCTCGTCGCCGCTCCCGCCCTGGCCGACGACGACCTCAGCCACGCCCAGGCGACCAAGGCCCGCGCCGCCGCGCTCAAGCAGGTCTCGGGCCGCGTGATCCAGATCGACGGCGACGACGACGATCGCTCGCGCTACGAGGTCACCGTGCTGACCAAGGGCGGCAGCGCCCGCGAGGTCCACTTGGACTCCCGCTACCGCGTGCAGCGGACCACCCGCGGCGACCGCGACGGCCTGACCTACTCGACCGCGGGCCGCGCGTCGAGCGCCGCGCTCAAGCAGGTCAGCGGCGGCATCGTCGTGGACATCGAGGTCGACAGCGACGATCGCTCGCGCTACGAGGTCAAGCTGCTGACCCGCAGCGGCAGCGAGCGCGACGTCCACCTGGACCGCAGCTTCCGCGTCGTCTCGAGCGACGACGACGACTGATCCGGACCTGCCCCCGGACCGCCACGCGTTGCGGTCCGGTGGTGCGGCGCCACCGGACGCAGGCGATAGGTTCCGACGGTGAAGTCCGTCGTCCAGTCCTACGTCGATTCGATCCTCGAGGAGTGCGTCCCCAACACGGGCGGTGCGGTCGCCGACTACATCCCCGAGCTGGCGTCGGCCGACCCCGACCGCTTCGGGATCTGCATCGCCAGCACCGACGGCTACCTCTACGAATCGGGCGACGCGCGGGACCGGTTCACGATCCAGTCGATCTCGAAGCCGTTCACCTACGCGCTCGCGCTCGCCGACCGCGGGTTCGAGGAGGTCGACGCGCGGATCGCCGTCGAGCCGTCCGGCGACGCCTTCAACGAGATCAGCCTCGAGGCCGACAGCGGCCGTCCGCGCAACGCGATGATCAACGCCGGCGCGATCACCGCCGCGTCGCTGGTGACCGGTGACGACGCCGAGCACACGTTCGAGCGGATCCGCCACTGCTACTCCGCGTTCGCCGGCCGCGAGCTGGAGGTCGACGAGGACGTCTACCGCTCAGAGACCCAGACGGGCTTCCGCAACCGCGCGATCGGCTACATGCTGCGGACCGTCGGGATCCTCGAGGAGGACCCCGAGCCGATCGTCGACCGGTACTTCCGCCAGTGCGCGCTGCAGGTCGACACCCGGGACCTCGCGATGATGGCCGCGACGCTGGCCAACAACGGGGTGAACCCGCGGACCGGCGACCAGGTGCTCGCGCCCGCGATCGTCGAGCGGGTGCTGTCGGTGATGACCACCTGCGGGATGTACGACGGCGCGGGCGACTGGGTCTCGGCCGTCGGGATGCCTGCCAAGAGCGGCGTCGCCGGGGGGATCCTGGCCGTGCTGCCGGGGCAGATCGGCATGGCGGTCTTCTCCCCCCGGCTCGATGACCACGGCAACAGCACGCGCGGCGTCGAGGCCTGCCGCCGCGTCTCGCGCGAGCTCGAGCTGCACTTCCTGCACGTCGCGCGCAGCGCCCGCTCGGCGATCCGGGCGGCCTGGGACCTGGTCGAACGGCCCTCGATGCGGCGACGCACCGAGGAGGAGGCCGCGGTACTCCGCGAGCACGGGCGCAAGGGACGGATCTACGCGCTGCACGGCGACCTGCGCTTCGCGGGGGTCGAGACGGTCGTCCGCGAGGTCGTCCAGGCCAGCGACGACCTCGAGCTGCTGGTGATCGACGTGCGCCGCGTCGACGATGTCGCGGGCGTCGCCGGACGGATGCTCGCCGAGCTGCGCGATCGGCTACGGGATTCCGGATGCGACGTCGCGATCGTCGACCCCGACCACCTGCTGCCGGTGCCCGCCCACCTCGACGAGCAGTCGCCGCGGTTCGGCGCGCTCGACCACGCCGTCGAGTGGTGCGAGGATGCGCTGATCGCGCGCCACGGGACGCCCGGCTGCGGTCTCGAGCAGGTCGGCTGGCAGGACCACTTCCTGCTCTCGCGACTCGACGACGAGCAGCGGTCCCGTCTGCGCGAGCGGATGACGTCGCGGTCGGCGACGTCGGGCACGGCACTGGCGCGGCGCGGCGACCCGCCGGTCGGCCTGCACCTCATCCTCTCCGGGCAGGTGACCCTCTGGGTGGAGGACCACGAGGGGACCGAGCACCGGTTGACGACGCTCTCGGCGGGGATGAGCTTCGGCGAGCTGGCGCTGGTCGCCGAGCAGCCGCATCCCGCCGACGTGACCGTCGAGGAGGACGTCGAGCTGCTGGTGCTCGAGCCGGACGCCTTCGCCGCGCTGGCGGACGACGACCCGGCGATCCGCCTCGGCCTCGTCGAGGCGATCGTCGCGTGGACCTACGACACCAACGGCCGGGCGGCCCGGGCGCTGCTCAGCCAGCGCGCCTCGGGGCCGTCCGGCTCCGGCGAGTAGCGGCTACGCCAGCGCGCGGCCGAGCGCCGCGAGCAGCCGGTCGTTGTCGGCCGGGGTGCCGTAGGTCACGCGGACCGCGCCGGGACGACCGAGCGCGCCGCCCGAGCGGATCACGATCCCGTCCTCGCGCAGGGACGCGATCACCTGCTGCTCGCGCTCCCCCGCGTCTCCTCCGTCCGGCACCGGCAGGTCGAACCAGCAGAAGTTGGCCTCGGACTCGGCCGGGACGATCCCGAGCTTGCCCAGCCCGGACGCGATCTGCGCGCGCGACTCCCGCGCCTGGGCGATCCGCGCGGCGATCTCGCCGGGGTGGCGCAGCGACTCGACCGCGGCGGCCTCGGCGGCGACGCTGACCACGAACGGCTGCCGGACCCGCTCGACGGCCGCGACCAGCTCGGGCGACGAGCAGAGCGCGTAGCCGACCCGCAGGCCGGCGAGGCCGTAGATCTTCGAGAACGTCCGCAGCAGCATGATCTGCGGGTGCTCCTCGAGCAGCGGGATCGAGTCCTCCGGGCGGTACTGCTCGGCGAACTCGACGTAGGCCTCGTCGAGCAGGACCACGACGTCCTCGGGCACCTTCGCCAGGAACGCCCGGATCGCGTCGAGCGAGACGCCGGTCGAGGTCGGGTTGTTCGGGTTGCAGACGATCACCAGGCGCGTCTGCTCGGTGATCGCGGCGGCGAGCGCGTCGAGGTCGTGCCGGTGGTCGACGTCGAGCGGGACGCGGACCGCGGTCGCCCCGGACGCGGCTTCGAGGTGCGGGTAGACCGAGAACGACGGCCAGGCGTAGACCAGCTCGGTGCCGGGCTCGAGCAGCGCCTCGCCGAGCGCCAGCAGGATCTCGCAGGAGCCGTTGCCGACCGCGATCAGCGACGGGTCGACGCCGGAGTGCTCGCCCAGCGCCTCGCGCAGCGGCTTGTACGACGGATCCGGGTAGCGGTTGGTCGCGACGAGCGCGCGGGCGGCGGCCTCGACGACCTGCGACAGGGGCGGATCGGGGCACTCGTTGGACGCCAGCAGCGCTACGCCGTCGGGCAGGCTGTAGCCGCCGGCCGTCGGGTAGTGCGGGATCTTCGCGGCGTTGGCGGTCAGCTTCAGCGGCACCGCATCATCGTCCCACTTCGGACTACTGGGCGCTCTCGAGGTCGACGCGCAGCGCCTTGGCGCGGCCCAGGTAGACGTGGCGGGCGCGGTGCGACTCGTCCGCCGACTGGTAGTGGGCCATCACCCGGATGATCTTGGGCAGCGCCCCCGGAACGTCGATCTCGACCGCGCACATCAGAGGCACCTGGTCGAACCCCATCTGGCGCGCCGCGGCGGCCGGGAACGCGGCCTTCAGGTCCGGCGTGGCGGTGAAGATGCAGCTGACGATGTCGTCGGGCGTCAGCGCGTTGCGATCGAGCAGCTCGCGCATCAGCTCGACGGTCCGTTCGCGGATCTCGCCCGCGTCGTCCTGCTCGACCGAGATCGCTCCGCGAAGGGCGTGCATCCGCATCGGCGCATGATCGCATCGGGCGCGACTCGACGCGCTCCGGACCTCGAGGCCGATCCGTAGGGGACCGGGAACGGTGCCCCGGGCCGCCAGCGATCGGTCGTTCAGTGCTCGTCGGGCCGAACGGCGGCCTCGCGCAGCGCCCGGATCTCGTTCGGGTCGAGCTCCCGGTACTCACCATCGCGCAGGTCGCCGATCTCGAGCGGACCGAGCTGGACGCGCCGCAGGCTGCGAACGGGATGCCCGATCGCGTCGAACATCCGGCGGACCTGGCGCTTGCGGCCCTCGCGCAGCGTCACCCGCAGCACGCCGGGCGAGGTCTGCTCGACACCGGCCGGCAGGGTGCGGCCGTCCTCGAGCTCGATCCCGGCGCGCAGCGCAGCCAGGTCGTCCTCCCCCACCGCGCCGCCCCAGACCCTGACGAGGTAGGTCTTGTGGACCTCGTAGCGCGGGTGCGTCAGCAGGTCCGCGAGCTCGCCGTCGTCGGTCAGCAGGATCAGCCCGGTGGTGTCGACGTCGAGCCGACCGACCGGGTAGAGCCGGCGGCCGTGCGCGGGGACCAGCTCGACCACCGTCGGCCGGTCGTGGGTGTCGGTGGCGGTCGAGATCACGCCCGCCGGCTTGCTCAGCGCGAAGACGACCTTGCCGTCGGCGCCCTTGACCGGATAGCCGTCGACGCGCACGTCGTTGGCGGCCGTGACGTCCCGCGCCGGATCGGTCGCGAGCGCGCCGTCGACGGTCACGCGACCGTCCCAGATGATCTGCTCGGATGCGCGACGCGAGGCGATGCCCGCGTGGGCGAGGAATTTCTGCAGGCGCATGGGCGGTCAAGCAGCATGGCACGCCCGGCGTCTGCTGTGGATCAGGACCCCGCCGCGGCGATGGGCGGGGCCGACCATCGCCCGCGGCAGAAACGGGTGCGGCCCGCGGCCGTCAGCCCACGGGCCGCACCGCTCAGCGCGTCGGAACGACCACCAACCCCACGATCCCGCCCGACTGGCGCAGCCGGTAGTCCCGGGCCGGTTCACCGGCGCGAGGCGCGACGAGCGTCGAGGCGAACCGCCCGTTGCGGTCCGGGCGCGCCGTGACCGCCGGCGACCGCGGCCCGCCGCAAACGGCCAGCGCCTGCACGGTCAACCGGCCGGTGGCCGCCACGCCGGAGACCCGCACGCGGTCCGCACCGATCCCGGTGATGCGTGGCGCGGTCAGGAACCTCGTCGCGCTCAGCGCCGCCGAGCGACGTCCGTCCGTGGTCTCCAACTGGTACCGCGCCGCGGACCGGGCCCGAGCGGCGCGGGGAGCGGCCACCGACGCGACGACGGTGGCGTCGCTGCGCACCTGCGTCTGCCCGACCACGCGGCCGTTGCGCAGCACCGCGATCCGCTCGCCGACTCGGGCCCGGGCGACGGTGCCGACCAGGCGGGCGCGAGGCCGCTTGCCGACGCTCGTCGCCTCGACACCGGCCAGCACCGGCGCGGACGTCGCGCAGGCGTCCGGGCTCACCGGCTCTCCCGGTGGGGTCAACGGCGTCAGCGGGCCCCGGGGAACCGGCAAGGCATCCGGTACGTGCGGCTCGGGGTCGGAAGGAGCCGACGGCACGTGCGGCGACGCTGCGACGCCGTGCAGCGCGATCGACGGAGACGTCTCGGCGTTGTCGTCCAGACGCAGCTCCGCGGTCGCCGGCCCGACCGCGACCGGCCGGAAGCGCAGCCGCACGGTGCAGTTGCCGCCGACCGCGACCGTGCTGTCCGAGCACCGGTCGTCGAGGATCGAGAACGCCGCGGCATCGTCGCCCGCGATAGCGGCCGACGTGACGAACAGCGGCACGTCGCCGGCGTTCTCGACCAGCAGCTCCTGCTCACGGCTCCCGTCGAGGGCGACGTCGCCGAACTCGCCACCCTGAACGGTGCGGCTCGTCGGCACCGTGAAGATCTCGCTGGTCGCGTGATTGGAGCCGCCGACCAACAGGGCGCGGCCGTCGGCCAGGGCCGTGAGCGTCGGGCGGGAGCGCAGCGTGCTGCTCGCGAACCCCTCGAGCACCGCCTCGGCCCTCGTCGGCAGGTACCCGACGTAGACCGGTGTCGCGGTGGTGTCGTCTCCCGCGAACACCGCGCGCTTGCCAGGGAGCGCCGCTCCGACGGTGTGCTCGGCTGCGTAGGACAAGGCCAATCGGCGGTCGTCGTCGATGAACCACCACCGGTCGCGTGCTCGCAGGATGGCCGATCGGGACTCGAACCCGAAGGCGTTCACGCCTCCGGCCAGCAATAGGCTTTCGTCGCTGAGTCGTACGACCGCTCCCTGGGCTCGTCCTGGCCCCAAGTGGTATTCGGTTCGCCACGACACCGACGGGAAGAAGTCGAACTGGTCGGAGGTGGTTGGGTACGGCTGAGCGCTGTCGTTGCTGCGTCCACCGTAGACCTCGACGTTGTCGTACGAGTAGTTCATGTGCGCGCGCGTCCGGGCGACCGACATGTCCCCGGCATCGGTCCACTCGTCCGACACCGGGTCGTAGAGCTCGGTCGACGCCAGCGCGGTGCCGTCCGCGAGCTCTCCTCCCGCAACCAAGACGCGCGGGATCGCGGCGTTGCCGACGAACAGCGCCGTGTGGAACGCCCGCGCCGTCGCCATCGGCGCCACCGTCGTCCACGTCTCGGTATCCGGGTCGTAGAGCTCGGCGCTCGCCGTCACGCCGCTATCCGTCTGACCGCCCGCCACCAGCACACGCCCCCCGTGCATCCGCGTGGCCGTCGCGTTGCGGCGGGCGACCGCCAGGCTGCCGCTGGGGCGCCAGGCACCGGTCTCGACGTCGTAGCGCTCGGTCGTCGCCAGCGTCCCGTCCGCGTCGTTGATCCCGCCGATCACCAGCACGTCGCCGTCGTCGAGCCGAGCCGCGGCGTGCTCGCGGTGGGCCGCGCTCATCGCCGCCGCTGGTTGCCAGCCCGAGGCGGCCTGGACCGCCGGCGGAGCGGCCATCGCCGCCGCGAGCGCTCCGAGAAGTCCTATACGCCACACATACCCGTGCATCAGACAAGTGTATGCGTTGTGGGTACGTCGTGTGGGGAACGTCGCGGTTTTCCAGTATCGCCGGTCGGCGGCGGATCGCATCTCGGGGTCGGCGGCGCGCGACGCCGACGGGCGGGACGGCGGCGCGCGTGTCCCTCGCCACGGACGCCGCCGACGCACCCTGCCATCATCCCCCTGTGGACCTTGATCTGTTGCGCAGCACCCTCGAGGACCTGGGCCAGCCGCGCTTCCGGTTCGACCAGGTCTGGAAGTGGACGTCCGAGGGAGCCAAGGGCTACCACGAGATGTCCAACCTGCCCGCCAAGCTGCGGGACGAGCTGACCGAGCGCGTACCGTTCTCGACCCTGACCGAGGTCCAGCGCGCCGAGGCCTCGGACGGCACCGTCAAGCTGCTGCTCAACACCCACGACGGACGACCGATCGAGACCGTGCTGATGCGATACAAGGACGGCCGGCGCTCGATCTGCGTGTCGTCGCAGTCCGGTTGCCCGCTGACCTGCACCTTCTGCGCGACCGGCGCGATGAAGTTCGGCCGCAACCTGACGGCCTGGGAGATCCTCGACCAGGCGCTGCACCTGCGCCGGATCGACGAGCTCGACCACTGCGTCTTCATGGGCATGGGCGAGCCGATGATGAACCTCGACAACGTGCTCGAGGTCTGCCGCCGGCTGCCGGCCGTCGGGATCACCCACCGTCGGATCGGGATCTCGACCGTCGGCTGGGTCCCCGGGATCGACAAGCTGACCGAGAGCGACGTGCCGGTCCGGCTGGCCTGGTCGCTGCACTCCGCCGACCCGGAGCTGCGCAGCGACATCATGCCGGTCAACGACCGCTACTCGCTGGCGGACGTCAAGGCCGCCTGCGACCGCTTCTACGAGAAGCGCCGCAAGATGATCTTCGTCGAGTACATCATGCTCGGCGGGGTCAACGACTCGGTGCAGCTGGCCCAGAAGCTGGCCGATCTGCTCGAGCCGTGGAAGTACAAGATCAACCTGATTCCGTACAACCCGACCGACTCGGTCTACGACGGCTCGGAGCGCGACCAGATGGAGGCGTTCCGCCAGGTCCTCGAGGACAACGGCTTCAACGCCACGATCCGCCTGATCCGCGGCCGGGACATCGACGCGGCGTGCGGTCAGCTGGCCGCCAAGGCCGCGGCCTGAGACACGCTGAACGGGTCGGGCTCCGTGCCGCCGCGGCAGCGGACGCGCGCCTCTTCGGTCCGTGAACCGCGCCGCCGAGCACGTCTGAACACACGGCGGCGTCCGGAATCGTGAGAATGGCGCCATGAGTACGCCACTGCTCACGGCCGGCGTCCGCATTCCCGCGGACCCCGACGCGCCGCTGCGGGTCGACTTCGACCTCCACGCACTGCGCACCGTCCTGGTCGATCGCGACGCCGTCGCCGCCCTGGACGCGCGGGTCTGGGACGCCCCGGGGGTCTACGTCCTGATCGGGTCGATCGCCTACGGGCAACGCACCGAAGTGCGGATCGGCCAGTCGACCAAGCTGCGGGGCCGCCTGACCCAGCACGTGCGAACCCCGCCGATCGCCTGGTGGCGCGGCCTCGCGGTGATCCGCGACACGACGGTCGGCTTCAACTCGGCGCAGATCCGCTACATCGAGGGTGCGCTCGCCGACGAGCTGCGGGCCCGGCCCGGCGTGACCCTGTTCGAGGGCCAGCGCGACGCCGACACCACGCTGCCGGCCTACGAGCGGGCGGCCCTCGACGCCTTCGTCCAGACGATCCTCGAGGCGCTGAAGCTCGTCGGGATCTCGCTCTCCTCGCCCGCGGACGACGGTCCCGCCGAGGAGGAGGTCGCCCGTCCCGGCGGCAAGTACACCCGGATCGGCGGATCGATCTCGGATCTGCTCGCGGCCGGGATCCTCTCGGCGGGCGACGAGCTCGAGGCGCGCCAGAAGAGCCGCGAGACCGGCGAGATTCGGGTCGCCCGGGCGGAGGTGCTCGCGTCGGGGCAGCTGCGCGTCGGCGGCGTGGCCTACGCGTCGCCGAGTACCGCGCTCGCCCGCGAGCTCGGGGTCACCGCGAACGGCTGGAAGGGCTGGAAGCTCGCCGGAACGTCGACCAGCCTGGCCGACCTGCGCGACCAGCTTCCCCAGCGCGGCAGCTCCGCGGGCTGAACACGAGCGGCGTCGCCGCGAGATCCGACCGTCAGGGCGTCACGGCGCCGCGCGCAGGAAGCTGAGCACCGCCAGCACCCGACGGTGGTCGGACCCCGACGCGGGCAGGTCGAGCTTGGCGAAGATGTTCGAGACGTGCTTCTCGACGGCGCCGGCGCTGACCACCAGCGCCTCGGCGATCCCGCCGTTGGTCCGGCCCTCGGCCATCAGCGCCAGCACCTCGCGCTCGCGCGGCGTCAGCACCTCGAGCACGTCGTCCCCGCTGCCGACGGTCCGGTCCCGGACCAGCTCGGCGACGACCTCGCGGTCGAGCGCGGTCCCGCCGCCGGCGACCCGGTGGACCGCGTCGAGGAACCCGCCGACGTCGCCGACGCGCTCCTTCAGCAGGTAGCCGATCCCCGCCCCACCGGCGGCCAGCAGCTCGGCGGTGTAGATCGGCTCGACGTACTGCGACAGCACCAGCACCGCCAGCTCCGGGTGGCTCTCGCGGGCCGCGATCGCCGCCCGCAGCCCCTCGTCGGAGAAGGTCGGCGGCAGGCGCACGTCGACGATCGCCAGGTCCGGCTTGTGCGCGTTCACGATCCGGCGCAGGCCGTCGCCGTCCTCGGCCTGCGCGACGACCTCGATCTCGTTCTCCCGCAGCAGGGCGACGATGCCCTCCCGCAGCAGCGCATGGTCCTCGGCGATCACGACGCGCATGGCAGCTCCGCGTGGATGGTGGTTCCGCCGTTCGGCGGACTGGTGACGCTCAGGGTTCCGTCCAGGGCCTCGACCCGGCTGCGCAGGCCGCTGAGGCCGCCGCCGAGCGGGTCCGCCCCGCCGCGGCCGTCGTCCCGGACGCGGACGTGGAGGCGCTCGCGCTCGACGTGCAGCCGCACGGTCGCCGAGGCGCCAGGGCTGTGCTTGACGACGTTGGTCAACGACTCCGCAACGACGAAGTAAGCCGCGGACTCGACCACGGGCAGCGGCCGCGCCGTCAGCTCGGACTCGACCGTCACCGGCATCGGCGAACGTCGCGCCAGTGCCTCGGCGGCGGCCCCCAGGCCGCGATCGGCCAGCACCGGTGGGGCGATCCCGCGCGACAGGTCGCGCAACTCGGCGATCGCGGCGGACGCCTCCTGGCGCGCCTGGCGGACCAGCTCGTAGGACGCAGCGTCCTCGTGGCCGGCCAGCCGCTGCTCGGCCCGGCCCAGCTGCATGCTCAGCGCGACCAGCCGCGCCTGCGCGCCGTCGTGCAGGTCGCGCTCGATCCGGCGCAGCTCGGCGGCCTGGGCGTCGAGCGCGCCGCTGCGGGTGCGGGTCAGCACGTCGACCCGTTCGACCAGGTCGCGCTTGGTCCCCGGCAGCAGCCGCCGGTAGCGGAAGACCGCGAGCACTGCGAAGGCGAATCCCAGCCCGGTCACCGGCAGCATCGGCCAGAACCGGCCGCCGCCGGTCAGCGCCCAGACCGCCACCACGACCGCGGCGAGCAGCACGCTGATCGCCATCCCCGTCCGGTAACCCGCGGCCGCTCCGCGGGGCTCGCGGCGAGCGATCTCCCAGGTCACGTTGAGCGCGACCGTGATCCCCAGACCCAGCCAGACCCACTGCGGCCAGAAGTCGCCCCGGTCGACCGCCCACCAGACGACGGCGACGAGCGAGCCCAGCAGCACCGCGATCAGCACGTGCACCGAGAGGGTCGAGTCGCGCTCGTCCGTTGCTTCGGTCGGGGGTGGATCAACGGACATCGGCGTAGGGGGCGGGCCGCGACGGCGGCCCGACCGCCTGATCCTCCCACGCCACCGCAGGGCGTGCCGCGGGGCTCGGCACCCGGAAGCCGCGCTTGCCGAGCAGCGTCACCGCCGCCGGCAGGGCGACCGCCCGGACCAGCGTCGCGTCGAGCAGGATCGCCGCCGCCAGCCCCACGCCCATCATCTTCATGTCGACCAGGCGCAGCATCGCGAAGATCGAGAAGACCGCGACCATCACCACCGCCGCGCTGGTCACCGTGCCCGCCGTCGCGGCGACGCCGCGGGCCGCCGCATCGCGCGGACCGTGCCCCGCCAGCCGCTCCTCACGGATCCGCTCGAGCACCAGGATGCTGTAGTCCATCGACAGCCCGAAGAGGATCACGAAGGTGATCAGCGGCAGCCACGAGACGATCGTGCCGGTCGACGTGAAGCCCAGCAGCGACTCGGCCCAGGTCGACTGGAAGACCGCGGTCATCACCCCGTAGGCCGCGCCGATCGACAGCAGGTTGAGTCCGACCACGGTCGCCACCAGCGCCGGAGACCGGAAGACCACCAGCAGCAGCACGAACGCCAGCCCGAGCACGAGCCCGAGGACCAGCGGCAGCGCGCGCTGCAGCGCGTCGACGAAGTCGAGCGAGCTCGCCGCCTCGCCGCCGACCAGGACCGTCGCGTCCGGCCCGACCCGCTCGGCGAGGGCCGGCAGCCGGTCCCGCAGCTCGCGCACGGCGGCCGAGGCGGCATCTGTGCCCTGGTCGGGCATCGCCACCGCGAGCAGCGCGGTCCGCGCGTCGTCGGAGACCTGGACGTCGACGGCCCCGCTGCCGCCGGTGATCCGCTCGGCCTCGCGACCGAGGGCCGCGAGCGCACGACGCTGATCGTCGCCGCCCAGGTCGGTCCCGCTGACCACCAGCGCGGCGCTCGCCGGCGCTCCGGGGAAGGCCCGCTCGATCGCCTTCTGCGCCTGGACCGCCGGCACGTCCGCGGGCAGCGAGCCGACCCCCGGGTCGGCGAGCTTCATCCCGAGCGCCGGCGCGGCGAGTCCGCCGAGCACGACGACGGCCACCACCAGCGCGACCTTGGGACGACCGGTCACCGCCGTGGCGATCCGGTCCCAGACGCCCGGCACCGGCGTCGCGGTCCGGCCGTTCGCGGCGGCGCGGCGCGCGTCCCGCTCGCGGCGCTCCCGGCGACGACCGAGCAGCGGCACGCGGCCCCGGTCGATCCGATCGCCGAGCAGCGTCAGCACCGCCGGCAGCACGGTCAGCGATCCGAGCAGCGCGATCGCGACCACCACGATCGTCCCGAGCGCCATCGACGTGAACGCCGCGATCCCCGTGACCAGCAGGCCGGCCAGCGCCAGCATCACCGTCACGCCGGAGACCAGGATCGCGCGGCCGACCGTCGCCGCCGCGACGTCGAGCGCCTGCTCGGGCGACATCCGCTCACCACCGGATCGCCGTCGCAGCTCGCGCTCGCGGCGGACGTAGAACAGCGAGTAGTCGACGCCGACCGCCAGGCCGATCAGCACGACCAGCGACGCGGTCGTGTCGTCGCTCGGCGCGATCTGCGAGACCACCCCGAGCGCGCCCAACGCACCGGCCACGGCGGTCACGCCGAGCAGCAGCGGGACCAGCGCGGCGACCAGGGCGCCGAAGGCGATCACCAGCACCAGCAGCGTGACCGGCACCGAGATCAGCTCGGCCTTGAGCAGGTCGTCGCTGACGATCCCGTCGATCGCCGTCTGGAAGCTCCCCGGCCCCACCTGGTGGATCTCGACGTCGGGATGCGCGGCGCGCAGGCCGTCGACCGCCTCGAGCACCGGCTCGACCCCGTCGGCGCTGCCCTCGGGCGCTTCGCGCAACGTCGCGCGGACCAGCACCGTCCGTCCGTCGTCCCGCTGCAGGGCGTCCCCCGCGGCCTCGTCCCACGGCCCCTGGACCGTCTCGACGTCGGGCAGCGCGTCGAGCTCGCGCTCGGTCGCGCGGGCGGCCGCGGCGGTCGTGGCGCGATCGCCGGAGGTCAGCATCACCGTCTCGACATCGGGGCTGCGGAGCCCGCTGTCGGCGATCCGCTGCTCGGCGCGGCCCGAGTCGCCGACGCCACCCTCGGCGTCGCTCAGGGCGTTCGTCCCGGTGGCGGCGCCGGCCGCGGTGCAGCCGACGATCAACAGGATCCAGAGCAGGACCGTGAGCTTCGGCCGGCGGGTCGAGAGCCGGGCGGCGCCGCGCACCGCCTGGGCCAACCACGACTCCGATCGCGGTGGCGCGGATGGGTCGAGAGCGGGGCGGGAATCACGTCGGGAGGACATGTCGACACCGTCTCGCTTCGGCGCGGCCGAAACGCTGGAGATCGACCCCGGATCGCCCGGGGTACGCCCCCGGACCGGGCCGGTCGTTCACCCGACGGCCCGCCGGGGGATTTCCCCCGTGATCACCCCGGTATCCACCGTTGCCGTATGCGCCTGTGCGGTTGATAGCTTCCCCGCATGCACGACCCTCCCCCGGCCGAGCATCCCACCGGCGTGACCCCCGCGGTCCACGTCGACGGACTGTTGAAACGCTACGGAGAGGTCGAGGCCGTACGCGGAATCAGCTTCTCGGTCCCGCCCGGCGAGGTCTTCGGACTGCTCGGCCACAACGGCGCGGGCAAGACGACCACGATCCGGATGCTGACCGGACGGACCCCACCGACGGGCGGCACCGCCTCGGTCGGCGGCCACGACATCGTCACCGCCCGCGAGCAGGCCCGCTCGGTGCTCAACCTCGTCTTCGAGGACCAGAACCTCTACGGGCGCCTGACCGGCCGCGACAACCTGAAGCTGTTCGGCGACCTCTACGGGGCGCCGGCCGACCGGACCGACGAGCTGCTCGAGCGGGTCGGTATCGCCGACGCCGCCAAGCGCAAGGTCAAGACCTACTCGACCGGCATGAAGCAGCGGCTGCTGCTGGCCCGCGGGCTGATCAACGATCCGCAGGTGCTGTTCCTCGACGAGCCGACCCGCGGCCTCGATCCGGTGTCGGCGCGCAACCTGCGCGGCATCGTGCGCGAGCTGCGCGACGGCGGAACCACGGTCGTCCTGACCACCCACGACATGGTCGAGGCCGACGAGCTCTGCGACCGGGTCGCCTTCCTCTCCGACGGCGAGATCATCGCGCTCGATACCCCGCGCGAGCTCAAGCTGCGCGTCGAAGACGGTGATCGAGGTCCCGCCCACCCGCACCGCCGGCACGCCCGCGTGCTGCTCGCCGACCGCAGCGAGCGCACGGTCGCGCTCGACGATCCCGAGCAGGCCGCCGAGCTCAACCGCTGGATCTCCGACGGCCAGATCCTGACCGTCCACAGCGACGAGCCGTCGCTGGCCGACGTCTTCGTCGCGCTCGCCGGACGGAGCCTCGACGAGGACCACCAGGACGAGACGGAGGCCGGACGATGAACCTGCAACGTCTCTGGACCATCCTCCGCAAGGACCTGGTCGACGCGATCCGCGACGGTCGCGTGCTCGCGGTGATCCTGATCCCGATCGCGCTCGGCGTGTTCTACGGGCTGATCTACCCGGACGAGGAGCCGCGCCCGACCGCCACGGTCGTGGTCGTCGGCAGCTCGGCCGACGCCGACCGGATCGCCACCACGCTGCCGCGCGACGTCTCGCGGGCGCTCGAGCTGAAGATCGAGCGCGCGTCGGACGCGGCCGAGGCCAAGACGACCGTGGCCGACGACGACGCCGACATCGCCGTCGTCGTTCCCGACGGCTACCTCGCCGCGGCCTCCGGCAACGGGGCCCCGCCGCCGTTGCAGGCGTTCATCGGCACCCAGCCGTCGCCGAGCGCCCAGGCGGTCGCCAACCTGCTGCCGGCCACGGTCGACCGACTGGCCGAGCGTCCGCCGGGGTCCGCGCTCGCGGTCGAGACGGTCGAGCCGGTCTCGCAGTCGGCGTTCGACGCCCTCGGCATGCGGACGTTCTTCGTGATCGCCGCGGTCGTGATGCTGCTCGGCTTCATCGGCATGCTGGCGACCCCGATCATCCTCGCCGAGGAGATCGAGAAGCGGACGATCGAGGCGCTGCTGCTGGCCGCGCGCGGGTCGGAGGTGCTGACCGCCAAGGCCCTCGTCGGCCTGATCTACTCGGCGGTCGCGTCGGCGATCACGATCCTCGCCACCGGGATCACGATCGAGCGACCGGGGCTGTTCCTGCTCGGCGCCGCCGGACTGGCGATCTCGGTGGTCGGGCTCGGGCTCGGCATGGCCTACCTGTTCCGCAGCGCGGACAAGCTCAACACCTGGGGCTGGGTGCTGTTGATGCCGCTGCTGATCCCGGCCTTCCTGGTCAGCGTCGACGGCTCGCAGGTGGTCGACATCATCGTCCAGGCGACGCCGACCGGTCAGGGCATGCGCCTGATGGTCGACGGCGCGCTGAGCAGCGACGTCTTCGGCGGCGTGGGCCTGGCGCTCGCGGTCTTCGTGGTCTGGGGCGGCGGCGGCATGCTGGTGCTCGGGCGGCTGTTGCAGACCCGCGGGTCGTAGCGCCGGCGGCGCGCGCCGACGGCGAGCGGGAGCGCTTCACCGGGTATCAGCCCGTGAAGCGCTCCCGGGTCCGTGCCGGCCTCCGGCCGGGAGGGGTCGACCGGACAGCGACCGGAGACGTGCTCCCGGGTCCGTGCGCCGCGTTCTCCCCCGCTTCTTCGCGGGTGTCCCGACCCGAACCGGCGCGCGCGAATAGCGGTTCAGCGCGTGTACGGGTGTCCTCGCCGGCCGTTTCCAGGCCCGTTACGTTCGAAGGGCATGCTGTTGACTTCCCTCTCCGTGAGCCACGCCGACGAGCTCGAGGTGCTGCTGCCCCAAGCGGTCGCCCAGGCCGACGAGCTCGACCAGCAGGAGGAGTGGTGTCAGCTGGTCTCCCCCGACGGCGTGCAGCGGATCCGGTTCCACGACTACGACAAGATCTTCTCGGTCCCGGGCCTGTACGAGCGGATCTACCGCGACGAGGTCCAGTGCAGCTCGCCGACCGTCGTTCGCGAGCTGCTCCGCGAGAACCTGCTCGAGTCCGGCGTCGAGCCGTCGTCGCTGCGCGTGCTCGACCTGGGCGCCGGCAACGGGATGGTCGCCGAGGAGCTGCGGGAGCTCGGTGCGGAGACGATCGTCGGCCTGGACATCCTGCCGGAGGCCAAGATGGCCGCCGAGCGCGACCGGCCCGGCGTCTACGACGCGTACCACCTCGCGGACATGACCGCCCCCGCCGAGGACGTCGACCAGGCCCTGCGCGAGGTCGACGCGACCTGCATGACGACGGTCGCCGCGCTCGGCTTCGGCGACATCCCGCCGCGGGCCTTCGCCACCACCTTCGGCTACCTGGCCGACGACGCCTGGGTCGCGATGACGATCAAGGACGACTTCGTCACCCACGGCGACTCATCGGGATTCAGCCGCCTGCTCAAGCGGATGAACGCCGAGGGTGCGCTGGAGATCGCCACCGACCACCGCTACCAGCACCGCCTGGCGGTCAGCGGCGAGCCGCTCTTCTACCACGCCTACGTCGCCCGCAAGCGGGGCGCCGTGGCCGAGGCGTGGATCGCCGAGGCGGAGCTCGACGCCGTCTGACCGCCCGGTCGCTCGGCACCGGCCGGCCGCTCGGCACCGACCGGCCGCTCGGCACCGGCCGGCCGCGATCGCCGTAGAGGTTGAGCACGCGATACGTGCTCAACCTCTACGCCGACACCGGCCTCTCACGGGTCGAAGCCCGGTGGCCCGGTTCAGCCGCGGCCGTGCGGCTCGTCCCAGTCGATGACCGGGCCCTGCGGAATGATCCGCGTCGGGTTGATCCCCGGATGGGTCGTGTAGTAATGCCGCTTGATGTGGTCGAAGCTGACCGTGTCCGCGACGCCCGGCTGCTGGTACAGGTCGCGGGTGTAGGGCCAGAGGTGCTCGTAGTCGGCGATCCGCCGGATGTTGCACTTGAAGTGCCCGACGTAGACCGGGTCGAACCGGACCAGCGTCATCAGCAGCCGCCAGTCGGCCTCGGTGATCCGGTCGCCAGTCAGGTAGCGGCGGGTCGCCAGCCGCTCGTCGAGCCGGTCCAGCGACGCGAACAGCTCGCCGACGGCCTCGTCGTACGCCTCCTGCGAGGTCGCGAAGCCGGCGCGGTAGACCCCGTTGTTGATCGTCGGGTAGATCACGTCGTTGAGCGCGTCGATCTCGTCGCGCAGCTCGGCCGGGTAGAACTCGACGTCCGGGTGGGCGGCCACGGCGTCGAACTCGTGGTCGAGCATCCGGATGATCTCGGACGACTCGTTGTTGACGATCACGCCGGTCTTCGTGTCCCAGAGCACCGGCACGGTGACGCGGCCGTCGAAGCCCGGATCGGTCGCGCGGTAGGCCTCCGAGAGGAAGCTCCAGCCGTGCAGCGGATCGGCCTCGGCGGGCGGCTGCGACTCGCCACGCCGGAACGCCCAGCCGTCGTCGTCGCGGTACGGGTCGACGATCGTCAGGCCGATCGCGTCCTCCAGCCCCTGGAGCTTGCGGTAGAGCACCGCGCGGGACGCCCAGGGACAGGCGAGCGACGCGTAGAGGTGATACCGGCCGGCCTCGGCCGCGAACCCGCTGGAACCGTCGGCGGTGACCCGGTCGCGGAAGGCGCTGTTCTGCCGGGCGAACGCACCGCTCGACGACATCTCGCGGCTCCAGCTGGCGGCGGAGGGGGACCCGCCGGACTCGTTGCTCATCGCTGCTCCATCTAGTTGCGGAGGCAATTATATTACGGGATCGGCCGACGGCTGTCCAGCGTCGACCGGCTGGCCGACCACCTGCCCGCCGGCGCACTCGCGCGCCAGCACCCGGCGCCGCGGGTTGCGGATGCCGAGCAACCCGATCAGACCGCCGAGCAGCAGCAGCGCGGCGGCCGAGCCCATCGCCAACCGGTGGGCGTCGACCGATGCGTCCCGCGCCGCGGTGGCGACGACCGCGGCCTCCGCAGGCGGCAGACCGTCGAGCTCGGGCGCCGAGAACGGGCTGTCGCGCACGTCGTCGACGACGGCCCGCGCCGCCGGTCCGAGCGCCGCGTCGCGGGTCCGATCGTCGATCCCCGACGCGAACCCGGCGGCCACCGCCACCCCGACCGCAGCGATCCCCAGCAGGCCGGCGATCCGCGCGATCGCGTTGTTGACCCCGGACGCCGCACCCGCGTTCTCGCGGTCGGCGTCGGCCAGCACCGTGGCGGTCAACGGGGCCACGGTGATCGCCAGCCCCAACCCGAACACGGTGATCGCCGGCAGCAGGTCGACGAGGTAGCGGACGTCGGTGTCGACCCGCAGCAGCAACAGCAGGCCGGCCCCGCAGACCAGCGGCCCGACGCCCATGAACCAGCGCGGCCCGAAGCGATCCGCCTGGGCGCCGAACCAGCCCGCCGCGACCAGCATCACGATCGTCACCGGAAGCATCGTCGCGCCCGCCTTCAGCGCGTCGAAGCCCGCGGTCTGCTGGAGGAAGATCACCAGGTAGAAGGTCAGCAGCGACAGCCCCGCGTAGACCAGCAGGGTCTCGACGTTGCCGAAGACGAAGTTGCGGCGACCGAACAGCTTCAGCGGCAGCATCGGATCGGCGGTGCGGCGCTCGTGCAGCAGGAAGGCCACGAAGACCGCCGCCCCGCCGAGCAGCCCGACCAGCACCGCGGGCGAGCCCCAGCCCGACAGCGGCTGCTGGATCAGGCCGAAGGTCACCCCGCCCAGGCCGACCGCGCAGAGCAGCGCGCCGAGCAGGTCGAGCCGCCGTTCCCGCCGCACGCTGGTCGCCGGCACCGCCCGCAGGATCAGCCAGGCGGTGACCAGCACCAGCGGCACGTTGATCAGGAAGACCCAGCGCCACGACGCCGCGTCGACCAGCCAGCCGCCGAGCAGCGGACCGCCCGCGGCCCCGAGCCCGCCCCACGCGGTCCAGCGGCCGATCGCCCGGTTGCGCTCGTCCGGGCCGAAGGTCGCCACGATCACCGCCAGCGCGGCCGGGGTCAGCAGGGCCCCCGAGACGCCCTGCAGCGCGCGGCCGACGATCAGCACCTCGATCGACGGGGCGAACGCGCAGAGCACCGAGGTCACGCCGAAGCCGATCACGCCGAGCAGGAAGATCCGCCGCTCGCCGTAGACGTCGCCGAGCGACCCGGCGACCATCAGCAGCGATCCGAGCGTGAGCAGGTAGGCGTTGGACGTCCACTGCTGGCCGGCCAGCCCGCCGCCGAGGTGCTCGCGGATCTGCGGCAGCGCGACGTTGACCGCCGATCCGTCGACCATCACGATCGTCGAGCCGAGGATGCAGGCCAGCAGCGTCAGCCGCTTCGCGCGGTCGTCGATCGTCGTCATGCGTCCCCCGGTTCCCCGATGGCGTCGTCCGCAGGCGCCCGACGGACGAATCCCGTACAGCGGACGACCGGCATCCGCGGGTACCGCGGGAATCGATCGTCCTGCTTCGACAGGCCGCAGAGCGAGAACCGCGAGCCGCGCGTGTTCCCCACCAGCCGCTGGTGCGCACAGGCGTCGCAGAGTCCGAAGGTCGACGGCACGACGGGGAGTATCGCGATCCGCCTGCGTCCCGGTCTCCCCAAGCGGGAGAGATCGATCGGGTCACACCCGAGAAAGGTCTCCCGATGCGGCCGGCTTGACTTCAAGCGTGCTTGAGCTTCTAGCCTTCTGCGGACCCCGATGGCCTCCCCCGCGTCCCCGATCCCCGCCGCTCTCGACCCCCGTACGCGTCGGCGTAGACTCCGATCGGTGGGAACGTTCCGTCGGCTGCTCGGATTTCTGCGGCCGTACCGCCGCCTGTGGACGATCAGCTTCGTGCTCGCGCTGCTGGCGATGGGCGTCACCGTCACCACGCCGTGGTTGATCGGACGCAGCATCGACCGGATCGAGGCCGGCGACAAGAGCGGGCTGGTCACGATCGTGATCGCGATCGCCCTGCTCGGCCTGGGCCGGATGGTGCTGACCGTCGGTCGACGGCTGGTCGCCGGCAAGGTCTCGCTCGGGGTCGAGCTGGATCTGCGCCAGCGGCTCTACGACCACCTGCAGATGCTCGACATGGGCTTCTTCGACCGCTGGCAGACGGGCCAGCTGATGTCGCGGGCCACCGTCGACCTGAGCGCCGTGCGGTTCTTCCTCGGCTACGGCGTCGTGTTCGTCGTCCAGGCGCTGCTGACGATCGTGCTGGCCGCGATCGCGATGCTTATCCAGCAGCCGCTGCTGGCCCTGGTCGCGCTGATCCCGGCGCCGTTGATCATCCTCGTCGGCTACGCCTACGGGACGCGCGGCCGGCCGGCCCAGCAGGCCGCCCAGCAGGCCATCGCCGAGCTGACCGCCGTGGCCGAGGAGTCGATCACCGGGATTCGCGTAGTCAAGGCGTTCGCCGCCGAGCAGCGCCGCGAGGCGGCCTTCACGCGGTCGGTCGAGCACGCGTTCGGCAAGCAGCTGCGGGCCGTCCGGATCGACGCCGCCTTCCAGCCGTTCATGCAGTTCCTGCCCCAGCTGAGCCTGGCGATCGTGCTGCTGGTCGGCGGCCGGATGGTCGTCGACGGCGACCTGACGATCGGGGCGTTCACCGCGTTCTTCGTCTACGTGATGATGCTCGTCCAGCCGCTGCGCTCGCTCGGCGTGATGCTCGGCCTGGGTCAGCGCGCGACCGCCTCGGGGATGCGGCTGTTCGAGGTGCTCGACCGCGCTCCGGCGATCTCGGCCCCTCCGATCGGCGAGCGCGAGCGCCTGCCGTCGGCGACCGAGACCCCGTCCGGCGCGGTCGGCGCGATCCGCTTCGAGCACGTGACGCTGCGCTACCCCGACCAGCCGCGTCCGGCGCTGGACGAGGTCTCGCTGGAGATCGCCGCCGGCGAGCGGGTCGCGATCGTCGGCGAGACCGGATCCGGCAAGACCGCGCTGGTCCAGCTGCTCCCGCGGCTCTACGACCCCACCGAGGGTCGCTTGCTGATCGACGGGATCGACATCCGCCGACTCGACCCGACGGAGCTGCGGCACGAGCTCGCGGTGGTCGACGACGACCCGTTCCTGTTCACCGCGACGATCGCCGACAACATCGCCTACGCCGCCCCCGACGCGACCCGCGACGAGGTGCAACGGGCCGCCGAGCAGGCCGAAGCCGCCGGGTTCATCGCGTCGCTGCCCGACGGCTATGACACCGTCGTCGGGGAGCGCGGGCTGACGCTCTCGGGTGGACAGCGGCAGCGGATCGCGATCGCCCGCTCGATCCTCGCTGGTCCGGCATCGGAGGTCGTCGACGGTCGCGAGGTCCGCCCCCGCGGTCCGCGGATCCTGGTGCTCGACGACGCCACCTCCAACGTCGACGCGTCGACCGAGCAGCGGATCACGGGGCACCTGCAGACCGTGATGCGCGACCGCACGACGCTGGTGATCGCCCACCGGCTGTCGACGGTGCTGCTGGCGGATCGGGTGGTCGTGCTCGACCACGGGCGCGTGGTCGACGTCGGGCACCACGAGGAGCTGTCGGAGCGGTCCGAGCTGTACCGCGAGATCGTCACCTACGGGCTCGCCGACCAGGTCTTCCTGACGCGAGAGGACCGCCCGGCGGAGGTCGACGCATGAGCGGGTTCCTCGCCGACGTCCGGCGGCGACAGCGGGCGACCAAGGGCCGCAGCGAGCGGATCCGCAGCCTGTTCTCGATGCTCCGGCCCTACCGGCCCCAGCTGGCGCTGCTGACGGTCGCGATGCTGCTGTCGACCGCCGCGCTGCTCGCCCCCGCCCCGCTGGTCCAGCGGGCGATCGACGACGGGCTCGCCGCCGGCGACCTCGACCGGCTGACCTGGCTGGTCGTCGGCTTCG
>Ga0265296_1001602_pt1 | contig 25430 bp, 16 predicted proteins | sample MunlanPumphouse1_FD_189073 | JGI IMG/M metagenome (GOLD analysis project Ga0265296, IMG submission 189073) | Groundwater microbial communities from a municipal landfill in Southern Ontario, Canada - Pumphouse #1 | ecosystem: Environmental > Aquatic > Deep subsurface > Groundwater | place... | reverse complement strand
AGTTGATGCTGGAAGTCGGCTTTGCTGGCTGCGGTGAAGAACGCCATCTGTGGTACTCCGCTTGGGCTTGTTATTGATGGAAGCGTCGCGTGTTATCCCCTTGCGGGGAGACCGTCATTTCTGTTCGTCGGTAACCATAAACGAATCAGGGTGACAGGTGGGTGAAGCTGGACAAGACAATGAGGTCACATGCCGCTGGCGGATGACGGTACAACGGGCAGGTCAGCGTCACGCTGCAGGCACATACGTTGCGCAGCTTAACGAGAGTGGGAAGCGGCCTGCTTGCGATGCTGCGACATATTCGGTCATCAGCACGCAGCGCACCGGTTGCAATTTGTGCAACCTGAAATAACCGGTTGCAAAACAGGCTATTTTCCAGCCCGCGAGTGCCAGAAATGACTGATCCGGCCCCTGAGGTCATAACAGCATGCAGCACAAAATCGGCCGCAATGGCACAATTGCCACGCTGCGCCCTCTCCCACACAGGATTCCCCATGCAACTGACCACCGCCCACCTGCTCGCCACCCCGTGCGATGACGAAGAAGACAACATGGCCATGCTCTGCTGCCACGGCACCAATGGCGAGATGTTCATGCTGTCCCGTTATCCGGATGAGGACGAGGTGGAGCTGACCTGGGACTACGAACCTTCGACCCTGGACGGTTTGAAGATCACCCTGGGCGCGACCACCTTGCTGGTAGAGATTGGCGCGGCAGACAAGGACGCACTGGGCGGCAGCGATCACCTGCAGATCAAGCACAGCACGCCGGAGTCGGACCTGGCCGAGATAGAAGAAACCTTGCAGAACATTCTCAAGGGCACCGGCACTTACATCCGCACGCCTTGATTGGCGGCTGCAAAATCGCCATCGCGGGCAAGCCCACTCCCACATTTGAACGCGCGACAATCCAAATGTGGGAGCGGGCTTGCCCGCGATGAGGCCCTCATCGACGCCAAAAACCTCAGACCTTTCCCACAAACCCCAAAAAATACCCCCCGGTTCGTTAGTCGCCAGCCCCTCCAATGCATTAAAGTAAGCCCCCCAGGCCCTGGCATTTTTCACACGCCCCAGGCTCATCTTTCCAGGAACCGTCATCGATGGAACATCGTGAAGCGCTGCTCGCGCTGCGAACCTTTCTTTCTACGCAGATTCTCGGCCAGGAAAAACTCATCGAGCGCCTGCTCATTGCCCTGCTCGCCGACGGCCATATGCTGGTAGAAGGTGCTCCCGGCCTGGCCAAGACCAAGGCCATCAAAGAGCTCGCCGAAGGCATCGAAGCACAGTTCCATCGCATCCAGTTCACCCCCGACCTGTTGCCCGCCGACATCACCGGCACCGAAATCTATCGCCCGGAAACCGGCAGCTTCGTGTTCCAGCAAGGGCCGATCTTCCACAACCTGGTGCTGGCGGACGAGATCAACCGTGCCCCGGCCAAAGTGCAATCGGCCCTGCTCGAAGCCATGGCCGAGCGCCAGGTCAGCGTCGGGCGCAGTACCTACGAACTGTCACCGCTGTTTTTGGTGATGGCCACGCAAAACCCCATCGAGCAGGAAGGCACCTACCCCCTGCCTGAAGCCCAGCTCGACCGCTTCCTGATGCACGTCAAGATCGGCTTCCCCGACGCTGCCGTGGAGCGCCGCATCCTGCAACAGGCCCGTGGCGAAGCCCTCAATGGCGAGACCAAGCCCGAGCGGCGGGTCAGCCAGCAGGCGATTTTTGCCGCGCGCAAGGAAATCCTCGGCCTGTACATGGCCGATGCCGTGGAGGAATACCTGGTGCAACTGGTCATGGCCACCCGCACCCCGGCCAAGTTCGACCCGGAGATGGCCGAGTGGATCGCCTACGGCGCCAGCCCTCGGGGCTCGATCGCCCTCGACCGCTGCGCCCGGGCCCACGCCTGGCTGGCCGGGCGCGACTTTGTCAGCCCCGAAGATATCCAGGCGGTGCTGTTCGACGTGTTGCGCCACCGCATCATCCTGTCCTTTGAAGCCGAAGCGGCCGGTATCGACCAGGACCGTGTGGTGCAACGCATTCTCGACGTCGTTGCCGTCGCTTGAGCCCCATGAACGCCGGCGATGGAATCCGTATTTCCCTCAGCGAGTTGATCGAGATGCGTCATCGCGTGCGGGAGGTGCAACTGTTTTCGACGCCGAGCCAGCGCAGCCCGTTGATCGGCCTGCACCACTCCAAGCTGCGCGGGCGCGGGGTCGACTTCGATCAGGTGCGGGTGTACCAGGCGGGTGACGATGTGCGCACCATCGACTGGCGGGTCACGGCGCGTACCCAGGAGCCCCACACCAAGCTGTTCCATGAAGAGCGCGAGCGGCCGATCTTTATCATGGTCGAGCAAAGCTGCCGGCTGTTCTTCGGCTCCGGGCTGATGTTCAAGTCGGTTCTCGCAGCGCAAGCCGCGAGCCTGATCGGCTGGGCCGCGCTGGGGCACAACGACCGGGTCGGCGGCCTGGTGTTCGGTGATAACGAGCACTATGAAATCAAGCCACGACGCAGCAAGCAAAGCCTGCTGCAACTGCTCAACCGCCTGGTACGGGTCAACCAGAGCCTCGACACCGAGAGCCGCCCCGAAGCCGATGCCCTGGGCATGGCCCTGCGCCGTGGCCGCGAAGTACTGCGCCCCGGCAGCCTGGTGATTGTGATCTGCGATGAACGTGCCCTGACCGAAGGTGCTGAACAACAACTGAGTTTGTTGTCGCGCCATTGCGACCTGTTGCTGCTGCCCGTCTCGGACCCGTTGGACCACGCCCTGCCCGCCGCCGGCCTGCTGCGCTTTGCCGAACGGGGCGCACAACTGGAAATCGACACCTTGAACTTCGAGCTGCGCCAAGCCTACAAGGCCCAGGCCGAAGCCCGCATCGCCCGCTGGGAACTGCTCGCGCAAAAGCTACGGGTATTGCTGATGCCCTTGAGCACGCAGAGCGAAATGGTCGAGCAACTGCGCGAATACCTCAACCCGCAACGCCCGGTGAAAAAGCCATGAGCAGCCTGGACCAACTGCAACCGCTGATTGCCCCGCCGGCCATTGGGTTCTGGCCTCCGGCGCCCGGCTGGTGGCTGTTGCTGGGGTTGATCCCCCTGCTGGGTTGGGGCCTGTGGTGGCTGCGCCGCTTTCTGCCCGGCAAACGCCCGCTGGCCCGGGCCGAACAACCCCTGGACCCCGTGCGCATCGCCGCCCTCGCGGAACTGGCGCTGATGCCCAAACCCTACGATGGCGCGCCGGCCGGCGCCTGGCTGCAGCAACTCAACGGCCTGCTCAAGCGCCTGTGCCGCAACGACTACCCCTACAGCCAGAGCCACACCCTCAATGGGCGCAAATGGCTGGCGTTTCTCGACAACCGCTGCCCGGCGGCCGGCCTGACGCGGTGGATGGTGCTGGTGGAAGGCACCTATAAACCCGAATGCAAACTCGACGACAAGGCCATTGCCGGCCTGACGCAAGCCGTCGACACGTGGATTCGCAAGCATGTTTGAGTTCGCCTGGCCGTGGATCTTTGCCCTGTTGCCCCTGCCGTGGGTGATGCGCCTGATCCTGCCGGTAGCCGACAGTGGCGAGCCGGCCTTGAAGGTCAGCTTCCTCGGCGACCTCGAAGGCCTGGCCCGGCGCCGCGCGCGCATCAACCTGCCGGGTTGGCGCCAACAAGCGCCATTCGTGGTCCTGTGGCTGTTGCTGCTGACCGCCGCCGCGCGCCCGGAATGGCTCGGCGAGCCTCTGCCCATTGCCGCCAGCGGCCGCGACCTGCTGGTGGCGGTGGATGTGTCAGGTTCCATGGACTTCCCCGATATGCAGTGGCAGGACGAAGACGTCAGCCGCTTGAGCCTGGTCAAACACCTGCTGGGGGACTTTCTGGAGAGCCGCGAGGGTGATCGCGTCGGCCTGATCCTGTTTGGCAGCCAGGCCTACCTGCAGGCGCCGCTGACCTTCGACCGGCGCACTGTGCGCACCTGGCTGGATGAGGCGCGCATCGGCATTGCTGGTAAAAACACGGCGATTGGCGATGCCATCGGCCTGGCCCTCAAGCGCCTGCGGCAGCGCCCGGCACAAAGCCGGGTGCTGATCCTGGTGACCGACGGTGCCAACAATGGCGGCGAAATCGACCCACTGACTGCCGCGCGCCTGGCCGCCGAAGAAGGCGTGAAGATCTACCCCATCGGCATCGGCGCCAACCCGGAGCAGACCGGCACCCTGGGCATGCTCGGCCTCAATCCCAGCCTGGATCTGGATGAGCCGGCGCTCAAGGCCATCGCCCAAACCACCGGTGGGCAGTATTTCCGCGCCCACGACGGTGCAGAGCTGCAAGCGATCAAGGAAACCCTTGACCAGTTGGAGCCGGTGGCACAACAACCGACCCAGGCCCGCCCGACCCAGGCGCTGTACAGCGGGCCACTGGCCCTGGCGCTGTTTCTGAGCCTGTTGCTGGTGATCCAGGAGCGCTGGCCGGACAACGCCCTGCAACGCCTGCTCAATAAACTGTCGACCAAGGGCCACTTCCTGCAACAGCACCCACAATGGCGCCAACGCCTTCAACGCCTGCGCTTGCGGAGGCGTCGATGATCGCTTTATGGCCGCACTGGTTTCGTCCCTGGTGGCTGTTGCTGCTGCCCGTGCTCGGCTGGTTGCTGTGGCAACTGTGGCATCGACAAAAGCGCGCCGGGCGCTGGCAGATGATCCTGCCACCCGCCTTCCATGCCGCCCTGCTCAGTGGCGGCAATGGTCGGGAAAGCAAGTCGCCGTGGTTGTTGCTGGGCCTGGCCTGGTTGCTGGCGGTGCTGGCCTTGCTTGGCCCCGGCTGGCAACGGGTTGAACAGATCAGCCAGAAACCCGCCGACCCGCTGGTGGTACTGCTGGAACTGACCCCCGAGATGCTCGCCACCGACAGCCCACCCAACCGCCTGGAGCAGGCGCGGCGCAAGCTGGTGGATCTGCTGCAGGCGCGCAGCGATGCGCAGACCGCCATCGTGGTGTATGCCGGGAGCGCTCATACGCTGGTGCCGCTCTCCGATGACCTGGCCACCAGCCGCAACCTACTGGATGCCCTGCGTCCCTCGATCATGCCGCAGGCCGGCCATCGCGCCGACCTGGCGGTGGAAAAAGCCCTGGACCTGCTCAAGCACGGCGGCCTCGGCCAGGGCCGTTTGCTGTTGATTGGCTCCTCGCTGTCCAAGCAGGAGCGCCAGGGCATTCGCCTGCTGCTCCAAGGCCAGGCGCCGAGCCTGTCGATCCTCGGCATTGGCAGCCGTGAAGGCACGCCGGTCACCCAGGAAAGCGGCGAGTTCCTCAAGGATGAGCAAGGCGCGATCCTGATTCCGCGCCTGGACAGCCCGACGCTCAAGGCCTTCGCCAGTGAAATGGGCGGCCGCTATCGCCAGGCGCGCCTGGACGACAAAGACCTGCGCAACCTTGGCCTGCTGGACGGCCCGCAAACCCTGCGCGACGACGGCCTGCGCCTGCAGCTGGACACCTGGGCCGACCAGGGCTACTGGCTATTGCTGCCCTTGCTGCTGCTCGCCGCCTGCGCCGGTCGCCGGGGCTGGCTGTTCTGCCTGCCGCTACTGCTGCTGGCCGCACCGCAACCCAGCTACGCGTTCAGCTTTGATGACCTGTGGCTGCGCCCCGACCAACAGGGCCAATACCTGCTCAAGCACAAACGCCCGGCCGAAGCCGCCGAACACTTCGAGAACCCGCAATGGCAAGGTGTGGCCCTGTATGAAGCGGGCAACTACGCCGAGGCCGCCCGGCGCTTTGCCGAAGGCAGTGATGCCTACTCCCACTACAATCGGGGCAATGCCCTGGCCCGCGCTGGCGAGCTGGAAGCGGCGATAGACGCGTATGAACAGGCCCTGGAGGCCCAGCCGGACTTGCAGCCGGCGCTGAAAAACAAAGCCCTCGTCGAAAGCCTGTTGCTGGAAGAACCGGAGCCCGAGCCTCCAGCCCCCGAAAAAAACGAGGATGACGAATCCACCCAACCCGGCCAAACTGCGCAACCAGGCGACGATGGCCAGCAAACCAGCGGCGGCGAGCAATCGCCCCAGGGCGCGGGCCAGGCGGGCACCGGCGAAAAACAGCCCGGCACCCCGCCGCCTGCGGGCAGTAACGAAGTACCCGGCAGCGAACTGGGCGACGAACAGACCACCACGCCCCCTCTGCGCCCGACGAACGACAGCCTCGACGAGGAGCACCGCCAGGCCCTGGAACAATGGCTGCGACAGATCCCGGACAACCCCGGCGAGTTGTTGCGACGCAAATTCTGGTACGAACAGCAACAACATCAGGACAAGACTCGATGAGCCGCTGCACCCCATTTGTCTTATTGCTAGCGCTGTGGGCCGCTCACGCCCAGGCGGCCGACCTGGCCGCCAGTATCGACCGCAGCCGCGTCAATTCCGGGGAAACGGTGGAGCTGACCATCGAGTCCAACGACGTCACCCAGTTCGGCAAGCCGGACCTGTCGCCGCTGGATCCGCTGTTCGACGTACGCGGCACCCGCCAGATCAACCAGCTCACCACCCTCGACGGTAGCAACCACGCGACGACCCGCTGGATCATCACCTTGCAACCCAAGAGCACCGGCACGGTGGTGATCCCACCGCTGCAACTGGGCGAACTCAAGACCCAGGCGATCAGCCTGCAAGTGGACGAAACCCTGGGCCAGGACAGCGACAACCAGCTGCAACCGGTGTTCATCGAAGCCAGCCTCGACCAGAACACGGTCTACGTGCAAGCCCAGGCCCTGTTGACCGTGCGCATCTACCATTCGGTGGCGCTGTATGACGACAGCAGCCTGGCCCCTTTGCAGTTGGCCGATGCCCGGGTCGAGCAAGTGGGCGATTCACGTACCTATGAGAAAGTCATCAACGGCGTGCGCCATGGCGTGATCGAAATGCGCTACGGGATTTACCCGCAACACAGCGGGCAATTGCTGATCCCCGCACAGATGTTCAGCGCCACCATGGTCGAGCCGCGCCCGGCCCAGGGCACTGCGCCCCAGGCGCCAAGGCCTGGCAAGCTGCTGCATGTCAATTCCACCGAGATCCCCCTGACGGTCAAGCCCAAGCCGGCCCTGTATCCAGCGGACGCGCCCTGGCTGCCGGCCCGCAGCCTGAGCCTGGGGGAAAGCTGGAACCCGGAACCTGCGAACGTACAGGTGGGCGACTCCCTGACCCGCATCCTTACCCTCAAGGCCGAAGGCCTGGCCAGCGCCCAGTTGCCGGCGCTGCCGAGCACCGAAATCGCCGGCCTGCGGCGTTACCCCGACCAGCCGGTACTGAGCAACCAAAACAGCGAACGCGGAGTGATCGGCAGCCGCGAAGACCGCGAAGCCCTGGTGCCCAACCGCGCCGGCGCCCTGGAATTGCCCGCCGTGGAAGTGGTGTGGTGGAACACCCACGAAGACCATCTGGAACGCACCAGCCTGCCGGCCCGCACCCTGCAAGTGGCGGTCAACCCCAGCCTGGTGGTCGACACACCGGCCACGCCCACGGTCATCACGGCACCGGATGATGGCCGCCTGTGGATCTGGCAGCTCACCAGCCTGCTCTTCGCCTGCACCACCCTGCTCGGCTTCGGCCTGTGGTGGCGGGCCCGCTCACGGCCGGCGATCCTGCGCGCCGCACAGACCGGGCCCAGCCCCCGTACCTTGCTCGATGACCTCAAGCGCGCCAGCCAGGCCAACGACCCCCAGGCCACGCGCCAGGCCCTGGATGCCTGGGCCCGCCAGCAACCGGAAACCCTGGCGGACATGGCGGCGCGGTTCGTGCCCTTGTCCGATGCGCTGGATGGGTTGAATGGCGCGCTCTACAGCGAAAGCGGCCAGTATTGGCAGGGCGAAGAGCTATGGCGCGCGGTCAAGGCCATCCCCATGGCCGAACGCGAACAGGCGCCGGTGGCAGACAGCACCAGCTTGCCGCCGCTGTATCCCAAGTAACTGCGATCCCCCCCGCCACGACACCCTGTGGCAATGGGCTTGCCTACAAACACTCCATCCCAACCACTCGTCGGCACTGTCAAATCTAACAGCTAGGCACTGCACCCCTGCGGGTGTTTGATTTTCCTTGCCCATGCGCGCCGCGATATCTGTGCGCTTCTTCCCGCAAGGAGTCTCTTCAATGTCCAACTTGCCGATGGATCCTTCAAACGAACCCGCCGACGATCAGGCGCCCCCCCAGCCGTTGTCGCAGGATCTGGTGCTCTACCACACCCCTGAACTCCCCCCCACGCGCGTCGAAGACCTCGACCCGCCTTACTCGGCTTACCTCGCCGTGCCGCTGGAGCAGGCGCTTTATCCGGAAAACGCGGTCTACGCCCTGGGTATTCGTCAGGTGCAGCCCTATTCGTATTGGTTCTTTGAAAGATGGTTCACTTGGAGCTCCGGCGACTACTACGCGATTTATATCGATAACCTGGTAGAGGCTAAGCAAAGCGGTATCGCGTACGAAGACAAGCCTCGCTACGGGCTGATCGTACCGGAAGAGACGATGCCCAGAGGCGAAGTGACCCTGTACGGCCGGGTGTTGCGCGCCGGCTCGTTTCAGGAGAGCACCTCACCGCTGCAGACCATTCTGATCAAGACCGACCGCCCCGGCGGGACTGATCAGGACCCAGGCGCCACGTGGCATACCCGCTTGATAATGTCCATCGAAGGCTTTCCAGAAAACTCGGTGATCAATCAGGAAAACTCTGCTGGCGGCGTGTGGTGCCTGATCGAGCCCTATCCCTATATCCGCAAGAATGACAAGATCGAATTCTCCTGGGACGGCGTGATCGTCATCCATATTGTCAGCCCCGAGGAGGCTGCCGGCTCCGGGCCGATTCGCATCTGGGTGAGTAAATCGGTCATTGATCAGGGCGGTCTGAATGGTAAGTTGATCCTGCGTTTTCGCGTGCAGGACGTTGCAGAAAATATCTCCGGGGATAAATACCAGTATTCCCAGCACTACCTCCTTCAGAGCGAACTGGATCCCTCCCTGAGCCCCGCACCGTTTTTCCTGATCGACGGGGTCGAGTCCAGCCAGGTGGACTTCGATACCGATAGCGAAAAAACCTTCAGTCTGCTGTGCAACACCGACCGGGAGGTACCGGCGCCGAACCCGCCGTATCAGGTGGTTGTCACGCTATATGCCACGCTGATCGACGGCTCGACCCGCACCTTTAGCCTGCCGCCGGTAAACGCGAGCAACCTGTGGGTGACCGAAGTGCCAGTGCCGCGCGAGATCATCGAACAAACCGTCGGCGGCTCGTTCCGCGCGTCGTTCCAGTTGCTTACCGCTGGGGGGGCTTTCCTCAAGCAGTCGGGCAGCGTGACCGTCACCGTGGTCGGAACGCCCGTGAGCATGCCGGGCGTGACCATCGTGCCGATCGAGCTGGGCCTGATTGATCCGGACAGCGACATTGAAATCACCATCCCCTTCTACGAACCCCATGACCCGGACTGGCTGGAAACCCTGGTGATCGAGTCCCGCGAGCCGGGTGGGGGCAGCGCAACCTACACCGACGCTCAACTGGCGGGGCCCCAGGGCGGCAGTTATCGGGTCACTGCGCAGGACTTGCAGCAGTTCCGTGGGCACAACATTTACGTTTACTACTTGGTCAATGACGGCGCCGTGCATGTCTTCGGCGGCCAGACGCAAGCGATCCGCAAGTCCCTCGAAGTCGGCGCGCAGGTCGGAGAACGTTTGGCCAGCCTGCCTGCACCGCATCTGCAATACGCGCAAGGCAACAATATCAACCCGGCCCACGTACCCGGCGCGAATCTGTTGCTGACCCTGCCGTACACCGGCACGCAAAGCGGCGATGAGGTGTACTGGGTGGTCTTCGGTTCTGCGGTTGGGGGTTCGGCGAACGGCACCATCACCGTCAACGGTGCGACGGCCGGCCAGCCGCTGGTCTTTGCGATCAATCGCAACCTGGTCGACTCCAACCTCAATGGCAGCCTGCGCATCAGCTACAGCCTGCAACGCGGCGGCCCGGGCGGCACGATCTTGCGCTCGGAAATCCTCGACCTCACGGTCGGCGTCGGTGTGCAACTTGAACGGCCGATCATCGAAGGCGCCTCCCTCTTGCCGGACCGGCTCAATCCGCTGGCGGCCGAGGCCGGTGCCTGGGTCAGCGTGAGGTTTATACCCATGCACGCCACCGATCAGATTGACGTCGATTGGCTGAGCAGCGACGGCATCGGCAGTTACACCGCGAAAGTCCAGGGCAACCCCGGCACCAACGAAGTGCGCGCGTTTATCCCGCCGGAATTCATCGCCAAAGGTATACGCCCCGATGGCAACCAAATCAGCGTGCAATACCGCTTCATGCGTGGCTCGTTCCTGTATGAATCGCAGGTCGTCGACCTCGAACTGCAACCGCTGACCGGCCTGCCTACACCGAGCATCGACGGCATCGGCGACAACATGGTGCTGGAATTGTCGCAATTGAACGAAGAAGCGCGCACGCGGATAGCCAAGTGGAGCTTTATCGCCCCCAATCAACGGATGTGGATGACCTACGAGGGCACCTTCGAGGATGGCACGCCTTATGTCGAAAATACCTACACCGCCAACCTGGTCACGGCAGCCGGGGTGCTCAACGGTATTTCCCCGCCCACCCCGGTGGACAAGTTGCGCCGTCTCAAAGATGGCTCGCAACTGACCATTCATTTCTGGGTCACCTTGTCGGAAAGCGCCGACAAAAACTCGGCGGTATTGTTCGGCGTGCGAGTGCACAGCATTCAAGCAATCCCATCGACCTTGCCACGGCCGCAATTTGCCAACCTGCCAGGTCAAGCCATCACCATCGACCCGCTGACCTATGAAAACAACGCCTCGGTAGTGGTGGCCTACCCCGGTATGAATTCGACACATCGAATCAAACTGCTGTGGCTGTTGCCCAATGGTGATATCCCGTACATCGCCGATAAAGACGGCCTGGCCGGTGGCCGCGTGGACTTTTTGATCAGCCCGGCGATCATGGCCGCCAGTGTGGGCAAGAAAGTGACGGTGCGGTATATCGCGACGATTAACGGGGTGGATGTCGACTCGTTTACTCAAGAGGTCAATGTACAAGTTATTCAGGCTGCCAACTTGCCACGGCCGGTGATTAACAACATTGCCAATGGCGGCACCCTCGACCTCACCGCCTTTACCGGCAATGCCACTGCGTCTGTCGCCAAGTGGCGCTTGAGTGCAGCCAAGCAGCGGGTGTGGTTGACTTGCAGCAGTGCGGGTGTGGCTGATCTGGATGTGCTTAAGGGGGTTGAGATCAGTGCAACGGAAGCGGCGAATGGGTTGGTGAATAAGGCTGTGTTGCGTAGTTGGCTAGCGCCCTTGCCGGATAACCAGTGGGTTACCGTAAAGTTAGAAGTTACATTTGATGGAAGTAGCAATAGAGAGTCTGCAGTATCTTTCCCTGAAACTTATTACACGCTCAAGGGGTTGTGGCGTGAAAATACGAACGTCCTAAACTGGTTAAATAACTGGCAGGGTGGAGCAGCGACGCTCTCACTCATTTTCTCTCAAACTTTTTTGGTAGTGATAACCGTAGATACAGTTGGAGGAACAATACTGCATAAGACCTTCCCCACCATTATCGGCAGGCGATATAGATTTACCATTAGGGCCCATGCAAACCGGGTTATAGCTCAGGCGCCCGTGGCACTGAGAATAGGCACAAGTACTTCTAGCTACTTTCCAATTAGTCTGAAGCCGCAACTTAACAACTACACTCACGAAGCAACTGCAACCTCCTCATCCACAACATTCAGCATACTTAAGCAATCGCAACTACTGGGTGACATTTATAACATTGACAACATATTAGTAGAACTACTCTAAACAAAAATGGGACAGATCTATTTAAAAGACCTGTCCCGTTTTCACTTCATTAGACAAACCAAAAAACGGGAAAAATTTACTCCGACCATGACTGTGTACCAGCCACCCCATCTTCGACTGACACACAGCCATCGCAGGCAAGCCAACTCCCTCCCTTGATCTGCTTCACCGGGAATACCCCGTCATGCATTGTCAAAGGCCAGCAAACCAAATCCCTTTAATTTGCAGGACGTTTCCTAGACAATCCTTCGGCCTTGCGCCTGCTCACACCACTGGCTAGCCTCTGCTCCGTCGCTGCACATCAGCGATCGGGTGTGGAAACCCGGGAAAAAGTAGGCGTCATGATCGTATGCAAACGCTCCATGGCGGCTGTGCGCGGGCAGACCTCGGTCTGGCTGAGTCCTACTACTCGGTTTTCCACCCCGCGTATGGCTGCCACCTAATCTGTCGTGTGGAAACGGCACAGGATGGCTCCCCAACTTAGTAGGAGCTTACGCATGAACAAAATCGTCCCCGACCCACCCCGCCTCCCCTCCGACCGCGAGTGTTTTGACCGCGCCTTGAGCCACTACCTGCAACCCGCCTCGCCGCCCTCCTTCACCGCGCACCAAGACCTCAGCTTCGAAGACGCTCTGGCGCAAATCTGTGACCTGCTGCGCTGCGCAGCCGCCACCGCAGCCGGCACCACCCAGGGGCTGATCGGCGACCAACGCCACATAGCCGGCGCCACTGAACACTTGATCGACATGGCCAAAACCCTGGCCGACCGCGCGCTGGACTGCCTGCAACCCAAGGTATAACCCCACCTCACAAACATCACAAAACCACAGTGGGAGCGGGCTTGCTCGCGAAAGCGGTGTGGCAGTTGGCAGCTATTTCAACAGACCCACCGCTTTCGCAGGCAAGCCAGCTCCCACATTTGATTTGTGCAGCCCTGAAGAAAAAGCGGTGTGTCAGCTGGCAGTTTTTTCAACTGACCCACCGCCTTCTCAGGCACGCCAGCGCCTACACAGGTAAACTCCTCCCCTCTTTAGCTCTTCCCCACGGAGTTCGCCTTGCGTCTGTTCCACACCTCCGACTGGCACCTTGGCCAAAACCTCCACGGCCAGGAACGCGACTTCGAGCACGCCTGTTTCCTCGATTGGCTGCTGGGCCAACTGAAACTGCATGGCCCCGATGCGCTGCTGATCGCTGGCGACATCTTCGACACGGTCAACCCGCCGCTCAAGGCTCAGGAGCGCCTGTATGACTTCATCATCAGCGCCCATGAACAAAACCCGACGCTGACCATCGTGATGATCGCCGGCAACCACGATTCCGGCTCGCGCATCGAACTGCCTGCGCCGTTGATGCGCCGTTTGCGTACCCATGCGCTGGGCCGCGTGTTGTGGCTGGACGATGGGCAATTGGATGCCGAGCGCCTGCTGATCCCGTTGCCGGATGCCAAAGGCAAGATCGCCGCGTGGTGCCTGGCATTACCGTTCTTGCGCCCGGCAGAAGTGACCGGTGCGCACCTGGGTGACGACTACCTGCGCGGCATCGGCCAGGTCCATGAATGGCTGATTGCCGCCGCCAACGCCAAACGCAAAAAAGGCCAGGCGCTGATTGCCATCAGCCACGCGCATATGGCCGGTGGTTCGGTATCGGAAGACTCCGAGCGCAGCCTGATCATCGGCAATGCCGAGGCGCTGCCGGCCAACCTGTTCGACAAGAGTGTCGGCTATGTTGCCCTCGGCCATTTGCACAAGCCGCAAAAGGTGAATGGCGAAGAGCGGATTCGCTACAGCGGCTCACCGATTCCGCTGTCGTTCTCCGAAATCGGCTACAAGCACCAGGTTCTCGACGTGACATTCCAGGGCCAAATGCTGGTCAGCGTCGAACCCCTCCTGATACCGCGCGCGGTCAACCTGCAACGCCTGGAAGCCGCGCCCTTGGCCGATATCCTCAAGGCCCTGGCCGATCTGCCGGATATCGACCTGCTCGCCGAAACCCAGCGCCACCCTTGGCTCGAAGTGCGGGTGCGCCTCGACGAGCCGCAACCGGACCTGCGCCAGCAAATCGAAACGGCCCTGCTGGGCAAGGCGGTGCGCCTGGTGCGCATCGCCGCCGAGTACGCCGGCCAACGCGGCAGCGACGGCAGTGATGAAGACACCCTGATCGAACTCGACCAGCTCACCCCCCAGGAACTGTTCAGCCGCGCCTGGCAGGACAGCTATGGCAGTGAAGTGGATGAACAGACCCTGAAGGATTTCGCCGTGCTGCTCCAGGACGTGCAACAGGAGGGCGAACAGCCATGAAGATCCTCGCCATCCGCCTGAAAAACCTCGCCTCGCTGGCCGGGCCATTCGAGATCGACTTTACCGCCGAGCCCCTGGCCAGCGCCGGGTTGTTTGCGATTACCGGGCCCACCGGCGCCGGTAAAAGCACCTTGCTCGACGCCCTCTGCCTGGCGCTGTTTGGCGCCGTGCCACGCCTGGGCGATACCGGCCAGGCGAAAATGCCCGATGCCGATACCGATATCTCCATCGGCGACCCACGCACCCTGATCCGGCGTGGCACCGGTGGAGGTTATGCCGAGGTCGACTTTATCGGCGTCAACGGGCGCCGCTACCGTGCGCGCTGGGAAGCCAACCGCGCCCGGGACAAGGCCAGCGGCAAGCTGCAACACAGCCGCCAGAGCCTGATCGACCTGGACAGCGAACAACTGCTGGCCAGCCAGAAAACCGAATACAAGACCCAGCTGGAACTGGCGCTAGGCCTGAATTTCGAGCAGTTCACCCGGGCTGTGCTACTGGCGCAAAGTGAGTTCAGCGCGTTTCTCAAGGCCAACGACAACGAGCGCAGCGAACTGCTGGAAAAACTCACCGACACCGCGCTCTACACCCAACTGGGGCAGCGCGCGTTCGTCAAGGCCCGGGAGGCCAAGGACGCCCACAAGCTGCTGCAGGACCAGGCCACAGGTGTCACGCCGCTGCCGGCCGAGGCCCGCGCCGAGCTGGATCAACAGTTGAGCGCGGCTCAGCAGCAGCTCAAGACCCAGCAGGCCCAGCTCAAACAGCTCGAACTGCAACACACCTGGCTCAAGGAACTGCGCGAGTGGCAAGAGCGCCAGCACAGTGCGGTCGAGCAACTGCAACAGGCCGAACAGGCGTGGCACAGCCAGGGCCCGCAACGCCTGGACTTGAGCCGCCTGGAGCAACTGGCACCGCAGCGTCATCATTTTACGCGGCACAGCGAGTTGACCGGCCAGTTGGAGCCCCTGGCGGCGCAGATCCGCCAGCACCTAGAGCAGCAGACAGCTCTGCACGCGCGTCAGGAACAACTGCAGCAGCAACAAGCCAGCGCGCACGGCGCCTTGGCCGTGGCCCTGCAGCAACAGACCGAGGCTGCGCCGTTGCTGCGCCAGGCCTTCGAGGAACACAGCACCCTCACCCGCCTGACCCGCGAGCTGGCCCAAAGCAGCGAGCAACTGCAGCTTGGGCAAACCGCCTGCACCGAGGGCCAGGCCAGCCTGGATGCCCTGCACACCCAGCAACAGCAGGTTGCCAGCCGCCTGCAACAGCTGGCCGCACAGCTTGAACGCAGCGCCGCCCTCGCGCCCTTGAGTGATGCCTGGAACGCCTACCGCGATCGCCTGCAGCAACTGATGCTGATCGGCAATCGCCTGAACAAAGGCCAGGCCGAGCTGCCGCAGCTTGAGGAACGGGCCAACCGCGCCAGCGAGCAATGGACCCAACAGCGCACTGCCCTGGACCTGCTGTACCAGGAGGCCGGCGCCGAACCCCAGGCCGTGGCCGAGCAGATCCAATTGCTCGACAGCCTGCTCAAGGACAATCGCAAGCAACAACGGGCCTTCGAGGAGTTGACGCGGCTCTGGGACAGCCAGCAGCAATTGGACCAGCAACAGCAGGAACTGGCCCGCAAGCAAGCCACCGCCCAACAACAGCGCGAGCAACTGAACCAGACCGGCCTGCAAGCCAAGGCCGAGCTAGCGGTGGCCGAGCAGACCCTGAGCGTGACCAAGCAGTTGCTGGAACGCCAGCGCCTGGCGCGCAGTGCCAGTGTCGAAGAGTTGCGTGGGCAATTGCAGGATGAGCAGCCCTGCCCGGTGTGCGGCAGCGTCGAGCATCCGTATCACCAGCCCGAAGCCCTGCTGCACAGCCTCACGCGCCATGATGAAAACGAAGAAGCCCGTGCGCAGCAAGCCGTCGATAGCCTCAAGGAAAAGCTCACCGAACTGCGCGGTGAAGTCGGCGGTTTGATCGCCCAGCAAAAGGAGTTCCTGCAACAACAGGAACAACTGACGAGCCAGCTCCAGGCCCTGGCGCCGAGCCTCGAGGCCCATCCGTTGAGCGCCGCCCTGTTCAACCAGGACAGCGGCAAACGCAGCGCCTGGCTGGCGCAGCAACTGGGCCAGCTCAACCAGAGCATCACCCAGGACGAACAGCGCCAGGGCGCCCTGCTCAACCTGCAACAAAATGCCGGGCGCCTGCAGCAGCAGTTGCAAGCCGCCCAGGACGCCAGCCAGCAAGCCCGCCAACAACTGATCGACCAGCAACGGGAACTGGCCAGCGACCGCGAACGCCTGGACGAAGAACTCAATGCCTTCGCCAGCCTGCTACCGGCCGAGACCCTGGCCGGCCTGCGCACGGAGCCAGCGGCAACGTTCATGCTGCTGGACCAGCAGATCAGCCAGCGCCTGGAGCAGCTTGGCTATCAGAAGGATGAACTGGCCGAGCAACAACAGCGCCAGCAAGCCATCGAAAAAGAACAGGACCGCCAGCAACATCGCCAGCAACAGTTGGCCGTGCTGCAGCAACAGTTGACCGAGCTGACCCACCAGCAGCAGGCCGCACAGGAAAAACTCAGCGCGCTGCTGGGCACACATAGCAGCGCCGAGCACTGGCAGCAGCAACTCGAGCAGGCCGTGGAACAGGCACGTCACAGCGAGACCCAGGCCAATCAACAGTTACAGGAAACCCGCAACGAACTGATCCAACTGGCCGCCGACCTCAAGTCCCGCCAGGAACGCCAGCAAGCCCTGGACACCGAACTGCAGGCGCTGCAAGGGCGTATCAGCGACTGGCGTGCCCAGCATCCGGAGTTGGACGACACAGGCCTGACCCATCTGTTGGCCTTCGACGAGGCCGGCGTCAACCAGCTGCGCCAACAGGTGCAGCACAGCGAAAAGGCCATCGAACAGGCCAAGGTCCTCCTGCAGGAACGCGAGCAACGCCTCAAGGACCACCAAGCCTTGCACAATGGCAACCTCGACGCCGAACAGCTGGACAGTGCCCTGGCCGATCTCACCCAGCAATTGGACAGCGGCGAAAAACACTGCGCCGAACTGCGCGCCCAACAAGCCGAAGACCAGCGACGCCAGGACGCCAACCAGACACTGGCGCTCACCACCGCCAAGGCTTATGAAGAGTGGCAGCGCTGGGCCCGGCTCGATGCGCTGATCGGTTCGGCCACCGGCGACAAGTTCCGCAAGTTTGCCCAGGCCTACAACCTCGACCTGCTGGTGCACCACGCCAACGTGCAACTGCGTCAACTGGTGCGCCGCTACCGCCTCAAGCGCGGTGGCAGCATGTTGGGCCTGCTGGTGCTGGACACGGAGATGGGCGATGAACTGCGCTCGGTGCACTCGCTGTCCGGTGGCGAGACGTTCCTGGTCTCCCTGGCCCTGGCGCTGGGGTTGGCGTCGATGGCCTCCAGCACCTTGAAGATCGAGTCGTTGTTTATCGACGAAGGCTTCGGCAGCCTGGATCCCGAATCCTTGCAACTGGCGATGGACGCCCTGGACGGCCTGCAGGCCCAGGGGCGCAAGGTGGCGGTGATCTCCCACGTGCAGGAAATGCACGAGCGCATCCCCGTGCAGATCCAGGTCAAGCGCCAAGGCAATGGCTTGAGCACCCTGGAGGTGAAGTGAGCGAGGCACTGCTGTATTCGTTTCGCCGCTGCCCGTACGCCATGCGCGCACGCATGGCGCTGCGCTATTGCGCGGTGGCGGTAGAGATTGTCGAGGTCAGCCTCAAGGCCAAGCCGGCCCAAATGTTGGCGCTCTCACCCAAGGGCACGGTGCCGGTGTTGAATGTGGGCGGCCAGGTGATCGACGAGAGCCTGGCGATCATGCGCTGGGCGCTGGCGCAGAACGACCCCGAGGACTGGTTGCTCAAGGATGATCCCGCGGCGCAGGGGCTGATGGCAGGGTTGATTGAAGAAAATGACCTGGTCTTCAAGGTGCACTTGAATCGCTATAAATATGCCGAGCGTTATCCAGCGCAGCCGATGGAACACTATCGCGCCGAGGGCGAAGTATTTTTGCGCAGGCTGGAGGCGTTGCTGGCGCAGCGCGACTACTTGCTGGCCGATCACCTGAGCCTGGCGGATGTGGCGCTGGCACCGTTTGTGCGGCAATTTGCCCATGTGGATCGGGAGTGGTTTGCTGGCGCGCCTTATCCGCGTTTGCAACAGTGGCTGGAGCGGTTTTTGGCGTCAGCACTGTTTACCGGGGTCATGGCCAAGGGCTGAGCCTGTGGTCAGGAGAGCTTTTTGTGGTGATGGGGCCTTTTGTGGCTAGAGGGCTTTTTGTGGCGAGGGGGCTTGTCCCCCGCTGGGCTGCAAAGCAGCCCCAAAACCAGCCCCCTCGGTGTGCCTGATACTACTCGGCAGTCCTTACTGGGGCTGCTGCGCAGCCCTGCGGGGGACAAGCCCCCTCGCCACAAAAAGCCCCCTCGCCACAACTCAGGACTGGACCTTGTGGTCCAGAGCCGCATAGAAGTTGGCACTTTGCTGCAGGTATTTCTGGGTGTAGGCGCTAGTGCTGGATTTTTTGCTGCTGATTTCCACGCTGGCGCTGGCTGGCAAGGCAACGGTGGCGGAAACGGCGGAAGCGGCGATGATCGAGAAGAGATTGAAGTTCATGGCGGTAACCCTTGTGTTCGGTTGGTCAGGTGGCCCGTAGAGGCCTTGGAACCCAACTTACGCCGAGGGGGTTGAACGCAGAAATGCTTTGAAACAGTAGCTGTTATCACCACGATTAATACAACACCACAGGCCCCGAACCACGGCGCCTGTGGCGGATTGTCACATCAGGAACTTGAGGTCGCTGGGCGCATCGATCGCCAGTTTCTGCACGGTTTTACCCAACAGGCCGGTCTGGGTATCGCGTTCGATTACCACGATCTGGTTGCTTTTCTGGTTGGCGACCAACAGGAACCTGCCGCTTGGATCGAGGCTGAATTCACGGGGGTGATCGCCTTCCACGGAGCGGCGCTGGATTTCCTTCAACTGGGCTGTCGCCGGGTCGATGCTGTAGACCAGCAACGTGTTGGCCGTGCCCCGGTTGCTGACATACAGGAACTTGCCGTCAGCAGAGGCATGCAACGCCGCGCCGGCCTTGTCCGACGTCGGTTGCCCGGCAGCCATGTCCACCAGTTGGGTTCGGGTCAGTTGGCCGTCCTGATAGTCGAAGACGGCAATCTGCGCGCTCATCTCCATGGTCAGCCAGGCGTGCTTGCCGTCGGCGCTGAACAGCAGGTGACGTGGACCGCTGCCCGTCGGCAGCTCTACCACGGCCGCCGGCACCAGTGGGCGCTCGGGATTGGCCTTGGGGTCATAGCGATAGACAAAGGTCTTGTCGGCCCCCAGATCATTGGCAAACACAAACTTGCCATCGGGCGAAGACACCACTGAATGCACATGGTTGGACGCCTGGCGCTCGGGGTTGACCCTACTGGCGGGATGGGAACTCAGTTGCACCGGTGCCGCCAGCCTGCCCTCGGCATCTACAGGCAGGATCGCCAGGCTGCCACCCGGATCTTCCAGCACGCTGTAGTTGGCCACGAACAGAAACCGGCCATCGGCTGCCAGGCTGGAGTGAGTCGGTTCGTTACCCAGGCTCTGCACCTGATTGATAAGGTGCAACTGGCGGCTGTCCGGGTCGATGCGGTAGCTGCTCACGCGCCCGACCGTGTCCTGCTGGCCGGGGCCGTTTTCATTGACCACGAACAGGCGCTTGCGGTCGCTGGACACCGTCAGCCACGACGGGTTTTGCGTCTTCGCGGCCAGCACCGCAGGGCCGGCGAAGTGCCCGGTGCGGCTGTCGAACTGCACCCGATAGATACCTTCGCTGGCACCTGCGGTGTAGCTGCCCACCAGCAGTTCGTGGGTCTGGGCCGGCGCGGCCTGGACTGACATCGCCCCCACACTGCCGGCCATCAGCAAAGGCCAGAATTTACGCATCAGCATCGTCTTCATCCTCGTCGTGGTTGCTGCCACTGATCCCACTCATGCACACCAGGCGGTGCTGGCCCGAGTCGCTAGTGAGGGTCCAGCTTTGCAAGGTTTCATCGAAGACGGCGGCCAATACCTGTTCTGGAGTAAAGCGCCAGTGCTTCTTGTCCCGGCCATCTATGCACTCAATGTGCAAGCACCCTTCCAGCTTGAAATCAAAGGTATACAGGCCATCGATTTCGAGCATGTTGCAGGTTTCAAGGGCAGTCGGCAGGTTAACGGCAGTCATCACAATCAGTCATCTGTTGGAAAAAAACAGATGATAGGCCAATCCCTGGGTTCTTTCTCGTTCCACGTGGGGTTGGGGTAGCCCGCTACCACCTCTGCCCCGACGACAACCGCCACTGTTGGGGTCTATCAACCCCACAGAACGGAATCTGCCATGCCCCCTGTTTTCCTGGCCGCCCAGGCGGTCAGCCAGCAATTTGCCAGCCGTCAGCCGCTCGCCACCACCGTCCAGGCACTGTTGCAGCGCAACCTCAGCGAGCGTTACCCCAACCTGGTCTTTGATCTGCAGCAAATCCAACTTGCCGAGCCACAACCCAGCCGCAGTTGGCGGTTCAAGCCACTGATGAGCGTGGTTCAGGACTATTTGGGCGGTGGCGCGGACCTGGACTTCAGCGAACGTCACGGGCTGTTGCCTTACCTCTCGCAGACACCACCCAAGCGCTTGAAGCTGCCCGAACTCAATCAGAACATCGACATGCAGGTGATCGAAGGGCTGATCCGCGAGCTGCCCGCCCTGCTGCCCATCGCCTTGCAAGACGCGCTGGTCGATGACTGGAATGCCAGTGGCCCCAGTGGCGTCACCCGCTGGCGCTGGCTCGGCGACTGGCTGATGAACACCCTGCGCACCAGCGGCCTGAAGCAGTCGGGACTGGACGCGGCCTCGCGGCAAACCCTCGACCAGCTCGTGAGCTTCCCCGAACGCGCCCAGCGCATCGCCCGCCACGGTGAGCAGGCGGTGATTGCCTACAGCCTGGAGACGGTGGTGGAACACAACGGGCAAACCACCCGCCTGTTGTCGGAGTATCTGCTCCTGACGCGCCCCATCAATGGCCGGGCCCCGGTGCTGCTGTGTGCGCCCAACGGGCATGTCGAGTGCTTTGCCTCCATGGGCGAGTTCAATACCGCCTGGAGCCAGCGCCTGGATGCACGCTTTGTGGCGCAGACTCTCACCACCCACCGCTACGAGCCGCAGGGTTCGATCTTCGAGCATCAGGCCAGCCTGCTGCTCAATCAACAACTGGAACACCTCGCCGCCCTCAAGCTGCCCCTGGGCAAGGACTGGCGCAGCCTGCAAACCCTGTACACCGAACTCACGGAGCCGGCGCTCTACTTCCTTGATGCCGACCAAACCCCCTACGCCCACCTGGACAGCCTGCGCGCGCACGTACCGGATCCTTTGCGCCGCGCCACGCCCTCGGAGCGTTACCGCTATAGGCAATTGAGCCTGGAGCTGGCCAGCGCGCGGCAGCGCGCCGGCGATGAAACTTACCTGAGCGGCATCGACGACCTGCGCACCTATACGGTCAACGCCTTGCAGCGTGAGTTAAAGCGACTGGCCGCCCAGGCGCAGCCCCCCTTGACCACCCTGCCCCACCCCGATGAGGTGATGCTGACCTTTACCGTCGCCGCGGGCTATCCCGGTGGGGCCGGCATTGTCGAACGGCTGCCCATCAGCCTCACAGACCTGGCGATCCGCAACCTCGCCGCACGCCCCAGCGGCCAGGTGGCGCTCACTCACCGCCTGGCACACACCCTGCCGGCCTGGCTGACCACCGATGCGGTGATGGGCAGTGATGGCCTGATCGAGCGGGTCGACATTGGCAAGCACTATCCCCTGCTGCTCAAGGACGCACTGCTGAGCGACAGCCCCGAGGCGCTGCGGCGCGAACGGCTGTTCAGCGAGCAACAGGTGCTGCAATTGCCGCTGCTGGCCCTGGAGCTGAGCCTCAAGCACGAGCTCGGCATCAGCGCAGAAGGCGCACGCATGGTCGCCGCGCTGATGCAGCCCGACCCCAGCAACCAGCACGTCGACCAGCGCCCCGTGGTGATCCGGCACCTGGCCCTGCTGCGCAGTCCCAATGCGGCAGCAGACAAAGTCGAGAACATGTACCTGATCGAATACCAGGACATTTCCCCAGGCCCGCTGTTGCTGTACCGGCCGCTCTACGCCACGTCCTTGCAGCAATACCCCAGCCGCGCGGCGCTGTTCGAGGCCATGGCGCAGCCCGGCGCATTGCAGGCCAGTGTGCTGACGTGGCTGTCGGACAGTGCGCGACCGATCTACGATCACGGAGGGTTCCGCGAGCCCCACTATCTGCGGTTTGGCCTGGGCAGCGAGTTCGCTCCGGTACGCACGCCGCCACCGGCAACCCTGGGCAGCGATGGGATCAATGACGAGTTGCAACAGTGCCTGGTGACCGGGCGGCTGATGCAGTACCTGTTCAGCGAGCATAGCCGCGCCCTGGTCGACCAGGCCGAACGTGAATCGACCTCCAACCGTGAGAGCCGTTGGCAAGTGTTGATGGAGGGCGCCAGCCTGTTGTTCGGCAGCCTGCTGCAAGGCTTGCGCGGCCCGGCGATGCTCGTGGGTTGGTTGTTGACGATGACTGCCAGCTTCACCCAGGCCATCCAGACCATCGTCAGCGACGACACCAGCGCCAAGGAGCAGGCAACGATCGATCTGTTGCTCAACGTCGCGATGTTGCTGCTGGACTTTGCGCCGGCAAAGGCTTGGTCAAGCCTCGATCCGACGCTCAGGCAGCAAGCCCTGAGCACATCGCTGCGGCGCCGCGAAAGTGACGCATGGCCCGTGCCGCCTGCAGCGCAGGTGCGCCAGGGCACGGTAGGACTGCCGGGGGAAATGGCGCGCGGCGACAACGCGGCGCTGGATTTCAGCTTCACCCAGGCCCGTCATCGCCTCACCCCCAACCAGCTGTCACGCCTGCTGGCCTTCAAAGTTGACGCGCCTCCCAAACTGCCGGCGCCGCAATCGAGCGGGCCATACAAAGGCTTGTATACGGTCGAGGACCGCTGGTACGCCGTGGTCAATGGCGACCTGTATCGGGTCAGCCTGGAGGATGACGCCAGCGTGGTGCTTGTCGATGCTGCCGACAGCACGCGGCGCGGCCCTTATCTGTGGGTCGATGAACGTGGGGCCTGGACAGTCGATACGCGGTTGCGCCTGCGCGGCGGCATGCCGCCCAAACGCATCGCTGCCGAACGCCAGCGCAAGGCGCAGCGCATCGAGGCGCTGACCGCTGCTTATCAGCGCATGCAGTTGCGCCAACGGGCCTTGATCGCCGCCACGGACCAGGCGCAGCAGGCCATGCTGAACCTGGAACAACTGCCCCGGCCCAACGAGGTGCAATTGGCCAATGCTCGCCGGCATTTCGACGCCACGCTCAACGAGGAAACCGCCGAGTACCAACAGATCCTCGATAGCCTCAAGGAACGGGAGGAACTGCGCATCTCGCCACCGCTCAAAGACACCCTGGCGCTCCTGGAAAACACCATTAAAAATAGCCGTAAACACGTGATCATAGCGGAAAAGGATCGGCTGGCGCTGTACCGCACCTATCAGCGTTTTGGCATCGAGGGCCCCGCGTTGTCGCTGGCAGTGCTGCGCGATCAAGCGGGCTATCAGCAGTTCCTCGTGCACTTGCTGGAGATCAACGAGCGCACCATCCATTGGCTCGAACTGCAGGAGCGTTTGCTGGAGCAATTATTCGGCCTGGGCACCAGTGGCGCTGCCGTGTACGAGCGCCTGACCGAGGGCCGGCCGAACGAAATCACCGCCCTGGCCGTCAAGGACCTGCAGATCCGCGGTTTGAAGCGCATGATCGTCAAGGACTTTGCCCACCCGTTGTTCAACGCCCTGGACAGTATCGTCTCGCCCTTGCAGCAACATGTACGCACCCACGGTGAACTCAACAGCCTGGAGCTTTCAGCGGGCGATCGCCTGAGTGTGCTGGAGAGCCTGATGGAGCACTACGGCAGTGCATTGGACGGCCTGCGGGGGTTGAACATTGTCGATGCCGAAGTGCTCGACCCGATGTACACCGGCAAGCTCATCGGGGTGATCGAGGCGCTTTACCAGAACGCCGCCCAGCGCCTGGCCAACGAAGTCAAACCCATTGCGCAACCTGCAAGGCGCCCACCCAAGCGTCCCCCCGTCAGCGCCGGAAGGCCGCTGAAACGGGTCATAAAAACCCAGAGAAAAGGTACGTTTATCGGCCAGGTCAGCTCCGTCGGCAGCCTGGAAGTGGTGGAGGTACGAGACGAGGTCAGCAACCAGTTGCTGGGCATGTACTCGCAGCGTGGCGACGAATGGGTCGAGTTTATCGAGGCCCCACCGCCGGCGCCGGCCCTTACCACCCGTGCCGTCAGCGTCGTCAAGGGCGAGGCGCGCAAGTTGCTGGCAATGCTGGACGACCACCTGCGCCGGGCCGAGGACTACCGGAAAATCTCCCGGCATCCGCAAGAGGTGGAAGAGGTGCTGCAGTACGAGGCTTCACGCTACGACAAACTGGCCAGCGAGCTGGACCGGGCGATCCAGGCCCAGGCCGAAAGCGCGCGCATCGCCGCCGACCAGAAGCTGGCCAGCGATCTGCACCTGGCCTCAGCGCGCTTGAGCACCCGGGGCCAGGCGCTGCGCCGCCAATTATGCCTGGAACTGCCGCCGAACCACGGCAACCTGGAGTACCTGATCACGCAAGGCCAGGTCAGCGTGGCGAAACTGGGCGAGCGTCTTCAATTGAGCGGTGAGCGACGGGACTTCATCCAGGAATACGCGATCAACGACAGTGCAGGTTACCCAGTGTGGTACGCGCACTTTCACTACCCCGCCGCGACTACCCCCAAGACCGAGTACAGCACCGCGCACTTGAAAACCCGCGAGCAACGCCGGCAAAACTACTACACCCTGCTGGACAAGGCGCAAGGCACCCAGGCGGTGGTAGACATACACCGCGGGTTGATTGGCAAGGCGTTGGCCGAGCGTTGGTTTCTGTCGTTCGAGCGATAAAACCCTGGCTATGCGGTCGCATAGGGCCGCTGTGGCGAGCGGGCTTGCCCCGCGCTGGGCTGCAAAGCAGCCCTAGTAGGTCAAATGCGGTGTGGCAGATACACCATAGCGCTGGGTTTTAGGGCTGCTGCGCAGCCCAGCGCGGGGCAAGCCCGCTCGCCACAGTTTTTGTGCATTGAGCTGCTGGACAAGCCGCAGGGCACCCAGGCGGTGGTAGATATACCCCGCGGGTTGATTGGCAAGGCGTTGGCTGAGTGTTGGTTTCTGTC
>Ga0265296_1001601_pt1 | contig 25430 bp, 31 predicted proteins | sample MunlanPumphouse1_FD_189073 | JGI IMG/M metagenome (GOLD analysis project Ga0265296, IMG submission 189073) | Groundwater microbial communities from a municipal landfill in Southern Ontario, Canada - Pumphouse #1 | ecosystem: Environmental > Aquatic > Deep subsurface > Groundwater | place... | reverse complement strand
CAGGACCGTCGCGGGCGGCGGCCGGCGCGGGAAGCGGCGGCGGTCGAGGGCCCGGGGGGCCTGGTCCTTCATCGACGCCGCGTCCGTCCGGAGGCGCCCCAGGCGGACCGGGCGCTTCTCGCGGATCGGGCGGTGCCGGCCCGTCGGGCCGAGAGACCGGGGCGCGGGCGGGATCGGCGACGTCCGGGGCGCAAGGCGGGGAGGGGTCTTCCGGCGGCGCCGCCGAGACCGAGAAGTCGCCTTCGGGCTCGTCCGGAGCGCGGCGCGCCCGTGAGACCGAGACGGCGCGGCGGGACTTCCACCGGGCTGTCCAGAACGGGGAGCGCCGCGTGCCGCGAGGGGCGAGCGGGCGGTCCCGGGCGCTTCAGGCCTTCTTCGTCGCCAACGCCGGTCGCGGCCTGGCGCCCTCCAGCGAAACCAGCGGCGTGCTTTCCCCCAATCTCCGGACCGAGGAGCCCTGACCATGCATCCCTTCTTCCGCCCGCGCCGCGTCCTGACCTCAGCGCCCGAGGCCACGCCCTACCAGAGGGCCGGTCAGGTCTGGGACGACCGCATGGGCCTGTCCCTGGCCCATGCCCGGAACTGGCGTCGCATCGCCGTGGCCAATCTTGGCCTGGCCGTCTTCCTTGGCGCGGGCTGGTGGGTCCAGGCCGACCGGGCCGTGGTGAAGCCCTTCGTGGTGGAGGTGTCCGACTGGGGCGAGACCCAGAGGATCACGGCCATCGGTGGTCGCTACGAGCCGAACGATGCCCAGATCGGCCACGCCCTGGCCGGCTGGATTCGCGACGTCCGCTCCAAGAGCATTGATCCCATCGTCCTGCGCCAGAACTGGCTACGAGCCTACGACCTGCTGACGCCGAAGGCGGCGTCCTTCCTCAACGCCTGGGCCCAGACCCGTGATCCCTTCGCCGAGGTCGGGCGGGAGGCGGTCAATGTCGAGGTCCTCAATGTGGTGCGGCGATCCGGTCGCACCTTCGACCTGCAGTGGCGCGAGACCCGGTTCGTCAACGGCCAGTCGGCGGGGAGCGAACGCTGGCGCGCCCTGATCACCACCGGCGTCCAGGCCCCGCGCAACGAGGCCGAGCTGATGAAGAACCCCCTCGGACTGAAGATAGAGGATGTGTCATGGACCCCCGACGCTTCGTGATCCCGCTCGGCGCAGGACTGCTCGCCGCCTGGTCCCCTGCGCCGGCGCCGTTTGATCCTGCCGGAGAAACGGCCCGGCCCTATGTCGATGCGGCGACGACCATGCCGGTGCGGACAGGGCGGCGCGCCATCACCGAGGCGAACCTTGAGGCGCGCGCGGCCTCGCGCTCCGACCGGTTCGAGGGCGGGGTCCAGGTCTTCGCCTGGTCGCCGGGACGGGTCTACGAGGTCTGGACCTCGCCCCTGCGGGTGACGACCCTGACCCTGGCCGAGGGCGAAACCCTGATCGCCAAGGCGGCGGGAGACACCGTGCGCTGGCAGGTGGGTGAGGCGAGCTCCGGCGACGCCGCGACCGGACGGACCCATGTCCTGCTCAAGCCGCTGCAACGGGGGCTCGAGACCAACCTCGTGCTGACGACCGACCGGCGCGTCTATCTGATCGCGCTGAAGAGCGGGGCGCCGGAGGCCTTCAATCCGGCGATCGCCTGGGACACGCCGTCCGCGGCGACAGCGCCTGATCCGATCGAGCCTGCGCCCATGCCGGAGGTCGGACCGGTTCGACCCGAGGGGCCGCTGAACGCCCGCTACGCGATCGAGGGGCGCAGGACGGCGTGGACGCCGACAGCCGTGTTCGACGATGGACGGCGCACCTTCATCGCCTTTGGGCGTGACCTGGAGGCGGCGGAGGCGCCGGCCCTGTTCGTCATCGGGCCTGATGGGGAAGCCCAGTACGTAAACTACCGGCAGTCCGGAGGCCTTTTCATCGCGGACCGCTTGTTCGATCGCGCCGAACTGCGGATCGGGGAGCGTCGTCCGCAGGTCGTGCGCATCCGCCGCCTTGGGGAGGCACGGCGATGAGCGACCTTCATTCGCGCGGAGCGGGTGATCCGGCCTTCGCCCCGAAGGGCTTGGCGCCGGATCTCGACGGGCGCGCGCCGCGTCCGCCTGTCGTCCGGCTGCGTTCGTCCATGGTGAAGCTGGTCGTCGGGGGCGCGGGCCTGGTGCTCGCCGGCGCCCTGACCTGGGCTTTCGTCGTGCAGCCCGAGCTGCGGGACGCCTCCCGCGCCCGAGCTTCGGAAGTCCGCGACGACGAAACCCGGCGTGCGGTGCGGCCCGCCGAGCAGGTGACGGACCAGCCGGCCACCTATGACCGCCTGCCGCCGCCGCGCGGCGAGGCGCCGGCCGGATCGTCTGAGAACCCTGTCCGGATCCATGATCGGCCGCAGGCGACATCTGGCGGCTACCGTGCGCCGATGAGGGAACGGCCACCGGGAACGGACCCGCGCGACCTGGCCGTGCGCTCCGGCCTGATGTTCGAAACGGGCGCCGCGGTTCGTCCTGCGCCCGTCGCCGCGGTCTCGCCGCCGACCCAGACCGTCGGCGCCGACCTCGGAAGGGCGGCCGGGGGCGAGGTCTACAACCGGCACGGCCTGACGGCGCCGGTCTCGCCCTTCGAACTCAAGGCGGGGACCCTCATTCCGGCGGTCCTGCTGACCGGCGTCGATACCTCGCGGCCGGGGCCGGTCGTGGCCGCGACGACCCAGAACCTCTACGACACTGTGGCTGGACGGCATCTGCTGGCGCCGCAGGGCTCCCGGCTGATCGGGCGTCATGAGGGCGAGAGCGCCTATGGCGACCGGCGGGCCTTCATCGTCTGGGAGCGGCTGATCCTGCCTAACGGCAAGAGCCTGGTGCTGGAGGCCGAGCCGGGCGTGGACGCGCGCGGCGCCGTCGGGGTGCAGGGGCGGGTCGACCGGCGTCTTGACGCCCTCGTGATCGGAACCCTGTTCGCGGGCGCAGTGACGACCCTTGGCCAGATGGCGCGGGACGACAGCGGCCGCGGCGGGGGCTCCTTCCTCGGGGACGCAGGCGATGCGGCCGCCATCGAGGGCTCTCGTGTCGGCGGACGCCTTATCGACCGCGAGCTGGAGGTGCGTCCCGTCGTGCGGGTGCAGGCGGGGCAACGCGTCCAGGTCATGATCACTCGCGACCTGATCCTGGAGCCTTACATATGATCCGGACCTTCACGCCTCGCGGCTGGGGCGCAATCTTCAGCGCCGCCCTGGCGGCGCCGTTCATGCCGGTCATCGCGGGGGCCATACCGACCCTGGCGCTCGTCAACGAGACCCGGAGCCTGCCGCGCGGGCTCTATGTCCGGCGCTTCGGCGAAGACATCCATCGAGGCGCGACGGCGGCGGCGAACCAGCCGGAAGGGGCTCGGGACTATCTCGAGAGCCTCGGCGCGCCGGGCGACATGCTCCTGCTGAAACGGGTCGCGGCGGTCGGCGGCGACCGGGTCTGCCGGGAGAGCGACCGGGTTATCACCCCGACCGGCGAGGCGCGGGTCCTTGAGAAAGATCGCCGCGGGGCCGCCCTTGCCGCCTGGACGGATTGCCGCCGCCTCAAGGCGGATGAGGTCTTCCTGCTGGGGGACGCCGCCGAGAGCTTTGACAGCCGCTATTTCGGGCCGGTGAAAAGAAGCGAACTCAGGGGCGTCTTTGCTGCGGTGGCGACATGGTGAGGCTGGGCGCACTGACCCTTTCGTTCGTGCTCGCCGCGACCGCAGGCGGCGTACAGGCCCAGGCCGTGGATTGGCGCACGGCGGGCGGCGACATGTTCGGGGCGCCTTTGGCCGTGAACGTCGAGCGAACCGACGAGGGGGATGTACGCCTTCCCGATCTCGATCCGCCCTTCCGCGAAGCCATCGCGGCGGCGGCCGAGCGGCATGGGCTGGACGCCAAGCTGCTTCACGCGCTCGTGCTGGCTGAGAGCGGCTACCGGCCTGACGCCGTTTCTCCGGCGGGAGCGGTCGGCCTGACGCAGCTCATGCCGGGGACAGCGCGGGAGCTCGGCGTGGCGGACCGCTTCGATCCGGTCGAGAATCTGCGCGGCGGAGCTGAATACCTCGCCCGGCAGCTCAGGCGATTTCAGGACGTGCGGCTCGCCCTGGCTGCGTTCAACGCCGGACCCGCGAGAGTGGCCGCTCTCGGGCGCATTCCTCGCATCCCAGAAACGGAGCAATATGTTGAATCTGTTGTGGAATGTTATCTCGCGCTCACGGCGGGTCGTGACGTCCGCTCGTCGCGCGCCTGCAAGCGTCCGGAATGAGAACCATGATTGAACAGGGCGCTGGAGAAGCGGCGGACACGGGGGCCGCGGAGGATCTGCTGACCCGCAAGGAGGCCTCGGCCTTCCTGGCGCAGATGGGTGTCCGGCTCAAGCCAGCCACCCTCGCGCGCCTCTGGTCGACGGCGTCCAACGGTCCGCCCTGCCGCCATGTCCGATCCAGGCCCTACTACCCGCGCGGACTGCTGAGGGAATGGGCGAAGGCCCAGATCACCGAGGTGAGGACCGGCGCGCCCCCGGCGGCCAGGAGCCGGGGCCGTGCGTGAGATAGGCGCCATTGATCCCACGACGCTGGACGGATTGCTCGCGGATCCGGCGACGAGCTTCGCCCTGAAGGCTGTGATCGTGGCATGGGCTGAACGGGATTGCCTGGATGCGGAGCATGACGCCCGTCTTCTCCATGCCGCCCTCGTCAGGGAGGTCGACCATCGCCTGGGCCTGGCGCCGTGAACTTCCGGGTGGATGGAGAATCCATCGATTCGGGCGGACCGGAGGACCGGTTGCTGCCCTGGAGGCGTGTCCAGGATATCGCGGGCATCAGTCGGTCCACGGCCTGGCGGATGCAGCGGATCGGAGAATTCCCGACGCCCGTGACCGTTTCGCCGGGCCGGGTGGGATGGTGGGAGAGCGAGTTGACGGCCTGGAAGAGCGCGCGGCGGACGACAAGGGCGCTGGTCCCGCCTTCGAGGCCTCGGCTGCCTGGCATGTCGCGCCGGACGCCCGGACGTTCCGCGCTGGCAGCGTCGAATGCAGGGTGTGAACGGGAAGAAATGTCAGAGAGCCCGGTGAAAGGGGCGGCGCGGCGGTCTGAAAGAAAACGGCGCGCCCTCGCGGTCCATGTCGATCAGATTGACTTCGGCTTCTAGGCGATCAGGCTTTGCCTTAAGAATATGACGTGGAGGCGACCGACCTCGCCTTCACGGACAGTTCGGACCGTCTCTCGCCGAGCGGGCCGAACTGTCATTACCTTGTTGCGCGACGCCGTCAGGATTCTGGCGACCTCTCGCGACATCACCGCCGAACGACGCGGTGAAGACCGGCTCAAGCAGGCCCTGCCACAGCGGAGCGTGCGGCAGCGGTCAAGACGGCCTCGCTGGCCTTCCATGGGAATCTGACAGCAGAGTTGGACGAGTGTGTGTTTCGGACCCGACTTCCTGAACCTGCGCCGCCGATAGGTTCAAGGCCATTGAACCGTCAGCCGTCATGCTAGTGGAGCTCGCCGCCGTCCTCAGGATTCATATTTCGCAAGCGTCCTGACCTATCCTGAACCAGTAGTTCGACCGTTTCACCCTTGGCCATGCGCGTTCTGGCGGTTCTGATGGCGGCATCAACGGCGTCGACGCTGAAATCGAAACGACCGGCCTCCTGTCCGGGGCATAGGACCTGCCACGTCCCGACGCGTTGAACGACAATGATGCGAGTGAGGTCAGGTGCGGCCGACATAGGGGCTCCCAGGAGACGCGCCGAACCATAGGAGGACGGTGCGCCCTCGAGCAAGACGGTTCCGATTCCGGCTTCCAGACTTCGGTCCGACCGTAGCCGGGTCCCTCTGCAGAAGTGCGGCGGTTTGGCTGCAGCGGGTCCGCTCCGCTCGGCGGAACTTCGACGAATGGTCCGCGTTCCGTGGATTCCTCCCCCAAGTCGGGAGGGCGACGGTCCGACCATCACGCTTTTGGCCCCCCTGTTGGCGCGCTGGTCGGACCGTTTCTGTTCACTGCATATGTCGTTAAATCCGTGGGCGGTATTGACCTGGCGGTAGCGTGGGGTCTCGGGGTTTCCGGGCGGCGGAGGTGATGGCGATGGCGAAATATGCGCCCTTGGTGCGGTATCTGAGACGGCAGCGGACACCGGAAGTGACGCTGTCCTTTCGCGATATCGAGAGGATTGTCGGGGGCTTCTTGCCCAAGGCGTCCACCGATCTGGATTGGTGGCGCGCGGAAGCCGCTGCATCAGCGCCGCCGCAGAAACGCGCCTTTGCCGAAGCGGGTTTCACTGCGAAGCCAGAAATCAGATCCGAACGGGTTCTATTCGTTCGCGCTGCTTCGACGTCCCTGCACGGATCTCAGGCCGCCGGATGATCTTGCTCCGTCGAGACGAGCGCCTGAGTCTCGAGCCGCGACTTTAGAGGGCGCCGGGACGCCCCTATATCGCGCCGGGTTCACTTGAACCGATCCAGACGTTCGCCGATCAGCTTGATGTTGGTCTTGGTTACGCCGAAGGCCTCGGCCAGGTCGGGCCAGTCGCGCACAGCTGCGCGCGTCTGGTCGATGATTTCGTTCACCGGCGCCTTCTTGAGCCCGGCCGTTTCGCCGAGCTGTCGCAAGTGGTCGACGGTGGGATTTCGACCTTCGCCCATCACCATCGTCGTCTGTTCGGCTCCGGGACCGGAGGAGAAGGTCATGTCATAGGCAGGCGATAGTCGCCATTCGCCTTGCGCGTTCATGAGGAAGGTGAAGTTCTTGGCGTGATCGTCTCGATTGTGGGCGATGACGTTGAAGGCGGCGAGGCGAAACATCTTCTCGACTTCGCGCACATCGTGGGTCAGGCGCGCGGTCAACGCCACGAGGGACTCGTAATCCAGCGAAGGAATCCGGTGGTCGGCGTGAAGCAGGCCCGAGGCCGTGTGGGCGTGCAAACGCTTGTCCCCATCCCGATCAAAGCGACGGGTGGCGAAATAGGCGGCGCCCCTGCCGGTCGTGAGGAGGCGCGTCTCCGTCATCTCGACCCCGGCTGCGGTCGCCATGCGAGCGTAGGCGAATTCGATGGCTCCGGCGTCCTTGCCATCATGGCTGTTGGGAAACTTGACCAGCCAGTGATCATAGCCGTCGGGGAGCGATCGTGCGCCGTGCAACACCTCCCCCGAGACCGTGTTGAAACCTATCATCGCTTTCGGACGCGCGCCCGCCGATGAGCCGTTAAGGGCGATGAGATCGGCCAGAACGTCATCCGCCTGTCCCTCGAGCACCTCCTGGGCCTGATCGGCGATCCGGTCGAGTTCGAGCGTCTGGGCGGCCGCCGTCTCCTCAAGCGTGAGGTCGGGCTCGTAAGTCAGGGCGCCCATGCCATAGGCGCCCACGTGAGCCAACCGGTCGAGCGGGCTGATCTGTTCCGGGAGAAGGCCCTGGACGCGCACGGCGCGGTCGAACAGCAGACGGCCCCAGCCGTCGGGGAGGCTGTCATTGAAAACGCCTGGCAGGCCTTCAAACAGGGCGGGATCAGCCGTCTGCAGACCCGGCCTTAACGGCAGGCTGAGCGGTGAAATTTCGACGGCGTTCGCGATGAAGTCCGCGTCGTACTCGAAATAGATCTTGCGGTCGCGCGCGGCCAATCGGCCCACGCGGGTTGCGCCTCCGCCGAAATCCAGGCCGACGGCCACTGCGGCTACGGGTGAAAGGTTCATGAGCGCCATCCGTTCTTCCGCCTGGAGCGAGGCTCATCCTTCAGGACCTCGTCAATCGAGGCGAACGACAACGCTTCTGGTTTGGCCGCCTCGATGGTCGCCTCAAGGCCGCCGACAATGGAGAGCAGCTTCATAAGAGCTTCGGTGGAGCCCAGCCCGGTACGCTCGAATTTACGCAGCGTCCCCAGAGGCACGCCGGATCGTGCGGAAAGACCAGCCTGGGTGAAGCCCATCGCCAGGCGGCGCTCACGGATATTCCCGCCGAGCTTCTCAAGGGCGCGAGCAGGGGTAAGAAGTGATATCATCAGAATGATAATGGGCTATATTTCTAAATAATGATATCATTTTATCACTATTTAGGGTGCTGACGAAGGCGATCGCTGAAGCGCGCGCCTCGTATCCTACAGCCCGATGCCTGTGAAGCATCGTGTCCTGCAAATGGGCGCCGAACATCTGATGCTGACTCCAAACGGCAGTTGAGACGTCCGCTTTCTGGCACGCCGAATGCGCAGGTTCGTCATCGACTATCGCCCTTTTCTAACTGCGGGGCGATCCCGTCGCCTTCCAGGCTCCGACCAGTTCCGCAGTGTCACGTGCCGGGGACTGGCCAAACAGGCGGCTGTATTCGCGGCTGAACTGCGACGGACTTTCGTAGCCGACGCGGACCGAGACCGCGGCCGCGCTCAGGGCCTCGGTCATCATCAAGCGGCGGGCGTGCATCAGCCGGATGGTCTTCTGGAACTGCAGCGGACTCATGTTGGTCACCGCCTTGAACTGGCGATGGAAGGCCGAGACGCTCATCGCCACCCGGTCCGCCAAGGCCTCGATCCGCAGGGGCGCGGTGAAGTTCTCGCGTATCCACAGGATGGCGGCGTGGATGCGCGACAGGCCGGACTCGGGCGTGGCGATGTCGCGCAGCATCCAGCCCTGGGGACCTTGCAGGACGCGGTAGAGGATCTCGCGCTCATAGGCGGGGGCCAGGACGGGGATGTCCTCGGGCGTCTTCATCAGGCGAAGCAACCGGACCCATCCGTCGAGCAGTTCCGGCGTGACGGCCGCCACGGAGAACCCTTGGCCGTTTGGCCGACCGGCCGCAGCCGGCGCTGAGGCGAGAATACCGGCGATGATCCCCGGATCGAGGGTCAAGCTCACGGCTAGATAGGGCTCCCCGGTCACGGCGGGATGAACGCTGCCGACAGCCGGAAGATCGACGGACATGACAAAGTAGGTCGCCGGATCATAGTGCAGGGTCTGATCGCCCACGGTCATCGACTTCGATCCCCGCAGGATCAGGTTGATCATAGGATCGTACAGGGCCGCAAGATCGTGTTCGGGGATCTTCCCCTGAACCATGGCGAGGCGCGGGATGCCCGTCTCGGTCCGCCGATTCTGGGCGTGGGCGGCCAAACGGCGCAGTTCTTCAAGGGCGGTTTCCATCCCGCAGTCCTGCGCGCGAGCGGCTTGACCCGCAAGCAGAAAGCAGGATCAGGCAAGACTGAAGCAGGATCGCGTAAAGCCCTCAGGTCCCTCGGGGCCTACCTCTCTGGTCATCAACGACACGGAGCGCAGCCATGGACATCGTCATCATCACCGGGGGCAGCCGGGGCCTGGGCCGCAGCGCGGCGCTGCAATGCGCCCGGCGCAGCATGGGGGTCATCCTTACCTACAACAGCCATCAGGCAGGAGCCGAGGCCGTGGTCGCCGAGATCGAACAGGCGGGTGGCAAGGCCATCGCCCTGGCGCTGGACGTGGGCCAGACCTCGACCTTCGGCGCCTTCCGCGATCAGGTCGCCAAGGCCCTCGAACAAGTCTGGGGCCGCAGCGACTTCGACTATCTCGTGAACAACGCCGGCTACGGCCTGTTTGAACCGATCGCCACGGTCACCGAGGACCAGTTCGACGGCCTGTTCAACGTCCACCTGAAGGGCCCCTTCTTCCTGACCCAGACGCTGCTGCCGCTCATCAAGGACGGCGGGGCGATCGTGAACATGACCAGCGCGACCACCCGCGTCGCCACGGCCGGCGTCGCGCCATACGCCGCCTTCAAGGGCGGGCTGGAGGTGTTGACCCGTTACATGGCCAAGGAGTTTGGCGAGCGTCGCATCCGCGCCAACTCCATCGCGCCAGGCGCCATCCGTACCGATCTGGGCGGCGGGCTGAACGATGAGTTCGAGGCCATGCTGGCGGCCCAGACCGCGCTCGGCCGTGTCGGCGAGCCTGACGACGTCGGCCGCGTCGTCGCCAGTTTGCTGTCGGAGGATGGCGGCTGGATCAACGCCCAGAACGTCGAAGTCGGCGGCGGCTACATCATCTGATCGGACCTGAATCATGCTCGACCACGTCTTCATCTCCGTCAGCGACCTGACGCGATCCATCGCCTTCTATACCGCCGCCCTGGCCCCGCTCGGCATCCTCGACCGCGTCGACTACGACGGCGCCGACGGCCCGGTTGGACATCCCGACCTCAAGGGCTTCGGCAATGGCGGCAAGATCTTCTTCTGGCTCAGGCCCGGCGTGGTCGAGGGCCGCGCGGCCCATGTCGGCTTCGTCGCCAACAGCCGGGCCGAGGTGGATGCCGCCTACGCCGCCGCGATCGCCGCCGGCGCGACCGATAACGGACCGCCCGCCGCCCGCCTCTACTACGATCCCCGATATTACGCCGCGAACGTGCTGGATCCCGATGGGTACAGCCTCGAATTCGTCTTCAAGAACTGGCAGCACTGACCATGAAAACCCTGATGATCTACGGCGCCGCCGGCTACACCGGCCGCATGGCGACCGAGCACGCCAAGGCCGCCGGGCTGAACATTATCGTCGCCGGACGGGCCCAGGACCCGCTTCCGCAACTCGCCTCCGACCTCGGCCTCCCCAGTCGGGTGTTCTCTGTCGATGATCCCGAGGCCATCGCGGCGGCGCTGGAAGGCGTCGACGTCCTCCTGAACTGCGCGGGCCCGTTCATGCGCACGGCGGAGCCTCTGATGCGCGCCGCTATCACTGCCGGCGTCCACTATCTCGACTTCGCGGCCGAGCTCGACAGCTACCGGCTGGCGGAGGCGCTGGACGCGGAGGCCACAGCGGCCGGCGTCATGTTGTTGCCGGGCAGCGGCGGCAGTGTCGCCATGCTGGGCTCGCTGGCCAGCCATGCCGTGGCCCGCGTCGCCGATCCCCTCAAGGTCAGCATCGCACTCCACGTCACCGGCGCGATGTCGCGGGGCTCGGCGATCAGCGCCACCGAGAACCTGACAACGGAGACACTGGCCCGCGTCGACGGAGTATTGGTCAGCCGCGACGCCGCCGACATCCGTCCGTTCGACTTCGGCCTGGGCGAGGTGGACTGTTTCCCGCTGACCCTGCCCGACCTGATCACCATCTGGCGGACGACCGGCGCCCCCAACGTCGAGACCTTCGTCCATGTCTCCGGTGACGCCTTCCCTGAAGGCGACCTGAAGGCGCTGCCAGCGGGGCCGAACGCCCAACAGCGGGACGCCAACCGCTATCAGGCGGCGGTCGTGGTGACGGGCACCGACGGAACCGTGGTCCGGTCGGTCCTCGACACGGTCAACGGCTACAGCTTCACGGCCCTGGCGGCGGCGGAGGCGTCGCGCCGGGTGCTGGAAGGCGAAGTCCGTCCGGGCTTCCAGACCCCTGCCGGCCTGTTCGGCGCCGGTTTCGCCGAGACCATTGCGGACACGACGATCACCGACATTGACGACGACCCTCGTCATCCCGGCTGAGCAGGAGCACGTCATGCAAGCCATTGAAGTGACCACATTCCGGCTGACGTCCGGCCTCACGGTCGCGGACTTCATCCTCGCCAACATCGACGTGGACGCCTGGCTGCTAAAACAGACCGGCTTCGTCTCCCGCAGGATCGCAGAGCGCGAGGACGGCGTCATTGTCGACACCCTGATCTGGGCCAGTGTCCGGGACGGGGAAGACGGCGCCGCACGACTTATGACGGAACTGGGGGACTCGCCCGTCCACGCCGCCATCGACCAGCGCACCGTCGACTGGACCGTGTCCCCGATCCACCATGCCATCGGTCGCTGACGGGCGGGGGCGGATTGATGGACCGGCTCTCGACACTGCAACTCTTTGTTCGTGTCCTCGAACTCGGCAGCTTTACCCGGACGGCCGGTGAACTGGGTCTCGGCCAGTCGGCGGTCTCCAAACAGGTCGCGGGGCTCGAAGCCAGACTGGGCACGCAACTCCTGGAGCGTGGCTCCAGAGGGCTGCGTGCGACCGCTGCCGGTCAGGATCTCTACGAATCCGCCGTGCGCCTTCTCGGCAAACTGGAAGAGACGGAGAGTCGCGTCCGCAGCCACAGCCAGCGGCCTTCCGGGATCGTTCGTGTCGCGACGCCACCAGCCTTGGGTCGGATGTATATCATTCCCAATCTGCCGCCCTTTCTGGCGCAGTATCCCGAGATCATCGTGGAGTTCTCTGTCGGAGATCGGCGGGTCGATCTGGTGAAGGAAGGCGCCGACGTGGCGCTGCGTGTGGGAGATCTTCCGGCCTCGAACCTTTCCGCCCGCCGCATCGGCAGCCTCCAGATGATCAGCGTCGCCACGCCCGCCTATGTGGCCCGGCATGGCGCGCCGTCCAACCTCAGCGACCTTGCGAGCCACCGGCTCATCGCGGGTCAGATCGATGGCGCCGTCATTCCATGGACGTTCAACGTTGAAGGCGGGGCGGTCTCCCTGACGCCATCGGCGGTACTGCGCTCCAATGACGGCGAGGATCTCAGAGCGTCGGTTCTGGCCGGTATCGGGATCGGATATGGGCCGACCGCTCTGTTCGGCTCGGATCTCACCGAGGGCAGGATGGTGCAGGTTCTGGAGAGCTACGCCCCACCGGCCGTCCCTATCCATGCCGTCCGTTCCGGCGGTCGAAAGATGGCTCAGAGGGTACGGGTGTTCGTCGATCATCTCGCCGCCACCTTCGCGGCCGAACCCCATCTGCGCCGAGGCTGAGGCGCCCATTCTTCGCTGGACTAGCGGGTAGTCCCAAGGCGGCTCTACCCGAGCCGGCGCGGCCCCATACTTCCAAATCGCCTTCACGCAAGGCTGTCTTAGTTCAGTTCAGGAACCCTCTCATGTCATCCACCGACCTCGACCCCGTCCAGATCGCCGCCGCCGCAGACCGCCTCGCCGTGGTGGAGGCGCTCTATCGTTTCGCCGCCGGTGTGGATCGTCGTGACTGGGACATGTTCGCCTCGGCCATCGCCGAGACCGTCGTCTCCGATTTCGGCCCCGCGTCGGCCAAGGCCGGCTTTCACTACCCGGTGATCGAGGGGCGTGAAAATCTGATCGCCGCTCTTTGGGGCTTGCTCGCGCCGTTCGACACCTCCCATTCGGTCAGCAATCCGCTGGTGACGATCAACGGCGACACGGCTCGCCTCGATGCCCTGGTCGAAGCGCAACATGTGCCGAGGAACGACCCCTCGCGTCACTATCTGATGAAGAATCGCTATGACGTCGAACTGGCGCGTCAGGGCGACGGCTGGGTCATCACGCGCAACACCGTCGACAACATCTGGCGCTCAGGCGACGTCACCGTGATGGCAGGCGTCTGACCATGGACAGGTCACAGCCCATGCCCGATGGCGTCATCATCGAGACCTTCGAATCCGTTGTCTGGAAGGATTTTCCCAACGCGCCCGGCGTCCAGTACATCGACGTCGAGGGCAGCATCACCAGTGCGGGCCCCTTCCTCGCCCGCGTGCGGTTCCCGGGAGGGACCGACACCGCTCACAATGCCCCATTCGTGGATCGAAATACCGTGATCTCCGGCACGCTCTGGGTCGGGATCGGCGAGACCTTCGACCGGTCCAAGGGTGTCGCCGTGCCGCCTGGCGGGGTGGTCGCCATCCCACCCGGCGTGCCTCACTTCGCCTGGGCCGACGAAGACACGGTCGTTCATGTCCACGGGGAAGGGCCGTGGCTCCCGGGATAGCAAGCCTCAGCCGGTCGCTCATCGCGAGGCCCGACAAGCTTCGCGATGAGCGCCGATCAGTAAACTAGCTAGATGAACCTCGGCACCTGACTGGATATCCGGTCTGTCGAGCCACAAAAATCTGCTCGTGGCGCTCTACAATCGCTGGCGAACTGCCGTGTCAGCCATCTCCAAACAGCTTGCCTTCGCCGGACCAGTCGCTGGCGGCGACATCATCAAAGATGACGTAGATGTATTTGGCATCGGTGCCGGTGGTCTTGACGATCGTATCCGTGATGTCAGCGGCGACCTTGGCCTTCTGATCTTGGGACTTGCCTTCAAACCAGCTCACACGGACCACGGGCATGTTGGATCTCCTCTTGGGGGGGTGGCTCAGCGGTCCAGGAAGGCGCTGAGGTCGTCTGAGAACTTCACGGGGTTCTTGAACATGAGGAAGTGGTCGCCCTCTTCCTCGGCGGTGTAGACATGCAGTTGCGCGCCGGGGATGACGGAGGCGGCCCAGCGCTGGCTGGGCAGGTTGTTGCTTTCCTCGCCCGTGAAGATGGCCACAGGCACATCAATCTTGTGGCGGACTACGTCTCGCCAGTCGTTGGTGACGTGGTCGAAGAGAACGCGCCCCATCGAGGCCGGATCGTTCTGGATGACAGCGGCCGCGAACCCTTCTGAGTTGGCGAAGTACGGAGAGGTCATCATCCGCGACCGCTCCAGCGGCTTCATATCAGTGATCAGGCTGTTCAACGGCCCGCCCCCCGTGAAGCCCGCGACCATGCGCTCGGCGGAGGTGGTGGTCCCGCCAGCTTCAACGCGCTCCTGCTCTGACCAATCATCATGGGCGTAAATGGAGATCGGCTCGTCGACGAAGCACATCTTCCCCACACCATCGGTGCCGAACAGATCGACGTAACCCCAGAGGACCGCAGCCCCCATCGACCAGCCGCAGTAGTCGGCGGACTTAAGCCCCAGGTGGTCGCTGAACTGCTTCAGGTCCATTGACAGGCGTTCTATCCGCCCGCCGTATTCGACCCGTTGCGACAGACCCTGGTTGCGGGGATCCAGTACATAGACGTGGTAGCGCTGGCTCAGGCGATGGATGACGTTGATGTATTGGGCGCCATTGCCGGACCAGCCCGGCACGAAGATCAGCGGGGGGCCTTCGCCGGCCTCCCAATAGCTCAGCCGCACGCCGTCATTGGTCGTGAAGCTGTTGATCTCCAGACGCGGGAAGTCGGACAGCCGGGCAGGGAAGCCTTCGATGCTGTTCGGGAAGACGTAGTCCCGGCCAAGCACCTCCAGAGCAGACTCGGCGACCGCCCCCGGAGCCACTGAAAGAAGGGTCATGGCGGCGATCAGCCCGGTCAGCGTCTTGCGCATATCATCACCTCGTTCGTCGCGTTTGACGTGGATCTCTATGTATTAGGTCTCTTGTTGCTATAAACCGGGCGCTGGGAGACAATCTGTATCCTTCTAGGCAACAAAGAGCGTCGCATGGCCGCCGATCAGTCTCTCGAAGGCATTCCTGCTTTCGTCGCCGTGGCGCGCGCGCGCAGCTTCAGCAAGGCGGCGGGCGAACTTGGCGTCACCAAATCCGCTATCGGCAAACGCATCGCCAGACTGGAGACCCGCCTGGGCCTCAAGCTGTTTCATCGAACGACCCGCGTCACCAGCCTGACGCCGGATGGAGAGGCCTATCTGGCGGCCTGTGGCGCTGCGTTGGAGGAGATCGCGGCCGTCGAGGCTGCACTGACGTCCGCGCACAAGGTCATCAGCGGTCAACTGCGACTCAACATGCCGGTCGCGTTCGGGCGACGCGTCCTGCTGCCGATCCTGCTTGAGATCACGGCGCCCCACCCGGGCCTCAGCCTGTCGCTCACCTTCACCGACACCACCATCGATCCGCTCGCCGGCGGGGCCGATCTCATGATCCGGTTCGGAGTCTTGCCCGACAGCAGTCACCTGGTCGCCCGGCGCCTCGTCCTGCAGGATCGGGTCATCTGTGCCTCCCCCGACTACTTGCGCAGACACGGGCGGCCGAAGTCCCTCGCCGACCTCAAGGGGCACAGGGCGATCGTGGGCTCACGCGAAGGGCCGCCCTCCGCATGGGTGGTCAGGGACAACGGGGCCGAGAAGCGCATCACGCCGCCAGCGGCGCATGAAATGAGCGACGGTGAGGCCATGGTTGACGCCGCAGTGGCCGGGTTTGGCATGGTGCAGATGCCCGCATCGCTGGTGAGAGCCCATATCGAGCACGGTCGATTGGAGAGGGTGTTGGAAGACGTCTCGACCGTGCCGGTCGAGGTTCACGCGCTCTGGCCGCGACAGGCGCAGCTCAGTCCCAAAGTCCGATATGTCGTGGATCAACTGGTCGCCCACGCGTCGCAAGGGCGGCTCGATTAGGGCTTCGGGTCTGCGAAAGGGGGGCACGAGCGCGGCGGACTGTTCTGAATGTCGGCTTTCCGGAGAACCGCAAATGTCTGGGAATGGCGCAGACCGGACGAATAGGAGACCATTCGGCAACGGTGACGACGGTTAGTTGGTATCGGGCCGCGCAGAGCGGGCGGGCCTCTAACCTCTCCGACGGATCAAGGCCCATGTCAGGACGAGGAGGGGCGTTCCCAGGAGGGCGGCGCCGAGCCAATCCCACAGACCGTCTTCCAGCAGGGCGCCGACCAGGCCGATCAGGCTCAAGACGAAGAGGATGATCGGCGCGCCGAAGATGGCCCGGAAGCCCAGGTCCTTGCGGCTCATGGCTTCTTCTTCCGCTTGGCGAGCCAGAGGTAGAGGCCTGAGATCAGGATGACGATGGTGGCGATGTCCAGCAGCGCCCACAGGAGCTTCAGGCCCAGCCCGCCATAGTCGCCGAAATGCAGCGGCTGGGACAGCGACAGGGTCTTCACATACCAGGGCATGGACGCCACCGCCGCCAGTTCGCCCGTCCGCGCGTCGATCAGCGCGGGCGTCGTCATGTGGGTCGTCAGCGGCGTGTCGCCGTGGAAGAAGACGGCATAGTGGTGGTCCGTCGAATAGGACGAGCCGGGAAAGGCCACGAACTGCAGTGTCATGCCGGGCAGGGCGGCCTGGGCGCGCTTCACCGCCGCATCCAGCGAGGCGCGTTCACCAGCCGCGACGGGGGCGTCGTAGGCGGCCGTCAATTCCTTTAGCGCCGTGTCCTTCCAGAAGGCGATGATCGGCGTCGCCAGGGTGTTGACCACGCCCGTCACGCCGACGACCAGGACCCAGGCTAGCGTCACCGCGCCTAGAAGGTTGTGATAATCCAGCCAGCGTGTGCGCGCCGCTTTTGACGCCCGGACCGTGCCGAACGGCAGGCGACGCATGAAGGGGGCGTAGAGCACGACGCCCGACATCAGGGCCGCAATCAGCAACAGGCCCATGGCGCCCAAGAACAGCATTCCGGGCAGGCCGAGGAACATGTCGGTGTGCAACTGGAGCAGGAACTCCATCACCGGGTGGCCGGCGACAGGCGGGGCGGGCGCGCCGCTGGTCTGGTCGATGGGCTGGAAGTTGTAGATGTCGGCCGGCCCTTTCGGATCGACGCTGGTCACGTTCACGACCGGGCGGTCCTCGTCGAAGCTCATGAAGGCCGCGACGTCCCCGGGATGGCGCGACAGGGCGACCTCGAGCACCTGATCCAGGTTCAGCTTCGCGCCGTCCGCGCGGCCGGGCTCCCACTGCTGGTGCAGCAGGACCTCCTCGATCTCGTGGGTGAAGACCAGCGGCAAACCGGTGACGCAGAGCATCAGCAGGAAGGCGGTCGAGACCAGGCTCGACCATTTGTGGACCCAGGTCCAGGCGCGGATGGTCCGCGTCTGCATCCGCCTTAGAACTCCGTCGAGATCGACAGGCGCAAGGTGCGCGCCGAGCCGAGCGTCAGATAGTTGGAGCCGGGGTAGCCGCCCACGGCGACCCACTGATCCTCATTGGCGAGGTTCTCGACCCGTGCCCGCAGGGTCAACGGCTGGCCGCCGGCCTCGAAGGCGTAGCGCACGCCCGCGTCGAAACGGGTCCAGGAGTCCAGCTCCACCGCATTGTCGGCGCTGGCCGGCTGGGCGCCGGTGTGGACGATGCGGCCTTCCAGCGTCAGGCCGCTGACGACAGGGACATCCCACTCGACGTTCATATTGGCCTGAAACTCCGGCACGCCGATGGGCGACTTGCCGTCCAGCGAGGGGTTGAGCGCCCGCACGATCTCGGCGTCCAGCCAGGTCGCGCCGCCGAGCAGTCGCAGACCTTCGACCGGTTCGCCGAAGACCGTCAGTTCGACGCCTTGGTTCTTCTGTTCCCCGCCGGCGCTGTAGAGGCGGGTGGTCGTGTCGAAGAACTCGCTGGGCAGGGTGGTGGTAAAGGCGCTCAGCGTGCCGCCGAAGGACCCGCCGTCGTATTTGACGCCGACTTCGGCCTGTTCGGCGCGGAAGGGCTCCAGCACCTCGCCCGCGTTTGCGACCGGCAGGCTGTTGATCACGCCCGGCGCGATCTTCCCGGGCAGAAGGGCTTCGGAATAGTTGGCGTACAGCGAGACCTTGTCGCTGGGCTTGTAGACCAGGGCGAAGACCGGCGTGACGGCGTCGCTGGCGTAAACGCCGGTACGAGCCGTGGTGTTGTAGTCGTAGGCGCGGGTGTCGATTTCCTGATAGCGCGCGCCGACCGTGGCCAGAACCCGACCGTCCAGGAAGGACAGCATGTCGGCCACGGCGAAGCTGGTCGTCTTGACCCGGCCGACGACGGTCGGATCGGTCAACGAACCGGCGGTAAGGGCGTCGGCGGGCGGCGCGGGGACGAAGACCGGATCATACAGATCACTGGCGAAGCCGCCGAAGTTGGAGAAGGCGTATGAGTTGTTTTCACGCGTCTGCACCTGGGCCGCGGAGGCGACCAGCCGGTGCCCCACAGGGCCGGTGTCGAAGTCGGCGCGCACGCCGATGTCGGCCGAGAAGACCTGATCGCGTCGACCGTTGTCAAAGCGGTTGCTGCTGAGGCTTCCGTCCGGCTGGGCCGTTGGGTTGGCCAGGATGTTGCGTTCCTTGCCGTCGCGGCCGCCCAGGGCCGCCCAGACGGTGACGGCGTCGGTCACGTCGAACTCGCCGCGCATGGCGCCGAACACCTGGGTTTCGTCGGTATAGGTCCAGGGCTGGGCGAAGTTCTTGTCGGCGGGCGGCGGCGTCGGAATGGCGCCGGCGGGCGTCACCTGCGGGCGCGGCGCGTCGATACGGTTGTCCTGCCAGCCCAGATCAGCCGAGAAGCGGGCGCGGTCGCCGCGCCGGTCGAGGCCGAGGCCCAGAACCTTCATGTCGCGACTTTCGCCCTGGACCGAGCCTTCGCCGGCGCGGCTGGCCAGGTTCAGGCGCAGGCCCCAGGCGTCGTCCTCGCCAAACCGGCGCGAGACGTCGGCGGCGGCGTAGATTTCGTCGCCTCCCTCCCAGCCAGCGGTCAGACGGGTCAGGGGTTCGTTGCGCGCCCGCTTGGGCACCAGGTTGACCGCGCCGCCCACGCCGCTGCCGCCAGGGGCTGCGCCGTTCAGGAAGGCGGTCGCCCCCCGGAAGACCTCGACCCGCTCCAGCAGCTCCGCCGCCACGAACTGGCGCGGCAGGACGCCATAGAGACCGTTGTAGGTCATGTCGTCCGAGAAGACCGGGAACCCGCGGATGACGTAGAGTTCCTGGAAGTTGCCAAAGCCCTTGGAGACGCGAACCGCCGGATCGTTCTGCAGGACGTCGGCCACGCTGCGGGCCTGCTGGTTGCGAACCAGTTCCTCGGTGAAGCTGGTTGAGGAGAAGGGCGTGTCCATGGTGTCCAGCGCCCCGAACAGGCCGACCCGTCCGCCCGTGGCCACCTGACCGCCTGCATAGGCTGGGGGCAGGGCGACCTGCGATCCCGTTACGACGATGTCCGACAAGGTAGTCGGCTCGCCCGAGCTTTGCTGCGCCCACACCGGTGAAGCGCCTGCCAATGCGATGCACGAGACGGACGCCAGGAGGCCGAACAGGGAAGGGCGCATCATCGCATTGCTCACATTGTAATAATGCGTCGCAGTACGACTTGCGGCCCGCTGTGACAACCTGCAGGAGCGGATATGTAGGCAGGGCGCGATGGCGAAGGCCCAAGCCTAGAGGTGTAGATATGTGGATTCATGAGAAGGTCTGCCTATCGGCGACCAGTCAATGACCGCTGTTGGCGCGTTTCTGCCCAAAACAGAAAATGCGGTAAGCGGCCAAATAAAAGGCCCCGCCAGCAGCGCCAGCGGGGCCTTGTGTTTACGCGGCGGCGGCGAGGTTAGTCGTCGCGACGCACGCCTCCGTCAGCATTGGCGTTTCCGCCGGCGCTGACGCCGATAGAGGCCGAGGCGCCCTTGCGATTCGCCGAGGCCGAGCTGTCCGCGTCAGTGTTGGCGTCGGCGCGCGAATGACGCGGTTGATCACCCGTCTGGCCCGAACCCGAGGCCGAACCTGAACCTGAACCTGAAGCCGAGCCGTTGACTGCGCCGTTCCCGGCTGAGGTCGCGCCGTTCAGGGCGCCAGACGCTTGAGTCTGCAATGATCCGGCTGCGGCGCCGACCGCTCCGCCGGCGGCGGTCTGGGCGTTGGCGGCGGTTGAACTCGCCGTGTCGCGAGCCCCGGAGGCGACGGCCCCGATCTGTTGGCGGCTACGCTCAGCGGCTGCGGCAGCGCGCGCCTGGGTCCGCTGGGCGTGACGTTCGGCGCGCGACAGCGTGTCGGTGGTCCGCTCGCGCAGCATCGAGCCGTCGACCGTGCCGCCCAGACCGCCGGTCAGGGCGCCGGCGCCGCCGACGGAGCCGATCTGGCCGCCCAGGTTGCCGCCAAGGCCGCCGGTCAGGCCGCCCGAGCCGCCCAGCACCTGGGCCTGGGATGCTCCGGCGATCATCAGGCCGAAAGCGACGGTCGCCATCATCAGGGTCTTCATGTTCGTGTCTCCTGCATGTCATGGGCGTCTTGCCCTCACAGGGTCCAACGACCCGCCCCTCGACTTTCATCCCAAGGCGCAAACTTTATTCAGCCCCCCGCCGGCCGCGCGCGCTCATCTCGCGTAGAGGCACGCGCGACGCGGTACCGACTAGCCCCGCTCCGTATACCGGATCGCGTCCCCGCGCCCCGAGGTCCCTCGCCGAGCGTGTCAGGGCCTCGAGCGCGCCCGGGCCGCCGCCCCCACGCGCCAGCAGGCCCGCAACGATCGGCGACGCGAACGAGGCGCCACGCACGTTGGTCCAAGCGCCGGCTTGGGCCGCCGCCGCCATGTCCGCGCCCGGCGCGGCGAAATCGACCTGGGAGCCGCGCGCCGCTTCCGGCAGCGCCCGATCACGCGCGCCGACGCCTGTGACGCCCACTACGCCCGCATAGGCAGCGGGAAAGAGTGGCGGCGCAGCCGGGCCGTCGTTGCCGACCGCCGCCACCACTAGGACGCCTCGCGCTTGAGCCCGCGCTACGGCTCGCTCGACCAGGGCGTTGCGGGGACCGACAAGGCTGATGTTCACGACGCTCACCCGCTGCTCGACCATCCAGGCGAGCGCCTGGGCGAGCGCTGTCGAGGACCCGCCCGCCGCCTGGCCGCCATAGATGTCGGCCACCAGCAGGGCCGCACCCGGATCACCACCCGAGAAGGCCCCGCTGCGCCCCACCATCAGCGAGGCGACCGCCAAGCCATGCGCTCCCATGCGCGGCGGCCCGGCGAAGCCGCGTTGGGTGATGCGCGATCCCGTTAGCGCCGGGTGCGTGGCTTCTACGCCCGTGTCGATCAGGCCGAGCCGCCCGCCGGGCGCCTGGGGACCCGACGGGGCTGGTTCGCCTCCGTCCACAACGCCCGCAGCGCCCGCCGGCGCATAGACGTGGTTGAAGGCGATCTCCGCCTCCGGATCCAGGTCGCGCAGCCGCTCCACAGCCCGCGACAGCGACAGGCGGCGTGGCGGAGCCAGCACCGTCGTCGTCAGGTCCAGCGCCTCAAGCCGCTCTTCGCGCACCACGGTGAAGCCGGCTTCCAGGGCGCGCGCGCGCGCCGGCCCGGACAGGTCGATCGCCACGATCTCGCCGGCCACGACCGGCCAGCCGAAGGGGTCCGCCTCCAGCGCCCCGCCGGAGCGCCGGATCAGCCCGCGGAGCCGCGACGGCGCCTGCAGCGCGCGGTCCACAACGCGGCTACCCAGACGGTCAATGTCGCCGACCGCCGGCAACCGGTCGGTGACGCCTGACGGTAGGCTGGGCAGGCCGAGCGGCGGCAGCGGCCCGATTTGCGCCCAAGCCGGCGCTGCGACGAGCAGCGCCGCCGTGCCGATCCACCCCGTGATCCGCCGTCTCCACGCCACGCGTCGCCCTTTCATTTCCGCCCTTGCCTCGGGCGGCGTTCCGCCCGTGATATGCCATGGATGAAACGTCTGGGCCCGGTCGTTTCATCCGTTATGGACGAGGAACGCGCTTGGATGATTTTCAGACGGGGCTTGTGGAGCTTCTTCCGCGTCTGCGCCGCTTTGCGCGGGTGCTGCGGACTCGCGATGCGGACGCACAAGACCTGGTCCAGCAGACCGTCGAGCGCGCGCTGGCGGCGCGATCGAAATTCCGGGTCGGGACGCGGCTCGACAGCTGGGCTTTCACCATCATGAGACGGATCGCCATCGACGAGGGGCGCTCCCTGCAGCGATGGGGTCGTGTGGTGTCGCCGGAAAATGAGACAACCGCCCGTGTGCCCGACGCGACCCAGGCTGACGAGGGCCTGCGCGCCGACGCCCTGGCGGTGCGGGACGCCATCCACGCCCTGCCGGAGGATCAGAGATATGCGGTGGCTCTGGTGCTGGTCGAGGGCCTGTCCTATGCCGAGGCGGCCCAGGTGCTGGGCGTCCCCGCCGGCACCCTGACCAGCCGCCTTGTGCGGGGCCGTCAGTCCCTGATGCAGACCCTCGCCGCCCAAGGAGTGACGGGATGAGCAAGATCGACGACGGCGCCCTGATGCGGCTCATCGACGGTGAGTTGTCGCCGCAGGAGGCGGAGCGGATCAAGGCGGCGGCCCTGGTCGACCCCGCCGTGGCGGCGCGGCTGGAAGGGATGCGGCGGCTCCGCGCCGTGGCGAGTGAGGCCTTTCCGGTCGCCGCCGATCCGCGCGATCAGGTCCTGGCCGGCCTGATCACGGCCAAAGCTGCGGCGCCTCGCTTTCCGCTCGCCCACCTGGGTCGGGCCTTGGCCGACGCCTTCGCGCCCCGACGGGCGGCGCTGTGGGGCGGTCTTGCAACGGCGGCGTTTGTCGGGGGAGTGCTGCTCGGTCCCTACTTCAGCGAGGCGGATCGCAGCCTTGCGGTCGGCGCCGGCGGTGCGCTGGCGGATGCGGATCTTGTTCGCGTCCTGGATACCCGCTTGGCCGCCGATGGCGCTGACGGCGACGGCCGATCGGTCGGCCTGACCTTCCGTGACGATGAAGGGCGATGGTGCCGGACCTTCCGGGCGGACGAGTCGAGGCTGGCGGGCCTGGCCTGCCGCCAGCAAGACGGTTGGACGATGCGGGTGCTGGCGCCGAGCGCGGGCGCGCCAGGCGAGGTGCGCACGGCCGGCGCCGACACCCCTGACGCGGTGCTGACGGCCATCGACGCCGCCATCTCAGGCGACACCCTGGACGCCGCGGCCGAAGCCCGCGCGCGCGATTCGGGTTGGCGCTGAACAAGGTTCCAAGTGACTGACCGCTTGGCGTCCGGGCGCGAATGTCCGCTACTGGCGGTTTGCAGCACTAGCTGGTGGGTGGCGGATTTTGACTCATGTCAAATGATCGGAAGGTCTACTTTCTGCATGGGCTGAGTGCTCCGCCGCGAAACGACGGCCAATTCCGGAGACTCCCACGGCGGCGAAGGTGACTGCGCTGGGGGCGAGGTCGGCGTGGGACATTCCGGTTCCAGAGTCCAGAAGCGCATTTCATGACTGGCCAGGATAGCCGTTGCAACCCACCGTTCTTCGCGACGGAATGGCGCGACAGCGGCTGGCAAAGATCGTCTCTGCGACGGGGTGGCGCCGCACGCGGTCGTGGGTTCAGGGAAACCTGAGAATGGGTCAAGCTCGTTCGAGAATGAGTCGGAGACGGATGATGGTGAAGCGGACCGGGCGACTGGCAGGTTTCGAAGTCTATCGCGGCAAGGGCCGGCGCGCGCGTCGAGTGGGCGTCGCCAAGGGAGGAATTCTGTTCAATCTCTACATGACCTGGCTTCGTCGAGGCGAAGGCGCGGGGGCGAAGTCATCAGGCATGATCAAGCGGAGAGCGGCCCGGCCTCACGGTCTCTGAAGCGCCATGGAACCACCTGAACAGCCGTGAACAGGTGCGATTCAGACGTAAAGTTTTTGATGGGTGGTTTGATGGGTGATCCCCCGGAAGGGGAAAAAATTCAATGAAATCAAGGCCGGTGGCGGAGAGGGTGGGATTCGAACCCACGGTAGGCTTCCACCTACGCCGCATTTCGAGTGCGGTACATTCGACCACTCTGCCACCTCTCCGCGGGGCCGATATTCGCTTGGTCGAGCGAGGGGCTTCTCTAGTCAAAGGCGGCGCGGGCCGCAAGCGATTCTGCCGAAGAAATTCGATAAAAGTTTCAGCGCTGTCCGGGCAGGGTCAGGCCGGGCGCAGGGCCGCCCAGGGGATCGGCGCCGACGAAGCGGAACAGCTCCGCCGGACGACCGCCGGTGTCGCTGGAAAACACGCCCGTGGCCTGGACCAGCCCGGCGCGTTCTACGCCGCGACGGAAGTTCTGCTTGTGCAGGGAAAGCCCCGCGACGGCCTCGGCGGCGGCCTGCAAGGCTGACAGGGTGAAGGTGTCGGGCGTCAGGTCGAACAGGACGGGGCGATACTTCAGTTTCGAGCGCAGACGACCCAAGGCGGTGGCGACGATGCGTCGGTGGTCGGACGCCATCGGCAGATCGGATATGGTCGGCGGGGCTTGGCGGGCGTGGTCGCGCGCGGACTCGGCCACCAAGCCGGCTTCGTAGAGCAGCTCGTAGCGCTCCAGCACCCGTTCTTCGTTCCAGCGGCGCTCGGGCGTCAGGGCGAACAGGGTCTCGGCGCGGGCCAGGCGGCGCGCGTCGCCGACGGCCCAGACGCGCAGGGCGGGCTCCAGGGTCGTCATCACGGCGGGCTGGCCTTTGCGCCAGTCTTCCCAAGGGAAGATGTCGAAGACGGGGGTCCAGTCCGCGTCCAGGCCGGGGGCCTGGGGCGCATCGGCGGTCAGGGCCAGATAGCCGACCGAGACCTCGCGCGCGCGCTCAGGGCCGGGCGTGGCGCGCGGCGAGGCGCGGCCTGCGTCGCCGAAGGTGTAGAGCTGTTCGACAAAGCCTAGCGGAAAGCCGGTCTGCTCGGTGACGAAGGCGCGTAGGGCCAGCTCGAACGTGCGGTCGCGCGCCGGATCGAAAGGACCGAAGGGCAGGGCGGGGGCGCCGTCGGCGGCATGGGTGGTCAGGACCACGGCCTGACCTGCGCGCAGGGCGATAACCACGGCCGACAGGCCGATCCGCACGCCCTGTTCGCCCCCGTTGCTCATGCAGTGCCTATTCCGTGTGCCAGGCGTCGGCGCCGGGCAGGATGCCGACAGCTTCGGCCAGAACACGGTAGCGGTCCAGATAGCGTTGCTGCGCCACCGAGGCGGGCAGGGGGTCGATGATCAGCTCATAGCCGGCGGGCGGCGTGCCGAAGATCTGCAGCGACTCGCGCTTGTTGAACCCGGCCAACTGCGTCGCCTCGTAGAAGGCGCAGGCGCGGTCGGCCTTCTTGATCAGGGTCTTGATGGTCTGCGGCGTCTTGGGCGGCAGCTGGAAGCGGA
>Ga0265296_1001600_pt1 | contig 25437 bp, 27 predicted proteins | sample MunlanPumphouse1_FD_189073 | JGI IMG/M metagenome (GOLD analysis project Ga0265296, IMG submission 189073) | Groundwater microbial communities from a municipal landfill in Southern Ontario, Canada - Pumphouse #1 | ecosystem: Environmental > Aquatic > Deep subsurface > Groundwater | place... | reverse complement strand
TTTCCGAAAGGTGTATTGCATTGCCGCTCGAGTCCTGTGATAGTAATGTTGCTGCAGAGCTTGCTGTTTTGTGCCCGTAGTTTATTGTTGCTTTGTTGCCGTTGAAGTCCGTCATGGTTGCCTGCAGGTCATTGTCGCCTGAGTTGACGAATTTCATGTTGTCGTCATTTGCGCCGCCGATAGCTGGTGACATTGATGCAAAGTTCAAGCCGAACGTCTTGAAAACCGGGTTAAGGTATGTGGCTCCACCTGCAGTTATATAGTCGTTTGTTGACGACGTACCTGCGAAGTAGATAATTACCTGGCTCAGTTTGCGGCTCGATGCACTCAAACTGACAAATGTCCCGTCGACTGTGTCGTCGTTGCTGCCCTTCTTCACCTTTGCGCTGTTTTGAAATGTAATTTTTTCTGCATCTGCATCATTGTATAAGACAATTTTATCTGATGTAGAACCAGTTAAAATATTTGATGTCTCGTTTGTTATAGTATATTGTTTTCCAAATAAAGTTATTTTTTTACCGACTGAATTCGTACCGTTCACGGCCACATCGAAGACGATTCTTGCTCTGTACATGTATTCGCTTGCAGTTGGCGATGTCGTGAATCTTCCGAAGTTGTATGCAGGGTCTACATTTGAAGAACTGCCTGGCTTGTCGAAGTCCACTCTATAGTTTGCTGCTGTTCCAACTGGCGTTACGTCGATAAACTGGTAGAATTTGTGCGTTCCGTCAGAGTCTGCGAACGATCCCTCTGCCAATAGAGTTAGCATGTTGTCCTTTGTTAATGTTGTCCTTAGGCCTGATTTTCCCAGGTTATCCTGAAGATATATTTTTGTGTTTGATGTAGAAATTGAAGCGGTCTCGTTTATCTGGTTTTTTTGATCAAAGAATAATTGTATGTTGTTAAGATTTAGCTCGTTATATGTTACATAAAATGTTTCGTTATTTAGTCCTCTAACATAAGTTCCATTAAATGGGTATGTAAGTATGATATTGGGAGGAGTCGAATCGAATTTTATAATTCTAAATACGCTACCTGAGTTTCCGAGACTGTCATTTGCATATATTTTGTATGTATAAGTTCCGTCAGAATCAGTTTTATTCAAAAAACACGATACTGAGTTTCCAGAACCCAGTTTTGTCATAGATTGGTTAGTAGAGTTCCATTCTAGAATGCAAGAATTTATGGTATTCACGTCTACTATGTTAACACTAATAAATGTATGATTTCTATTAACGAAGCTATTATTAGAATCTGATGGAGAAATAAAGGTTATAGTAGGCGGTTCATTTAGAAGGAAAACATACTGTAAAGTTGAATTAATACTTATCGAATCATTTTCTCGATCAGTATCATTATCAGTTGTTTCTATATAAAATGAAATTAATTTGCCTTCAAATGCAGCTCCAGCAGATGGAATATTTGCTGACCATACGCCACTTAATGTCATGTTCAATTGACCGTCTATCGATGAATCATTGCCATAATTGTAAAACAGAACCGAACGGTTTATTCCACTGAAATCTGATATGTTGACGCTTACTGCTATACTTTTATCCGCAGTTGTATTAGTTGTGAAATTCCAGTTGCTAAATATAGGTGCATCAGAATCGTCGTCAGTCACGGATACAAAAGAAGCGCTTGAACTCCCATTAAAGAATTCTCCATAACTAGAATGATTATAGAATGACTGAATGATATAATTACCTAGTTTATTAGGACTAAAATTCCAATTCAAAATTTTACTTGAAGAATAATTTACGGTTCCGAGATTTGATGTATTTGTCCCATTAATGAACAAGAAGTCGTTAGATATGTTTAAAAGAACTTTAACATTATGAGCATTTATATCGCCAATATTTGATACATTCAAGCTTATAGATAGAACATTACCATCAGTTACATTAGAAGATAAGTTTTGATTCGGTGTAACATTCGGACCTGTTACAAGCGAATATAAACCTTCTGTGGCTATAGAGAAATCTTCTGTATTAGAATCATGATAAAAATCTTGTGTATAGGCATCAATTTTAAGCACCACATCACTATAGGTAGCATCAGATTTTACTTGTTCAACATTATCCCTACCCGATATGGAAGAACTTATTATGCTATTATCGGATTCTTTATAAAAATAAAGATCTAAATCGTTAACAGGATAGAATACAGTAGGTGTAGTGCCATTATAACGTATATGCCTATCCCAGACTAATGTGGCTCGTTCACCACTAAGAACAATAGGAACTTTATAAAATACAAATCTATTTTCGGTGATATTGTTGATAAATGTTTCAGTTTTAAATGTAAATGCTCTCGGAAGGTCGACATAACCCCATCCATATTCTTTATCCCAACCTATGGACCCTTTGTCTGTTGCGGTATTAATTAGCAGTGCCTTCACTTCTTGTGGTGTTAAAAGAAATTGTGTCAATAAAGCAGCTGCTCCAGAAACATGAGGAGCCGCCATACTAGTACCACTCTTATCAACAAAATCTGGATTTAAACCTAGAAAACCACCTTCCCAATCGTATGCTGCAGAATAAATTAAACTACCAGGTGCTACTATATCAGGTTTCTTCCTTCCATCATCTGTAGGCCCACGACTGCTGTAAGCGGCTATTGAATCATCAGATTTGCTTAATGTATTTTTATCATCCATAGCCCCAACTGTTATAATATTATACGCGTCTGCAGGATGACGTAAAGAAGATGTATTACTTGGTGTACATTGAGTACCACTTGGTCCTTCGTTTCCAGCTGCGAAAACAATTGTAACTATCCAATTATCGGCTAAACTATCTACATATCGGGCGAGTGTATTCTCGCCATCTTGTGGTTGACCATCCCATTCGTCACACCACCCCCAGCTATTACTCAAAATTTCTGCATCGTCTATCGATAAGTTTGTAACTGCCCAATCCATGGCATTAATTGCTATCGATTGTGTGGAACCATTACCTATCATTTTAGCATTAATCAAAGCGTCTACGCCAGGTGCAACTCCTCTATACGTAGCATGAGAACTAGAAATAATTCCGGCCACATGAGTTCCATGACCGTCTAAATCATCCGGTGTATTTTCTGTTGTGAAATCTCTTTCATAAAATATTCTTATCGTACCGTCTTTATCATCTAATAAATCTGGATGGTTTTTATCGACACCTGTATCAACTACTGCAACATCAACCCAACCCCCGTCATATCCAGCAGACCACCATGTAGAAGCGGATATCGTTGGTACACTTACATCTAATAATTTAACATCCTTAGGTTTTTCTGATAAAATTCTATTAACATTATCATCTTTTGCTAAATCTACTATTTTATCTTTTGGTATTTTTATTTTAACAACATTTAGAAGTGGATTAATTTCTAGAATATCAGCATTGAATTTATTAATTGTCTGGGAAGTATTCAAAATACTTTCTTTAATAGATTGATCTAAATTTTTATATAATTCATTTTTATATGACTGTTTTATTTGCTCAATAACAGTCCCATGTTCTTTAATTTCACTATAATTATTGTTATCAGAAATTAAAGATAGCTCATTTATTTTATTATTCGATTTATCTCCTAAATTTGTATAAGGTCTATACTTATTCAATAGAGGTTCTAATTTCCTTTTTTCTCCATTCAAATTTTTAATAAAATCTTGTTTTAAAGTATTATTTAATTTCAATAAGGGTTGATTATTCATAATTACGGATACAAAAATATATTTATCTTTAGAAAGGGAGGATGCTGAGCTTTTAAATTCAAAATCTTCAATTATATCTTTATCTATTTTTTCCAAATAGGGCTGTGGATTATTGTTAATCTGTTTAGTATATATTTGCTTATCAATATTTGTACTTATTGCAAAAACTGTCGTAGATAAAAGTAAAACGGCAGTAATTAAAGCTAATACGAATACGTGTATATGATTTTTGTTAAAATATCTTTTGATTAAAAACAAAAGTATAATTATAATTACAATTACAATTGCCATTATTAGAATTAAATAATCACTATTCTGTACTACTTTCTCATTGCTAAGTAGTGGATTAGCAAAGTAATCACATCCAAAACCTTCTTTGAACCCTATACTATTATTTGGGCATATACAATCCGTAGAGTTCCAATACCCACCTGTATTTTCACATAAAATCTGTTTTTCTACTGCTTTACAATATGTTCCATTCCAATAAAATCCACTATTACATCTACAATAAGGTTGTGGTAGGTTTGGTTCGTTAGGATCAATTACTTTTGGTACTATCCATGTTCCATTACCTATTTCGCATTCTTCTTTTGTTTGAGCATTTACATATGAAACCGAAATTAGAGAGGCAATAATAATTATAGCAATAAGTAACCTCATTATTTCCGCACCCCAAAGATACCTTTTATATAGCATTCTTAAAACCGAGATTTTTAAATACTTTGTTAATATACATAGTAACTATATGCCAAAGATAACAGAAATATCAAAGGAGATAATCGAATTTCTGAAGAAACAGGACTGGCCTTCTACAACAGGTGATATAGCCAAAGGTGTTAGTATATCGTGGCAAACGGCTCAAATTCACCTCTATAAGCTCATGTCTGAAGGCAAAGTGAAATACAGGAAAGTAGGTCGCCAGAATCAGTGGTGGCTTAATAAAAAATATGACAAAGAAATGAGCTAAAGCGAACAGTTTTCTTTTGCCTATAAAAACTTTTTTATTATCGTATCTCTATGTTATCGCTCGATATCGCATGGTACATATTGATGCTGGGATTTGTAGTAGCATGGCTGATTCTATATAAACTAAACAAAAAGAACAACATAAAAAAAGACCTTAGCACAGGGCTTCTGACTGTTTTTATCGGGCTTGTTGTAGAGATTTATGCAGTTTCAAATGGTATGTGGAATTATACAGCAGGCAATTGGCCATGGCAATTATGGGTATCATATTTTGTAAGCGGGCTCCCGTTCTATCAGATAGTTTCCCGTTTCATAGTGAAATAATAATAAGCTTCCCCTAATGTGCCTACTTCACGAACTGTAATATTGAGGTATTTTTCCAGACTAATTTTCTCAGCTACATAAGTTATCTTGCAGACCGTCAAAGCATTGACATAATTGCAGATTTTATCTCTTTTGGTATCCTCGACATTGGACTGGTCCTTGGGGACAAGAAAGACCTTGACACCGCTCGCCTTTGCAATTCTGGCTTTTTCGAGAATTGAACCAACTTTACCTATGCTGCCGTCTGGACTTATTGTTCCTGTAATAGTTATGTCACCGGATGTTTTATTATCAAGCGCGAGCAAAACAGAAAGTGCCATCGAGGCTCCGGCCGAAGGTCCCTCTACAAGAGACGCATTGACCTTTACAGTATAAACTATGTCTATGCTGCTAAGGTTGACTTTTGCATATCTGCTGGCTGCTTCTGCAGCAATCCTCCCGGAGAGCTGTGTATCTATGTAATTAAGCACTTTGCTTGTGTCCAGGAGGATCTTTCCGCTGCCTGGCTTGACTGTAGTGAGCAGTGTGCCAATAACGCCGTTTCCTTCTGTATCAATAGCCGGCATTAACATCGATACGGCGCGTTCTTCGCGTAAGTCAGGCTGGCTATATTCTACCGGAGTGTTTCGAGGTATGAACGTGTTGCCAGCGATAAAACCCACAAGAAACATGATTACAACGATGAAAATCATGTAGTATTTTTTGAGTCTAATATCATTTGTCATATTCAAAACCTCTAACATATGTAGGTGCCTTTCAGTTGCAATATTGAATTTCTAAAATACAACGGTGTGTGAGTCCTAAGAGCGATAGCTATAGAGTCGCTCGGTCGGGCATCCAGTTCAAGTACCTTATCGGCCTGCTGAAGAAATATAGTAGCAAAGTAAATATCATCCTCGTACCTGTCTATTCGTATATTGAGTATTCTTACATCAAAAACATCAAGAATGTCTTTCATAATATCATGCGTCAGCGGTCTGGTTCCTACGGATCTTTCAATGCCTCTCTGAATCGAATAGGCCTGGTCCTGCGTCACATCAAAAGAAACCACGCGGCATTCGCCTACCAAATAGACCGTCGTGCCGTTTATTCGTGGCTCCATAACAACGAAACCGTCATTCGACACATCATAAGTCAGGTTGGATAAATATCTTATGAGGGGCGACTGATAGAAGTAACCTCCAATGTTGATTCCGGCGAAAAACGCCAGTAATATCAGCAATGCAACAACCAAACCTCTCATAAGCTCACCCAAAGATGCATCAAAAACTTTATTAATAGCGCCGCCAATATATTTAATACATTTGGAGGTGTACTTAATGGCAGCAAAAAAGAAAAAGAAGAAATAATTATAATCTGAATGGTTTTTATTTTTATTTTTTTTATTAATTTATTTTTTTATAACAACTCAATTTATAGTGTAATAAATTCTTCTGTTGTTTTTACCCCTGTTTTCCGCACCGAGAAGTTCTATATGACCGATTTCTCTCGTGTTGGCAACCTGCGTACCGCCGTCTGCTTGCAAGTCTATGTCAGGTATCTCGACTACCCTCAGTATTTCGACACTAGGAGGCATAACAGCAGCGAGCTTCACAATCCCAGGTATTTTTAGAGCCTCTTCCCTCTTCATGAAATATATCTTGACATCTACACATTTCTTTGCGAGTTCATTGGCTACATCTATGTAGGACTGGAGTTTTTCCATGTCCAGTACATCAAGGGAAAAATCAATCCTTGACTTGTCCACGCCAAGCTGGTTGCCCGTGCACAGCGCACCCGCTTCCTTGTAAAGAACAGCATCAATTATATGAGCAGCTGTATGCATCCTCATCAGGCGATAACGCCTTTCCCAGTCGATTTTACAGCTGACCAGGTCTCCAACAGCTATTTCGCCGCTGTCCAGATGGTGAAGTATGGCGCCTGAATCCTTGGTCACACTGGTGACATTAAAGGTTTTGCCGTTGCTTTCCATGATTCCGAGGTCGTTTGGCTGGCCGCCGCCATTCGGATAGAAGGCAGTCTTATCCAGGATTACTGCACCATTTCTGATTTCCATAACTGTTGCATCAAATTCTTTCAGATAACTATCTTTCATATAAAGGGTTTCTGTCTGCGCCATTTGTATAAAATGTGTATTAGTTATATAAAGATTAAACAAAAATAGTAATCTATGGAAAACTATACCTTCGAAACCGACGATGATGCGTTCCGTTGTGTCGAGTGCGATGAGCGCATAAAAGTCGATGTTGTTCAGAAAGCGCCACGACCCGTAAGCTGTGAAATATGTGGCACAGCCTATCTTGTCGCCAAGAGCCCGGAAGGCCAGGGTATGACCGTAGAGGTGCTGACAAAATCAGAACCCGATGTCATATCCGAAGAGGAAAAAAATCTGGAAGAAGACGACAAATAAAGCAAAGCTCTAACTCTTAGGGAAAAGTAAAATACAAAAATATAACTATAAAATTAGTTCTTTCCGCCACAAGCATTTGCTTGCAAATGCTGTGCAACATAAACTCTGTTTATGTTTGCAACGCTTTCGAACCGACAGACGCAAAGCTGCATGACGTTCTTTGAACGTCTTTTGTCTTTGCGTCATTCAGAAACGAAAGGGCTGTTAGCATCCGCAGCAATCTTTGGATTTCATACCAGAACCGCAACAGCATCCGCCAGTTTTTTTAGAAACCGTTTTTTTCTTAACTGCCTTTTTCTTCTTTGCCATTGATTTCACCTCTGAATAATCATGTAGCTCGGCAGATTTAAACAAAAATCATTTATATAGTGAACCCAACAAAAGAATCCCGACATGATTTGTGGGTTCACATATAGTGCCCAAGAAAGTAATATACGAATTATTTTCTTGGAGCACTATAAACTAGACCTACCTTTTAGTGATCACTCCGCAGCAACAAGTCCGTTATTTTAAGATTATCTTTCATAATAGACAAATGATACTCGTAACCGGCGCCAGCGGCTTTGTTGGCAGAAACCTTGTAAAGGAATTGGTTAAAAGAAAAAAAGTTCGGTGTCTTGTAAGGCAAACAAGCAACACAAGACAACTAAAGGGAACAGAGCTCTTCTATGGTGACATACTCGACAAAGAATCACTTTTCAAAGCCACAAAAGGCATCAGCATCGTAATCCACCTTGTAGCTGTAATAGGATCAGCGGATTACAAACTTAACTACGAAACTCATGTAACAGGTGCCAAGAACCTTATAGAAGCATGTAAAAAGAATCACGTAAAAAGAATGGTGGTAATCAGCACTACCTCTACCCTGGCAAAAATAAGGAATGACTACGGCACCACAAAAGCAATGGCAGATCAGTTATTTGCAAATTCAGGTCTTGCCATCACAACACTGAAACCCGACTTCATCTATGGAAAAGACGGAAACGGTTTCATGAAGCTTGTGGATGCCATAAAGAAACGCCCGTTCATGCCCAGCATAGGCTCGGGAAAATACAGGAAACAGCCGGTACATATAGACGACGTGGTAGCCGCAATAATCAGCTCCATGGACAAAAAATTCATAGGAAAAACCTACATTGTCGCCAGCGAGTATCCAATAGAATTTGATACTATGATAAAAATGATAATGAAGCAGCTCGGAGTAAAAAAACCCATCGTACATGTTCCGGTAAAACTTCTCCTGGCCGCATCCTATATTATGAAAGTAAAAAAGAACCCGCTGCTTACAAAGACGGTGGTTTTAGGACTTTCTCAGGACTGTGTATATAATGTTCAGCCACTGATTAAAGAATTAAAGATTGTTCCAAGAAGCTTTGAGGATGGTCTAAAAGAAGTACTAAATTAATTAATACAAGTATCAAGAATCCTTAGATTTAGAATAACAAACCCTTTCCGATAATTCTTGGCATGGTTTGTTTTGTTGATGCTATGAGAAACTTGGTACTATCAGTATAGGCAATGCTGGTTTCTGCCTCTAGCTCAAGAAAATCACCTGCGACTTTGACCTTGGCTGCAATAACCTGCAAACCAGAAGAAACGAGAACCGGATCATTTTCCTTTAACTGTTCCTTTGAGTATCTGTTCTTTTCAAATTTTATCCTGAGTGTTTTTGACTTCATCGCTTTGCCAATAACATAGCCGCGCTTCAGTTCATCGGCTTCTACTCCCTTAAGGCTAAATCCAATGCGCATGCCAGCTTCTGCTGAATCCAGATCCTTGTCCTGGGATTGTATGCCCTTTATCATAACCTCCTTCTCCAGCGGCTCAACTATAACCTTGTCGTACTTTTTGACCGAGCCTGATTTTATTATGCCAAGAATAACCGTGCCGACGCTTTTCACATTGAAATAATTGTCGATAGGAACGATCAGCGGTTCACTGGGTCTGATAATGTCCAGCTTTTTAATAGCTTCCACCAGCTCTACGCTATCCTTTACAACAAAAAAGTTCTCAATGCATGTCCCCTTGATCAGGGGTTTTACGCTATTCTCGTCAATGCCATCAAAAATCATAAAACCATGGTCAAACCCGAACTCGCTAATAGTTATCATCTGCTCGCCAAGCGCGGGAGTTATCTCGCTTATGTATATAACCGGAACATCGATCATATTTATAACCTGAAGGAGTGTGTGTATTTTGTCAGAGTTGGGTGCTACGTAGGTAAAGACGCCTTCAGAACTGCCATGATTGTATATAGCTATGTCATTTACAGTTCCCTGTTTTCCGAGTTTTTTGGCAAATTCTGTGTTACCAAACACCCCAACGGTTCTGTGAAGCATAAGAATTCTTAGCAAATGTAAATTTAAGTTAATAACATAGACTCAATTTTCACCAAGTATTACTTTTTAAAGGTCACACTACAAAATATATTTGATACAATTGATACATCATACGTAATGGTTGTATAGTGGAAGACATTAGTTTTCATACAGCTTAATGTCTTCCGCATATAGCACTGACATCATAATATGTCTGAAAATTTATGTCAGATGCTATATATGTAACGGAGTACCAGGATATGAAAGAACTAGGTTCTTTCTGTAATGTTCAATTCGTAATGAATTAACTTATATGGAAATTAAATTTCCTAGGTGATAACATTCACCGCTGCTGGTTCTCCATAATTGAAAAATAGGTGGTACTAGAATATGGAATTCGAACAAATGAAAATAGACAGCAAAGTGCTTGCTGCAATAAAGGACATGAAATTTACAAAGGCAACGGAAATACAGGAGAAGGCGTTGTCTCATGCAATTTCTGGGAAAGATATCATTGCACAGTCTATGACCGGCTCCGGAAAGACTCTCGTATTTGCCGTGCCCATTATAGAAAAAATTGAAAGCGGCAAAGGCATACAAGCACTGGTTCTCGCACCAACTCGCGAGCTCGCAAACCAGATATCAGAAGAGTTCAGGAAGCTTTCAAAATATAGAAAGGTTTCAATATGCGAAGTATTTGGCGGGGTTTCCATAGAACCTCAGATTCACCACCTGCGCACTGCAGAAGTCGTGATAGGAACACCCGGACGTATCATGGATCATATGAGACGCGGGACAATAAATTTCAAAAATCTCAAGGTACTTGTTCTTGATGAAGCTGACAGGATGCTTGACATGGGCTTCATAGACGACATAAGAACCATTATAGGTCAGCTTCCTAACAAGCGCCAGACAATGTTGTTCTCAGCCACAATACCTGATGAAATAATGTTCATAGCAAAACGCTACATGAACGAGCCAGTGAAGATAAAGACACAAAGCCAGGTTGCCAAGCACTTGCTGAAACAATTTTATTATGATGTAAAAGGCGAATACAAGGTATCATTAATGGCGTACCTCATAGAAAAGGAAAAGCCAAGCCTTGCAATAATTTTTTGTTCTACACGAACCACAACAGACATTGTTACAGGCCATCTTGAGGAAATGGGTGTGGATGCAAAGGCTATACACGGCGGTCTGACCCAGAACAGAAGAACTGACGTATTGAAGGGATTTCATCGCGGTCGACCTCACATACTTGTTGCAACAGACGTAGCTGCTCGTGGTTTGGACATAAAAAATGTCAGTCATATCTTTAATTTTGACATACCGAAAACTGTTGATGAGTATACACATAGAATAGGGAGAACCGCAAGAATAGGCAAGGAAGGAAAAGCCATATCGCTCTTGAGCAACCATGATCACGAATCCTTCCGGAAGATATTTTCAAGATTTGACATAGAAAAACTTCATCCCGAAGGATTCACACCAAAGTTCATAGCGTTGCGTGAGCCTCGCCAGCAGCGAGGAGGCTACAGGGGCGGTCAAAGAGGGTATAGCAGAGGCCCGCCGAGAAGAAGATACTAAACTTTGTTAACTTTAGATAGAAATTTTGTTATAATTTTTGTCAATTGCACTTCTTTTCCTTCGAAATCATGACCGCAATTTTTAATCTGGTAACATTCAATAAGCGGGTTCTCTCTTTCAAGAAGCTTAATCGCATCCTTAATCGGTATAAAAGTATATTCATGAGTATCGCCGATAATAGCTAGTATAGGAACAGATATATTGCTGTACATTTTCAGCTTGCTGCTATGAAATGGAAAAGCCTTCGAGAGCTCAGAATTGCGTCTGAAGAAATTTATGTATGATTTTGCAGACTTTGGAAGCATACCAGAATGCGAAAGCCAGTCAGAAGTCAGGAAAAAATTGCCCTTGCCTTCTTTAACAAATTCTGCCGCTTCAAACATTAAATTATTTTTCCCTTTGATATATTTCATCTGGTTGCCATATGAATCTGCAAAACCGAGAAGTATAACAGCTTTGACTTTGTTTGTGTACCTTCCTTTATTCATATAATAAACGATTTTCTCTGTTCCGATGCTATGTCCCGTGAGAATTATTTTTTCATACCCTTTCGAGAGTGCAAATTTGATCCATGCATCGATATCAACCACACAATCCTCAAAATTTTCCATCGCAGCGCCTGACGGTGGATAAGCCTTTAGGACTTCGCTTCCGCTATTGTTAGTCAATAGAATAGATATCTTCTTGCTTATCAATGACTCTGAAACGAATTTCATAAAATAGTTTTCGTAAAAGTTGCTGGCAGTTCCGTGAACAAATATCAGGATTGATTTGCTGTGTCCATCAAGAAGCATGCCATGAAGGATGGTTTGGTTTTTTGTCTTAACTTCAACTATAGGAAAGCTCATTTATAGAATAAGCGACTGATGGTTTATAAAGGATTACCTGTATTCCCGCCAAGTGTATTTGCATTTTTCACACCTGAAGAACTGTGTAGGAGGCTCGTCCGCAGAGCGTGTTTGCTGCAGCCACCAGTAAGCCCTTTTATTCTCACATTTCGGGCACTCTTTGTCTGTTAAAGGAAGCAAGACTGTATTCTTTTCTATAACAATGACGCTTTTGGATGTCGACTTTTTCTCAACTATCTTAAGGCTCTTTATTTCTTTGCGTATTTCGCGGCCACAACTTCTGCATTTTATGTAAGAAGTCTTACCCTTCTTTATAGGCACCATTATTGATCCGCATTTGCCGCAGAACTCGATAGATGAAGATTTCGATTTTTGAACATGTTCACGCTTAGCGTTTACACTCTTTTGTTTCTTTGGCGCTGTTTTCTTCTTTTTTGCCATAAAATCCCCGATTCGCACCTTTGGTGTCTATTAAATTAGGGTATAACCTTTTAATACGTTACAAAATAGTTCGAAATCGGGTGTGACTTCCTGGGCGTTATTTTCCAAAAAATGAGTGACAATAGTTACATTTTATCTTAGATTCATTGAAAACACACGACTTTTCTGCAAAGAATCTGGGATCCCATCTTCTCGCAAACCTGCGGTTTCAACCGCATGTATACAAAGAAGATATGATGTCAGTAAAACGTCATACACCAAATAGATGCAGCAAAAGGCGGGGATACCCGAGGATCGGGACCGCAAGGACAGCTTTCCCTAAAATATATTCTTTAGCAACAGGTCCATCAGGCACGGCATTGTTGTCGCCTTTTACAATATAATTCCCTTTCGTATCAATTCCAATCAGCCTATGAATAATAATAAGTTCGCCGGATCTGGCATAACTGCAAGACCAGGTTGCACTGCAACGATAGATAAGGATATCGCCGATTTTCAGGTTATCCGGCTTCTCAATCAACAGCAAATCACCGCGCGAAAGCCCGTTTACGTTCTTAAAAGTTTTGAATGTACCCTTGTCTATCCCATATTGGTCATAGTACTGGCCACTGCCAGACCACCACACATCAAAATGGTTTTTATGATACATTGAATCCGAAACAACAGATACAATAGGCAGTGATGTGCCCATGACAACTGAAAGACCCTGATAAGCAAGCCATGCTATAAAAAAGGCAATTACAATCTCAAGTATTTCACGTTTCCATCCGCTTTCTTTCTTGATTTTTCGTTTCATTCAATCACTGAGTATATTTGCAAAAAATTTAGAGGCTCTGATAAATACTTACAGAAATCCCGTTGCTAATCATTTGGTTAGGGAGAATAAAAAACTATTTTAGTTCAGTCTGCAACTTCTTTCTGAGGTCTTTCACGTCGTCAATAACCTGCTCAGTTGCGTCCAAGAGGGCTTTTTTCGGATTCTTGGATTTTACAATAAGTATCGGCTTTGAAAGATAAGGATGATCAGTCTTGAATGCCGCCATGTCTATGCCCTTCTGTTGCCATAGGTTCTCATTTATAAGACTAACCAGGGTTGTATTGGCATGAATCTCAATTTTGAGTGTATCTTTTTCATTTTCAAGAACTTCTATTTTCATGGATATCAGATGTTTATTGAATAGAAAGATTTTTAAACAGCGTTAATGTTCGAATTATCCAAAATTTTTGCTCAATTAAACACTTCTTTTAGATCCTCGGGGTTCAAGATAGGTTTGGAGAAGTGGTCTTCCACTATCCTCGGGCATGCAGTGTTCACAAAAGCATCGGCCCGAATGCCCATTAAGGAAGTGTCGTTTATTTCGTGCATAATAAGAATAAATGCGTTACGGCCGTTTTCCTCCAGCTGCTTTCTTACATCCTCGGCCCTTGCCAGCATCTCAAACTGGCCTTTCTTCGTCGTAGTGAGTATGGCAAATGTCTTCGCGTCTTTCGCATTGTAAATATTAGCATAGCGTCTCTTTTCTATATCAGTTCTGTCCACAATTTCTATAGACATTTTTTCAACATCGAGAACATAAGTCTTCTTGTTTTTTAGGCCAAGAGGATGAAACTTGCCTGATCCAAGATAAAGAAACGCGTCCACATCATCTGCAATCTTCTCTGCGTTGAGAAACCAGCATCCCAGTATCTGTCCGCCTATTACAGCTTTCTTACCCCCCTCCTCGAGCATCGCCTTCAACTCATGCAGAGCATTAACATGTTGTATAGTAGAAAGAAGGCCTATTCTCTCCTCCTCAATAAGTGAAAAATCAATATTGCCTAGCTTTAGCTCAACAATCCATGGAAAATAAAGAACCGGGACCCGTGTGGAAAAATCGCGATAGAATTTGCTATGACCTATATGAACAAGCAGTTCACATCCAAGCTGTTTTGCTTCCTCATCCGCTAGGTCACAAGCGCCATAGGAGGGGCTAACAGACGCCAAAGCTGTTATGCCGTTTTCTTCGAGCTTAGCAAGTATTTCAGCTAATTTAATGTTTAACCCAGCAGGAGCCTGAATCATAATACGCTTTACTCCTGTTTTCTTGATTTCAGCAACAAGACTATCTGTCTGCATCTACCAAAAATGAATCTTTTTATTCTTAAGCTTAACGCCTCAATAATAATAATGACTTTACTAAGATCACTAGCCCTTGTTGTGATTTCAGCACTGCTTATAGTATCGCTTTCCGTAGTGACGATCGGGATAAGCGCCAATGAACTGCTTTATCCAGGAATTTACGAAAAAACTTTCGAAAAAAATAACCTCTATGATATTGCACAGGAAAAAATTCTGCAACAGACAGGATTTCCGCAGGGAACAATAACAAAAGAAGAAATAAAATCAGGCATTAATACACTTCTGTCAAACATTTTTTCTTACCTGCGTTCCGAAACAAACGAACTTAACCTGAAGCTAAGTATAAACCAAGACTCAATAAGGTCTTATCTTGCATCTCAAATGAGTAATCTTCCTGCATGCCAGGCAGGAATGTCGCTGCCAAACTGTAGACCTCCTGGCATGACAATCATGCAATTGGTTGATTATACGCTGAGCCAAAGCAGCGTTAATCTAGCAGACATGTCTAAAATCGATTTGTCCCAGTTTGCGCCGCAAATAAAGGATCAGCTTGACAGCCTAAGGCAAATTATAAAATTATTCCAGAACCTGATTTTCACACTTCTCCTGTTTTCCATAATACTTATTGCATTATTGATACTTCTTGCACGCAATCACGGACTTGCTAAATGGCTAGGCGCGAGTCTACTGGTTTGCGGGGTGATTGTGATGATAATAGGTTATCTACTGCCTCTTGTATTGGGAAACATTATTAACATAGCAGAGAACCAGCTATCCATAATTTTCAAGGATATTGCCGCAGGAGTCGCTGGCACCATACTACTATACGGGGCTCTGTTGTTTATTGTAGGTCTATTGTTTTTGTTATATCATTTTCTAAGCACTAGAAAAAAATCAAAGAAGACTAATAAAAAATAACTATTTAAATTATTCTTCACAAGGTCATTGCTATCAAAACGAGGAATTAACATGGATTTTTGTGAATGTGGCGGAATGATTGTACCAGGCAGTTCATCCTATGTCTGCAGAAGCTGTGGAAAGAAGACAAACAAAAAAGTAAATGTTAAAATAACCACAAAAACCACACAGGAAAATATTGTTGTAATAGAAGACAATAAGCCAGATTTACCAAAAACTAACAAGGAATGCAAAAAATGCAAGAATACAATAGCTTATTACTGGCTCATCCAGACGCGCAGCGGAGACGAGCCGCCCACCCAGTTCTTCAAATGCACAAAATGCAAGCACACATGGCGTGAATACAAGTAAGATACTTTCTTTGAAATTTAGCTGTATATTAAAATTCCTATTACAACAGCAGCATTTACCAGAAGATTCAGTACAAAAGATATTATGATGGGTTTCTCCTTGTGTACAATACCATAAATAATCCACGGAATTGCTATCAGCATGAACATCGTCCATGAAACTATTGAAACCCCAGCTGCGGTTTTCTCAACAAATATCTGAAAAATCTGTGGTAAAGTCATCAGGGGGCCCAAAATCGCAACTGCTATGAGCAGCCTGTCAAGCAAGCTTATCCATTTGTTTTTACTAGGATAAGGTTTGAGATTTTTTTGTTTTCTATGAACTCTTTCTCTTTTATGAATATGATGAATAGCGTTAGGTTGAACCATAAAATTATATTTCTTCGCTTCGTATATATAGAAAAAGTCAGAAGAAAAATACAGCAAGCGCTATTCCTATAATAATTCCGACTGCCAAGTCAATAGTATCGTGCCGTTTAAAGTATATTCGTGTCATAAGCACAAGGATTGTCATTAAGGCCAATAACGGCAAGAGCGCATTAAACTTGCTGAAAAGTGCCATGGAAATCATTACAGCCCTGGCTGCGTGTATGCTTGGAAAAGACGAATTGTCTATCCTCGCATATAGCGTAGCATACTTCTTTCTTTCCATGCCTGGCCGTGGCTTGAAATAGGACAATCGCACCAGAGCAACAACAATTGTGACAGCTATCAGGGAAACGACAAGATTGTATGTAAAGTCAAGTTCGCCCAGAAGAAAAAATGCAATAATCATCATGCCATAAAAAGGAAAACCGCCATATGCACTAATGTCTCTCATAATAACGGCAAAAACTTCACGCACAGTTTTTCTGAAATCAAGCTTCATACTCCGGATGCCACCTATTTTCAGATGGTGAAGAAACCAGTGGTATCCTGGTATCCCCAACCACCGTTAAATAATATTTTATTAACTTTAACATACCACAGCTTTTAGACGGTGGTTGTTGATGCAGATTAATTTTTACGCAATGTTTTTATACTGAATTCTCTTTATAAGAATTGCTTTAATTCGTGTTTTCATGGGACATTATAGACTTACCATAAAGGACGGTGGTTATGAACCCCCATTCGCCTTTACTGTAAAAGGTGTTATGGAGGGTTTCATGCTGCGTGAATATGGAACGCACTGGCACATCACAACCCATTCAAGGAAAAGAAGGCTTGAATTTGATTTTCCGGATGAAAGCCGCCTTGGCGCTCTTGTTGCTGAACTCAGCAGCAAACAACATCTGGAAAAATTTCGCTACGAAATAGAAAAATTATGAGCCTAAGGGCTTTTTATTTGATAATTATATAATTTAATCATGGCATTGATTGAACAGACAATAATGTACTCTATCGGTCTGATACTGATTTTCGCTATTGTTGCCTATTTCATATCACATAAGCTGAAGCAGCCTTCGCAAATATGGCTTATTCTAAGCGGCATACTTCTGGGGCCGAGCTTGTTGGGCTGGGTCTCGTATAACGAGAGCGTATCAGCTCTGGCAAGAATCGGGAGCGTATTTCTGCTTTTTATGGCAGGCCTCCACACGGACATCAAGGAAATATATAACAAGAAAGCTTTTCTTGTTGGTACAATAGGAGGTATTTTGCCTTTTATAGGAGGAACTTTGGTCAGTTTTCTTTTTGGGCTTGACTTTGTACACGCGGTATTTATAGGTGCTACTCTGGTAGCCACATGCATTGGAATGACAGCTGCCCTGCTTAGGGAAATAGGCGTAATAAGCACACCGACAGCGAGATTAATGCTTGGTGCAGCAGTTGTAGACGATATAGTGGGATTATTGGCATTATCCTTCGCCAGCTCACTCGCCAGTGGCTTCTCGGTTGCCAGCCTCGGGCTGACGCTTATCGCAGCTGTAGGCTTTGTAACAATAGGCGGACTTGCCGGAAGCAAGATACTGCCTCATATATTTGACAGGTTTGACCGCTCGCTTCGTGTTGAGTTGCCACAGCTGACATTCATGCTGGGAATAGGAATAGCATTCAGCTTTGCATTCGTCGCAAACTTCATCGGGCTGGAGGCTATAATAGGGGCGTTCATAGCGGGCGTAGCCCTGTCAAGAAGCATGGCAACAAAATTTCTGCGCCACGGCGGCGAATTTCTTGAAGCGATCTTTGCCACGGTATTCTTTGTAGCTATAGGCGTTGCTGTCGAGCTTTCTGCTTTATGGACAGTTCCACTGCTGATTATTGCATTAAGTGCTGTAGCTATCCTGACTAAATTTGTTGGATGCGGCTGGGCTGCCAAGCGCTGCGGATTCGATAGAAAAGATTCTACAATAATTGGAATAGGCATGTCGCCGCGCGGCGAAGTAGCATTTATAATAGCGCTTCACGGCCTGGCGCTCGGCCTGATTTCGCAGGAAATATACAGCGCAGTAGTCTTTGTCTCGTTCATAACAACTGTAGTTGCACTCTTTGCATTGCAAAAGCTATATTCCGAGAAAAAAACATTCGGTAAAAGAAAATAGCAGCGGAGAATAAAGGCTCAAGAATCATCTTTGGAAAACCTTGGTTTTTGATTCTCCCGACAAATCGCCTTTTATTAATTTGAGCGCGTCAAAGACGAGAACAATTGAAAATGATGCCACAAGAGCGACAAGTATGCTAGATGCGCCAAGAGGCACTGTCTCAAACAGCACATTAACCGGCGAGTAGATTATCATGAATGTTGCAATTAGAGATATGACAGACGCAATAACAAGATGCTTGTTTATCAATGGCGAGCGGTTCAGCACAAGCTTGCGAAATGAGCGGAAATTGAAGGCATTCGCTATTTCGAAGAATATAAGGGTTAGCAATGCGGTAGTTCTCGCTTCCGCCAGGCTAAGTCCTGCTTCAAGTGAAATATAAAAGACACCGAGCGTTACCATGCCCATAACTGTGCCGGCTATCAGTATTAATTTTATAAGCTGCCTGTCAAGAATACCAGATTTCTTTCTCGGCTTCCGCTGCATAATGTCAGAAGATGAGGGATTGAAGCTGAGGGTTATTGCAGGAAGGTTGTCAGTTACAAGGTTCATGAAAAGTATCTGTAGCGCAAGTAATGGTAGCGGCAGTCCGAGCAGCACTCCAAGAAACAGTATGAGCAGTTCTGCACAGTTGCAGGAAAGCTGGTATGTAACGAATTTCCTTATGTTGTTGAAAATAGTTCTTCCTTCCGCCACTGCGGCAACGATTGTTGCGAAATTGTCATCCTTGAGGATGATGTCGGCAACCTCGCGCGAAACATCCGTGCCCCCCTTTCCCATTGCGACTCCAATGTGTGCCTCTTTCAGGGCAGGCGCATCATTCACACCATCGCCTGTCATCGTCACTATCTCGCCGTCCATTTTCAGCGCCGCCACGATGCGCATCTTATGCTCGGGCCTGACACGGACAAATATGGACGTTTTTTTGATAGCTTCCGAAAGTTTCTTGTCCGTCATGGCATCGATTTCCTCGCCTGACATAACCTCGCCAGAGAGGCCAATTTCGCGGCCTATAGAAACAGCCGTATCCCTGTTGTCGCCGGTTATCATCTTGACATCAATGCCCGCTTTCCTGCATAATTTTATTGCATTCCTGACTTCCTTGCGCGGCGGGTCTTCCATTGCAGCAAGTCCGAGAAATACAAGATTATTGTCAAGCTTTTCGTCTGCGCCGCATTGCTTGAAGGCAATGCAAAGCACCCGCAAGCCGTCTGATGCCAGCGTCCTATTAATCCCAAGCACTTCTTTCCTGTCTCTCGAGGTCATTTTTCGGATTCTGCCGTTTTTATGAATATGGCCGCATTTCCTGAGCATCACCTCGGTGGCGCCTTTTGCATACGCGAAAAACAAGCCGCCTTCTTTGCAGAGCACGGACATCATCTTCCTCTCGGAGGAGAATGGCATCTCCTTTTTTCTCTCGCTTGCAATGTTTTCAGCAAAAACGCCTGCTTTAGCACCTAAGACAAGCAAGGCTGATTCAGTAGGCGTCCCTGTTACTGTGTATTCGCGTCCTGCTGTCAGGCTTGCATCGTTGCACAGCACTGCACTTTTTGCAAGCAGATCCAGCGTCGTGTTATCCTCGTTCTTTATTTTTTGTTTCCTCAGAAATACGCTGCCGGTTTCGTATCCAACACCTGATACGCTAAACATTTTGTTATCGCAGAAAACATGCCTGACAGTCATTTCGCCCTTTGTTATGGTTCCGGTCTTATCGGCGCATATGACGGTTGTCTCGCCCAGCGTCTCGATTATTGACATCCTGTTGACTATGGCATTTTTTCGTGCCATGCGATGTACGCCCGTGGCCAATGTGGAAATAAGCACTACAGGAAAGCCTTCCGGAAACGCAGACACAGAAAGTGCTATGACAACAATAAGCACCTCGACAATGACGACATCGGTTACTGGCCAGCTCCTTGAAATCATTATTAGGCCGGTCATGACCGAGAAAAAAATAGCTACAGAAGCCATGTATTTTGCTATTTTATTGACCTTGGTTTGCAGCGGCATCTCTTTTTCAGCAGAAGATATCATGCCAGCTATCTTGCCAAATTCTGTCTGCATGCCTGTCCGGACAACAGAAGCTGTGCATTTGCCGTTTATTATGTGAGTCCCCATGTAGAGCTGGTTTTCCTTTATTTTGTCCGATTTTTTAATTTCATTCGATTCGCCTGTCAGCACAGCCTCGTTAGTTCTCAACTCGGTTGCGCTTATGACAAGGCAGTCGGCAGGCACGCGATCTCCTGGCTTTAACAGGATAATGTCTCCAGGCACCAGTTCGGCCGAAGAGACTATAGTTTCCTTGCAATCCCTGATAACAGATGTTGTGGCGATTATCATTTGTTTAAGCGCCTTTATCGACTTGTCTGCTTTATACTCTTGGAAAAAACCGGCTGCAATAACAAGAGTGATGACGCCCATAATGGTATAAGCAGTTATTGTCTTTCCGACCAGAAGCGATATTATTACAGCTCCAAAAAGCAGATATAAAACAAAGTTTTTTCTGATCTGGCTGAGCAGTATTCGCAATACTGAAGTGTGCACAAGCTCGCGTATCTCGTTGCGTCCGTGCTCACGCAGCCGCTTCGCAGCTTCGGCGCTTGTAAGCCCGCTTTCTGTTCTCATTAAGAAAAATATGGCTGTTAGCACTATTTAAGAAAATTATTTGTACATGTTTTGCTAACTCCGAGACCGAGAGTTCTGCGGGCTTTAGCCCAGAGAGGGCGGCATAACCTATTTTCTGGAGTGGCTCTGATAATAGGTCTCTACGGAATAACCGTGGGTGTGATAACAAATGCCGTCTATTCTGCAATAGTGTTCATGGCATTCCTCACGACAATAATGACGCCTTTCATACTAAACAGGTTATACTCCGAGGAGAAAATAAAAATAAAGAAGGAAACCTTTGTAAAAATAAAAGAAAAATAGGCAGAACTTACTTCAAAAGCTTCCTAAGCTCGGCGCCCTTCTGTTCCGCCATGTGAATTATTTTTTCCACTTCTTCCACGGCCAGGCCGATTGGACCGCCTTTTTGCATCGAGCAGAGCTTTACATGACCATCCTGCTCAAAGGTGCCAACCGTAAGTCGTGCATCCATGGCCCGGGTCTCCGAAAGCGACGGGTCAACCGCTATCTGGTCTCCTATCTTGACAAAGGTTGTGCAAAGAGGATTGCCCTTTATTGGCAGCGGTTCTGTGCCTTTCTTTTCATGATCCACTCGGCCATCTTCGTTGAGAACAGGCATTTTTGTGCTGCGCAAAGCTGCCAACGCTGCTAGGGATGTCGCGTCTATGAGATTTCCATGGTCGTCCAGAATATCTACGTCAACATAAACCATCCAGACCTTTTCCTTGGGTGTTATGCAAAGTTTCTTGGTGTCAATAGATTTTGACTCGCGTATCGCGCGGTCAACCACACGAGCAACCTCTATAGCTTCTTCTCTGGGCGGGCCGCTTTCAAAATCCGGGTTGGCAAGCGGTACAAACTCTACACCAACCATCAGCACACCCTCATCTGGCGTGTCTGCAAAAGGCGTGCCTACATCAACCTTTACACCGGCGAGAACAACTGTATCGCCCAGCCTGACACGGGCAGAGCCCTCGGCTGAAGTTACGACATCCGTCTCTATAACAATTTCTCTATAGCTGTCCAGTGATCTGCCATCAACGCGTTTACCATTCTCTATTACTTGTCTAACAAGCAACGAATCAATTTCTATCATACTAATACGCCTCCTCCAATTTGTATTTGTTTCGCAAAGCGCTTTTTTGTTCCTCGTATATTTTCTCACAGCCCTTTATTGCAAGTTTTATTATCTCCTTGACTTCCTTGCCGTCTGTGATTCCGTCCATCTGAAGGAGCGTCACATGCTTCTTTCTGGGATAGTAGGCAACAGGCAAATCAAGTTCGCCCTCTGTATCCTCTTTTCCCGCTATATCAAGGACAACTGCATCGCCAACCTTCCCTGCGGAGCAGCTCGCAACAAGGTCCTTCATAGGAACCCCTGCGTCTGCCAGTGCAAGAACAGCTGCATTAATGCCGACACATCTTGTGGAAGCGTCTGCCTGCAGCACCTCTATATGAACATCTATAGCAGTCTTCGGGAACTCGTCCAGGAATATGAGCGGCATAAGCGCCTGTCTCGTTACCAGGGATATTTCCGTGCTGCGCCTGTTTGTTCCCGGTCTGTTTCTTTCGGAAGTGGCAAAGGGTGCCATATTATATTTTGTGCGAAGAATAGCGCGCTCTGCTTCCTCCTCGTGCTTGGGATATACTTTTCTCGGACCAAAAACCCCTGCTATTGCAGTCGTGTTTCCGAGCTTGAACATTGCAGATCCATCAGCATTCTTTAGAACGCCAACTTCTGCTACTATGGGTCTTGTTTCGTCAAATTTTCTACCATCCAACCGTACTAGTTTTGTTTCCATATTATCAACTCCTGTTAAATATCTACGAGCTTTAGCTCGTAGTATTTTTGCAAGAATGCAGAATATTATATACGGCTTAAAAGCCGTAGTATTAAATTGCATTCATTGCAATAAAGATCAAGGACGAAAGTCCTCCTCTTCTTGTGTCTGTGGTTCATAGTCATCGTCGTCTTCCTGGCGTCTCTCGACTTTTGGTGCGTCCTTCATTTTCTCCTGAAGAACTGCTCGCACATGGTCCGTGAGGCCGTGCACATGGGACTTTCTTTCTATAACTGTTATTATGTCCATTGCGATATCCTCATGGTCGCCCTTTACCCATACGATGCCGTTCTGGCCAACAACTATCTGAGTATTGGTCATTTCCTTTATCATTTCAACCATGGAACCGGCCTTGCCTATTATTCTCGGCACCTTTGCAGGCGTAACCTTTATGAGACGGCCTCCGCGCAGCTTTCGGCATTTGCGGTTGCGCATGGATAATTGTACATTTTTTGTTGTTGACACCGAAAGAACCTCAGCGAAGATAAGGTCTCCGTAGTTAAAATATTTCGTAAGGTCTGTCTTCGTCAAATCTATGAACTCGTCCGAAGCGTCGGCTAAAGAAAGCACCGCTTCGTAAGGTGAATTTACATCAACAATCCACCTTGAGAACGCTATATCCTGTATCTTGCCTATTACGCCATCCCCCCTTTTTGGGCTGTAGATGCCGGAAAGCGGAATCACAAAATGTAATCCGTTTTTCTCTTCCGCAAGACCTATACAAGATGAAAATGATTTTCCATCTTCTTCGTAAGCGCCGTGACCAGCACGGCCATCACCAAGGAAATCTCCTGGTATTACAAGTTTTCTGTCACTCATATTATCAACTCCATTTTTTAATTATCATATTACAGTTTCCATGTAAGGCCCTAATTCTCTCTCAGCAAATTCTATTATTGTCCGCCTTTTAGAAGTATATCCAGAATCTGCTTCGTCCTTTTCGGGAAACTGGAAAGCAAGCACATCTACATCATCCATAAACCTATTCGCATTAAAATCATCTACGGTAATTCTACTAACGTGAAACGGGATTACACCATTTAATCCGATTCTGCTTTCTCCGCCATCCATGTTAAACCAGTACACATTTCCACAACTTCTCATAAACAAAGTGCTCCCTTTTAGATATGCTTCCATTTATTTCCCCTCTTCTATTCTGACCGTTCCTTCTGTTGATGCGCCGAGCCTGCGATAAATTGTTTCTTTCATGGCAATAGGTATTGTTATTTTCGCAACAAAACTTCCGTCCGCCAGCCACTTGTCTTGATGTATGCCAAATTCTTTTACTATGCTATACGTCCTGGATGCATATTTTGCAGGTATCTCAACAAAAAGTGTCATCTCCTCCACAGAAATTGGCAGGACCTTCTTGATTTCCTTCATAACATCATCCACTTGATTATCCGCTGGCTTGAAAGGATCAACAGAAACATGCGCCTGCTCCATGGCAGCGATTATGCGGTCCATTGGATGTGGTAGTTTCGTCTGCGGGTTTACTGCGTTCTTGCTTATGAAAGCGGCTATTTGTTTTTTCTTCTCAGCAGTTTTGCGTCTCTTGAATTCTGTGGTAAGCTGTATTTCTCCGTGTTTTACTATTTCCTCGGCTACCTTTTCCACGTCATTTGTTCCAAAAGCAGCTGAAACATCAGACGGTGCTGATCTATTGGCCTTTCTTGCATCAGTAAAGATTTCATTAACTGCAAGCATGCGCGACAAAGAAACAATCCGACCTTCCTTTAAATCGTAAGCTATATCTGCATCAACAAGAATCTCGAAATGTTTCCCGTTCTTTACACACTTGGCAATAATTGCCTCATCAACTGTAACCATCTGTTCACCTGTAAAAACTCCTTTTTTAGTACAAATCTTGTAATCCTAGGAGTTTATTGTAGTTCAAGCATAGCTCAAACATCATCTCTTGAAAGATTGGGAAGTAAAGTATTTATAGTGAACCAAGTAAAGAATCTGGATATTATAACTTGGTTCACTATGCTCAGAAAGCGAAGCTTTCTGGCATGCCGAAGAACTCTGTTCTTCAAGCATATGTGACCAACTTGTGTGATACCCAGAATATTAAGTTGGTCAGCTATAAACTATTTTTTGTTCTTTTCCATAGATTGCAATTCAGCCCTTGATTTGAAAAAGAAGTGGCATATGATCATTAATGTGACCACTGGTGAAACGAACGAAGGTATGTGCGCGCCAAAGCCGTCAAGAACCATCATCATGCCCAAGAAGGCAACAGAGTACATGGCGCCGTTCTTCAGGTACCTGTATTTCTTCACGTTCTCTATGTTGCTGACTGTGACTTGCCTCACCACTATGGCGCCTATGCCATTGCCAATCAGTATGAGTGGCACGAAGAGCGTGAAGGCAAATGCGCCCAAGACGCCGTCTATGGAGAATGTCGTGTCTATGACCTCAAGATACATTATCTTGCTCCAGTCGCTCATGTGAGTGTCCCCGCT
>Ga0265296_1001599_pt1 | contig 25446 bp, 20 predicted proteins | sample MunlanPumphouse1_FD_189073 | JGI IMG/M metagenome (GOLD analysis project Ga0265296, IMG submission 189073) | Groundwater microbial communities from a municipal landfill in Southern Ontario, Canada - Pumphouse #1 | ecosystem: Environmental > Aquatic > Deep subsurface > Groundwater | place... | reverse complement strand
GCCCGTTTCATCCTCAAGGTCGTGGGGTTCCGCATTCTGGCGGCGCTTGCCGTGCTTTTCGCTGTGCTTCAGGTGCTCGACCTGCTGGACGCGACGACCGACGTGCTGGACCGCGGGCTGGGTGTCAGCGGCGTGATGAGATATGCCGCGCTGCGCGCGCCAGGCCTGCTGATCCAGGCCATGCCCATCGCGGTCCTGGCCGGCAGCCTCCTGGCCTTCAACCAGCTGGGTCGGGAGAGCGCGATCATCGCCATGCGGGCCAGCGGCATCTCTACGTTTCGCCTCATCGGCCTGTCGCTACCCGCGGCCCTGGTCGTCGTCGCGGCCCATCTGGTGATCGGCCATGCGATCGCCCCGCGCACCGATTCCGCGCTGGAACGCTGGTGGCGGGTCACCGAACCGGTGGGTGATCGGAAGCCGCCGGAAAGCCGCAGCTTCCGCGTCGGAGCCGACATCGTCACCGCCACCGCAAATCCCGACCGCGACACCAGCCTGATCGACGTCCGCATCTATCGCCGGACGCCGACGGGCTTGTTGGTGACCCGGACCACGGCGTCTACGGCCCGTTTCGACAACGGCGCCTGGACCCTGAGCGACGCAAGGACCGTGACGATCGCACAAGGGGGCGAGGGTGTTCGCGATGTCGTGCGCATGACCTGGCCGACCACCCTCCGTCCCGTCGATATCCAGACCGTGTTTGGCGACACGGCCGCGACCACCTCGGCGGAAGCCCGCCGCGCGCTGCGTGAGGGCGCGGCCCTGCGGTCCCCCGCCTTCTACCAGATGACCCTGCATCGGGCCTGGTCGACGCCATTCGCGTCGCTTGTCATGCTTCTGCTGTCGATCCCGGTGGGCTTGGTCAGCTATCGCGGCGCCCAGGCTCCCGTCGTGCTGGCGCTTTGCCTCGGGGCCGGGTTGCTGTTCCTGGTCGTCGACGGGCTAATGGCGGCCGTGGGCGAAAGTGGGGTCTTGCCGGTGCTGCTGGCCGCCTGGGGCGGGCCGATCGTATTCGCCGCCGCCGCCATGATGGTCCTGTTGCGGGAGGAAGGCGCATGATGCCGTTGCAGATCGTCCCGGTCGTCACCCCGGCGGAGCTGGACCGGTTCATCGCGCTGTCCGACCGGATCAACGCGGGGGATCCGAACTATGTGCCGCCGCTGCGGATGGAGCGACGCGATGCCCTGTCGCCCAAGAAGAACCCCTTCTTCGCCCATGCCGATGTCCAGCTGTGGATGGCGATCCGCGACGGGCGCGACGTCGGCCGGATCAGCGCCCAGATCGACCACTTGGCCCCACCCCGCGCGGACGGTCCCGATGGCCATTTCGGCCTGATCTGCGCCGAGAACGACGCCGCCGTATTCGCCGCCCTGTTCGAGACCGCCGAGTCCTGGTTAAAAGCGCGGGGCTGTCGCCGGGCTCTGGGTCCGTTCAACCTGTCGATCAACGAGGAGGTCGGCCTGCTGATCGACGGCTTCGACACCCCGCCGATGGTGATGATGGGCCACGACCCGGCCTATGCAGCTTCCCGGATCGAGGCCCTGGGCTATGCCAAGGCCAAGGACGTCTTCGCCTATACCTCGTCCTTCGACCACGACCTGCCCGCGCCGGTCACGCGGCGGGTAAAACGCGGGCCGCCGCCGGGCCTCGTGCTCCGCCCGCTCGACATGCGCCGTTACGATGCCGAGGTCGATGCCTTGACGGACATCCTAAACGACGCCTGGTCCGACAATTGGGGGTTCACGCCCGTCACGGAGGCGGAGACCCGTCAACTGGCAATTGCGCTGAAGCCAGTGATTGATCCGCGCCTGACCTGGTTCGCCGAGATCGACGGCGACGTAGCCGGTTTTGTCGTCTTCCTTCCCAACGTCAACGCGGCGATCGCGGACCTGAAGGGGCGGTTGCTGCCTTTCGGTTGGGCCCAACTGCTGTGGCGGCTGAAGGTGCGGCGCGTCAAATCGATCCGCGTTCCCCTGATGGGGGTCAAGCGTCGCCATGCTAGGACACAGAAGGGGATCATGGCGCCGTTTCATCTGGTGCATATCGCCCGCAGCCAAGCCCGCGCACTGGGCTATCGGCACTGCGAGATGTCGTGGATCCTTGAGGACAACACGGCCATGCGAGGGATCCTCGAATCGCTCGGGGCCCGCATCTACAAGACCTATAGAATCTATCTGAAGACGCTCGTTTGACCGGCTTCACGGCCCTGATCCTGGCCGGCTCGCGCGGCGGCCCGGAGCCCGTGGCCAACTACGCCGGCGTGGCGCACAAGGCCCTGATCCCGGTCGACGGGACGCCGATGATCCTGCGCGTGGTCGCCGCCCTGGGTGAGGCCGGAGCCAGCCGAATCGCCGTCTCGACCGACGAGACCGAGGTCATGGCGTTGTTGGCCGGGTATGGGGTCGAATGCATGCCTCCAAGCGCCCAGCCCAGCCTCAGCGTCCTGTCGGCCTTCGAAGCCCTGGGGGCGCCGCTTCTGGTGACGACGGCGGACCACGCCCTGCTGCGTCCAGAATGGATCACCCAGTTCCTCGCCGACATGCCGCCCGAGTGTGACCTGGCCCTGCTGCTGGCCGAACGGCGAGTGGTGGAAGCGGATGCTCCACGGACGAGGCGGACCTGGTACCGGTTCGGGCGACGGGCCTGGTCCGGCTGCAACCTGTTCTATCTAGCTACGCCCAAGGCCGCCGACGCCCTGGCGTTGTGGCGGACGGTCGAGGTCCATCGCAAACAGCCGTGGCGCGTGGCGCGCCTGATCGGCCTGACCGGCCTGGCGCGTTATCTCGGCGGGCGCCTGACGATCCACGAGGCCGTCGCCCGTCTCGGAGACTCGATCGGGGTCCGGGCCGCTGTCGTGCCAAGCCGCTTCGGCCTCGCCGCCGTGGATGTGGACAAGCCCGAAGACCTCGAACTGGTCCGTTGGATCGTCGAGGATCAGCGCGCCAGCCAACCCTGAACCAGGGCCTCGTTGGTTGCCACATCGGCCAGGAAATCCATCTCCCCCCAGCCCAACCCCTCGATCGAACAGACGCTGACGCCCCCGCCTTGGCGTGCCAGCTCGTGGATGATGCTTAGATACCACCGGCGCAGGTTGTCCGGATCGCGCAGCGCCGCCTCCATCGCAGACCGGAAACGGGCAGCGCCCCGGTCCGAGAACCGCAGGAAGCCGATCGATTCGGCGTCATAGGTCTGGATTGTCTTGCCGATGGCGAACAGATCGTCGCCACGCGTCTCGACCTTCATGTCGTCGGCGTCATAGGTAGGCTTGCGATCGACGGTCACGACGATGTCGGTCATTGGGGCCGCGATCAGTCTGTCTGCAATAGCGGGCTCGAACAGGGTGTCCCCGTTCAACAGCAGCACGCCCGCCTCGAACCGATCGCGTACAATCCAGCAGGAGGCCAGGTTGTCGGCAACCCCGTAAAAGGGGTTGTAGACGGTCGAGACCGCCATGGCCCCCAGTTTCAGTCTGCCGATCTCGTCCTCGACCAGCGAGGCCCCGAAACCGGTGACCACGATAACCTCTTCCACGCCCGCCGCCTGAAGATGCGTGAGTTGCCAGGCCAGCAGGCTGCGCCCGCCCAGTTCCACCAGGCATTTCGGCCTTGCCTCTGTCAGGGGCAACAGCCTCTTGCCCTGGCCCGCGCTCAGGATGATGGCCCGTTTTGTCGTCACCCGGATTGTCCCTGCATGAAGTCCATGATGGCTCGCGCCGCCCGCTCGGAGGCCGGTTGGGGGCCGGTCGAGAAGGTCTCGGCGAAGCCCGCGGTCTGGGCAGCCAAGAAATGCCGGTGATTCCGCCGTGCCGCATCGATGGCCTCGACCAGATCGATCGTGGTCTCCCGAACCGGCCCGAACCGCCAATGGCCATAGTTCTCGTCGCCCTGCCAGTTGACGCCCCCGGCGTTCAGGAAGACACAGGGTTTGGGCGTGCGCAGGAACTCGTAGGCCTGGCTGCTCACGTCGCCAAGGTAGACGTCAGCCAATGTGGTCCAGGTCATGTCGATCGACCGGTCACTGCCGCGATCGATGTGGATGTGAGGCCGGCCCTCATAGTCGTCCAGCAGCCCCGCCCAGCGCGCCCTCGCGGCCCTGCCGTCCAGCAGTCGGACGTGAGGCGCCACGACCAGGTTGTAGCGATCCTGATCGGCGAAGGCGCTGAGCACATCCGCGCCGAACCGTTCCCACGAGCCAAGATTGGAGAAATGAGGATTGTAGAGCACCACGGGCCTGTCATTAGCGAACGGTCGAAAGCTCGGATCTCGGATAGCATCCGCCGCCTCGAACTTGGGGTAGCCGATGACGGCGTGATGACCCTCACGGATCAGGCCCTCGCGCTGCATCCGCGCCCGGTGCTTCTCGCCCGCCATCAGGACGAAGTCGAAATCCGCGATCCGCCGATCAAATCCGGCCGCCCGGTCCCCCGCCCCATGGTCTAGATGAATGAAGCGAGGCCGGGTAACCCCCAGCCGCTTCAAAAATATAGACGTCCGCTCCGGCACGGCGATGGCGTCCGATTCGTTCAACCAGCCCGCTGCGGTCACCATTGTCAGAAGTTTCGGCGGGTTCCTGCCGCCCGAGATCGTCTGGGCGATAGAAAGAAGCGACGAACTTATATTGTAATACTCGATTGCTGCGTCGCCCAGTCGAGAGGCTGCGAACCGAGCGTATTCGAGCTGCCAAGCGCCAGGCGACGCAATAACGACGCGCGCTTCGGATTTCGCAGCCAAGCGCACTGCTGTCGGCAATCCATGCAGCAGTTGATGATTTTGCGCATTGAATAGAAAGACTATCTTCACCCCGGTATTGGCGTCCCAAAGAGTCTTAAATAAATAGAATTAATAATCCACGTAATGATACAGCGCCACCTTGGCGTTGCGCATATAGAACATGATGTCCAGCCACGTCGCCAATATAGAAAATACCAGGGATTCTGATCCAACGCCGTCACCGACCGCTGCGCCTATAACCCGTCCGCGTCGTCGGGGGACGCTCATCTCAGCGGCATCGATCAGGGTCCTAACCGTAGCCATATATGAAGGCCTTTCAAGCCGCCCGGCTTAGACCGACGCCTATGAATGCCGGCTCTCGTGTTGGATCGTAACGGAGTGGGCACAGGTCGCCGTTGGCGGAGCATCGACCGAAGGTCGTCGGACTCCGGGTCCTCGACGTTAACCGCCAATCGATGTAGGTTGCCGGTTAACAGAGTAGGTGGCCGATGTTTTCAGCGTGGCGAGATATTGCAGTCTTCGTCGATGAGACCGGGGCCGGAGATCGGATCGCTCGTCAGGCGGCAATCCTTGCGAAACGTCACAACGCGCATCTGGTCGGAATATTCGGGATGGCGCGCGAACCATCCCATCCGTCGGACGACTTCGCGAGGGGCAGGCAAGGTATACAGCACGTCATAGCCAAACGCCGCGAAGTGGAGGCCGGCAAAGCACTCGCCGCTGGGAAACAGTTCAGCGACCTTCTGAGAGACTACGACGTCGGAACTGAGTTTCGAGTCGTCTGGCGCGGCGACGCTGCTGATGATATTGTCCTGAATGGACTGAACTGCGATTTGATCATCGCAAGCCATCCAAAGCTCGATAATCTTCCAGATAACTGGTCAGGCGAACACCTTTTGCTTGTGACGAGCGCCCCTGTGTTGAGAATCCCCACCGGCTGGGAAGATCGATCTGTGGGTAAGAATGTCCTGATTGCCTGGAATGGCAGCCGGAAAGTTCGCCGAGCGGTCAACGACGGCATGCCTCTTCTTGGCTCTGCCGATTCGGTTACAGTGCTGACTGTAGATCATGATCGCATACCTGGGGGTATCGGATCGACGGCCGACGATGCTGTCCGCCATCTTCTAAGGCATGACATAGACGCCAACCTCTCCTCGATTGAGTCCGGGGGACGCCCGGTTGCAGACGTCATTCTAGACTACGCAGCTTCTATCAGCGCCGATTTGCTTGTTATAGGCGCCTACAGTCATCCCCGAACGATCGAGCGTCTGTTCGGCGGCATCACCCGTTCGTTGCTGGCCGATGCCGAGATGCCCCTGCTCATGTCTCGCTGAAGCGTCAGGGTCAGTCGAGGGCAAGTCACTGGACCGGCGCCGCGGCGTTGCAGGACAGCTTTCGAAACCAGGAGAATGCTGAGGAGAAATCAGGCAGGCTTGTTCCAGCAGCTAGAACGCGATTTCGAGAAGGGTCGGGTCCAAAGTGACCTTGACCCGGATGTCGGAACGGACAGTGCCGGATCGGGCCCCTCGTCGCCGATCGCACCTTAAGGTCGTTATTCGTTATAGGCTCTACCCCCAAGTCTCGCATTCTGGGGGGCCTCGTCGAGGGACAGGCATCCGACCGCCTGACGCACCATCATGGCCGCCGGGCCTCGCTGAACTCGATCGCTTCATCTTCTCTCCATGTTCAGAGCCCAAGCGCAGAACAAGAAACCAGATCAGATCGCTCCAAAGCTTCAGGGGCAGGTCAGAACGTCACCGCCATCAGGCGTCAGTCGCTGGCTCAATACCGTCAAGCCCGAGGCGCCGGCCGGCAAGGCCATCTTCGACAACTCCGCTGCCCACAGACACCCCTGGGTGATCGACGGGCTGAAGCGCCGCCCACAATGGAGGCTCCATTTCACGCCGACCTCGGCGCCGGGCCCAACGCCGTCAAGGGCGTTGTCCCCATCCTTTCCAAGCGTCGTCTCGCCCGTTGCGACTTCAACGCGTCGTCGCTCTCCCGGCCGCCGTCAACCGCTTCGTCGGACGACATTCAGCAGCCCAAGCCCTTCTTCCGGACCGCCGAGCCAGACAGAATGATGGCCGCAGCCAACCGGCACCCAGACGCAGGGATTTAATCCATAGAGGGCGGTTGTGGGCGATGATCTATTAGACTGCCCTCGGGCCGACGCCGAGTGACATCACCGCCATCCAGACCGCCATGGCGATCATCATCAGGTTCTCGGTGAGCGATAGGAAACCCAGAGGCACATTGCTGTCGCCGCCGACGCAGGCGCATTTCAGTTCCCTCTTGTCGATATAGACGGCCTTAAACACAGAGATCGCGCCGATGCCTCCGATGACCAGGGCGACGGGCGCCGACAGCCAGGTCAGCACGCCCGCGACCATCAGTGCGCCCGCTCCAAACTCCGCGAAGGGGTAGATCTTGCCATATGGGACCCAGCGCTTGGCCAAGAGGTCGTAATTCAGGAACATGGACGAGAAACTCTCGATGTTCTGGAGTTTCAGCATCCCCAGCACCATCATAGACAGCGCAATGAACCACTCGCCCGCCCGCTCGGTCAGCGGGGTTCCGTAGATGACAAGGCTAAGCATTGAGGCCATGACGGCGGTCGTCAGGAAAACGACCAGCACCGGCGTATAGGTCGTCGCCTTGGGGTCGCGGACCTTGAGGCCCAGGTTGCGACGCAGGTCGTCGTGACCGCCTATCCGCTGTCCGTCGATGAAGACCTGGGGTGTCGTCTTCACGCCGTACTGGGCCTTGAAGGCGTCGGTCTGCTCGCGGGTCGTCAGCCAGTGGTCCTCGACCCGATAGCCCCGGCTTTTCAGCAGGTGACGGGCTTTGAGCCCCCAGGGGCAGGTGTGGTCGGGCATCACCATCCGATAGATGATGGCGGTCTTGGTCATTGCAGCCTCCGTGACATTGAAACCGGAGGCTCGCCCCCAAGTTCCGTAGCACGACGGAGTCAAGCGTGAGTGTGCGGACTATCGCAGCCCTGACGCGAGAGGAGGATGTGGCTTTTGATCTGCTCCCGCCAACGCTGGCCCCTCAGCCGGCGTCAACGCACGCCGATTCGGAACATGTTTACCGCCCTCCTCGCTGCTGGGGCGGAAAGACCCGGAGCCTCATCACCTTAGCAGCCGATGGACGAGGCCGCGTCCAGGGTAAAGAGGATGCGTGAAATGACCAGCACCGTCCGATGCGGCGGGACGCCGCTCAAGACTCAATCCAGCGTCGTCCGGTACCGAAGGATGGCGAGCGCCGTGATCACCACGACGAAGGCGACCAGCGCCATCACGCTTGGCCACGCGTCGGCCAGACCAACGCCCTTCAACAAGGCGCCGCGGACAATCCTCAGAAAATGGGTGACAGGAATTAATGACCCGAGGGCCTGGGCCCAATCAGGCATGCCCCGGAAAGGGAAGAGAAAGCCGGAGAGCAGCATGGACGGCAAAATGTAGAAGATGGACATCTGCATGGCCTGCATCTGGGTTTGGGCGAGGGTCGACAGGAAGAACCCAAGCGCCAGAGATCCCACGATGAACAGCATGACCCCGACGATGAGGGCGTCCCAGCCCCCGACCATGGGGACGTCGAACAGCAGCCGAGCCATCACCAGGAACAGGGTCACCTGAACAATCCCCACCCCGACATAGGGGGCGAGCTTGCCGATCATGACTTCGAGCGGCCGCACAGGCGTCGCCAGCAGGCTTTCCAACGTACCGCGCTCCCGCTCGCGCGCCATGGCCAGCGACGTCATCATGACCAGGGTCATCGACAGGATGACCCCCAGAAGGCCGGGAACGATGTTGAAAGCGGTTATCCCTTCCGGGTTATAGCGCCTGTGAACGATCACCTCGAACGGGGCGCCCTGGGTGGACCGGACCAGCGGGCCGGTCAGGTCGCGAGCCAACGCCTGTGCCGGAAGGCCTGCGAGCGCGGCAAGGGCGCCGCCCGTCGCCGAGGGATCGGCGGCGTCGGCCTCGATCAGAATCGCCGGATTCTCGCCCCGCACGACCCTGCGCGTGAAATCCTGGGGGATCACCACCGCGAACTGGACCTCGCCCCGCGCCAAGGCCTGGTCGAGTTCGGCCTGGCTGTTGGCCGACTGGGTGATGAGAAAATAGCCGCTGTTCGTCAGGGCGCTCAAAAATGAGCGCGAAAAGCTCCCATGATCCTGAACATAGACCGCGGTCGGCAGATTTCGGGGATCGTCGTTGATGGCATAGCCGAACAAGACCAGCTGCAGGATCGGCATGATCAGGATCATGGCGTAGGCGAGGTGGTCGCGCGTGAGCTGTATGAACTCCTTGGCCATGACGGCCCAGATTCGTGTCGCCGAAAGCATCAGCTCGATTCTCGCTGAAGGTCGGCCGTCAATTGTATGAACACGTCCTCAAGGGTCGGCCGGGTTTCCGTCCACACGATCGGCGCCTCACTCAACGGTGCGATCGCCTTTTCCAGTGCGGCGCGATCTCGGCCGGAGACGTGCAGCGTCGTTCCGAACACCGTCGCCATTTCAACGCCGACCTGGTCTCTGAGGCGTGGAACGAGCCGGCCTACATGAGGCCCCTCCGCCAAGAAGGTGGTCAATCCGGACTCATCGATGACCTGGTCGGCCGTGCCCCGAGCCAGCGTTCGACCTCCGGCGATATAGGCGATCTCGTGACACCGTTCGGCCTCGTCCATGTAGTGGGTGGACACAAGAACGGTCATGCCTTCGTCAGACAGCGCGTGGATTTCGTCCCAGAAGGTTCGCCGCGCTTCCGGATCGACGCCGGCGGTCGGCTCGTCGAGCAGGAGCAACTCGGGTTCGTGCAGGGTCGCGGCGGCCAGCGCCAGCCGTTGTTTCCATCCGCCGGAGAGCGTGCCGGCGAGCTGTCTTCGTCGCTTGACCAGTCCCAGACGCTCCAGTGCCGCCTCGACCCGAGCGGCGCGACGGTCCAGTTCGTGAACCCTGCTTGTGAACACCAGGTTCTGCTCGATGGACAGGTCGTCATAGAGCGAGAATTTCTGCGTCATATAGCCGACCCGACGTTTGATCAGCTCCGACTGGCTCATGACGTCGTAGCCAAGCACCTCGCCCTCTCCGCTGTCGGGCGTCAGCAGACCACACAGAAGACGAAGCGTGGTCGTTTTGCCCGCTCCGTTCGGGCCAAGAAATCCGCATATTCTGCCGCGTTCGACGGTGATGCCGAAGTCCTGCACGGCATGCAGCGCGCCGAACGACTTGTTGAGGCCCCGAACGTCGATCACCGGCTCTGCATGTTTCATTGTGCGCCCCGCAACCGCTCGACATCGACAGGCAAACCGGGCTGGAGCGAGCGGGGATTTTCGGGCGTCGCTTCGATCATGAAGACCAGACGATCCCGGCTGCCCTGGCTGTAAAGGATTGGCGGAGTGAACTCAGGTCGCGGGCTGATCCAGCTAATCCGGGCCCGGCGCGCCGCGCCGCAGCCATCGCAGCTGAAGCTCACCACGCCGCCGGGCCGATAGTTAATCAATTCTCGCTCGGGAACGAAGAAACGGACCTTGACCTCGGCGTCGGGCAGCAGCGCGAGGACCGGTTGATTGGCGGGGACGAATTCACCCTGGCGAAAGAAGATCTCCTCGACACGCGCGTCCACAGGCGCTCGCGGCGCCAAGGTGCTCAGCCGCACTTCGGCCTCGCCCAGTCCCCCTTCGGCCTGGTATATTTGTTGTTCAGCCGCCCGCAGGGCGCCTTCCCGCGCACCCAGCGTCGCCACCTCGCGCCGACGCCGTACGGCCGCGACCTGGGCCCTGGCCGTGTCTCTTTGCGCTCTCTCCTGATCGAGCCTGGCTGGTGCGTAAATGCCCTGACGCACCAGGGGTTCGATCCGCGCATAGCTGGCTTCCGCTTCCCGCAGCTGCGCCTGGGCGGACGCGAGTTCAGTATCGAACACGTCGAGTTCCTGCTCTCTTTGTCCCGTCCGGAGATCGTCGGCACGCGCGCGCGCCGCCTCGACCGACGCGGCCGCACCGCTCGCCTGTGCCTTCTGCACGCCCGCGTCGATCTGGAACGTCGCAGCACCAGTCCGGACGCGGTCGCCTTCGCGCACCTAGAGGGTTTCGAGCGCGCCCGATGCGGGCGCAGCGAGATAAACCGGCTCGCCCTCCACATAGCCTGAAAGAGGGCGGTCTATTGTGTCGGTCCGGAGAAACCCCCAGATCAACCCGCCGATCGCGACCAGGCCAACACCGGCGGCGATCTGATAGAGCGTCCGGCGCCTCACGCCTTCATCCCCTTGAGGACGGTGTCCAGATGTTGGGCCGCCAGCGCCTCGAGCGGCAGAGGTTTGGCCCCGATGGGCTCGAAGGTTTCTCTCCAAAGCAGACCGAGCACCAAGGGGCCCAACAGGCCCATGGCGAAGAGTTCAGGATCGCCCCGTCGGACCTCGCCCGACTTCTGCCCTCGACGGACCAGACTGGCGATCAGCGCCAGAAGCGGTGTGATGACGGACTGGTGCCAGATCAGCGCCAGTTCGGGCAGATTGCGGCTTTCCGAAATGATCAGCTTGACCACGCTGCCGATACGAGGATTGGCTTGGAGCGCGCTAACGAGGACCCCGACGCCCAATCGCGCCGCTTCATCGAATGGTAGATCGGCCTCGACGCCGGTCCTGATCTTGAGCAAGCGCGGCTCTATGGCGTCCTGCACCACCGCCCTGAAGAGATCCTGCTTCGTTTCGAAATAGAGATAGAGCGCGCCCTTCGACACCCCGGCGGCCTTGGCGATGTCGTCGAGCCGGGCGCGCGCGAAACCATGCTCGGAGAACACCTCGAGCGCAGCCGCCACGATCTCTGCCGGCCGATGGGCTGCTCGGCGGCGCCATTTTGGTTGTCCCGGAGGCAGCATGACGACCCTTATTAACTGAACGGAAAGTTATTAAGGGACTTATTCGGACGGTTCAAGGACTGTTCCACCACAAAGCGTGTTCTGCCGCCCGGGCGGTGTTCTGCTGCGGCCGGAGCGAGTGCGGTCCGCGTAAGCATTGCTTTCGAGACCAGGTGAGATCCGCAGCGACCAGCGTCAGGCTGGATCGCTGTTCGTCTGCCCCCAGCCGTGGCAACCTTCACCCTGCTGGTTCGGAAAGGCGCGCCCCGTCCGATCAGCCCGGCAGCCCGCCTCCTATGGCTTAAGTTGGCCGCAAGGTTCGTTCATAACTCGTGCGCGCGTTACGGCTTTGGCCGTGCGAGATGTCTACCAGTCGGGGCGGATCGGCTTCGGGGTCTCAAATCATGCGGGATGACGAACTCAATCGGTGGTTCTGTCAGGCGATACTGCCGCATGAGCCTTTCCTCATGCGCGTCATTCATCGGAGCTGGCCAAGCGCTGAGGACGTCGTCGATATCCGCCAAGATGTATATGAACGCGTCTTGAACGCCGCCCAGCACGGCGTGCCGTCCCAACCCCGAGCCTATCTGTTGACCATCGCCCGCAATCTGATGATCAACCGAGCGCGTCGCGCCAAAATCGTATCGTTCGATCTGATATCGGACCTAGAGACTGCAGACTGGGAGGACCTGGCCGCCGAACCGCACCGTCATCTCGCGGCGCGTGAAGAACTTCGTAGAGCCCAAGAGGGACTCGAACGTCTGCCAGTGCGGTGCCGGGAAGTTGTGTGCCTGCGCAAGCTGGAAGGACTCTCGACCCGCGAGGCGGCAGAGAGGCTAGGCGTCAGTCACCATACGGTGGAGCGGCAACTGACGTTGGGAATGCGAGCTTTGACGGACTTCATGCTGGGGGGGGAAGGGCGCATTGCTCGTGGCGTCGGCCAAGGTCGCAAGACCCGGGAGACGCAGCCATGAGCCGAGCCACCGACGTGGAAGCGTGCGCAGCGACCTGGCTGGTGCGTCGCGAAGAAGAGCACTGGACTGCCAGAGACGAAGCGGAGTTGCAGCTCTGGCTGCAGGAATCCGCGGCACACCGCGCGGCCTTCTGGCGTCTCGAATATGGTTGGCGAAGGGCTGATCGGTTGGCGGCGCTCACCAGCGATGCGCGCAAGGGGGTTGATGCAGGCATAGGGACCCGTCGGGTTCGTGCAGCGTTGCTGGCCGCCTGTCTCGTGCTCGCGACCGCCCTTGGGTTCTGGGCGATACGCGAACCGGGTTCGGCGCCCGCCATGTTTACGACGGATGTCGGCGGACACAGACTGGCGGTGATGTCCGACGGGTCTCGTGTCGAGCTGAATACGGCCAGTCATTTGCGCGCGGAGATCGGTCGGAGGAGCCGGCAGGTCTGGCTTGATCAGGGCGAAGCCTATTTCGAGGTTGCCCATGACAGGGATCGGCCTTTCGTCGTTCATGCAGGCGATACACGCGTCACGGTTCTCGGCACGAAGTTCGTGGTTCGGCGAGACGAAGACAAAGTGACGGTCAGCGTCGTTGAGGGCCGAGTGAAGGTCGAGGAGGCGGGCGGCCACGCCATTGACAGGGCCTCAGTCATCACCTCAGGGGATATGGCTCTATCCCAGGGCGATTCGATGCTTTTGGCGCCGCGCTCGGAGCAGCGCGTCGAGGCTCAACTCGCCTGGCGCCAGGGGCGGATCGATTTCGATAACACCACCCTGGGGCAGGCCGCCCTCGAGTTCAATCGCTACAACCGCCGTCAGCTCATCGTCTCCGAAGACCTCTCGGACCTGCGGATCGGAGGCTCGTTCGCCGCCCAGAATCTGGATGGCTTCGTCCGGATGCTTCGTGACGCCTACGACCTGTCTGTGACCCAAACCGGCGATCGATTCACAATTTCTTCGTGACGACGTTACGGGAGTGGAAGCTCCCGACTGTCCTTCTCTGGTGACGGCGCGTCAGACGCCGCGACATCGGGTGAGGAACAGACAATGTCAAAAGGATCCAGATCGACCTGGCTGCTGGGCGCTTGCGCTACGGCGGCCCTCGTCGTGGCGTCGCAGCCTTGTCAGGCGCAGGCGCCGCGGACGGCCAGCTTCAACATCGCTGAAGGGGAGATGCGGCCGGCCATAGACACCTGGATGCGGCAATCCGGCCGCGAGGTGATCTATCGCGTCGAGGACGTCCAAGGTCTGCGCACCCGCGGCGTAAGCGGCGTGATGGACAGCGATCTGGCGCTTGAGCGGACCCTCGCGGGCTCGGGGCTCACCAGCCGCCGCGACACGTCCGGGGCACTGGCGATCATTCGCCAGAGCGATTCCCGAAGCCAGGCCGAGACCGGCTTGGTTGCAACACAGATCGAGGATGTGATGGTCACAGCGCGACGCACCGAGGAGAGGAGCCAGGATGTTCCGGTCGCGGTCTCTGCCTTCAGCCAGGAATCGCTGCGTGAGAAAGGCATACAGACGGCGACGGATCTCCAGAATTTCACGCCATCCCTGACCGTCTTGGGACATGTCAGCCGAAACCAGGAAGAGTTCACCCTCCGCGGCATGGGAGGCTCCGGCGGGTTCGGCACTGGAAGCGGCCCCGGGGTGGTCGCCTACTTCGCTGAGACTCCCAACAGCGCGAGCGGACCGGGCGTCTTCTACGACCTCCAGTCGCTGCAGGTCCTGAAGGGGCCGCAAGGCACCCTGTTCGGACGAAACTCGACCGGCGGCGCAGTTTTGATCGAGCCCCGCCGCCCGGACTACAGCGGCTTGAATGGGTACGCCGAAGGCATTGTCGGCAACTTCTCGCGGCGAAGTGGAGAAGCGGCGATCAATCTTCCGCTTATCGATGACAGGCTGGCCGTTCGTCTTGCGGCTCGCTTCGATCAACGTGAAGGCTACGCCCGCGACGTCCTGAGCGGGCGCGAGTACCTGAACCGAGATAACTGGGGCGTTCGGCTGGGTATTCGGTTCGATCCGACGCCCTGGTTCAGCAATTACACGGTGGCCAGCTACAACGAGGTCAATGAGAACGGGGGGGGGACGGTCCTTCTGGCCGTCAATCCCGCATCGACCTTCGGGTCGCTTATGACGCCTTTTCTGGCCGCGCAGCAGTCCAGGAGCGTGCGGGAGACCGCGCTCAGCACCATCACCAAGGATGAGTTGAAGACGTTTCTCTTCCTCAATAACTCCGAGTTCCGGCTCCGCGATGGCCTGACGTTGAAGAACATCATCAGCTATGCGGGCCGGCAAGGGAACACGGCATCCGATGGCGACGCGAGCCCCTTGGAGATCTCGGATCTGGTCGGCGCACTGCCTGGTTCTTACAACACCGACCTGCGGACGTTCACCGAGGAGGTGCAGCTGCGCTACGAGACCGACCGGTTCGATGTCCAGGTCGGCGCCTTCTATCTGAAGGAAGACACCCCTGACGACGGTCTGACCTTCCAGACGATCAATCCCCTCCAAGCCCCCCTGGGCATAGCCGCGACGACGGTCATCTTGCCGTTTTCGCCCTTCTTCTATCCTGTCCTCAGCGTACAGGATCGCGCCGAAGTCCATGGGGACAGCCGGGCGGTCTATGCCCAGACGAATGTGAATCTCACATCCAGCCTCACTGCAACGGCGGGGCTGAGGTGGACCTGGGACACCTATGGCGGCCACATCAGCTCTTATCTTCCGGCGAGCTCCTTCTCGAACTTCGTCGCCAATGCCCCGCCCGCTCTTTTGCCGACGGCGTTGCTGACCCAGGCTCTGGCGTCCGACCTGTGCGTCTATGATGCGTTTCTCGCCGTAGCGCGCGGGCAGACGCCGTCCGTCCGCTTCCCAAATTGCTCCTATCCGGGCTTCGAGGGTGAGAGCGACGGGGCGACCTGGCAACTCGGGCTCGACTGGCGCGCTGATCCGGACACGCTCGTCTATGTCGTCAGCAGGCGCGGATACAAGAGCGGCGGCACCAATCCGGTCGTGACGATCCTTTCACCGCTCGGGCAGGATGATCCGCTGTTTCCGTTCAAGCCGGAAACCGTCACAGACCTCGAACTCGGCCTGAAGAGGGATTGGTCCTGGGACAACGGCGTCAGCGCGCGGACCAACATAGCGGCCTTCTACACCTGGTACGACGACATCCAGGTCATTCAGCGCCAAGTCTTCATCGGCTCCGACATCGCCACCAACGCCCAGAAGGCTCATGTGTTGGGCGTGGAGTTCGAGGGTCTGCTGAAGTTCGGCGACCGCTTCGCCTTGGGCGCTACTTATTCGTACAACTCCGCCGAATATGACGAGTGGCAGACGCTGGCGACGCCCGGCTCGCCCAGTCAGGACTACAGCGGCACGCCTTTCCTCTACGTTCCCAGTTCCAAGTTCAGCCTCGACGGACGCCTGGCCCTGCCCATGCCCGTGGAACTCGGCGATCTGGGTCTGCGCGTGACCTATTCCTGGCAGGACGACCTCAAAGTGTCTCCGGATCCGCAGCCCTTCGACACGATCCCCTCCTATGCGTTGGTCAACCTGCGCCTCGAGTGGGACAACGTTGGGGGGCGGCCGATCGACATCGCGCTGTACGGTACGAATGTGACTGATGAAGAATACCGCGTCACGTCAAACAACGCCTACACAACCTCGGGCCGGGTCAGCAGCATCTACGGCGAACCCGCCCAGTACGGCCTGTCCGTTCGCGCCCGTTACTAGGAGTGGAGATGACATCGGCACGTCTATTGTTGAGCGCCTGCGCTGTTGCCGCGCTGCTTTCTGCCTGCGCTTCGATCCAATCCGCCTCGCCTGACATTTCCGCGCCGGTTGCGGAGCGGGCGGCCCGACTTGGAGCAACCGATCTCGTGAGCGCGCCGGGACCGGACGGCGGTTCCATCCTGAATGGCAAGTTGAACGGTCGAGCTTTTGTGCTGGCCACGCCAGCTCAGTGGAACCGGGGCGCAGTCTTTTTCGCGCAAGGCTATGCGACACCCGGCTCCACGCCCGTCGTGCCGCCGGATCCCATCACGAAGGATCCCGGAGGCGGAAGCCTGGCGCACATCTATAGCCAAGGCTATGCGGTCGCCATTTCGGCCTACGACAAGGCGGGGGTTGCAACCGAAAGCGGCGTCGCCAACACATTACGCCTGCGCGATTTCGTGAATGGACTGGGTTCGAACCGGGATTACATCTTGGGCGGCTCGATGGGCGGCGGCGTCGTCCTGGCCGCGATAGAGACGCATCCTGACGCCTTCGACGGCGCCGTCTCCATGTGCGGCATGACGCAAGGGTGGCTGCCCCTCGTAGGACAAATGATGGAGCTGCGGGCCGCATACAACCTGCTGACCGAAGGCACGCCTTACGCCCTGCCTGGTTCTATGGACGTAACGCGATCCGGGCTGCCGACGGTTCCTCTCGCAGGCGACCCAACGGACGGCGAGGCGTTCAGAAACGCGCAGAAGATGAGGGTGATCGCTCCGGTGCTGATGTTGTTCGGGGCTGCCAAGGCAGATCCTCAGGGCCGGGAAGCGACGATCGTTCGCCAATTGGCCTCGATCATAGATGCGGAACCTGATGCGGCGGTTATCGGCGCGCCTATCTACTCGGCTGTCCTGGGCATGGACGACATCGTTGAGGTCATGGGCGGTGTCCCCGCCGGTAACCGGAATACGGTCTATGCGCCCGATGGGATGAGCCGGACGGAGGCTGAAGGATTCAACGCGCGAATCCAGAGGTTCGACGCCGATCCGGCCGCCGTGGCGTACGGGCGACGCTGGCACGAAGCGACCGGGCGGTTTTCGACTCCTCTCGTCACTGTTCACCAAGCCGTCGATTCTCTCGTTCCCTATTCTCAATCCGAAGCGTTGGGCCGGGCGGTCGCCGAGGCCGGAAACACCGGCAACCTCGTCCAGTACAGAGTTCCCGGAACGCTGTTCCCGCTACCTGGAGGGTTGGAGGGCTACACCCATTGCGGCTTCTCGCCCGAACAGAATATTGCGGCCTTCGAGGCCATGAGGACGTGGGTCGAGCAAGGACGGCGCCCCTCGCCGGAGGCGGTCAGATGAGCTTGGCCATGAACCGCAGAGGTATCCTAGGCTTGGGCGCTGCAGTCGGCGCGGCTGGCCTGGCGGGGCCGGGCAGGTCGGCGGACAACGGTTTCTTGTGGGGCGCAGCGACCGCGGGACACCAGATCGAGGGCAACAATGTCAACTCCGACTTCTGGTTGTTGGAGCAGGTCGAGCCGACCGTGTTCGCCGAACCGTCTGGAGATGCCTGCGACAGCCTTCACCGCTGGAGAGAGGACGTTGCGATCGTCAAGGCTCTGGGGCTCAACTGCTATCGCTTCTCCATTGAATGGTCCCGGATCGAGCCCGCCAAGGGACAGTTCAGCCTAGCCTACATCGATCACTACGCGCGCATCGTCGATCATTGTCGCAGCCAGGGGCTGGCGCCGATCGTCACGTTCAACCACTTCACCACGCCGAGATGGTTTGCGGCCGCTGGCGGGTGGGAGAATTCCGAATCGCCGGACCTCTTCGCGCGCTTTTGCGAGCGGTCGGGTCAACGTCTCGCTGGCGGTCTAAGCCATGCCCTGACCTTCAACGAACCCAATCTGGCGCTCGGCGGGCGGTGGTCGGCCAACCCCCCTCCCCCAGCCTTCATGGCTCAGATGTCAGCCTGTATTGCGGCCGCCGGCAAGGCTAGCGGGTCGGATCGCTTTTCCCTGCTCATGGGCGATCAAGACCCTCGTCCAATGATCCCGCACGTCGTGGAGGCGCACCGTCGGGCCCGAGCCGCTCTGAAGTCGATCCGTTCCGATCTGCCGGTGGGCCTCAGCCTGGCGATACCCGACGAAGTGCCGATGGTCCCGGACAGCGCGCTCGAACGCAAACGTGCAGACGTCTATGCGCCCTTCTTCGAAGCGGTTTCCGACGACGAGTTCGTTGGTGTCCAGACCTATGGGCGGGACTACGTCGGCGCAGAGAAATCGGTGGCGCCGCCAGACGATATCCCCCGCCGCGCGAATGGTAAGGAATGGTTCCCGGCCGCCGTGGGTAACGTCGTTCGATACGTGCATGAAGCGACGGGGAAGCCGGTTCTGGTGACCGAGAACGGCATCGACGCCGAGGACGACTTGGAACGCGCGCGATTTATCCCGGAGGCCGTCGCCTCTGTCCTGGCGGCCCGCGCTGAAGGCGTCCCGGTTCTCGGCTATATTCACTGGTCTCTTCTCGACAATTTTGAGTGGCTTTCCGGCTACGGTCCCAAATACGGACTCGTGTCGGTTGACCGCCAGACGTTTCGCCGCAGTCCCAAGCCCAGCGCTGAGGTTCTGGGGCGTATCGCGCGGACGGGGATGACACCGTGAACACCCCGCCCCCATTTCTATGGGGCGCGGCGACCGCCGGACATCAGGTCGAGGGCAACAATGTCAATGCGGACATCTGGCTTCTGGAGCAGGTGAGCGGCACCACGTTCGCTGAGCCTTCAGGCGATGCCTGCGACAGCCTGAACCGGACGGAGGACGATCTGGCGTTGATCGCGGGAATGGGGCTGAACGCCTACCGCTTCTCCACCGAATGGTCGCGGATCGAACCAGAGCCGGGACAATTCAGTCTGGCCTGGCTGGATTATTACGCAAAGAAAGCCCGGCGTTGCCGAGATCTGGGCATCGCGCCGGTCGTGACGCTGAGCCATTTCACGTCGCCCCGCTGGTTCGCCGCCCGGGGCGGCTGGGAAAACCCTCAGGCCCCGGGCCTGTTCGAGCGTTTCGCCGCCCGTGTCGCCAAGGCGCTATCAGACACCGTTGGCCATGTGATCACCTTCAACGAGCCCAATCTGCCGCTGATGGGCCGCTGGACCCCGACACCTATATCGGATCCGGTTCGAGACGGGCTCGACGCCATGCTGGCCCAGGCCGCACGGGAGAGCGGGTCCGATCATTATTCGGTCTGGGTCTATTCGCGAGGAGAAGATGAGGCGCTAGGCCGTCTTCTTGACGGCCATCGGCGGGCGCGCGGGGCCTGGAAGGGCGCCTCGCCCGAGGCGAGCGTCGGCCTGAGCCTCGCCGTGCCCGATGTTCAGCCTATCGGCGACGAAAGCGGTGTCACCGCCTATCGCCGCTTCGCCGAAGCGCCGTTCTGGGACGCGGTCCGGGAAGACGACTTCGTGGGCGTGCAGACCTACGGAAGGCTGAGGATGGCAGCCGACCGCGTCCTGCCTCCGGAGCCGAATGCCGAGCGCACGCAAAGCGGTGACGAATACTATCCACAGGCCCTGGGCGCCGCCGTCCGCCACGTTCACGCCGTGACCGGGCGCCCCATCTTCGTCACTGAGAACGGTCTGGCGGCAGCGGATGATGCACAGCGGCAGCGCTATATCGCCTCGGCCCTGGACAGCCTGGACGAGGTGCGTCGAACTGGAACGCCGGTGATCGGCTATCTGCATTGGTCTCTGCTGGACAATTTCGAATGGCGGCGCGGATACGGCCAGCAGTTTGGTCTGGCGGCGGTGGACCGCGGGACGTTCAGGCGTACGCCCAAGGCCAGCGCCGGACTTTACGCCAATCTCGTGGCGGCGCGGCGATGACCGGCGCACTGTTCGCGACGCTTCTGGTCCTGGCCGGTCAGAGCCATCCCGTCGCCCCTCAGGCCGCCTCCGGCGTGATTTCGAGAGCAGCCCAGGCAGGGCTTGACGAGGATGCGGCCCGATCACCGGCGGGTCCGACGATGGCGGATCGGCGGGGCCGGGCTGAGGCCATCCAACAGGAGATGGGCCGCGATCGTATGGCGCGCGACGGGGTGACGATGGAGGAGACCGCCATCGCCAATGTCCCGGTTCGAGTCTTCGAGCCGGGGGCCGGCGCGAGACCGGGCGTCATACTGCTGAACCTGCACGGGGGCGGATTCATCGTCGACGCCGGCTCAATGACCGAGACCGCCCCCCTCGCGGCGCTGACGCAGCGCCAAGTCATAGCCATCCGTTATCGCCTGGCGCCAGAGCATCCATTCCCGGCGGCCGTCGAGGACGCATTGAGCGTCTATCGCGCGCTTCGATCGACCCGGCCGGACGCCCGCATCGTTCTGTTTGGGACCTCGGCAGGGGCGACCCTCGCGGTTGAACTCATCGCCCGGCTTCGGCTCGATGGGGAGCCGCTGCCGGCCGCGCTGGGCTTTTTTTCCGGCACGGCCGACCTAGCCTCCGGCGGCGACAGCCTGGACCTGTTCGGAGACCCGGCTGCCGCCTCCGCAGTCCTGGGCGCCTATCTGGGAGCAGGATCGCCTCAGGATGTCGCAGCCTCGCCCGCACGCGGCGATCTCACGGATTGGCCGCCGACCCTTTGCATCTCCAGCAGCCGTGACCTTTTGCTCAGTTCGACAGCCGCCTTTTGTCGCGGACTGGACGAGGCGGGCGTCGCGGCCAACCTGATCGTCTTCGACGGTCTGCCTCACGCCTTCTGGAGCTACATCGACGCGCCTGAAACCGACGCGGCCTTTCGCGCGATGGCGCGCCATTTGTCCCCGACTGAGCCCTGGAAATGACCCCTGCAAATTGTTGTGTCGCTGTTGTCATATCCAGCCTGGCGCTCATGGCCTCTGGCTCAGCGTCGTCGGCCCAGACCCCCGCCTTGATGTCCTGGCTCCCCCCTTCCAATCAGCTCAGTCCTGAAGCGCGATCCGTGCTGGATCGGATGGACGCGGCCAAGGCTCCCGAGTTCAATGGCGACCTTGTACGCCAGCGGGCCTTCTATCAGCAGTTCAACGACGATCGGCTCGTGGAAATGCGGCGGGTGTTCAGGACCCGTGAACGGCATGAGACGCTGAATGCCGTCCATGTGCAGGTGGTCGAGCCCGCTGACGGCGTGTCGGCCCGCAATCGCGACCGCGTCCTGATCAACGTCCACGGCGGGGCCTTCATGTGGGGCGCGGGCAGCGGAGCCCTGGTGGAGGCCATTCCGATCGCCGCGACCATGGGCGTCTCCGTGGTGACGGTGGATTACCGCCTGGCCCCAGAGAACCGCTATCCCGCCGCGTCCGAGGATGTGACGGCGGTCTATCGCGCCCTGCTGGAACGATATCCGGCAGCCAACATAGGCATCTTCGGCTGCTCGGCGGGCGGCGTGATCACAGCCCAGGCCGTAACCTGGATTCGCCGAGAGGGTCTGCCACGACCGGGCGCTATCGGCACCCTGTGCGGCACCGGCGCGCCCTATTCCGGCGACAGCCCATACCTCGCCGGCGTCGTGCCGGTCGGACCGGAGGTCAAGGCGCCGCCCCTGCCCGGAGTCCTGCCGACCGCCTATATGGAAGGCGTCGGAGCCGACGATGCGCGAGCCTATCCGCTGACTTCGGATGCGGAAACGGCTCTCATGCCGCCGACCCTCCTGCTGGCGGGCGGCCGGGACTTCGCCGTCAGCGCGCTCAGCCTGGCCCACCGTCGCCTCGCCCGCGCGGGGATCGACAGCGAACTTCATCTGTTCGACGGATTGCCGCACGCGTTCTTCGTCTGGCCTGACATGCCTGAGTCACTGGAGGCCTACGCGCTGATCGCCGGCTTCTTCGACAGCAGGCTCGGTCTCACCCCTTCCTCTTCGATACCAACCCCCCGGAGCCCGTCATGACCTCTCGCTTCAAATCCTGCCTGCTCGCGGGACTGATCCCGCTCATCCTGGTCGGGGGCGGCCAGGCTACGCTGGCAGTAGCCCAGGTCGCCCCCTCGGTGGTCGAAGCGGCCAGCGCCGGCCTGACGCCGGCGCAACAGGCGATCGCGGACCGGGCGGGGGCCTTGGGCGCCACCGACATCGACGCCCGGCCCGGGCCGAACGGCGGCCTGCTGCTGGGCGGCAAGCTTTCCGGCGCCCAGTTCGCCCTGGCCTTTCCCGCGGCGTGGAACGGCGATGGGCTGGTCTATGCCCACGGCTATTCCACGCCGGGGACTCCGGTGTCGGTCGCCAACAACCCCGTCGAGAAGCCCGGCGTGCTGAAACTCGCTTACGACCAAGGCTTCGTGGCGGGGCACAGCGCCTACGACAAGGCCGGCCTGGGCGTCGAGACCGGCTCCGTCAACACCCTGCGTCTACGCGACCTCGTCGCGGGGCTGGGCGGACAGCGTATCTACGTCGCCGGAGACTCCATGGGCGGCGGGATCGTCGTCAACCTGCTTGAGACCCATCCCGAGGCGTTCGCCGGCGGCCTTGCACGCTGTGGAGTCGTCAACAGCTGGCGCGTTCTGCTGGACCAGCTGCTCGACATGCGCGTCGCCTACGCTTTCCTGACCCGCGGAACCCCCTACGCCTATGAGGGCGACACCGACGTCCGCCGAAGCGTGATCGCGCCGGAGCCGCCCGCCGGGCTCACCGGCGAAGCGGCGCAGTTCTACGTGTTCGGCCAGATGATGAAGGTGGCGGCTCCGCCCCTGGCGCTTTGGGCGGCTGCGCAAGCGAACCCGCAGGGGCCGGAGGCGCGGATCGTGCGTCAGGTCACGACGATCGGGGGCTTCGATTACGACGCAGCGTCCCTGGCGTATCCTCTGGTGACGGCCACCCTTGCCTCTGAGGACCTAACGGCGACCGCAGGCGGCTGGGTCTATGGAAATGAGGACCGAGACTTCTCGACGCCCGACATGACTCCGCAGGAGGCCGCAGCCATAAATGCCGGCGTCCAGCGCGTGCGGGCGGCTCCGGAGGCCCTAGCCTATCTTGACCGCTGGCACACCGCAACCGGTCGCGTCCAGACCCCGTTGATCACCTTCCATAACGAGATCGACTCCCTGGTGCCCTATGCGCAGGAAGAGGCGTTCGCTCAGGCGGTCGCCCGCACTGGGAGCGAGGCCAACGTGGCGCAGTACGCTGTGCCGGCGGTCAAAGCGCCTTTGCCCGGAAGCGGCGTGGAAGGCTACACCCATTGCGGTTTCGACATGGCGCAGACCTCAGCGGCCTGGAGCGCCCTGCGGTCATGGGTGGAGACAGGAGCGCGACCCGCGGCCGACGCAGTCAGATGAACCGTCGGCAGGTTCTAGCGACGTCCGTTCTGGCGATGCTTCCGGCGCCGGCGCTGGCCGGAGCCTCTGAGCCGGCTCTGTCGTCTCCCGTCGTCGGAACGTCGTGGTATCCCGAGCAATGGCCGATGGAGGCATGGGCCAGAGACCTGGACCTGATGCGCGAGGCCGGTTTGAAGGTCGTGCGGATAGGTGAGTTCGCCTGGTCCCGCATGGAACCCCTCGATGGGCGCTTCGACTTCGATTGGCTGGACAGCGCAATCGCAGCGGCGGGGTCGCGCGGATTGCAGACGGTTCTTGGCACCCCAACGGCTGCGCCACCGGTATGGCTCACCGAGGCCCACCCGGAGGTTCTGCGTGTGGTGGAAAACGGTGAGGTTCAGGGCCATGGAGAACGCCGCCAGTTCTCGGTCGCCAGTTCGACCTATCGACGCTATGCCGTGCGGATCGCGTCGGAGATGGGCCGACGGTACGGCCAGAACTCGAATGTCGCCGGCTGGCAGATCGACAACGAGATCGGGCTTGAGACATTCGACGCCGAGGCTAAGGTGCGATGGGCGCGGTGGCTCGAAGGACGGTACAGGACGATCGACGGCCTGAACGACCGCTGGACGACGGCCTATTGGAGCCAGACGTATCAGCGGTTCGACCAGGTTCCGTTGAGCTTGGGGCCTGATCAGAACCCGGCGTTGGTGCTGGACGCCCGCCGGTTCTTTAGCCGGTTGTGGGCGGACTATGTTTCTGACCAGGCCGCCGCCCTTCGGGTCTCATCCGCACCCGACCAGTTCGTTACGACCAACTCCACTCTCTGGAACAATCATTTCGACCAACATCTCGTGCACCAGACCCTCGATCAAGCGGCCTGGGACCTCTATGCGCCGTCGGGACGACCCGACTGGGCTGGAAACGCCCTCCACCACGCGACCGTCCGCGGCTACAAGCAGCGCGCCTTTTGGGTGATGGAAACACAGCCGGGTTATGTCAATTGGGGGCCCCTCAATCGATCAATGGACCCCGGCGAGACCCGGCTGATGGCTTGGCAGGCGGTCGCGCGCGGCGCCGATGCGGTGCTCTACTGGCAATGGCGGAGCGCCCTAGGCGGCCAGGAGCAGTACCACGGGACCTTGGTGGGGCCGGACGGGACCCCAGCGGCGGTCTTCCCGGAGGTGGCTCAGACGGCCCACGAGTTCGCCATGGCCTCGCCCTTTCTTCAGGGCTCGGCTCCGCAAGCTGAAATTGCCCTGGTCTACGACCAGGATAGCCGCTGGGCCCTTGAACAGCAGCGTCATGCCGAGGACTATGATCCGACAGGCGTGATGAAGGCGTGGCACCGACCCCTGTACGATCGGAACATCGACATCGATGTCATCGGCCCCGAACAGGACTTGAACCGATATCGTCTCGTCATGGCCCCGGCCCTGCATCTGGTGGACGCCGACCTTGCCGGGCGTCTGTCAGCCTATGTCGAACAAGGGGGATGGTTGGTGCTCGGACCGCGAAGCGGCATGAAGACCGAAGACAACGCGCTCTGGCCGAACGGGCAGCCAGGCCCCCTGGCGGCTTTGCTCGGCGTGAAGGTCGACGGGTTCTATGCTCTGGACGACGAACGCCCGTTGGAGGGATCCTGGTCCGCTAAGGCCAGGGTCTGGGCCGAAACGATCCGTCCAGTTGCTTCCGATGTCGAGGTCCTCGCGCGCTACGCCGTCGGCGGTTGGACGCAAGGACAGCCGGCCATCGTCCAGCGACGAGTGGGACAGGGAGGGACCGTGTACGTCGGCGCGCTGCTAGATGAGACGGGGCAGGGCGGCTTGACCGACCGCATTCTTTCCTCCGCCGGACTGAAACCGGGGCTGCCCTGGGTTCCGGCGGGCGTCGAGGCGTCGATGCGC
>Ga0265296_1001598_pt1 | contig 25452 bp, 19 predicted proteins | sample MunlanPumphouse1_FD_189073 | JGI IMG/M metagenome (GOLD analysis project Ga0265296, IMG submission 189073) | Groundwater microbial communities from a municipal landfill in Southern Ontario, Canada - Pumphouse #1 | ecosystem: Environmental > Aquatic > Deep subsurface > Groundwater | place... | reverse complement strand
CAGTCCGGTCAGGTACCAGGTTAAAATCTCCTGCCCGTAAAATAGTGTAATCAGAGAGCCGAGCGCCAGAAAGGGACCAAAGGGAATCAGGGAACCTTTTTCCCTTCCCCGGACCAGCAATGACAGGATACCGATAATCGAGCCTGTCAGACTTCCAAGAAAGGTTGTCAGGATTACGCCTTTCCAGCCGAGGACCCCTCCAACCATAGCCATCATTTTAATATCACCGCCGCCCATTGCCTCTTTCTTAAATATACGATAACCGGCTGTTGCAATCAGGGCGTACAAACCGAAGCCGGCGGCAGCTCCTATAAAAGAAGATTTTATGCCGAGGAGCGTATATCTCATAAACGGATCGGGAAGGAGAAAAGAGCCGGCAAGCAACCCTAAAGGGATGCCCGGCAGGGTAATCCTGTCCGGGATTATCTGGAAATCTACATCTATGAATGTTATAACGATAAAGGCCGAGCAGAAGATGAAATAAAAAACGGTATCCCAGCCAAGGCCGAACCTCCAGAGGACCATGACGTAAAAGGCTGCGTTTAATAATTCAACAAGCGGGTATCTGAAGGATATCCCGGATTTGCAGACCCTGCATTTGCCCCCGAGGAAAAGATAACTAAGTATGGGGATATTGTCGTAAGGCTTAATCGGGATGCCGCAATCAGGGCAGCGCGAAGAGGGGAATACAAGCGAAAGTTTTCGCGGCATCCTGTATATGCAGACATTCAGGAATGAACCGATGACGGAACCCAATATGAAAGTTATTATATAAATAAACATTTTTAAAGTTATAAACTTACGAACAGCTTATATCCGAGGCCTTATTTTTTGCAGCGTCTATGTCGCTGTTGATCCGTTCTATCTCGCCAAGGGCATCCATGATGATTGTGTCTTTCAGGATATTTCTTTCCGGTTGTCCTTTCAGTTCCCAAATGCGTTTCCCTATGGTTTTCATTATATCGTCTTTTTTCTTTTCCAAACAGTCCGACTCATAGAGAAGTTTCATGACCGAAAGCTCTATTTTAAGCCTCTCGGAAAACATGGAAGAAAACCACTTTAATTTTTCTATGCCGCTCTCAAAATTGCTTCTAATCTTCGTCCACATAATAACCTCTTTAGGCCGTTTTAAATAGTTCCATCTTTCCTTCCCAAAATGTTTCAAGGGATTTCTTCAGCGCCGGGAACTCCTTTATTTCAGGATCTTTGTCAATAATAGAGAATGCCTCTTTCCTTGCTTCACTCAGCAGGAACGAATCACGGACAATATTTGCGATCCTGAGGTCGGGCATCCCGGATTGCCTTGTGCCGAAGAATTCGCCGGGGCCTCTGATATTCAGGTCTTCTTCGGCTATCATGAAACCGTCGTTGCTTTTCACCATTATCTGAAGTCTTCTCCGGGCTTCTTCTCCGTAAGGTTCATATGCTAATAGTATACAATATGATTGATGTGAACCCCTACCAATTCTTCCCCTGAGCTGATGGAGCTGCGAAAGTCCGAACCTCTCTGCATGAATGATTATCATGAGCGTTGCATTCGGCACATCCACTCCTACTTCTATGACGGTTGTGCTGACCAGGATGTCTATCTCTCCCTTTTTGAAAGACGCCATGATCTCTTCCCGTTCCTGCGGCTTCAACCTGCCGTGAATAATGCCTGTCCTGAATTCCGGAAATATTTTCTCAAAGGCGGTTTTTCCTAATGTTGCAGACCTGAGGTCGGTTTTTTCCGATTCTTCGATTAAGGGATAGACAACATAGACCTGTCTTCCCTTCTTTACTTCTTCTTTGATAAGTATGTAAACCGATTCTTTCCGTGTTGAAGGGACCATGCGCGTTGCTACCGGCCTCCTGTTTGGCGGTAGTTCATCAATGAGGGAATAATCAAGGTCTCCATACACGGTAAGGGCAAGTGTCCTTGGTATCGGCGTTGCCGTCATGACGAGCACATCTGGATTCAACGATTTTTTTCTGAACAATGCCCTCTGCATAACGCCGAACCGGTGCTGTTCATCAATGACAGCCAGTCCCAGATTTTTGAATTTTACCCCTTCCTGAATAAGCGCATGGGTGCCGATGACCATATCGATCTCACCGGATGCGATTTTTTCCAAAGGCCTGTCTTTTACGCTTGCAGTCAACAGACCAAGCCTCAAACCAAGTCCATGAATAAACTGATGAATGTTTATATAATGCTGTTCGGCAAGTATCTCCGTGGGCGCCATGAGGGCGGACTGATACCCGCATTCTGCGGCAGCCATCATCGCCATTAAGGCGACTACCGTCTTTCCGCATCCTACATCTCCCTGTATCAAACGGTTCATGGGATGGGGGTTCTTCATATCTCCGGCGATATCATTGGACACCTTTTCCTGCGCTTTTGTGAGTTTAAACGGCAGCATGTCAATAAACTTTCCCAGAAGTCTGCCGTCAGGTTGAAAGGCAATCCCTTTTTCGACGGCATTTCTTTTCTTTAAAACGGCGAGACCGAGTTCAAGCATGAAGAGTTCATCAAAAGCGAGTCTTTTATGAAAATCGCTCTCTCCTCTGTTTAGCAGTTCTATCTTTACGAGCGCATCCGGGAAATGAATCTGTGAAAGGCTTTCCGCAAGCCCGGGCAAAGCGTTTCTCTTCAGAATATAATCGGGGATGTCGTCGCAGACGTCGTTGATATAAAGGCTTACGATGTTGAACATTATAGACCGCATTTGTCTTACACTGAGGCCTTTGGTCACCCTGTATACGGGGACAATCCTGTTGAGATGGATATGGGAGTCTTCTCCCTCCGTTAATATCTCGTATTCGGGATTATCCATTTCAAATCCGATTCCCCGGTAAGGGTTCTTCTTTACAGTGCCGCAAAGAAGCGCTTCATCGCCGATTTGAAAAGTTTTTTTCATATAAGGCTGATTGAACCACTTACATTTCAGCAGGCCGCTTCCGTCGTTGACAATAAGCTCAAATATCCTGAGGTTTCTTCCGGGGAGTTTTATGATTTCAGCGGAAATGACTTTTCCGGAAGCAGTCTCTAATGCGCCGAAACTCAGGTCGCAGATCTTCTTTATCCTGCTTCTGTCTTCGTAACGGTTGGGGAGATAATAAAGGGAGTCTTTGACCGTTTCTATGCCGATGCGGTTGAGAAGTTTTGCCCTGTTCGGTCCTACGCCTTTTATGAATTGGATCGGAAAATCTGAGAGGTCTTTAGCCATTAGCAGAAGGCGGAGTAAAAGTCCTGTCTGCTTCTTCTATTCTCATCTTGGAGTATTCGCTTTCGCTTATGATGTCTATGTCCCATCCGGTAAGTTTCATGGCAAGCCTGACATTCTGGCCCCTTTTGCCTATGGCTATAGAGAGCTGCTGTTCGTTGACGACTACCATAGCGGTTTTCGATTCTTCGTTTATGCCTATTCTGTCGACGGTGGCCGGACTCAATGACCTCGCTATAAGCTGCCTGGCGTCATCAGTCCATGGTATTATATCTATCCGCTCACCCCGGAGTTCGCGCACGATCAGTTGCACCCGCGTGCCTTTCATGCCGACGCATGCTCCTACAGGGTCAATGGATGTATTTTTTGAGAATACCGCAAGCTTTGTTCTTTCGCCCGGCTCCCTGACAATGCTTTTTATGATCACCAGTCCGTCATTGATTTCCGGGACTTCCAGCTTAAACAAAGAGGCGACAAACTGCGGATTTGTCCGTGTCACCATAATAGAGGGTCCTTTCGGGGCTATCCTTACATCTTCTATATAGGCCCGTATCGTGTCCCCTCTCTTGAGGTTTTCATTCGGCAAGGTCTCTTTTACGGGAAGCAGGGCGTCTGTTTTACCGAGATTGAGATAATATATGCCCTTTTCTTTCCTCATGACTATACCGCTGACTATCTGTCCCACCTTGTCCTTGAATTCATTATAAATTGCATCCCGTTCCGCTTCCCTCACCCGCTGGAAAATAACCTGCTTTGCGGTCTGGGCCGCTATCCTGCTGAAATCATGGAGGTCTAAAGGTATGTTGGCTACATTCCCCTCAATGGCCTCGGGAGCTATCTTCTTAGCGTCATCAACGGAGATTTCCTCGTCTTTATTGACTACTTGTGTAACGATCTTTTTTGTCTCAAAGACCGATATAACACATGTTTTTGTATCAATCGTGAGGTCGATATTTGTCCTGCCGCCGAATTTCTTCCGGACGGCTGAAAGCAGGGCGGACCGGAGGGTCTCGATCAGCACTTCCCGTGAAATGCTCTTTTCCCTGCTTAACTGTTCTATGACATAACAGAGTTCTTTTGACATTACAATTCTATCTCCAGCCTTGCTTTTGAGATTTTTTCAAAAGGTATCGGTATCTCATATTCCTTTATCATAAGTTTTACTATATTTTTATCAACGCTTGATATCCTGCCGATAAAAAAATTCCGATTATCTATTTTGTCCACCGTAACTATCCGGGCTAATTTCCCCGTATTTTTCTCAAAATCAATCAGTCTCTTTAACGGTCTGTCCATTCCCGGAGATGAAACTTCCAGGTTATAAGAACCCTGAAGGGGGTCTTCAACATCAAGCAGGGCGCTGAAACTCTTGCTGAAATGCTGACAGTCATCAAGAGTAACGCCGCTTTCTTTATCTATTAAAACTCTGAGCAATAGTTTTCCTTTTCCAAGTAATTCGATATCAAATATCTCCACCCCATGCGCATCGGCAGCCTGTTCCGCCAATTGAGTAAGCTTCTGTTTGATATCGCCCATACGTCTTTGTCCTGATATAGATAACTGCATTCTTAATGCCCCGAAAAATTCGGGGCTGTTACCGAATATTTCCAGTCTCCGAATGCTTGCTGCACCTTTTTCAAAAGGTGTGATGAGATATTAATATGCCTTATAAAACAAAAGAGTGGGACTGCCCACTCTTTAATCAAAAACGAATTCTGTTAAATATATCAGTTCTACACCGAAAAAGCAAATTTAGGGGACAGGTAAAACAACTGCCTGTCCCCTAAAATATACACACAGACTATTTATTTGCCGGTTTCTCTGGTGCAGGAGCCGTGGCCGGAGCCTCAGCCGGTTTCTCAGGAGCCGGCACTGTTGCAGGAGCCGGAGCCTCAGCCGGTTTCGGCTGTTCAGCCGGTTTGCAGCCTATTGTGAATGCTACCATTAAGACTAATGATAAAACTAAAGCTAATATCTTCTTCATTAAGTTTTCACCTCCTTTCAATAATAATTGCTTAATATCTTAAAAAGATATTATATCACAAAAAACAATTGTCAAAATAAAAGTCATGAAATTTTATACTTTATTTTTTTAAAAAATCAAGTTATTTTTTATTAATGCATAAATGATTTGCCTAATAATCGGTAAATATTAACAAATGCTACTAATAATACTTTACTATTAAATCGATTTATGTTATTATCTAAAACTCTGTTATTTCTGAAAAGAGTGGAAATTATAATTTAATCAGGGGCGATTCTCGAAGAACTTCGAATCGCCCTTCATAGTCAGAAAGGAGCGCAGGGAAGATGTTAATTATCGGTGAGAAATTAAGTATCATAGCCAAGCGGGTAAGGGAGGCTATGCTGAAGAAAGACAAAGGCCCCATACAGGATATAGCAACCGCGCAATGGAAAGCAGGGGCCGGCATGATCGACGCCAACATCGGACCTGCGGAAGACGGGGGCGAAGACCTTATGCAATGGATGGTGACCGCGATCCAGGAAGTTGTCCCTGCGCCGGTTTGTCTTGATACTACAAATTACAAGGCGATAGAAGCCGGGCTTCAAGTCCATAATAACCAATGGGGGAGGCCTTTAATCAATTCTACATCAAATGACCCTGAAAGGTTCGCGATGCTCGAGCTCGCAGCGAAACATAATTCACAGATCATAGGCCTTACCGTTGGAAAGGGCGGTTTGCCGGCGGACGCTGAAGAGAGGGCGGCTATTGCCGCGGAGATTATGGCCAGGGCCGCTGAATACGGAGTCCCGCTCGAAGATATATTCCTTGATCCTTTGGTGCTTCAGGTCGCAACTTCCCAGGACCATGCATTAAAGGTGATTCAGGCAGTGAAGATGTTTCAGGAATTGAATGATCCGCCGATGAAGACGGTTGTCGGCCTGAGCAATATTTCAAATGGTTGTCCGAAAAACCTGAGACCCGTAATAAATAATCACTATCTTTCTCTTTTGATATATGAAGGGTTGACCGCAGCTATAGCGGACCCGCATGAAATTGCGCCGACGGTGAAAACGATTGATGTAATTATGGGCAGGACTCTCTATGCCCATTCATATATGGAGATGTAAATAAAAGGTTACGCAGTTTATTGAGTTTACTCGGTTTACACTGTTGATAAAATCGGGCAAATAACGTAAACCATTTAAACCGGGTATCTCAAGGAAACTCTGTAGACCTTCTAAACAGGAGGAAAAGAGATGGCTTTTGTCCCGCCGAAAGAGACGTTTCCAGGTAAGGTTTACTCCGTCACAACAGGCTCTGCGCCGAACAATATCACATTTGGAGGCGAAAATGTCCTGCCGTTTCATGCGTTTGAAGGTGTTTCGCCAAACCGTCCCGTTATCGCCTATGAAATTCAGGATGTCCCGCCTAACGAATGGCCGGAAACCGTTCAGAAACCATACAAGGATGTTTCAGGCAATCCCGCTTCCTGGGCCAAATTCTGTCAGGATACCCTGAATGCAAAGGCTATAGCATTAAGATTGATCGGCACACATCCTGACCGGGAGAACCGCTCACCTGAAGAAGCTGCGCAAACCGTAAAAGAGGTCCTTTCATCAATAAATATACCCCTCATTATTCTCGGAAGCAACCATGCGGAAAAAGACTCTCCGGTCCTGATAGCCGCGGCAGAGGCTGCCAAGGATAGAAATTGCACAATTGGAAAGGCGCAGGAGGCAAACTACAAGACGATAGCCGCCGCAGCAACGGCGAACAACCACACATTGATCGCCATGTCCGAACTGGATATAAACCTTTCAAAACAATTAAACATACTTATCACGCAGATGGGTTTTGATAAGGAAAAGGTGATCATCGATCCCATGTGTTCGGCCCTTGGATACGGTATTGAATATACCTATTCGGTCATGGAGCGTATAAGACTTGCCGCATTGGCCCAGAATGACGCAACCATGCAGCAGCCGATACTGGGCGATGTCGGGATGTTCGTATGGAAGGTGAAAGAGACCATGGCGAAGGAATCGGACCTCCCGCAGTGGGGCAGTCTGGAAGAAAGAGGCATTACCTGGGAAGCGGTAACCGCAACAGCTATGCTTACCGCCGGCGCCGAACTGCTAATCATGAGACACCCAAAGGCGATTGAAGCCGTTGAGAAGGTAATCGAGGAATTAATTTAAATACAACCTGGTTTGCTAAGTTCCCTCAGTTTGCACTGTTTGCCCTGTTGTTTTGTTTGTTCTATCAACTTTGTAAACCGTGTAAACTTTGCAGACTCGGTAAACTGATTATGGAGGTTTAGAATGGCTTTAACCGGTGTAGAGATATTTAAATTGCTGCCTAAGACAAACTGCAAGAAATGCGGTTTCCCGACCTGTCTTGCCTTTGCGATGAAGCTTGCTCAAAGGCAGGCGTCGCTTGACGCCTGTCCGGATGTTTCCGAAGAGGCCAGGCAAAAGCTGGGTGAGGCATCCGCTCCACCTGTAAGAGCTATTATTCTGGGAGCAGGCGACAGGGCGGTCAAAACGGGTGAAGAGACGGTCCTCTTCAGACATGACAAGCGGTTTGTGAACCCTTGTGTTTTTGCCCTTGAGATAAAAGATACGCTTGGCGAGGCCGACATAGAGAAAAAGATTGAAGAGATTCTCGATTCAGAGATAGACAGGGTAGGGCAGAAGCTGAGAGTCGATGCAATAGCCCTTACAAACGACTCGAATGACGCCGGCAGATTTGAAACTGCTGCAAAGGTTATAGCGCAAAGGGTTCCCGACATGCCTTTAATTATCTGCACGGCAAACCCCCGGGCTGCCGAAAACGCGACAAAATTATTTGCCGGTAAAAAGCCTGTTTTATACGGCGCCGATTCTATGAATGCGGAAGCAATGGCAAATATTGCAAAGTCTTACAAGGCGACTCTCGGGGTTGCAGCCTCTGCCGCCGGCGGACTTAACGAACTTGCCGAACTGACTGAAAGGATAAAGAAATCAGGGATTGAAGATATGGTAATAGACTCCGGCGCAAGGAAGGCAAAGGATATCCTTGAGCATAATACTTTGATTAGAAGGGCGGCAATAAAAAAGAACTTCAAACCCCTGGGTTATCCGGTCATTACCTTTGCCGGGCGTGAAGACAACCTTGTTGAAACGCTTATCGCTTCACTCGGAGTTGCAAAGTATTCTTCGATTATAGTGTTGAGCAGTATCGAGAAATGGAAGGACCTTGCCCTGTTTACTTTGAGACAGAACATCTACACGGACCCCCAGGTCCCGATGCAGGTTGAACAGAAGGTCTACAATATCGGAGAACCGACCCCTGAATCACCGCTGCTTATTACTACAAATTTCTCGCTTACCTATTTTATAGTCTCCGGTGAAGTGGAAAACAGCAGGGTCCCGAGCTTTCTTGCGGTCATGGACTGTGAAGGGCTTTCAGTCCTTACGGCATGGGCGGCGGGAAAATTCACGGCCTCAAAGATCGCACAGTTCATAAAAGAAAGCGGAGTCGAAAGCAATATTAAGCACAGGGAACTTATCATACCCGGCTACGTGGCAATATTAAGCGGAGCAATTGAAGATAAACTTGAAGGATGGAAAGTCACCGTAGGGCCGCGTGAAGCAAACGGAATTCCGGCTTTCATGAAAACAAGAGCGGCATAAGAATAATAAAAAATGCTAAATTATCAATATAATCTCGCATTGATTTTTATTTATAGGAGGATTCGATGTCTAAATTAATAGCCTCGGCAGCGATTAGAGGCGCCAATGTTCTGGTAAAAAAGGCCGAAGAGATGCTCGAAAAGGCTATCACGGAAAAGGGCGAACAATTTGCTTTTGAGTTTCCGGACACTGCCTATTATCTGCCTTTGGTATATGCGCTTACGGGTTTTGCCGTAAAAACACTTTCAGATATGAGGGTAGCGCTTGGAACGGCAAAAGAGCAGCTTCATCCGGAACCCGACGAGCATTTGTGGAAACCTTATCTGGGCGAGGCGCTTGATTCAGGTATGGCGTCACTGTTTGCTGAAGAGATCATTATGGCGCTCCGGTATGTGAATGGTCTTGAGCCGGTTACCGATCCTGAAACAGGCTATGTCTATAACGGGTTTATTACCGATACCGTTCAGAGGAATCTGGGGATACAGCTCGTTGACGGCACGATGCCGGGGTTTGCTGCAATCATTGGTGCAGCCCCTGACGATGATACCGCGGTAAAGATTGTACGGGAGCTTCAGGAGAAGAACATCCTCACCTTCCTTATGGGCCATGTAAACGGCAATAGCGTTACGAAACAGCTTCTGAGAAAGGGAGTTGAACTCGGATTTGACACAAGGATAGTTCCTGTGGGTCCTGACACAGAACACACGATATACCCATTGAGCTGGTCGGTGAGGGCCTCTTTGATCTTCGGAGGGAAAAAACCCGGAGATTTTAGAGGTCATCTGAAATATACAAAAGACAGGGTCTTTGCCTTTGCCATGGTCCTGGGTGAACTTGACGACATAAAGTGGACGACCGGAGCAGGCGCTATAACTATGGGTTATCCCGCAGTCTGTGATACGGACGTGCCGGTCATCCATCCTTCCGGCGTATGTCTCTACGAAGAAGTTGACAAGGAGCTTGACCACAGCAAGATCGTCCAGAAGGCCATTGAAGTAAGAGGTCTAAAAATTACAGTAGAGAAACCCCCGATACCCGTTGGATACGGACCGGCCTTTGAAGGTGAGAGGATACGCAAAGAGGATATGTTCATAGAGTTCGGCGGGGCGCGAACGTCTTCATTTGAATGGGTGCGGATGAGGGAGATGGAAGAACTGGAAGACGGCAAGGTTATCATAGTCGGCAACAATTGGCAGGAGAGATATGAAAAGGGCGGCAAGATGCCGCTCGCTATCGTTATAGATGTTGCGGGAAGAAAGATGCAGAAGGATTTTGAATCCGTTATAGAGAGGAAAATCCATCATAATATAAATGAAGCTCAGGGTATATGGCACATGGGCCAGCGTGACATAAACTGGATAAGGATAAGCCGGAACGCAAAGAATGAGGGCTTTACCCTTGAGCATTTAGGTCTCCTTAATGCAACCATGACCCATCACAGGTTCAAATCTATTGTGGACAAGGTCCAGGTAACGATTTATACCGAAGAAGAAGACGTACTAAGGATCCAGGAAGAAGCGAAGCAGTCATACAAAGAAAGAGACCAGAGGCTCGGCGGACTTGTAGATGAATCGGTTGATCTGTTTTATTCATGCCTCCTCTGCCAGTCCTTTGCTCCAAGCCATGTGTGTGTCATAAGTCCCGAAAGGCTCGGTCTCTGCGGCGCATATAACTGGCTTGACTGCAAGGCTGCATTTGAGATAGACCCGACAGGAGGCAATCAGCCTATACCAAAGGGTGATATGCTGGATTCCAGATACGGCAGATATTCGGGCATAGACGAATATTTAATGAAGGCTTCGGGCGGCGCTGTTGAAACGCTGAATCTCTATACCATCATGGAAAACCCTATGACATCCTGCGGATGTTTTGAGTGTATTGTAGCAATAATCCCGGAGGCAAACGGAATAATGATCGTGCAGCGAGGTCATACAGGCATGACACCGGTCGGAATGAAATTCTCCACCTTAGCCGGGACTGTCGGCGGAGGCACACAGAACCCGGGGTTTATGGGTATCGGAAGGATTTTTATTACCAGCAAGAAATTCCTTGCCGGTGACGGAGGCATAAAGCGGATTGTATGGATGACCAAGAATCTCAAGGAAAGCCTGAAAGAGGCCTTTGGCAAACGCGCCGCTGAAGAGGGGGTCCCCGACCTTCTCGATAAAATAGCGGATGAAGACGTCTGTGAAGATTCGGAGAAATTACTCGAGTTCCTCGCCGGCGTCAATCACCCGGCATTGGAGATGGAACCGATACTTTAAATGCAAAATGAAAAATGTAAAAGTCAAAATAAAAGAATTCAAGAAAATTGCAATTTGCAATTCTTAAGGCTGGAGGTTTTATGAGCAAAGTTGTTAAGAGTGCGGATAAGTCTGCGGATAAGATAATAGAATGGAGCGAAGCGCATAAGATCGAGACGTGTTTTGACAGGGCGCAGAAAATGAAGCCTTGTCCTATCGGGGCAGCAGGCGCCTGCTGCAAGATCTGCCATATGGGACCCTGCCGTCTGTTAGGGAGCAACGCAGAGGAAGACGCAAGGGGAGTATGCGGCGCCACGCTTCCGACAGTTGCTTCGAGGAATTTCCTCAGAATGGCGGTTGCAGGAGCTGCAGCCCATTCGGACCATGCGAGAGATATGGCCTTTACTCTGCTTGCAGTGGCAAACGGTGAAGCAGCCGATTTCAGGATAACCGACGTAAGGAAACTTTACAAGGTCGCAGGGATCCTGGACATCGAATTTGAAGGTCGTTCAGTCACGGATGTTGCCAGAGATGTTGCGACGAAACTCATTGAAGATTTCGGACGACAGAGAGGTGAGCTGAACTATATCAAAAGGGCGCCGAAAAAGACACAGGAGAGATGGAGAAAGTGGGGTATTATTCCAAGAGGCGTTGACCGGGAAATAGCCGAGTCAATGCACCGCACACACATGGGTGTTGACCATGACCCTGACAACCTTCTTTTAAGCGCTCTGAAGGTTTCCATCGCGGACGGATGGGGCGGCTCTATGATCTCTACGGACATTACCGATATTCTCTTTGGCACTCCCAGGCCGGTAAAGGCTGAGGCGAGTTTCGGGATATTCAAGGAAGATGAAGTTAACCTTGTTGTCCACGGGCATGAGCCTTCCCTTGCAGAAACTATTGTTAATGTGGTGAATGAGCCTGAATTGATAGAGTATGCAAAATCAAAAGGCGCAAAAGGGATAAACCTCGGCGGAATGTGCTGCACTGCAAACGAGGTGCTCATGAGGCACGGCATCCCGACGGCAGGAGGTTTTACAAACCAGGAGCTTGCAATCCTGACAGGGCTTGTAGATGCGATAACGGTAGACGTCCAGTGCATTATGCCGGCATTGACCGAGCTGTCAAAAAAATTCCATACAAAAGTCATTACCACATCGTATAAGGCGAAAATTCCCGGCGCAATACATATCCAGTATGACGAACACAACGCAAAAGATATTGCCCGGCAGATCATAAAGCTTGCCATTGATAATTTCACAAACCGCAAAACGGAAGGCAGTCATGTCTCCGAAAAATTCCCTGTGATTGCGGGTTTCTCTCATGAATACATAGAGTATATGCAGGGCGGCAGATGGAGGGCGTCGTTCAGGCCGCTAAACGATGCGATTATGGCAGGAAGGATACGCGGCGTTGTCGGGCTTGCAGGCTGTGACAATCCGAGGGTTCCTGCACAGGGTCTCCATCGTTTTCTTGCAATTGAATTAATTAAGAATGATGTGCTTATCGTCTCAACAGGCTGCGGCTCTGCTGCATGCGGCACTGCCGGATATCTGACGCCTGAAATGGCCCTTGAAAACGCAGGTCCCGGATTAAGGGAAGTCTGCGAAGCAATCGGTATCCCGCCGATCCTCCACCTTGGAGCATGTGTCGATAACTCAAGGATACTTACAATAGTTTCCGCAATGGCAGCAGAAGGCGGTCTTTCCGATGAGATTGGAGGGATGCCTGCAGTTGGAATTGCGCCGGAGTGGATGAGTGAAAAGGCGATAGCGATCGGATGCTATTTTGCAGCATCAGGTGTCCCTGTAATATTCGGAGGAGAATCACCTGTCGAGGCAAGTAAAGAGGTAACGAAGATAATGACGGAGGTATGGTTTGAAAGATTCAGAGGTTCGCTGCATTTTGAGCCGGACCCGGAAAAGATACTCCGCCTTACTCTTGATTATATCGATAAGGCAAGGGAAGCTCTGAAACTGAGAAAATATGAACCCGGCAAATTCGGGGCGGAAAGGGTGTTATTGGATATGGCTGCGCGCCGTGAACTCGAAAAGGCAGCCAAACCGCATCTGGGAATATATTAGGCCGAGGTTAATGTTGAACCTTAACCTTAACCTTGATTTAAGGAGGTGCTTATGAGTGCAACAGACGTGGATGTTGAAAAGCGGATTGGAGAGATAGGCGTCATCCTTGAAGCAAGGGAAAAAAACAGAGGCGTTCTGATCCAGACACTGCATCAGATTCAGGAAGATAACGGTTATCTGCCGGAGGACGTCTTGAAAAAGCTCTCTAAAAGCCTGAACATAGCTCTTTCAGAAATTTACAGCGTTGCGAGTTTTTACAAGATGTTTCATTTCAAACCGAGAGGTAAGAAGGTAGTCAAGGTATGTCTCGGCACCGCCTGCTATGTAAGGGGTTCCAAAAAGGTGCTTAATGCGCTTGAAAACGAGTTTAAGGTAAAAAACGGAGAGACTACTGAGGACCTTGCCATGACCCTCGAGACGGTAGGGTGTGTCGGGTGCTGCGGGCTTGCGCCTGTTTCCACGATAAACGAGGAAGTCATCGGTGAAATTATCGGGGAAAAGAAGATGGAGAAACTTGTAAGGTCTATAAAAGAAGAATAAAAAGTTATTAAGGGAGATTCCTGCTAATGCAAAGGTTGAAAAATATTGAAGAACTGAGAAATCTCAGGGCGTCGCTTCTTGAAGATATTTACAGGCCCGGCAGAAACGTAGTGAAGGTGTGCTGCGGGCTTCCCTGCAGCACACTGGGAGCCCATAAAGTTGTCAAGGCATTGGAAGAAGAGGCGTCAAAGAGCGGTCAGCGGGTTTCCATCGTCAAGACGGGATGTCAGGGCCTTTGCCAGAAAGGGCCGCTGATTCAGATAGAACCCTACGGCTATTTTTATCAAAAAGTCAGGCCAGAAAGGGCAAAGGATATTGTATCTGCAACATTATCTGCAGGAGAACCGGTTAGAGAGTTTGTCTACAGGGATTCATTCCTTGATGAAACGCATAAGTTGACGGAGGAAGTCCCTTTCTACAAAAAGCAGATGAAGATCGCCCTCAGGAATATGGGCAATATAGACCCTTTTGATATACAACATTATATAGCGGTCGGAGGTTACCGGGCCGTCGAAAAAATGTTTTCCTCAATGGACCCCGAAGCCGTGATCGAAGAAGTTAAGAAGGCAAACCTCAGGGGCCGCGGCGGCGCCGGATTTCCCGCAGGCGTCAAATGGGCGCACAGCAAGAAATCGCCATCCAAAGTAAGACTCGTGATCGCCAACGGCGATGAAGGCGACCCCGGCGCTTTTATGGACAGATCGGTTATGGAAGGCGACCCGCACAGCCTTCTTGAGGGCATGCTTGTCTGCGCATATGCGATAGACGCCCGATACGGGTTTATCTATGTCCGTCATGAATATCCCCTTGCTATCAAAACCCTCAAAGTTGCCATCAGTCAGGCTGAAGAGCTTGGATTGCTGGGTAAAGATATCCTCGGCTCCGGGTTTGAATTTACTATAGGGATCCGTCAGGGCGCAGGAGCTTTTGTATGCGGCGAGTCCACCTCTCTGGTTGCATCTCTTGAGGGTGAGAGGGGTTTCCCGAGGCCGAGGCCTCCGAGGCTCTCCGAGACAGGCGGAGGCGCATGGGGTTATCCCTCCAATTTGAACAATATAGAAACCTATGCGTGTGTCCCTCCGATCATTGAGAAGGGCGCCGACTGGTTTCTGGGCATAGGCACCGAAGGTTCACCCGGCACAAAGGTGTTTTCTCTGGCCGGTAAAGTGAGGAATACCGGACTTGTTGAAGTCCCGATGGGAATAACACTGCGGGAGATCGTTTTCGATATAGGCGGCGGAATCATCGGGGACAAAAAATTAAAGGCGGTACAGACCGGCGGTCCTTCAGGCGGCTGCATACCCGGGCAGTTCCTGGACATCCCTGTGGATTTCGACTCTCTCAGTAAGGTCGGTTCTATCATGGGTTCCGGCGGCATGGTCGTAATGGATGAAGACAACTGCATGGTTGATATTGCAAAGTTTTTCCTGTCCTTTACACAGGCTGAATCCTGCGGTAAATGTCCTCCCTGCAGGGTCGGAACATATCAGATGCTGCAGATACTGGAAAAGATTACCTCCGGCATGGGAGAGGTCGGAGATATTGAAAGGCTTGAGAGGCTTGGGATAATGGTAAAGAGAGGTTCTCTCTGTGGACTTGGCCAAAGTGCGCCAAATCCTGTTTTAACAACGATCAAATATTTTCGTGAAGAATACGAAGAACATATCAGAGACAAATACTGCCGGGCAAAAGTATGCAATCTCGGCGGTTTCGTTATAGATAAAGAGGAATGCATCCTGTGCGGTCTGTGCAAACAGGCATGTGCATTTGATGCAGTAAAAGAGACCCGCAGGAGTTTCTTTATCGAGCGTGATTACTGTACCAGATGTAAAGCATGTTACAATGCCTGTCCGGTTGATGCTGTAAAGATAATCAAACCTATGTATGTAAGGCTTGAAACGGAGCTGAAGCTGCCTGCCGAACGTTTGAAAGTCATCGAAATGAAAAGCAGGATGACATTGAAAGATATACTTGAATCAAGACCGTATGAGGTTATAACCATTCATAAAGATAGTACGATTTCTGATGCGGTAAATCTTATGAGCGGCAAAAATGTAAGCGGTCTGTTCGTGGTTGATAAAGATAATAAGCTGACAGACATTTTTACGGAACGGGATATTGTACGATGTGTATTCAACAATATACCATATAGTGAGACGATTTCTAATCTGACCAGGCGTGATATAACTATCTTCGACCCGTTGACGGCGGTCAGCACCGCAATATCTATCGCATCCAGAAAAAAGATAAGACATCTGCCCGTCGTTGAAGGCGACAGAATAATAGGAATGGTCACTTTCAGAGACCTGGTCTCATATATGCTTCCGGAGATTTCCTTTATGTCGTAAACGGTGCGTTAATTATATCTAAATAAGAGGAGTTTAAGGCATTAGCGAAAGGAGAAGCGGGATGACGTTGAAAGATATTTTAGAGTCGAGGCCCTATGAGATTATAAAAATTAAGCATAATTGCTGTATCGCCGATACCGTAAGGGTGATGAGCGAGAAGAATGTCAGCGGCGTTTTCGTGGTCGACGAAAACGATAAATTGGTAAGCATATTTACGGAACGGGATATCGTGCGTTGCGTATTCAGCAATATCCCTACAAATGAGCCGCTGGAAAACCTTATCATGCGGGATATAACAACTTTTGAGCCTACGACCAAGATAAGTTCAGCCATAGCTGTAGCCTCCAGGAAAAAGATAAGACATCTGCCTGTTGTCGAAGGAGAAAAAATCATCGGAATGATTACGTACAGAGATCTGGTAGCTTATCTTTTGCCGGAAGTATGTTATATGGCAGAGACGATGTATTAAGGAGAGGGTAATAATGGCTGAAGAATTCTAATTTCCCGGAGTTAAAAATGAACGAAGAAAATAATACGGCAGAAAAAACAAAAACAGTTGAGCAGATTAAAAAAGAGGCTGAAGAAAAGACGTGTGCCGTTCAGAAGGCTTTCTATTATATAAATGAATTCATTTCAGGACCAATGTGCAGCAGATGTTTCCCCTGTGCGCTTGGCACGGCAGAAGCAAGGATAAGACTGCAAAGACTTGTTCGTCATGCAAAAGATATCGATGAAAAGGATATTGAAATTTTAAAAAGAATCGGTTCTCATATGATCGAGGGCTCTTTTTGTAAAAAAGGAAAAGACACCGGAAAATATCTTGCTGAAATACTTTCCGTTTCCGGGAATGAATTCAAAGAGCATCTTTCGGGTATTTGTCCAAAAAAGGAATGTACAAGCCTGATTGAGTATGTTATAAAACCTGAACTTTGCACTATGTGCGGCGATTGTTTGGAAGTGTGTAAATATGATGCTATTCTCGGGGAAAAGAAAGTACTGTACCGTTCAGGATATCTTCCATTTGAAATAAGAAAGAAGAGATGTATAAATTGCGGCGAGTGCGTTAAAGTCTGCCCGACAGGAGCGATTGAGATTGTTACGGTTTCGGTTGAAGAATTGGTGAACGGGTAACTCATTAGTTGTACAAAACAAGGGTTCCGAAATCTTTCGGAAAAAACCCTGCAATGCAACAAAAGCATTTTATTTGCGATACACATGACTGCAATCTTATGGTTTATATAATATGGCGGAAGGCTTGCCGACCGGGCTTAACGAGATAAGGTGTTGCTGCCGGACTTTTCCCGAAAGATTTCGGAACCCTTGTCATTAAAGGTTTTCCGTTTGGTTTAATGAATAAATTGTGAATTGCGGATTGATAAATGATAATTGACTAATAGTTTCTGATAAGGAGGATTAAATGGATAATCAGGTGAAGGTTACGATAGACGGTAAGGAGGTTGCAGTCCCTGCCGGTATTACCCTTATTGATGCCGCAGCGCATGCCGGAATTCACATACCGAACCTTTGTTATATAAAAGGGATGAAGGGTGTGGGCGCATGTAGATTATGCCTTGTAGAAGTTGAAGGACTGAAGGACCCGGTTATTGCCTGCAATACAAAAGTCAGGGAAGGTATGATTATAAATACCCGTACAGACAGGGTCCAGGAAGTAAGAAAGTTTGTCATCGATCTTATTCTGTCCATGCACCCGCTTGACTGTATGACCTGTACTAAGTCAGGCGTATGCAACCTTCAGCGGTATGCATATGAATTCGAGCTTAAAGAATCATCATTCGAAAGAAAAAAATTCGGCTATCCGGTTGACGCCGCAAATCCGTTTATAAAAAGGGAGCCGGATTACTGCATCCTCTGCGGCAGATGTGTAAGGGTCTGTAAAGAGCAGGGAACCGACGTCCTCGATTTTATGGGGAGGGGCATTGAATTAAAGGTAGTTACTGCAAAAGATAAGCCATTACAGGAATCAGGATGCACTTTTTGTGGAAGTTGTGTTGACGCCTGCCCGGTGAACGCACTGCTTGAATCGGACAGATGGCGTAAGGGCAGGGAATGGGAATATGAAAAAACAAATTCCGTGTGTATGCTGTGCGGCAGTGGATGCGATATTGCTGTAAGCACAAAAGACGGCGCAGTGCAGAAAATAAATGCAGGTGCGCCTGATGGATCTGCCGACAAATATATCTGTGCCTTTGGAAGGTTCGGGTTTGACTCAGCGGGAGCAGACTCGCGCCTGACTATGCCAATGAAAAGAATAAACGGACAACTGAAAGATACCACATGGGAAGACGCCCTTTCGATTGTTGCCGGCAAACTGAAGGAGGCGGGCAACAATGCAGGTTTCATCAGCACGGCAGGCATTTTGAACGAAGATGCTATTAACCTTCAAGACCTTGCAAGGGATGTTGTAAAAACAAAGAACCTTGATACTACGCTGAGCCTCTATGGAGAGCCTGATTCGTTCAGAAATTCACAGTCGGCAGACATCAATAAGGCCGACCTTATCATGCTTATAGGCCTTGACCCATCCCAGTGGGACAGGGTACTGCCTGCGCTTGATGCGGCAGTAAGACGGAGGGTAAACAGGGGTGCAAAGCTTATAGTCATCAACGAAAAAGAGATAAAGATCGGTGAGGCCGCATCGATCAACCTTACAGGTGATGCACTATCCGCCCTTAAACGTATTGCAAAGGCCTTAATCGGAAAAGGACTGAAAGCCGATGAAAAGCTGAATGATTACGTAAAAAATGAAGAGGTTGATGAAGATACCGAAAAGGCTGCAACCCTGATTGCCGGAGCGAAGGAACCTCTGATATTCTCCGCGCCTTCCCTGTTCAGGGCTGCGGCAAATATCGCTCTCCTCAAAGGGAAGATCATATCGGTTGGCCTTGAAAGCAATGCAAGGGGTGTTGCCCTGATCGGACTGACAACGGAAGAGAAAACTTACAGCCGGATGATTTCCGGCGGAATAAAGGTCCTTTATGCCATAGGTGAAATCCCGCTGAATCAAAGACCGGATACCGATTTCCTGATTGTACAGAATTCTCATCTGACGGAACTTGCAAAACAGGCTGATGTAGTATTGCCTTCAACAACGTATCTTGAAGCTGCCGGGACGATTATAGATTATATGGGGAAGATGAAATACCTCCCGCAGGTGACGGAACCCCGAGGAGAATCAAAAAGTCACAGCCGTATATTTATTGAACTCGCCGGAGCAATGGGATCAACGCTCAAACGACCGAAGGAGTCGGATGTAAAGAAGGCGTCAACCGTGAAAGCAAAACTTTCGGTTAGTCCATTTGAAAAGAAAGAAGGACTTAATCTATCGCCTAAGGAGTTTATCGAATCCATCAACCACTCCGTTATCAGCGGCTCAAGGCTCCTGTGGCTAAAAGAGAGCATTAAAGAAGTTACGGCTTAGGAGATTTCAGGGTGTCGGAGAGACGGAATGACAGGGTATGGAGGCTGCCAGGTATCTTGAGGTTGCAGAAATCACAATCAGACGATGGGTAAGAGAAGGGCCGCTGAAGTCGCGGAGAATAGGCAAGAGTATAGTGTTTGATCCCGACGATTTAAGGGGCTTCAAGCGGTCAAGGAGGTGAAGACTTTATAAAATGTTGCATTGGGTGCCTTTTCTTGAGTGTAAACACTACATAGAAAGAAACGCCTTTCAAAATTTCCGGTCTCCGTTTTGTACTTCCTGTTATCAACGCCTCTTGGATTCTGGATAGAGAGTAATAGTTCACATAGCAGGAAGTACTGTGCATTGCTAAAACCTTTAAGCAGCGTGTATTTCCCCTTCAAACATGCATGACGGGTTGCTTTCTTGAGTAGTTAAGACTACCTTTGGAAATGTTCAGGGTAAATGTTTTGCTGTGACAAGCATAGTCAGGTTTTTCTCAATAACAAATAATACCTCTTGAGATTATCAGGCAGGCATATTTCCTGAACAGGAACTTTCACCTCAGCTATTCAGATTGCCGCTGTTCAGAGTAATTGCAATCGGTAAGGAGAACCTGCCGGTACTTGAATTTTCTTCTGAAATTGCTAATATCTAATATGAAAACAGGATTGTAGGGGGTCTAAGGTTCTGTGGGTATCAGCAAACGCAGAGAGATTATCAATGAGATTCTGCATTACGTGGGAATCGCTATGGATGGATCCAATCCATGCGACCTGCGTATCAAAGACGAGAGGTTTTTCAAAAGGGTTTTTAGAAACGGAAGCCTTGGTCTTGGTGAATCCTTTATGGATGGGTGGTGGGAGTGTGACCACCTCGATGAATTCTTTTGCAGACTCATGCCGTTGCAGCCCGAAAAGGCTGTTAAAAAAAACTTGAAGCTCCAGGGCGAGATACTTAAGGCTGTTTTTTTCAACCAGGGAAGCAAGTCGAAAGCATTTACAGTCGGGAAGAGGCATTACGATCTCGGCAATGAGCTCTTCAGAAGGATGCTTGACAAGCGTATGGTTTACAGTTGCGGCTACTGGAAACACGCAGGAACTCTTGACGAGGCCCAGGAAGCTAAATTGGACCTGAGTTGCAGGAAACTGGGACTTCAACCCGGTGAACGGGTGCTCGACATCGGCTGCGGCTGGGGTGGCTTTGCCGCATATGCTGCAGAGCGGTATGGCGTGAATGTAGTGGGAATAACTGTGTCGGTAGAGCAGGCAGCGCTTGCACGGGAATTCTGTACAGGACTTCCTGTTGAGATCAGGATGCAGGATTATCGTGAAGTGAACGAACCATTCGACCACATCGTCTCCATAGGCATGTTCGAACACGTCTGTTATAAAAACTATAGAAAGTATATGGAGGTTGTGCACAAATGCCTGAGGGACAAGGGGCTGTTCCTTCTGCAGACCATCGGAAATAATTACTCAACGATAACCATCGATCCGTGGATTGGCAAATATATCTTCCCGAACTCAATGATACCATCCATGAAGCAGATAAGTGAATCGGCGGAAAAGCTTTTTATTATCGAAGACTGGCACAATTTTGGTCCAGATTATGATCCTACGCTGATGTCATGGTTCGATAACTTTGATAGGAATTGGCATGAGCTGAAAGGACTATACGATGACTACTTCTACCGCATGTGGAAATACTATCTCTTGAGTAGTGCCGGCACCTTCAGGGCACGTGACATGCAGGTGTGGCAGATCGTATTCTCTAAGAACGGAATCCCAGGAGGCTATACTCCGGTTCGATGAGAGATTAATTGTATCTTCCTGTAAGTGTGATTCTTAAATGCCCTTCCACAATACTATCTTACAAACGGAAATTAATAAGACAATTTAACTTTTTCTTGACTTCCAAATTTTTCAGGAGTTAAATATGAGTAAAAGTTCTCTATTTACAAGGAATAATATTTCGAAGATGAAAAGAGAAAGTGTGGTGAGATAACAGTGATAAGGATCGAAATAGGTAGAGCAGGGTCGATGATAAAGGAATATAAAGACGACGATATAAAAGATATAATGTCTTTATATTTTAACCATCCTATATGGCAAATGAAAAGGGATGATCCAGTTCCTGACATGCCCTTAGATATCCAAATTGAACTTATAAATCGTTGTAATTTAAAGTGTGAATACTGTTCAAGTAATTATCAAAAAAGAAAAAAATCGTTACTTGAATGGGATGTTTTAAAGCAAATCATTGATGAAGCTGCAAAGGCGGGTATATGTTATTTTACAATTTGCGGTATTGGTGAAGCTGCACTCCATCCAGATTTGTTTAGTTTTTGTAGATATATTCGTGAAAAGAAAGTCCAACCAAAAGGATTAAGGGTATTAACCATGATGCCTTCGATTCTTATTTCCAATGGCATGTGGACTTCTTCACAAGTAGAAGAATGTATAGAAAACCCTCCAGATGTTCTATCTCTCTCTCTCGCAGGTTTAACTGATGAAGAAATCAAACAACGAAGGAGTCCTATTAATCTTGATCTTCTTTGGAAAAATATTTCCAGTATTTATAAGGGAAGAAAACATGAACGTACTGTTGATGGTGGCATAGTTCCAGTAATCCATTTGTCAACACATATATACCCTTCTGAAATAGAAAGCCGCAAAGAAGATATAATTGCATTTAAGAATAAATGGTTTGAAATATCTGATGCAATAGTAATCAAGCCTACTATGTTAGGCAAAAGAACTATACCAATTCTTAATCTATTATATGAAAAATACTTTAGAGTGAAAGAAAATTCACCATTATCCTATGCAAATATTTCTGAAACTCATTTCGAACGGACTGCACCTTGTTTCGAAACTTCTCGTCGCCTATCTATTAACTCTGACGGAAATGTTTGGTGTGGGCATCATCTTTCTGAAGATTTTGGAGATTTTTTGGGAAATGTTAGAAAACAAACCATACATGAAATTTGGCATAGTGAGGTCATGAAAGAATACAGACAAAAAGTCCGTTCTGGCATATTTAATCGAACATTATGTAAAACTTGCGGTGGAGAAATAAGGGAAGTTCAAAGATAAAACAAATAAAGAGATATATTTCTTATATTGCATATTACAGCCAATAATCTTCAATATTTATGAATACTCAATGTTAATACCTTGTAGGTGTTATGCGCCTCCCGATGAAATCCGCTGCTATGCACATTTGATGAATTATGTGCAGTTGCCCGTTATGTGAAGTATTTGCCTTAAAACCCCATTAGATAAGCACTCTACAAAAATTTACTGCACATAATAATATTGCGGCTTTGAATAAGCCCCTCGTTGACGTGCCTACATTAATGTAGAGACAGCGGATGGTTACGGCTTATAAAAGTATGATGAATGAAGCTGCGGAGGATACTATCACGCCGAGCTGCTCACTGCATATCAAGGCTTTCTGTGAAACCATCGGGTCCTTCCTAAAGCTGCTGTCTGCATTCTACGAATGAAATTCGATCACTAAAAACAATGACATCATGTGTGGCTTAAATCGTTGAAAGCATAAGATGAAGGAATTCGTATCGAATGTGTCAGTTTGTAAGCCCCTTTTTTTAGGTCTCGCCACAGCGGGATGAGGCGAACAATAGAGTAATATAAAATAGCCGAAATTACTTTCAAAAACAGATATGTTTGGCTTATTGGTGTATAATATTTCAAAAGAAATATTTGGTTTTACTGAGAGGATCTATAATGCTTTTGCATGAAAAGGATGCATTAAGGAGTATAACGAAACAGCTCAGAAAAATATTTTCCGATTATAAAGGACGTCAAATCATTCGAGATGGAAAAAAAGTTCAGGACCCCGTTTTATGAAAATATCACAAAAGAAGGTGTTCTTTTATGACTCTGGAATCAAAGGATAAAAATGCCGTCAGCGACGTAAGAATTGAAGACGGAATCAACATTAAAATACCTGTTTTTGAAGGCCCCTTTGACCTCCTGCTGCATCTTATAAGGGAAAATAAGCTTGATATATATGATATCCCTATTGCCTTGATAACGGGCCGGTATCTGGAATACCTCGGGATAATGAAAGAGCTTAATCTTGAGATCGCAGGGGAGTTTCTTGTTATGGCTGCAACCCTGATACATATCAAATCAAGGATGCTGCTGCCGCCTGATGAACAGGCGCCGCCGGAGGAACAGGAAGACCCGAGGATCGAGCTTATCCAAAGACTGGTCGAATATCAGAGATACAAGGATGCCGCCGGAAACCTGAAAATCAGGGAAGAGGAATGGATAAAAGTCTTTCACAGAGAGCCAATCTCATCGGATGAAGAAGAGGAGGGCGAGCTTTACCTCTTTGATTTAGGACTATTTGATCTCCTTGACGCCTTCAAAAAGATATTAGATAAAGCGCCGCCGGAAGTCGGGTCTATTACAAAGGAGACCCTTACCGTAAAGGACAGAATGTCGGTTATTATGGAGATTATCGAGGGACAGGCGGTTGTAAGGTTCGAAGACCTGTTTAAAGAAAACGTAACAAGAATCCAATTGATAATCACCTTTGTAGCGCTCCTTGAACTCATAAGGCTCGGCCTTACGAGGGTCTATCAGGAAAGCCAGTTCGGAAGCATTTTTGTAATAAACCCGGAGAAACAGCCTACAGCAGAAGCCGCCATAGAAAATCCGGTATAGCCCGGATTATTCACAATTTTTTCTGATCGAACTGAGGATAGAGTATTTTCGCTCATTCTCAGTCGTTCCTCCCTGCGAGGCTTTTGCCTCTTTATTTTTATATAACGTATTTGACTATCGGCAAAAAAAACCGCTCAAATACTCTATCCTCAGTTGCTTTTACCGATTTTATGAATAATCCGGGCAAAGCAATTTCAATTTTAATCATGAACAAATGACGTTGACAGAAATGTTGTATTATTGATAAATTAAGCTTAAGCTAAATAATTAGCTGTGGCACTATTTATGCTTAATACTATGAGGATATGCAACGTAAACAATTGCTCATAATATGTTCGCTTTGTCTTTTCTTGATAGCCATCTTTTCGGATCCAAGTATGGCAACAGTCGGCGGAGACTGTTATGCATGCCATAATATCTTTCCCGGAATGATGGAAAAGACCCATACGGGGAAGGCCTTCCAGTATGTCCTGAAAAATGAGTTTTGTGTGAACTGTCATTCAAATGCAAACAGTGATACCATTAAAAATCTCGGCGGCAACAGAGTTCCCGTAGTGCATAGCACGGTTGCGCCTATACGCCCTTTGGCCGGAGGTAATTTTCATTATGTGGCAAAGGATTTCGGCGACAGGAAAGGCCATAATGTAGACGGAATAACCTCGGTAGACATGAAATTCAACGGCTTCCCTCCCGGCTATACAAGGACGTCCGATCCTTCCATTGTCGGATACAACCCCGGAAAACCTTTGATGTGCGCGGGATCGAACGGTTGCCATGGCGACAGGAACATTGAAGACCCTTTTGCAGCGATTATGGGAACACACCATGCATTGGATAAACCGATAGACGGGAGCACGATGGCCAAAAGCTACAGGTTTTTAAAAAATACCGGAAAAATGAAAGGTGTTTTAGGGACTGAAGATAAAGACTGGAACCAGAGCAGCTCTTCAAAAAACCATAATGAGTATTACCCTTCGATAGATGTCCTCTGTGAAAACTGCCACGGAGATTTTCACGGCAAGGATAACAAGGATACAGGCCACTGGTTCAAGCATCCCACAGGCGTTCCCATTCCCTCAAAGGGTGAATATTTAAAGTACGGTACATACAACACAGATGCCCCGGTTGCACGGAAAACGCCGGAAAAAACACCGGGACCGGAAGTGGATCATGGCAGTGATATAGTGATATGCCTTTCCTGTCATGTAGCGCACGCAAGTCCTTATGAGTCGATGCTTAGATGGGATTATGACAGGCTTATGACTGAAGG
>Ga0265296_1001597_pt1 | contig 25481 bp, 25 predicted proteins | sample MunlanPumphouse1_FD_189073 | JGI IMG/M metagenome (GOLD analysis project Ga0265296, IMG submission 189073) | Groundwater microbial communities from a municipal landfill in Southern Ontario, Canada - Pumphouse #1 | ecosystem: Environmental > Aquatic > Deep subsurface > Groundwater | place... | reverse complement strand
GGGCTCATTCTGATTGCTCGTATTGAACACGAGCAGCTCAATCAGGAGATCGCGGCGATCCCCCACCGACGTGACCGCGCTGATCACCACCTCCGGTGCCGCGGATGCGGCAGGCGCGGGATTGGCAAGGATCAGGAGGGAAACGAAAATCAAGGGCATGGGCGCGGAAGCTCACCAGAAAACACCGGAAAGCTTGCGCGCCTCACGTGCAAGCTTATCCTTGGTTATGATACTGTAGGTCTCGGTTAGCACAGGCGGATGCTGCATTGCAACAAGGGACGCAAGCGGTCATCCATCGCAGCGCGGTGGTCCGCACGCGAAGTGCGAGCAGGTGTGTGCTCACTCGAAATTCCCGGCTGGTGGGTTACCGACGGACAGCCGCGCCTGCCGGCACTCCCAGCTTCAGTCGTTATCGGTCGGTTACACGGTCATAAGGGTGAAGGAGGGGCATCGCGAAGATGCGCCATTTCGACTACGAACACCCAGGCCCGATCGGCCAGCTCGCGTCGTCGTTCCGGAACCCGCGCATAAAGGGCACCACTCAGCATCGACGCCAGCAGGAGTACGTCGGACGGCAGGAGGTCGCTACGGCACGTGCCATTCGCCACCGCCTGCTCAACCGGCTTTTCGAAGACGCGCACGAAACGCCACAACACTGTCAGGAACTCCGGACTGTCGTGATCGATCGCCTGCCAGTATTCGATCAACGGGGCATGGAAGATGATGCGATCTGCTATGAAGCGTAGCAGGCGAGCCAAGGCGACCACATCACCCTCCAGGCGCGCCGCCTCGCTTTCGATCTCGTCCAGACCGCGATCGAGCAGCGCCATGATGAGGGACCGCCGGTCAACGAAGTTGCGGAACAGCGTTGCACGGCCCACCCCGGCACGCTCAGCAATTGCGTCCAACGGCGCATTGATACCCAGCTCGAGGAAAACCGCTTCGCCGGCCTCGAGGAGCTTGGCGCGGTTCTGGACGGCATCTAGGCGGCGTTGGGGCATGGCATGCAAAACCGCAGAATGACCCTGGTGTCAAATGGGGGCGCCCGGCGTCAAGCTTCCGAGCCGCTTCCGAACAGCCATTCGAGGTGTCCACGATGTAATGAAGTGATCCTGCCTGCGTTGGGCGTCCGCTCGAATACGTTGGTGACATTCTCCAGCGCTGTGCTGGTGGCGCTGCGCCCGCCGCCGAGCGACCACACCGCAGTTTTCTATACCTCGCCTGTGCTGCGTAAGGCCAATGCTTAGTGGCCGCGTGCCGCCGGTTTCCGTCGCGGTAGCATGCCCTCGCCCCGTGCGCTAACCGGAGGGCTAGCCGCGCAGGCGGTGCCGTCGCGGGTTGCCCGCGACAGCGGAGCGGGACCGGTTGGCGACCCAGGGATAACGCTGGGCCATCTCCTCGTCATAACCCAGATTGAAGACGGTTACGCTCTTCTTCGGGCGCTTGGCGCGGCTGTAGAGCGTGCCGAACAGGCGGTCCCAGACGAAGTTGGTGATGCCAAAATTGCCGTGCTCGTCGTGAAAGTGATGCTCCATATGGCGTTTCTTCAACGTCGCCAGCCAGCGGTTGCGGGGTTTCCAGCCAAGATGCTGTACGCAGTGCGCAAACTCGTAAAAGCAGGTGCACAGCAGCCCCGTCGCGAACCCCGCCAAGGCTCCACCCGTCCCGCCGATCAGCCATCCCGGCAGCGCCGCCACCACCAGCAGAGTTGGCAGCGTCGTATGGAGGGCCCCGAACAGGATCTCCAACCGGTCCGGATCGATGTGATGGTCGTAATGGATGCGTTTCCACATGCCGGCCAGGACGGGCACTTTGAACATCCAGCGGCTGTGCAGTACCCAGCGATGCAATACGTACCAGACGAGCGGGTACGCGACCATGACAAGGAGGGCGCTCGCAAGCGTCGGTGCAAGTGGGGCTGGCCAGCGGGCCGAAGCGACTAAGCTGAGCCCCGCCAGCGCGAGATAGACGACAACGGCGTAGTGCGAGAAATAGGCCACCACCAGCTGGCGCAGGTCCATGCGGCCGAGATGATGGGTGCGTTCCCAGAACCGTGGAGCATTCGACAGCTGCGTCATTCGCCTTCTTTCGTCCTGTTCAACGGCTGCATGCCTGCCACAACCTCCGCCAAAACGGTTTGATCACCGTCAAAGCGTGGGTTTCAGCTGAGCCGGCCGGATGCCGAACGTGCCTGCACAAGCCCCTGCACGCCTCAGCGCTGCATCAACATCTGCGACACCCCTTGGCGCAACGGCGACATGTGCCCCGCCGCCCGCATCAAGACCGGTCTTGCGAGACGCGCCGGCAGATGGTCGTCGGTATAGAGCCGCACGATAAATCCCGTCGCGGCGAACAGGGGCGCTGCGACCAGCCGGTGCCCGACCTCATAGCGAAGCAGAAGCGAGAGTGCGCCGATGTCGCGGCCTTGTGCGGCTGCGCGTGCAACCAGGCCGGCGAGCGAGACGGCGCTGCGCAACCCCAGGTTAAAGCCGTGTGCGGTCACCGGATGCATGCCCACGGCCGCATCGCCGATCAATGCCGCGCGAGTGGCCGCGAAATGTTCGCTCCATGTCGTGGCAAGCGGATAGATATGAGGTCGGCCCGTCATCCGCATCATGCCCAATCGCTCACCGGACCGCCGCGTCAGCTCGTCGGAGAGAGCAGCGGGGCTGCGCGCCGCCAGCTGCGCGATCCTATCCTCGGCCAACGTCAGGACAACAGACGATCGTCGCCCCGTCAGAGGGAGGAGCGCGATAGTCTGGCCGTGCCCGAACCACTCGGTGGCAACGCCGTGATGATCGCGATCATGCTCGACCTCGGCCAGCAGCATCGATCGACCGGGCCGGTTCACCCGCGCCGCGATCCCCAGGCGCGTGCGGACGTCGGAAAAGCGGGAATCGGCAGCCACAAGCAAGCGCCCGCGCAGCGTGCGGCCATCCTCGAGCGTCACTGACGCGCCTGCCCGCGCGGTGGAGATGGCGGCCATGCCCGTGCCCGCGAAAACCGTCAGTTCCGCCTGCCCGGCTGTCGCGGCAAACAGCGCGCGCCGAATATGGTGGTTTGCGACGAGCTTACCCAAATGGTCTTCGCGCAATCCTGCGGTGCCGAAGGGAAGCTCGAACGACGACGTGCCGTCGAGTACCGACGCGCTGCGCAGCGTCGATACAGCTGCGGGCGTGATCAATTCCCATGCGCCCAATGCGCGCAAGGTCTCGATCGACCGGTGCGTCAGGGCGATCTCACGGCCGTCGCAGCCCGGGTCGGCAAGTGCCGTTAGCGACTGCCGTTCGACTAGCGCAACGCTGAGGCCGGTGCCTGCCAAGCCCCTCACAAGGGCCAGTCTTGTGGGTCCGGCACCCACCACGATCACATCATATTCCATCAGGCGTTCATAGGCGCCACAAACGGAAGCGCTTTGACGGCGGTCAATGCCCGACAGCCGATGTTGCTGCACACCGTCGTCCTTGCGCTGTGTGCACTGAACGTAACCAAGGAGCAGGCGAGGATGAACCTTCAATGGTCTGGCGGTACAGTCGTGCCGCTTACGAGCCGGTCGAACGAAATACCGGAAGACGATATCCTGCGTCTCGTCGACGACCATCGTCACCTTGGCGAGCTATGCGATCTGCTCGAATGCTGTGCTGACGAATTGCCGACGCTTCCCCCCGCCCCGGTGGTAGAGAAGATATGCGACGCTCTGGCGGGACTTTATGATCAAGGCGGCGCCACCGCGTCCCCATATCCAGATGTTACCGCGTTATATGATGCGGCGGACCCGCTGGCGGCCGTGCTGATCGAACACGTCCGCGCCCGCCACCTTGCCGATGCTACCCACGCGGAGGATCTGGTGGACGCGTTGCGCGGCAGCTTGAATATGGCGGAGCGACCGTCGCCCAACATGCTCGGCTATATGCTGCGTTGCTTCTTCGATGGCTGCCGACAGGCAATGGACTGCGAGGAACTTGCGATCCTGGCATTGGCCCGTCACCGGCTGACGCAGGCAGCCCGATCGGTGCTGATCGACAGCCTGCGCGGGCGCGCAAGCCGTAGGCGCTTCGCGTCGACATGACAGAGCAGTTCAGGCCGCCTCAGCACGGGCGGCAAGCGCCGCGCGATCGCTGATCGTTACCGCACGGGCCCCAGGCAAAGCGATGATACCGTCGGCCTTCAATTTTGTCAGCTGGCGGCTCACTGTCTCGATCGTCATGCCAAGTACGTCTGCGATCTGCCCGCGCGTCAGCGGAAGATCGAACGTCATCGGTCCTTCCGTGGTCGCCCGGCACCCTTTTTCGCCTGCGCGTACCGCCATGTCGATCAGAAAGCCGGCTACCTTCTCGGCCGCTGATTTGCGCGCCAGGACCAGAATACGCTCCCGCGCTTCGGTCAGAGAATCGAGCGTACGTTGTAGCAGCAGCCGTTCCATTCGCTGATGATCGTCGAGCACCCGTTCGAATGCGGGACGCGGAAAAACGCATAGTTCAGCGTCGGTCAGCGCGACGATGTCGAAGTCGGTTTCTCCGGCATAAGGCTTACCGAAGAAGTCCGCCGCGTACAGCAGCCCAACGATTTGCTCGCGACCATCCGTGGTGGTGGCAACCAGCTTCAGCACGCCGTCCAGCAGATTGCCGCAGATCACAGCTTCATCCCCTGCCCAAGCCACGACCTGTCCGCGCTTGACGTCGCGCCTCTGGCTTAGGGCGTTGAGTGCCCTGAGTTCAGCGTTATCGAGGCTGCCGCACAATGAGCGGTCACGAACCGCACAGTCAGCGCATAGGTCGGTCAGGGCCATGAGAGCACCATAGTCGCGATATCCCATTCTGTCGCCTGACGCGATGAGCCGCGCCGATCTTGCAGCCCGCTGGGATTTTCAGATGGCATTACTGAACCGCGCGCCGTCCTCTACGCGGTGTACGTCAAGGGTCGCCGCGATCACGCGCGCATAGGGCCGCGCGTCGTCTGCCAACTCCACTATCGTGTTGCGCCACTCGATCAACCCGAGATCCTCGAAGCGGCTGAGGCGGGAGTGAATGCCCTCCAGTTCCGGAACGTCGGCCAGGTCCGCTGCTCCGCGGCACAGGATCGCCTCGATCGCACGTCCGCGGACAACGTCCTGAGCAGTTCGTCGTACGCCACGCGCGGTCGCAAAGCGCGCGCCATCGATCGCAGCATGCCAGCGTCCGGTGTTTTTTTCGTTCTGGAGCAGCCGGTCGGGAAACTGCCCGATTGCACTGGCCCCCAGGCCGAGGAGCACGTCAGCCTTGTCTTCGGTAAATCCCTGGAAGTTGCGGCGAAGCGTGCCGTTTGCAGCAGCACGCGCCAGCGCATCTTGCGGTCGGGCGAAATGATCAAAGCCAACGGACTCGTAACCGGCCTCGCTCAGTCGGCGGTGCGCGAGCATCGCCTGGCCGAACCGGGCTGCCGCGTCCGGGAGCGCGCTTGCATCGATGCGGCGCTGGCGCGGGATCAGGTTCGGCACATGCGCGTAACCAAAGACGGCCAATCGGTCGGGCGCGAGGGTCAGAGCGGTGTCGAGCGTGGCAAGGAGCGTTGCGTCATCCTGTCCCGGCAGTCCGTACATGAGATCGAAGTTGATCGAGTCCACACCCGCTGCGCGAAGGAGGTCGGTAGTGCGACGGATATCCGCTTCAGGTTGAACGCGGCCGATGGCAGCCTGCAGTTTCGGATCGAACGTCTGCACGCCCAGACTCGCGCGCGTCACGCCTGTATCGGCCATCGCCGATGCCCAATCCGCCTCGAAGCCGCGCGGATCGAGTTCCACCGACAGCACAGCGTCTGCGCAGCGGAAGGCGGTGACAACATGATCGACCAACGCAACAAATGCCTTGGGAGACACGGCATTGGGGCTACCGCCGCCAAAGGCAATCCGCCCTACCCTGCCCCGGCCGGCAAGCCTTGTCGCTACCGACGTGATCTCCTCGTGCAGGCGCGCCAGATAAGCGTCGAGCCGCGCGGTCCGGTTTGCCGCACCCGTGTTGCACCCGCAGTACCAGCAGATGGCATCACAATAGGGAATGTGCAGGTACAGGGAGATCGGTTCCTCGCCTGGAACTGCGTCAAGTGCTGCAGCCATGTCGTCATGGCCGACTGTGTCGTCGAACTCCGCGGCGGTAGGATAGCTGGTATAGCGCGGCACCGGCCGCGCCAGCAGATCAGGATAGAAGGTCCACATGACCACCGCGATGCGCGCAAATGCCTCGACGGACTTTGACCACCGTCAAACACACGTTTGTCCGTGGTCAAGGCCGGGCGACGGCACCGCGCCTATTGAGACGCCAGATCGAAACAAAGGAGATCGGCGATGAACACGTTCAGGGGGATTGGAGGATTGCTGGCGCTTGCGGCCGCAGGTGCCGCGGCCCCGGCATTGGCGCAGACGGATGTACAGGCAGCGCCGGAGGCGCGGCGGGTGGGAATCCAGGCCGGTGACGTTCTGCTGCGCGCGCGTGCAATCCTCGTCGCGCCCAACGAGCACTCCGGCAGCGTGCTGCCCGCCTTTCCGGGCGAGACCGTGAAGGTGAACAACAGCGCGATGCCCGAAATCGACGTGACCTACATGGCGACGGACAATATCGGCTTCGAACTCATCGCCTCGACGACGAAGCACAAGGCGAGCGGCCAGCGGGGAACCACGGGCGGGATCGGTAAACTGGCCTCGACCTGGGTGTTGCCGCCCACCTTGACCGCGCAATACCACTTCGCGCCAACGTCCCACATCCGCCCCTATGTCGGTGCCGGTATCAACTATACGGTCTTCTGGAACGAGAAGGCATCGGACGGCCTGGAAGCTGCCGTTGGGAATACCCGCGTCCACATGAAGGACAGCTTCGGCTGGGCTGCCCAGGCAGGTATCGACGTCGACATCACACCGAAGGTCTTCCTGAATCTCGACGTGAAGTATATCGACATCGACACCAAGGTCCGCCTCGATACCACTGCCGCAGGAACGCAGCGGGTCAAGCTCGGCCTCGATCCGCTGGTGTTCGGCGTCGGTCTCGGCATCCGACTGTAAGCCGCTGTCCATCGTACTGGACATATGATCTGCGCCGCGCGGGGTCCGCGCGGCGTATTTGCGTTATACGCTGTTCGGAACATTTCGGGGAAGGACCGTTTAGCGGCGGTCCTTCTTAACGCCGCGTACGAAGCACCAATATTAGTCCTGTAAGCGACAGTATCGCCAAGCCAAACCACGTGATGCTGTAGACCAGATGGTTGTTTGGGAAGGCAACCACGGTCATGCCCCCGCGCGGCCAGCCGCCTGCGTTGGGCGCCGCGTCCGCATCGATGAAGTACGGAGCGGCGTACCCCAACCCGCGCGCCCGAACAATCGCATCGACATCGCGTGAGAACCAGCGATCTTGCGCCGGCTGATTGGAGCGCAGAAAGCCTCCTTTCGGTTCGCTCATCCTCAGCAAGCCAACAACACTCGCCTCGCCTTTCACAAGGCCGCTTAGACGCGTGGGCTGCTCTTCGCGTTCGGAGGGTACGAATCCCCGATTGACCAGTACCACCGCGCCGCCATCGCTTCGCAGGGGCGTGATCACCCAAAAGCCCGCACCATCCTCGGTCAGTGCCTGCACCAGCGTCTCGCGGTCGTTAAGGAAGCGCCCCCGGATCTTGATGTGTCGGTAGGCATCATGCTCAGGGCGGATGGCCGGCCACTGGGCTGAGGGTGGCGCGAGCACGGGCGGCGCGTCCACCCGCTCCGCCACCGCCGCGATCAGCGTCAGCTTCGAGGCGCGGCGCTCGACCTGCCAGACGCCGAGCCCGAGGAACAACGCGGTCGCAAGAAGGCTAACCGCCGCAAGCGCTCGGCGCTTGGCTTTGTTTAACGGGGCACCGCCGGTCGCCTGCGCCCCCGCACGCGTCCTCAACGTGCGGGGCCATCCATGCCGGGCATCGGCATCATGTTCGTGTTGAGGTGGTACATCACCCAGATCGATCCGCCGATTGTGAGGACGACGATCACCGTCGTGAAGAGGAAGGCGAGCAGGCTCCAGCCGCCTTCTGATCGTGTGTCGAGATGCAGGAAGCAGACGACATGCACGACGATCTGGATCATCGCCATCGCGAAGATGAGCGCCGCGGTGGTCGTGGCATCGTGCAGGGCGCCCGACATGACGAGCCAGAACGGCACGATGGTCAGCAGGATGGAGAGGATGGTCCCGATCCTGTATCCCTTGCGGCTGCCATGGTCGTGCGTGTCGCCATGGCTGTGGAGCGCGGTGTCTCCCTCGATAGAAGCGCGGCTCACCGGATGACTCCATACAGATAGACGAAGGTGAAGACACCGATCCAGATGATGTCCAGAAAATGCCAGAACATCGACAGACAGATCAGCCGGCGCTTCATGGGAAGGCTGAGGCCGTGCTGGCCGATCTGGACGAGCATGGTGACGATCCAGATCAGCCCGACCGTGACGTGCGCGCCGTGCGTGCCCACAAGCGTGAAGAACGCCGAGAGGAAGGCGCTGCGCTGAGGCCCTGCCCCTTCGGCTATGAGGTGAGCAAACTCGTAGAACTCCACGGTAACGAAGGCCGCGCCAAGCAGCCCAGTGACGGCGAGCCAGAAGCGGGTGGGCCCGACCCGCCCGGCCTCCATGTGCGGCATCGCCTGGCCGAACGTGATCGATGAGGCGAGCAGGAAGGCGGTGTTGAGCGCGACGAGCTTGAGGTCGAAGATCTCGCGCGGAACCGGTCCCCCGGCGTAGCCGGTGCTCACCACACCGTACATCGCAAACAGGGAGGCAAAGATGAGCGCGTCGCTCATCAGGTAAATCCAGAAGCCGAGCAGGGTCGCGCCACTGCCGCTATGATCGTGGTCTTCCTCTTCAGCGAGGTGCCAGGTCGTGGGCAGGGCATTGCCGTGATCGAGAGCGTGGTCGGTCATGTCAGATCCCCTCGGCAAGTAGCACGCGCTGGCTCTCTGTCCGCGCGACGTCGTCGGCGGGGATGAAATAGTCGCGCTTGAGGTTGAACGTGTGCCCGACGGCAACGACGATCAGACCAGCGAAGCAGAGCGCGGCCAGCCACCAGATGTACCAGACCATGGCAAAGCCAAGGCCCAGCGCCAGACCGGATAGGACCACGCCGGCCCCCGTGTTCCGCGGCATATGCACCGGACGAAAACCGCCCGCCGGGCGCTCGTAGCCGCGGCTCTTCATGTCGTACCAGGCATCCCGATCATGAACGACGGGTGTGAACGCGAAGTTGTAAGCAGGCGGCGGTGACGTCGTCGACCATTCGAGCGTGCGACCGCCCCAGGGATCACCCGTCGTATCGGCAAGTTCGTGGCGCTTCACAAAGCCCATGATGATGCTCATCACGAAGCCGAGGATGCCGACCAGAATGACCAGCGCACCGATCGCGGCGACGACGAAATAGGGTTGTAGCGAGGGATCGTCGAAATGATTTACCCGGCGCGCAGTACCCATGAGTCCGACGACGTAGATCGGCGTCCATGCGATCCAGTAGCCGGCAACCCAGCCCCAGAACGCCACCTTGCCCCAGAACTCGTCGAGCTTGAAGCCGAAAGCCTTGGGGAACCAGTAGACCATGCCGGCGAACAGCCCGAACACCACCCCGCCAATGATCGTGTTGTGGAAATGGGCAACAAGGAACAGGGAGTTGTGGAGCACGAAGTCGGCCGGCGGGATGGCGAGGAGGACACCCGTCATGCCACCGACAACGAAGGTCAGCATGAAAGCGACCACCCACATCATCGGCAGTTCGAAGCGAATGTCGCCCCGGTACATGGTGAACAGCCAGTTGAAGATCTTGGCGCCCGTCGGGATCGCGATCACCATCGTCGCGATGCCGAAGAAGCTGTTGACGCTCGGCCCTGCGCCCATCGTGAAGAAGTGGTGGAGCCAGACGAGGTAGGACAGGATGGTGATGACGACCGTCGCGTAGACCATCGACGAGTAGCCGAAGAGCGGCTTGCCCGAAAAGGTCGCGGTGATCTCCGAATAGATGCCGAACGCGGGCAGTACGAGGACGTAGACCTCCGGGTGGCCCCAGATCCAGACCATGTTCCAGTACATCATCGGCGCACCGCCGAGCTCGTTGGTGAAGAAATTCGTGCCGACGTAGCGGTCGAGCATCAGCAGGAAGAAGGCGGCGGTGAGAGCAGGAAAGATGGCAATCGCTAGGACGTTGCTGCACAGCGCGGTCCAGCAGAACACCGGCATCTTCATCATGGTCATGCCGGGCGCACGCATCTTGATGATGGTTGCCACCATGTTGATGGCGGACAGAGTGGTACCGACCCCTGCAATCTGGAGCGACCATAGATAATAATCGACGCCGGTGTCCGGACTATAGGCGAGTTCCGAAAGCGGCGCGTAGCCTAGCCAACCCGTACGGGCGAACTCGCCCACGAACAGCGAGACCATGGTCAGCACGGCGCCTGCCGCAGTCAGCCAGAAGCTGAGATTGTTGAGGAAGGGAAAGGCGACGTCGCGCGCGCCGATCTGCAGCGGCATGACGAAGTTGACGATGCCAACCACGAGCGGGATTGCCACGAAGAAGATCATGATCGTCCCGTGGGCGGTAAAGATCTGGTCGTAATGGTGCGGCGGCAAGTAGCCGGGGTTCGACCCGAACGCGACCGCCTGCTGCGCGCGCATCATCAGCGCGTCGGAAAACCCGCGAAGCAGCATGATGATCGCCAGGATGATGTACATGACGCCGACCTTCTTGTGGTCGACGCTCGTGAACCATTCCTTCCACAGATAGCCCCAGAGCCGGTAGCGCGTCACCGCACCGACGATGCCAAGGCCGAGCAGCACCACGACGACGAAAGTGCCGAACAGGATGGGCTCGTGGAGAGGGAAGGATTCCCAGGTGAGACGTCCAAAGATCGTCTTGAGAAGGCTGTTATCGGTCATGATAATCCCGAATGGCTAAGATCAGGCCCGCGCGGCGCGCGAGGCGCCGGAGGCGGGAATGGCATCGATGGCGGACATGTCACGGTTACGCTGGCCGCCGGGCTTTTGTGGCCCAGGAGCACCAGTCTTCGCCGGCTTGGTGACGTTGGGTCCCGTGCCCTTATCTTCCGGTGCCTTTTGCAATGCGGGAGTAGGCTTGCTGCGGTTACCGGGCGCAGTATTGCGGCCTGCGGGCATGCCGCTGCCGATCCGCCCATCGGCGGGGTCGCCGCCACCGCGGGCCATGTCGTGGCGCATCACATCGACCATGCACGTCTTGCCGGGTTGAACACAGCCGTTCAGCGCCCGGCCGAACAGCCCCGGCGTGACCGACGGGAAGTGCATCACCGGTACCTTCTGGCTAGGCTTCTCCAGAGCGACGTAGCTGGCAGGCACGAGCGGGCTCTGCTTGCTACTCTTAACCTCGGCGACCCAGCGGTTGAAGTCGGCAGGCGCTAGCCCACGCAGCTTGAAGCGCATGTCGGAATAGCCGCTGCCCGTGTAATTTCCGGAATAGCCCCAGCTCTCGCCAGGCTTGTTCAGCACGGCGTTCAGCTGCGACTGCATGCCCGGCATGGCATAGATCATGCCCGCCATTGTCGGTGCGTAGAAGGTGTTGAACTGGCTCGTCGACGTGATCGAGAAGCGGACGGGCACGTCTACCGGCAGCGCCAGCTCGTTGACGGTGGCGATCCCCAGCTCGGGGTAGATGAACAGCCATTTCCAGTCGAGCGCGACAACCTGCACTTCAAGTGTCTTGGTATTGGGCGGCACAGGCCGGCCAGCCGAAAGCCTGTCCAACGGTCGAAAGGGGTCGAGCAAGTGCGTGCTGGTCCAGGTAACCGCGCTAAGCGCGACAATGATCAGCAGCGGGATCGACCAGATCGCCAACTCCAGCGTGGTCGAGTGATCGAAGGTCGGGTCGTAGGTCTTGTTGGCATTGCCGCGACGGTACCGCCACGCAAACCATATCGTCATCGCCATGACGGGAATGACCACCAGGAGCATGACACCGGTAGAGAAGAGAATGAGGTCCCGTTGCTGGACGGCGATATCGCCGGTGGGGTTCATGACGACCATGTCGCACCCGCCGAGCAACATCGGCAGAAGGGCGAATGGTAGGCGTACAGCCCGTCGGGCGATGGATGATCCTGCTCTGCGCATGCGTAGGTGATAGGCCGGGCTAGCGCGCCCGCATTTGACCACGGTCAAAGTCTTGTCGATTGCGCGGCGTTAAGGTGAACCATCATCAGCCCGGATCCGGCGCGGCCTGCCCAACGGTGGGTTGGCGTTCGGGAAGCGGCGAAATAGAGGATAGACGGGATGGCAGCCACGACCCTGGATCCGGGCAACTCGACCGCGTTGGAGCGAGACGCCCGGCTCATCAATGCGCGCGACCACCGGATCAAACCCGGTGAAATCGCCGTTGGCGTGATCATCGGGCGGTCGTCGGAATTTTTCGACTTCTTCGTGTATGCGATCGCCTCGGTGCTGGTGTTTCCCTCGCTCGTGTTCCCTTACGTCGATGCGCTCACCGGGACTTTGTACTCGTTTGCGATCTTCGGGCTCGCCTTCGTTGCACGCCCTTTCGGTGCGTTGCTGTTCATGCGGGTGGACCGTAAGCACGGTCGCGGGGTGAAGCTGACCATCGCGATGTTCCTGCTCGGCGGATCAACGGCGGCAATGGCCTTTCTGCCCAGCTATGCGCAGATTGGAAGCGGTGCCGCGGTGCTTCTTGCACTCTTCCGCGTCGGCCAGGGATTTGCGCTCGGTGGCACGTGGGACGGCCTTCCCTCCTTGCTGTCGCTCAACGCACCGCCCAAACGGAGAGGCTGGTTCGCTATGATACCTCAACTGGGCGCACCGATCGGCTTGTTCGTAGCGACCGCTGTCTTCGCATTCCTCCTGACCGCTCTGAAGACGTCCGACTTCCTCGAATGGGGCTGGCGTTATCCCTTCTTCGTGGCCTTCGTGATCAACGTGGTCGCGCTGTTCGCCCGACTGCGCCTGATCTCGACACCAGCTTTCGAAAGGCTGTTCGAAAGCCGGGAGCTGCAGCCCTCACCCCTCTCCGAACTGTTCCGTGATCATGGCAAAGTCGTCCTGCTGGGCGCCTTTGCGCCGCTCGCAAGCTTCGCCCTGTTTCACCTTGTCACCGTCTTTCCGCTTTCCTGGTTCGTACTCACCTCTGGTGAGCCGCCCGTGCGCTTCCTTACGATCGAGTTGGTCGGGGCGGCCGTCGGGCTTGTAGCCGTCGCGCTCTCCGGCCTCCTTGCCGACCGACTTGGGCGTCGTACGCTGCTTGGCATCTCGGCCGTGCTGATCGGTGCGTTCAGCCTCTTCGCGCCGCGGCTGCTCGACCAGGGGGCGGGTGGCGAATGGACCTATATGATCCTGGGCTTTGTCCTTCTCGGTCTGTCGTTCGGCCAGTCTTCAGGAGTGCTGAACGACCGCTTCTCGCCTCGGCACCGCTATACCGGGGCTGGGACAACCGCGACTGCGGCCTGGTTCATTGGTGCAGGCTTTGCGCCACTCGCAGCGCTGCTGCTCGCCAGCAACTTCGGCCTTATGGCGGTCGGAGGCTACCTTCTGTCCGGAGCACTTTGCACGCTCGCGGCGCTTGCGTTCAGTCGCGATGGGGGTCGCAAGGCGGACTGATCGGCAGTTCATGAAATTGAAGCAGGCCCAGCCGCATGATCAAGTCGGCCTGCGCCACGCACCTCATCGTGCTCATGGCGCTAAGCGGAGCGCCTCCGCGCCTCATCGAAAGCGTTCGACCCGTACAAGGCAATACCCCAGCCGTTGCGCTTGACGCGAATGAGTGCCTCATCTGCGCGAGCGATGAGGCACTCAAGGTCGCGACCATGTTTTGTAGATCGGCGCCCAAGCAGGGCCCGCCAAAGTTCTCGTCGAGGCACTGAAATGAAGCCGGAAATGTCGAGGCGCGGGGGTGCCGATCGGCGCCGACCGGGACCCCACTAATATCGCTTATTTGCAGTTGTCCCAGATAGTGGCGCCGATCACAGCTGGGGTACCGCTTGGACGCCGGTCCAAAGTCTGCAACTTTTAAATACCTCGCTCAGCGCGAAAGCTGGATCGATTTGCGCCGAAAACGGTCAAGTGCCACGAACCGGACATAATGTCCGGTTAGGCGGCTGCACGTAGTCACAGAATTTTCAGCAAAGCGGAGCCACGTGGAGATCTTGAGCGCCACTGAGCAGCGTATAGAAACGCAGCAGCAGTTCACTAGTGCGTCGGCCGGGCTTATTCCCGTGCTGACCCGGGTTGCCAAGCGTCTCGACGATCGAAATTGGGAGGACCTTCTTCAGGAGACGCTGGCACGTGCGTGGCGCGCGCGCGCGCAGTTCCAGCCGGGCACGAACTTGAAAGCGTGGCTGTTCACCATCCTGAGAAACACGTTCAAGACGAGCGTAACTCGTACGAAGCGGCAGGTGCCTTGGGAAGACCATCTTGTCGACCGCATGAGCCAAGCCCCCGACCAGGAAGCGTCGCTCCTGCAGACCGATCTCACCGCAGCGCTGGCGTCGCTGAGTGGCGACCAACGCGCGGCATTACTGTATGTGACTGAGAACGAACTGTCCTACGTCGAGGCTGCCGACCGGCTGGGGATTTCGGTAACGGCGCTCAAGACGCGGGTCTTCCGCGCGCGCAAGAGTGTGATGGCGTTCCTGGAGAATGGCCTGCCGGGTGGCAGAATGAGGAATACTTTTGTCGGCCTCACCCCTCTCACCACAATATCGCGGCGCTCCGTCGCCTGATCACCGAAACTGAAAATCTCGAGAAGGCCATGATGAGCGAGCAAGACACCGACACGCCGCAAACCGAGCACACCGTGGACCAAGCAGCCGACGAAAAGCGCGCGCCGAAACTCAGCGGCCGGGCGAAACTCATCCTCCTGGTGGTCCTGACCGCGGCCGTCATCGCCGGAATTGTGTGGTATGTGCGTCACGAAACCCACGGCAAATATCTGCAGTCGACTAACGACGCGACGATCCGGGCGGACGCGGTGACGGTGTCGCCGCGTACCGCCGGTTATGTGGCGGAAGTGATGGTGATCGATAACCAGGATGTCGTCGCGGGGCAGCCGTTGGTTCGCATCGATCCACGCGATTACCGTGCGCAAGCCGCGCAGGCGGAGGCGCAGATCGCGGTCGCACAGGCGACCGCCGACAACGTCCGCGCCTCGATCCGCGAACAATATGCGACGATCGAGCAGACCCGCGCGCAGCTTGCCGCCGCCCGCGCCAAGGCGGCCTATGATGCGGCCCAGGTCGCACGCTACACGCCGCTCGCAGCGTCAGGCGCTGAGCCACGCGAACGGCTCGCGCAATTGCGCTCCACCGCGATCGGATCCGCCAACGATGCCCGCGCGCAAGCGGCCGCGCTCCTGGCGCAGCAGCGCCGCGTCGGCACGTTGCAGGCCCAGGTTCGTCAGGGCGAAGCGCAGGCGCGTGGGTCGCGAGCCCAACTCGAAGCGGCAAATGTCGACGTGAACGCGACGCTGATCCGCGCACCGATCGCCGGCCGCGTCGGCGACAAGACCGTCACGATCGGCCAATACGCGCAGTCCGGTACGCGGCTGATGTCTCTGGTACCGCTCGATCAGCTCTACATCGTCGCCAACTTCAAGGAGACGCAGATCGGCCTGATGCGCGTGGGTCAGCCCGCGACGATCAAGATCGATGCGCTCGACGGTGTCGAACTGCGTGGCCGCGTCACCAGCGTATCCCCGGGCACGGGCGCGCAATTCTCCCTGCTACCGCCCGAAACGCGACAGGCAACTTCACGAAGATCGTCCAGCGCGTACCGATCCGCATTGCGGTTGAGGCGGGTCCCGAGACGAAGAAGCTGTTGGTTCCCGGCCTGTCGGTGACGGTGAGCGTCGACACGATCGGTGCCAAGGACGCGCAGCGCCGGATCGATGAGGAACAGAAGCGCCTCGACAAGCAAGCCCGCTGACATGGCGAGGGCAGCGATCCGACCGGACGATGTGAAAGGGGTGGGTGCGAAGGGCGCCGAGCGTGCCGATGCGTCCGCGTGGCTAGCGGTTGCCGCAGGCACACTTGGCGCGCTGATGGCGACGCTCGACATCTCGATCGTCAACTCGGCCCTCCCGACTATCCAGGGCGAGATCGGTGCGAGCGGCACGGAGGGGACCTGGGTCGCGACGGCGTATCTGGTCGCCGAGATCATCATCATCCCCATGGCCGCGTGGCTTGAGCGAATGCTGGGGCTCCGGACGTTCCTGCTCATCGCAGCGGGGCTGTTCACCGTCTTCTCGGTGATCTGCGGATTGTCGACCAGCCTGACGATGATGATCATCGGCCGGGTCGGGCAAGGTTTTACCGGGGGCGCTATGATCCCGACCGCGCAGACCATCATCGCACAGCGACTGCCGCGCAGCCAGCAACCGATCGGCATCGCGCTATTCGGGGTCACCGCGATCCTGGGTCCGGTCATCGGCCCGTTGATCGGCGGATGGCTGACCGAGAATTACAGTTGGCATTACGCCTTCTTCCTCAACCTGCCGCTTTGCGCGGCGCTGGTCGCGCTGCTGCTGTTGGGGTTGCCGCATGACAAGGTGCGGCTGCACCTGATCCGCGAGGCGGATTGGTTGGGCATCGCCGGGCTCGCGCTGGGCTTGGGCGGGCTGACCGTGCTGCTCGAAGAGGGGCAACGCGAACTGTGGTTCGCCTCCTCGCTCATCCGGACCATGGCTCTTGTGTCCGCAGCCGGTTTCGCGATGCTTTTCGCCGGACAAGTCTTGGCAAAGCGCCCGGTCATCAAGCTCTCGCTGCTGCTCGACCGGCAATTCGGTTCGGTAGCGCTGATGGGCGTGGTGCTCGGCATCGTGCTTTACGGCACCTCCTACGCGATCCCGCAGTTCCTCGCATCGATCGCGAACTACAACGCGCTGCAGGCTGGCTACGTCGTCCTGCTCTCCGGGCTTCCCAGCCTCTTCATGATGGCGATCGTGCCGATCCTGCTGAAACGAGTCGACATCCGCCTGGCGGTTGCGGGGGGACTGCTGATCATGGGTGGCTCGGCGTTGATGGACGCCAATCTGACCGCGAACTCGGTCGGCGGGGACTTCACGGTGTCGCAGCTGATGCGCGGTGTCGGGCAGATTCTCGGAATGCTGTTCCTGAGCCAGGCCGTCGTCCGCTCGGTCGCGCCTGAGGATGCGGGCGATGCGTCAGGGCTCTTCAACGCAGTGCGCAACCTGGGCGGCAGCTTCGCGCTGGCGGGCATCTCGATTCTGCAGGAGCAGCGCAGCTGGCTGCATTCGCGGCGTATCGAAGAATCGCTCAACGCGAACTCGCAGGCCGTTCAAAGCTATGTCGCCGGCCTCAGTCAGCAGCTTGGTGGACAACCCACCGCGCTGCGCCTCGTGTCACAGCAGATCCAGCGGCAGGCACTGGTCATGACCTATAACGACATCTTCTGGATCATGGGCGTCGGCACCTTGGCCGTGCTGCCGCTTGTCCTGTTTCTCCGCCCCTTGCCGAAGGACGCCGCGCCTGCGGCGGTACATTGATGATGAAAGCTCCCCTGCCCGCTTTGCTGACGCTAACCGCGTTGGCCGCGCTGACCGCCTGCACCGTCGGCCCGGACTATAAGGGGCCGCCGGGGGTGGCATCCGATGCCGCGACGCGCGGTACGTTCATCCGGGCGAACGATGCGGCACTGATACCCGCACCAGGTGTCGCTCGCTGGTGGGAGGGCCTCAATGATCCCATCCTGACCGGGCTCGTCGACGACGCGCTGGCACGCAGTCCCTCGATCGACATTGCGCAAGCGCGCATCCGGCAGGCGCGAGCTTCGCTGACGCAGCAGCAGGCGTCGCAACTGCCGAGCGCGAGCGCCAATGCCACCTTCCTCCACGCTCAGCTTCCGGGCGTCGACGTCGGCAGCAGCGGCGACACGTCTGGCACGGGCGCGTCCGCAGGGTCGAACTCTTCCACGGCCATCGACTTCTACAATCTCGGGCTGAACGCCTCCTGGGAACCCGATCTGTTCGGGGGTATCCGGCGATCCGTTGAGCAGTCGCGCGCGCAGGTCGGACAACGCTTCGCCGACCTGGCGGACGCGCAGGTCAGCCTCTCGGCTCAGGTCGCACAGGCCTATGTCAATCTGCGCGACACGCAGGCGCGCGCGCGCTTGAACGCGCAATCGACCGCCCTGCAGCGCCGGGCGCTTGACCTGACGCGTCAGCGCTATGCGGCCGGCACGGCATCCGCACTCGATATCGAGCGGCTGCAGAACCAGCTCGAAACTACCGACGCGCAGAACATCCCACTCGCGGCGCAGATCGACGAGTATCGGGGTCAGATCGCGGTGCTCACGGGTCGCGAACCGGGTGCGCTCGACGCCACGCTGTCGACCGTCGTGCCCGTGCCGCTTCCGCCCGCCCGCGTGGCAATCGGCGATCCTGCGACGCTCATCGCGCACCGTCCCGACGTCCGCTCTGCCGAACGCGCGCTGGCGGCGAACACGGCGGCAGTCGGCGTGAACCGGGCGAAGCAACTTCCAGGGCTCAAATTTATGGGAATTCTGGGTCTCGGCGGCACGAATCCCGACGACGTCTTCGATTTTAACAAGCTGACGACGTTGATCACACCTTCGATCAGCTGGTCGTTCCTCGATTTTGGGCGCAACCACGCAGCCGTCCGCCAATCCGAAGCGCAGCGCGACGAGGCAGAGGCACAATACCGCCAAACCGTCCTCCAGGCCCTTCAGGACGCCGAGACATCGCTGTCGCGCTTCGGCAATCTGCGACTGCAGCTTGCCGGGCTGGGAAGAGCCGAGGCGTCCGCGTCCCGGTCTGTCATGCTCAACGACCAGCGGGTTGGCGCTGGCACGAGTTCGATCATCGATCAGCTCGATATCCAGCGCCAGCAACTGGCGGCGGGGATCGCAGTCGCGCAGGGCAAATCCGCGCTGACCAATAGCTATATTGCCGTTCAGAAGAGCCTGGGCCTCGGCTGGACCGCCCCGTCAAATCTACCGCTACGTTGAACGGAGCATTGTCGCGCCCGACGTGATTGCATAGGTCGCAACCGTTGTTTGCGTGAAGAAGGAAGTGCCGCATGCGCCGAGACGCCGAGGACCGTCGCGACGCGCTGATTGCAGCCGCGCACGACTGCTTCCGCGATTCCGGGTATCTCGTCCCGCTGGAAGATATCGCGCATCGTGCAGGAGTCGGGCGCGGGACGCTGTACCGAAACTTTCCAGACAGGCTCGCCCTGGCCATTGCGGTGTTCGAGCGCGAAATTGCTCGCCTGGAATCGGAGGTCCTCCCGAACGCAGCGCCCGCCGACTTGCTCGAACGCAGAATGGTTCTGGCTGCCCGGCCATACGCCCTTGCCTTCCGCCTCGCTGACATGAAGCGCGAGCCGGATGCGCGCGCGCGTTTTGCGCACCTTGAGGCGCGAGCGATCGAGATGTGGCGCCCGCTCGTCGAACGCGCGAAAGAAGCTGGCGTCCTACGCGAAGATGTATCGATCGGTCAGGTAATGACGATCAGCCGGATCATCGGTGGACTCGTGACCGCCGATGACGATGACGAAGCCATCGCACAAACAGTGTTACCCATGTGGCGATTGATCGTGGACGGCCTCAAGCCACGGACTACGGGGACCTGACGCTTCCGCGCTCGTCGCACATCACCAGCAGCCTGACGGACCTTCAGACAGGTGGCTTCAACCTATACACACGGCAGTCGCCTTCGATAAGCCGGTCGAGGAACGCCTTTACGCAGACGTCGATCTTTTCGCATAGCCGGCTAACCTGGCTTTTCGAGATGCCGCTCATGCCCATGTCGGAGCGCATCGTGCGCATAGCCGGGCATGAACGCCCCACCCAACCTTGGGTCGCGGATTGAAATCAGCAACTGATGATCGTCAAATTAGCAGTCGTCTGGTCAATCAAAAAAGACGGCGACGTCGCTATCTGCAGGAAGGCCATGTCCTCCCTTATAGGCGATCAAAGCCTCGCGAATGATCCCGTCGGTTAGGTCGCGGCTCCGATTCGGGAACCTTCCTCGCACCGACCTGTGGATCGGCACCGAAAGCGGAACCCCGCTCTAAGCGAGGCAACTACCTGTAATACTTTGGAAGACTTGGGTTATGAGAGGTCCCGATCGGGGCCGATCGGGACCCCTAGCTATGCAAAGCTTCGAGGCAGATTCAATAGCTTAGCGAGACTTTGCCGGGGTCCCACTTTCGGCGCCTATCCACAACCGGTGAAAGAACGAAAGACAGCATTACCGCGAGCGTGATCGGTATGAGCACCTCTTGGCCGCAATACAGCGCGGCAATCACGAGCGTGCCGACGGCCACGCCGGCAAGGGTCTTGAGCTCCGGGGCCGACGCTGACCGAACTTGCGCCGCGCCCGGGTTATCCGCAGGCGCCTCGTGGCTGCCGGTGACAACGTCCTCGTAGCCGGCGATATGATCAGGGCTGCTCATGCGGAAACCTTCTCGCCGGGGCTCATGTATTCGTAGTTTCAAGATCCGGGATGAAGCGCCGTTCGCGGTGTCGACACACCACGGGATGAGACCGGCAGCGCCGGGGGGCACACGTGGGCGTGTACCTCCCGGATCGGCACGTCAGCGTCTGGCGTCAAGGCTTCAGGGATTTCGCCATGTTCAGATGCGCCGCAACGGTCGGGGCTAAACCGGACGCGAAGGTCTTGAGCTGCGGAACGTCACCAGTTGCTGCATAACCCTTCAGCGTATCGAGCGTCTGCTGATGCCCTGCGACCTGATCGGCGGCGTACGCGGCGTCGAAGTCTGCACCCTGCTTGTTCTTCAGATCGGCCAGCTTCTGCTGCTGCTCGGCATTGAGCATCGGGTCAGGTGTGAGAGCGGGGGACAGCGTTGCCGTCAGAGCCTTCAGCTTCGCCGTCGATCCTTCATGTGCCGCGATCATTTGGGCAGCAAACTTCTTCACGGCGGCAGAAGCGCCGTTGATTGCCGCAAGCTTCGAGGTCTCGATCTCGAAGGCGTCGCTGGCGGCCGCCATATTCACGAAGGCCTGCCCACCAGATACCGGTGCCGTCGCGACGTCGCTTGCGCCATTCGCATTGACGTACGGGGCAGTTGCGGCAGAACCGTTGTCCGCCGCAGTCGTGTCGTCTGCTTTCTTACCGCACGCCGCCAACGACAGCGCGGCTACCGATACCAGTGCCAAGGTCTTGAGATTCATCATTCTCTCCGTTCGCTCGCTCGTCTTCTGTCAGTGCAACGCCCATCTCGACAGGACCGTTCCGCACGAGCAACAAAGCCGGACCGATCACAGGGCGAGATCGTTCTAGCCCTCTGCCGGCACCGCTGCCGGCCTTAATCGGGATACGGCAATGAGCATCTTCGGCACGATCATGAACAAGGTCTTTCATCACAAGGCTGCACCAGCGGCTGCCCCCGCAGCCCCACAAGCAACGACGCAGGCTACGCCCGCCGCTGCAGCCCAGCCCGCCCCGACCGCGCCCTCGCAGGCGGTCGACGTGGGCGCAGTCCTGAGCGAGATGGCGGCGATGAAAGACGTCGGAGGCAATTATCAAAGCTCGATCGTCGACCTTCTCAAACTGCTCGATCTTGATTCCAGCCTGACGGCGCGCAAGGAACTTGCGAACGAATTGAATGTACACGCCTCGGCTGACGGTTCCGCAGAACAGAATGTCGCTCTCCATAAGGCCGTGATGCAGAAGCTCGCCGACAGTGGCGGTATTGTGCCAGACAGCCTGCGCAACTGAGCTCGTAAAGCAATGGGACGGAGCCGCCCTTGGCTCCGTCCATGTCCCTGGTCCATAATACTCTGTGCGGCACTCGACCGGCCGCACCTCGGGTCATTAGTGCGGGCTGAGCTTCGGGCGGTGTAGTCTGCACTGCGCCTTGAGCGGCTTGTGCCGGAAGGCTCTGACTGCCACGCGATGGCCCGTTCGGTGCCTTTTGGAGGCCCTGTGCGCCAAGCCAGCAGATCGTGATCACGAGCGCCACGATCATGACGAAGATGACGATCGCTACGGGGCCAGCCCGCTTGTTTCCTCGTCTTATCATGCGACGCCTTCCTCGGTTCTTTTTACCACTATCAACGCTTCGCCGAGCTGCCGTTGCTCCGATACGTTCTCGCAAGGCAAAGCCCCGCGCTTCTCCAATGGGAGCGGTCAGGAGAAGCAGCCCTATCGCCGTGCGCCGAGGATCGACCCGAGAATACCACCAAGTCCGCCACCCAGGCCGCCACCTGGCGCTGCGCCGGTAGCTCCAGCAGTTCCGAGGCTACCAAGTACGGAGCCGAGGATCCCGCCAAGGCCGCCTTGTTGGCCGCCCGCGCGCCCCGTCAGATGACCGGCTACCAGCATGACCAGGATCGGCAGCATCTGCTTCAAAAGCGCCGAGTCGAGACCGCTGCCTTGCGCGGCATGGTTCGCGACGTCGCGGCTAACATCCTTGGAGCCGAAGATACCCCCGAGCAGTTGATTGCCTCGATCGATTTGCGTCGGCTCGGTGCCCAGCACGTTAGCCGCGAGGTCTGCGCCGCCAAGTGTATTTACGTGGGCATCCAACTGCGCCGTATTGTCTCCCATGCCGCCCAAAACCGAGGGCAGCAACGCGTCAGCTCCACGCTGAGCTTGCTCGCGCGGTATTCCAAGCTGGGTAGCAAGTGCTTCAATACCGCCGTTTGGCAGTAGCTCATTGAGGTTCATATCAACATCCTTGTCCTGACGGACATCAACAGCTGCCGACGCGCACGGGCCCTGTGAAACTTGATAGATCGGCCGCGCTATTGGTTCAGAATGCGTAGCGCACCTCGCAATACGGCAGGGCTTCACCAGGCCAGCCGAGGATCAGCTATTAGGTGAACTTCGGTGGCCGGAAAGCCAGCTAAGCCCGCCGCCAATCGCAAGCAGCCCTGCCCCCATCACTGCCTTGTCGCGACTTCGCAGCAGAACAAGGCCACCAGTAACGATGATGGACGGCAACATGCCCGCTTTGCCGAGGCCGGCAATCCGCGCTGCGCGTACGGTGACCCTCGCCGCAGCGTATTCCTGCAATGGTGACGGCGTGGCCTGCGCTGCGCTGGGCACCTTCCCTTCGCCGCTCGATGCATTGGGACCAGGTCCTGGCTGAGGCTCTACGTCCGGTCCGGAGGCGACCGTATCGGCTGCATAGGCACCGCGCTGGCCAAGAGACCGGTCGGGCCCGGTCGTCGTGTCTTTTGCGGTCTGCCGCTCCAGTTCGCAGTTGAACTCGGCGCCGAGCAGCAGAATGTAGGCGGACAGGTAAAGCCAGGTTGACGTGACCCCCGCCTTTCATCCAGCTGCGACCAGAGACCGACCGTTGTTGTCGCGCAGGAGCGCGGGTGAAGCAACGGTCAGGTTTAAACCCGACCGTTGCTTTTCGAGTTCTGCGGCGAAGGCGGCCGGTGTGGCGTAGCCGAGCGAGGAGTGTGGCCGCTCTGTGTTGTAGTCCTCGACCCAGCGGGCGAGGATCGTGCGCGCCTGGCGGACCGTAAAGAACAGCGTCTCATTGAGTAGCTCGTCGCGCATGCGACCGTTGAAGCTCTCGACGAACCCGTTCTGCGTCGGTTTGCCCGGAGCGATATAGTGCCACTCGACGTCGGCATCGCCCGACCACGCCAGCACCGCGTTTGAGGTCAACTCGGTGCCATTGTCGCTGACGATCATCTTGGGCGCGCCACGCTCGGCGATCAGGTCGCCCAGCTCGCGCACCACCCGCTTGCCCGAGATTGACGTGTCGAGCACCGCCCGCAAACACTCCCGGGTCACGTCGTCGACGATGTTGAGGATACGGAACCGCCGCCCCGTGGCCATCTGATCATGAACGAAGTCCAGGCTCCAGCGCTGGTTGGGTAGCGCCAGCACCGGCGCAGGTGCCCGCGCGCCGACGGCGCGCTTTCGTCCCTTCCGGCGACGGACTGTCAGACCTTCCTCGCGGTAAAGCCGCTGTGTCTTCTTGCGGTTGATCGTGATGCCCTCCCGCCGCAGCAGGATGTGCAACCGCCGATAGCCGAACCGTCGGCGCTGCTGCGCCAGCTCGCGCAGACGCGACCGAAGGTCGCCATCATCTGCCCGGCTTGAGCGATACCGCATGCTCGTGCGATCCGCCCCGACGACAGCACACGCCCGCCGCTCGCTCATCCCCAGCGCCGTCTGGAGATGCGCGACCGCTTCCCGCTTCGCGGCGGGCGTCACCATTTTTTTGCCAGCAGGTCCTTCAGACCTGCGTTGTCCAGCATCGTGTCCGCGAGCAGTCGCTTGAGCCGGGCGTTCTCCTCCTCGAGCGCCCGCAGCCGCTTCGCATCGGACACCTCCAAGCCGCCGAACTTGGCTTTCCAGGCGTAATAGGTCGCGCTCGACATCCCGTGCCGCCGGCACAGATCCGTCACCACCGCACCAGCCTCGGCCTCCTTCAGGATGCCGATGATCTGCTCTTCCGAAAACTGCTTCCGCTTCATCTGTCCGTCCCTTTCCGGGGTCGGACTCTAGCTCCAACTGGAGGAAAAAACGGGGGTCACGTCACGGGACGATCGCACCCGGCGCGTTCTACCAGCATTGGCTCAATACACGGCGCAACGGCAAGGTCGCGGCGTTCGATGCCTTCTCGGTGCCCGCGGCCCTCGCCGCCGCAGAGAAATTCGTCCATCCGTCCGACGATCCGACCTCGCCGATCTCGGGCTTCGACTTTGCCCTGCGGCTCGATCCGCCCCGCTACCGCGACCTGCTCCGCGCGCTTGCCCGGCATATCGGCATCGTCTCGGTTCCAGGCGCCCTTGCCGGCGTCGAGCGCGGTGAGGACGGACGGGTCTTGGCGCTGGCGCTCGCAGACGGCCGCCGGGTCGTCGCCGATCTGTATCTAGACTGTTCAGGCCCCTCCGCACCGTTGCGCGCGGCGCTGGATACGCAGTGGGAGGATTGGCGCTCTTGGCTTCCGGTCGATCGACTGTTGCTGAGGACGGCGCCTGCGCAGCCCCCGACGCCGACCGATGACCTTGTCGCGGTGCCCGCCGGCTGGCGGTTTGAAAGCCCTTTGCGCGACCGGACCTTGGTCGGGCTGGCCTTTTCCGCCGATCAGACGTCGGACTCCAGCGCGCGCCGCATCCTGCCCGCAGGCGAAACGATCGTTCCGATTGCGCCGGGCGTCCGTGCCGAACCCTGGAAGCACAACGTCCTCGCGCTGGGCGATGCCGCAGTCATTCTCGATCCGCTTGCCAACGCCACTCTGCACCTCGCCCACGAAGCTATCCTGCGCGCGATCGACCTGCTGCCGGGCCGCGACTGCGCGCCGACCGAACTCGCCGAATACAACCAGCGCAGTTACCGTCAGGCCGCGCGCATCCGCGACTTCCAGGCGGCGCATTACCTGCCGACCGGACGAACGCGCGGGGCATTCTGGAAAAGAGCGTCTCGCCTGCCCCGCCCCGACAGCCTCGCCCACACGCTGGAGCAGTTCGCGCATCGCGGTCGCCTGCCGTTCTACGAGGACGAAAGCTT
>Ga0265296_1001596_pt1 | contig 25485 bp, 22 predicted proteins | sample MunlanPumphouse1_FD_189073 | JGI IMG/M metagenome (GOLD analysis project Ga0265296, IMG submission 189073) | Groundwater microbial communities from a municipal landfill in Southern Ontario, Canada - Pumphouse #1 | ecosystem: Environmental > Aquatic > Deep subsurface > Groundwater | place... | reverse complement strand
TTTCACGAAGGCCCTTAACGAAGCAACCTGAGCCTTGGCGAATGCCGCCGACCGTCTAAGGTGTTCTCATATGTTCTGGGAGGGACTGATGAAGAAACTGGCTCTGATTGTGGCGGCGGCCCTGTTGGCGGCGACCTCGGCGCAGGCGCGGCAAGCCCCTGCGGCCGCTGCGGTTTCCGCAGACCAGCCGACCACGTTCGTTCAAGTAGGGCGGCTTCTGGCCGATCCGGCCACCGGTCGCGTCCTGCGTGATAAAACTCTCGTGATCAGAGGGAACCAGATCGTCGAAATCCGCGACGGCTTCGTCGGCGAGGGGGAGGTGGTCGATCTGCGGGGCGCCTTCGTCCTGCCCGGACTGATCGACAGCCACGTCCACCTGACGGGCCAGCAGAGCCCGACCTCGCGCATGGACGAGGTGACCCAGTCGAACGCGGCCCAGGCCATGGTCGGCGCCCGCTACGCCCGCCGCACCCTGAACGCCGGCTTCACCACGGTCGCCGATCTGGGCGCCAGCAACGAAGCCATCTTCGCTCTGCGCGACGCCGTGCGGCGCGGCGACGTGCCGGGACCGCGCATCATCGCCTCAGGCTCGGCCGTGTCGGTCCACGGCGGCCACGGCGACGCCAACGGCTATCGCGAGGACATCCTGCACCTGATGTCGCCGGAAAGCGTCTGCTCGGGCGTCGAGGACTGCATGCGCGCCGTCCGCCTTCAGGTCCGCAGCGGCGCCGACATCATCAAGATCACCGCCACCGGCGGCGTCCTGTCCAACACCGCCGCCGGTCTGGCCCAGCAGTTCAGCGAGGACGAACTGGCCGCCATCGTCGCCTCGGCCCACCGCATGGGACGCCAGGTCACGGCCCACGCCCACGGCGTCGACGGCATCAACGCCTTCCTCAAGGCAGGCGGCGATTCCATCGAGCACGGCACCTATCTGGACGAGGAGTCCATGCGCCTGTTCAAGACGCACGATGCCTGGCTGGTCCCGACCCTGATGGCCGGCGACTATGTGGCGCGCGTGGCCGCCAGCCCGGACAACTTCTTCACCCCGGCCCAGACCGCCAAGGCGCTGGAAGCCGGTCCTAAGATGCTGGACATGGCCCGCCGCGCCCATGCCGGCGGCGTCCGCATCGCCTTTGGCACCGACACGGGCGTCTCGGCCCACGGCGACAATGCGGGTGAGTTCGCCCTGCTGGTCCGCGCCGGCCTGACCCCGCTGGAAGCCATTCAGTCCGCCACCGTCGGCGCCGCCGAACACCTGAAGATCTCGAACGAGGCCGGTCGTCTGGCGCCGGGCATGCCCGCCGATCTGATCGCCGTCGCGGGCGACCCGCTCAGCGACGTGACGGAGCTGGAACGCGTCCGCTTCGTGATGAAGGGCGGGCAGGTCTTCCGCGCCGACTAAGCCTGTCTTCCCGCTCCCAAGGCCCTTCTCCCCTTGCGGGAGAAGGTGGCCCGTCAGGGCCGGATGAGGGGTCTCGCGACGGGGGCGGTGCCAATCCAAAAGCTTCAAAGGCAGGGCGCCCCTCATCCGTCGGGCTTCGCCCGCCACCTTCTCCCGCAAGGGGAGAAGGGGTTTCAGCCATTGACTTCTGGCCCCCTTGTCCCAGATAGGGGCTTCAGAGGACGACCTCTCCCTTCATCGGGCATGACCGCCGGGACGACCCGGCTCGCCATGCAAGGGAGACTGTCATGGCCTGGATTCTTCTTTTTTTCGCCGGTCTGTTCGAGATCGTCTGGGCCTTCCTGATGAAGGCGTCGGACGGGTTTACAAAGCCTTGGCAGACGGTCGGCACCATTGTCTTCATGATCATCAGCTTCGGCCTGCTGTCGATGGCGATGAAGACCCTGCCGCTGGGCACCGCCTATGTGATCTGGACCGGCATCGGCGCGGTCGGCGCCTTCGTCGTCGGCATTGCGGTTCTGGGCGAACCCCTGACCCCCATGCGGATCGCGGGCGCCGTCCTGATCATCTCGGGCCTGGTTGTGCTGAAGCTATCCTCCAGCCATTGATGGGCCAAGCACAACAGGAGCGACGACCATGGAACTGGTGATCGGGGACAAGCTCTATTCCACATGGTCGTTGCGCCCCTGGCTGGTGCTGAAGCGCTGCGGTGCGGACTTCACCGAGACGGTCATCCGTCTGAACCAGCCTGACACCGCCGAGCAGATCGCGCTCCATTCGCCTGCCGGCCGGGTGCCGGTGCTGAAGGTCGATGGCGAAACCATCTGGGACAGCCTGTCGATCTCGGTCTGGTGCGCCGAGCGCTATCCCGAGGCCCGGCTGTGGCCCGCCGACGCCCCTGCGCGCTGGCAGGCGCGGTCGGTGGTCTGCGAAATGCATTCGGGCTTCATGGCCCTGCGGACCGAATGCGGCATGGGGCCGGACCATTCCATGGTCGGGCCTGATCGCAGCCCGGCTCCGACCAGCGAAGCAGTCGCCGCCGACACCCGCCGTCTGGTGCAGATCTTCGTGGAGGCGCGCGCTCGCTTCGGCGCGGGGGGCGAGTATCTCTATGGCGAATGGTCCATCGCCGACGCCTTTTTCACCCCGGTGGCGGCGCGGGTGCGGCACTATCAGATCGATCTGGCGGCCCACGGCGACGTGGACGGCGTGGCGCGCGCCTATGTCGAAAGCCTGTTGGCCCAGCCGGATTTCGTCGAATGGAGTGAACAGGCGCTCGCTAACGCCGCTTAACCTCAGCCGAAAACCGGCGATTAACGACTGATGTTACATTCTGTCCTTACGGCGGGAGGCCGTGGGGGACGGGCGATGCGGACGATCAGCAGAAACACCGACTGGGGCAAGACGGCGCGGGGCTATTTTCTCGCCGCCCTGGCTTTCGCCTTCGTCTGGGCCATGCTGCTGTCCAGCGTCGTCTAGGACGCCCCTAGCGCGATCCGCCGGCGGTCGTGGCCTCGGCCACCTGCATGGGCGCGGGCGCGGGCGCGACATAGTCCAGACGGATCGGCACGGCCCGGGCGCCCGACGCCACGGCGTCCAGCGTGTTGAGCGGCGCGCCGAGCATCCGTTGGTAGATCCAGTAGGCGGCCACGACCTTTTCCACGTATTCGCGCGCCTGAGGCACATCGATGGTCTCGATCAGCAGCAGGGGGTCGGCGTCCGGTCCCAGCTTGCGCACCGCCGCCAGCATGGGGCCCGGCCCGGCGTTGTAGGAGGCCACGGCCTTCAGCAGATCGCCCTGGAAGGCCTCCATCTGGAACAGGCGGTTCACATAGGCCTGACCCAGCTTCAGATTGGTGGCGGGGACAAACAAACGCTCGGGGTTGCGGACATAGCCCTGATCCCCGGTGATGTGGGCGGCGGTCGTCGGCATGACCTGCATCATGCCATAGGCGCCGGCCCCGGAGCGGGCGCTGGCGTTGAAGTCGGTTTCCTTGCGGGCGATGGCGTAGACCAGCGCCTTCTCGATGGTGAAGCCGCCCTCGGGCTCCAGCACCGGCATGGGATAGAGGGTGGCGTCGATGCGGCTGGCGGCGGACTGGGCCGCGCGATTCGGAGCCACGGTGCGATAGAGGCCGGCCCAGAGGCGCCGCGCGGTGTCGCCGTCGGCGCCGCGCATGCCGGTGCGGGCGGCTTCTTCGGCCTCGTTGCGGCGGCCGACTTCATAAAGGGCCACGGTGCGCCGCGCCGTCTCGTCGGAGCGGATGAAGGCGTTCAACTCGCGCGCATCCACGCCGCTCGCTTCGGGCGTCAGGCTGGCGCGTTGCAGCGTGGCGCCATAGGCGCGCGGGCCCATGTTCTCGATCACCGGCTCTTCGCCCAACTGGCGCAGGGCGATCTGGCCATAGAAGGTGGCGGGCCAGCGCGCGGCCATGCGCAGATACTGCGCCACCTTGTCCTGACGACCCGACTGGGCGGCGGCGCGGGCGGTCCAGAAGGCGGCGCCGGCGCGGACCCAGGGGTCTTCGGTGGGATCATCGGCCACGCGCTCGAAAGCGCGGAAGGCGTCGGAGAATTCATGCAGGCGCCAGGCCGCCAGCCCCGCGCTCCACCAGTCGCCCATCTGGGCCCCGGTGCGATAGGCGCCGGCCAGATCATCGTTGTTCAGCGCCACGCGGGCGGCCTTGGCCGGATCGGTGACCCCGCCGTCGTTGGCGCCGGTCACGCTGGCCCAGGTCCGCTCCAGCAGGTTGCCGGGACGCTTGGGCTCGGGCGCGCCGTCGGGCAGGCGACGCATAGCCAGGGTATAGACGCGCGGCGCCATCGGCAGGTCGGCATAGGTCTCCAGCCAGGCCGCCAGTTCGTCATAGGTGGCGACGTGAGTGGGGTGGAACAGGCGCTCGAACTCGACCTGACCCAGCAGGACGCGGTCCTGAGCCTGACGCGCCGAACTGCGCGCCAGTTCCAGATCGCCGCGCCGCAGGGCGTCGAAGGCGGTGGTGTAGCTGAGGCGGTCGGAACTGCTCAGGGCCGTGGGCGTTCGATCAGAGTCGTTTGCGACATAGGCCACGCCGCCGTCGTCAGCGGCGCCGCCATCGGCTGCGAGGGCGGCAGGCGCAACCGTGGCGCAGAGCGCGGCAGCGAGCAGGGGCGCGAAGGTCGCGCGGCGGAAAAGGTACATACGCGGCGGCCCCCTTCGTCGGCGCGGCTCCCGTCGTGCGTCGGGATTGTCAGCGCTCTGTGGACTGGTCGTCAGCCGTTCACCATGCCCGAGTCAGGCGCTGTTCTCAACCTCGGCCGTATCCAGACGCGCCGCCAGCGACAGGAAGTCGGCCCAGGCGACCCGCTTGGCCTGGGGCTGACGCAGCAGGAAGGCGGGGTGCAGGGTGGCCATGGCGGGGACCGAAGTCACGCCGTCATCCAGCCGCCATTCGCGCCACTGGCCGCGCGTCTTCATGATGCCGTCGTTGGTCTGAAGCACCGCCTTGGCCGAGGCCGCGCCCAGCAGCAGCACGGCTTTCGGCTGCATCAGAACCAGGGCCCGTTCGAGGAAGGGGGCGCAGGCCGCCTGTTCTTGTGGCGTCGGCGGGCGTCCGCCCGGCGTTTTCCAGAAGACGGTGTTGGTGATGAAGGCCTGATCCGTCAGACCCGCCGCCGCCAGCATCCGGTCCAGCAGTTGCCCGGCCTGTCCGACGAAGGGCTCGCCCCGCAGGTCCTCGGTCTCGCCCGGCGCTTCGCCGATCAGCAGGACGGAACCCTGAGGATTGCCGCGTGCGAACACGACTTGTTTGGCGCCCATGGCGCGCAGGGGGCAGCCCTCGAAGGCGGCGACCGCTTCGGCCAGTTCGTCCAGCGTGGTCGCGGCGGCCGCCAGCCGACGGGCCTCGCCCACGGCGTCCACACCGACCATCCCGCCATGGAGGGCGGTGATCGAGGCGGTGGCCCGCTGCACGCTCTGCGCCACCGGCGGGGCGACGAAGACCGTGCGATCGACGGGCTCTTCCAGATAGCAGGCGTCCACGCCCGCATCGCGCCAGAAGGCGAGCAGGGCTTCGGTCGCGGCGGTGTCGAGGGGCTGGGGCGTCATTCTACGACAGGGATAGGCCTTGACCGCCGCTGCGTCACCTCACGATAAGACGGATAACCACGATGATAACGAGGATTCAGGGGAAGATGGCAGAGCAAGCGATCGAAGGCGGCGCGATCAACGCGTGGCAGGAAGCCGTCATCGACAAGCTGCCGCCGCTGGAGGCTCTGGCCGGCGTCGAGCGCGAGGTCATGGAATATGACGTCGTCATCGTCGGCGGCGGCCCCGCCGGCCTGTCCGCCGCCATCCGCCTGAAACAGCGCGCCGAAAAGGACGGAAAAGAGATTTCGGTCGCCGTGCTGGAAAAGTCGGCCGAGATCGGCGGCCACATCCTGTCGGGCGCCGTGATCGATCCCAAGGCGCTGAACGAGCTCTTCCCCGACTGGAAGGAACGCGGCGCGCCCCTGGAGACGCCCGTCACGAAGGACAAGTTCCTGGTGCTCGGCCCCGCAGGGCAGGCCTCCCTGCCGATGTTCGCCATGCCGCCTTTCATGCACAACCACGGCTGCTACATCGCCTCCCTGGGCAATGTGTCGCGCTGGCTGGGCGAACAGGCCGAGGCGCTCGGCGTCGAGGTCTATCCCGGCATGGCCGCCAGCCACGTGGTCTGGGATGAGCCGTCTGGTCGGGTGAAGGGCGTCGTCGCCGGCGTCTTCGGCATCGACCGCGAGGGCAAGCCGACCGGCGACTTCCAGCCCGGTCTGGAACTGCATGGCAAGTATGTCTTCATCGCCGAGGGCGTGCGCGGTTCGCTGGCCAAGACCATCATGGCCCGCCACGACCTGACCGCGAACTCGGACCCGCAGAAGTTCGGCATCGGCCTGAAGGAGCTGTGGCAGATCCCGGCCGACAAGCATCAGCCCGGCTTGGTCCAGCACACGACCGGCTGGCCGCTGGACGACGAGACCGGCGGCGGCTCCTTCCTGTATCACTTCGGCGACCGCTACGTGTCGGTCGGCTTCGTGGTGCACCTGAACTACCAGAACCCCTATCTGTCGCCCTTCGACGAGTTCCAGCAGTTCAAGCATCACCCGGCGATCGCCGAGCACCTGGAGGGCGGCACGCGCATCTCCTACGGCGCCCGCGCCATCACCGAGGGCGGCTTCCAGTCGGTGCCCAAGCTGGCCTTCCCCGGCGGCGCCCTGATCGGCTGCTCGGCGGGCTTCGTGAACGTGCCCCGCATCAAGGGCAGCCACAACGCCATGAAGACCGGCATGCTGGCCGCCGACGCCGCCTATGAGGCCGTGATCGCGGGCCGGGCGGGCGACGTGCTGGAGGCCTATGAGGCCGCTTACAAGACCTCCTGGGTCTATAAGGAGCTGAAGGTCGTCCGTAACGCCAAGCCCATGCTGTCCAAGCTGGGCACCATGATGGGCGGGGCGGTCAGCATGTTCGATATGTGGGTCAACCATCTGACCGGCGGCTTCTCGGTCTTCGGCACCATGAAACACACCAAGACGGACGCCGCCTCGACCGGCCTGGCCAAGGACTTCAAGCCGATCATCTATCCCAAGCCGGACGGCAAGCTGTCGTTCGACAAGCTGTCGAGCGTCTTCATCTCGAACACCAACCATGCCGAGGAACAGCCGGCTCACCTGAAGCTGCTGGACCCGTCCGTGCCGATCAGCGTCAACCTGCCCAAGTACGGCGAACCGGCGCGGCTCTATTGCCCGGCGGGCGTCTATGAGGTGCTGTACGACGCGGACGGCGTTTCCAACCCGCGCTTCCAGATCAACGCCCAGAACTGCGTCCACTGCAAAACCTGCGACATCAAGGACCCGTCGCAGAACATCGTCTGGACCACGCCGGAAGGCGGCGGCGGCCCCAACTACCCGAACATGTAAGGCCCAGAGGTTTCAGCCTCTTGCGGGCGGCGGGGAAAGCGTGAAGGGTCCGCCCATGCGCTTTGCCTTCCGCCGATCCGCCCTGTTCGCCGCCGCCTCGCTGATCGCGTTGGGTCTGGCCGCGCCGTCTCTGGCGCAGGAGGCGTCGCCGGCTGATGCGGCCCCCGCTCAGGTCGAGGTGGAGCCGTCGTCCGATCCTGAGGCGTCGTCCCCGGCCGACGCTGAGAGCCAGGACCCGGAAATCAATATCGCTGACGCGCCTGCGGAGCCCGAGACCCCGCCCATTCCGGCGATCTGGGCCCCCGTGCCGACGGATGCGGAGGACCGCAGCGCCTATGGCTACTATCTGGCCGGCCGCAACGCCCTGACCAGCGGCGAGAGCGAGGCGGGCGCCGACTATCTGGCGCGCGTCGAGGCCCTGACCCCCGAACAGCCGCGCGTGCGCGAACAGGCTTTCACCGCCTCGCTTCTGGCGGGCGACCTCGACGTCGCCGCCCGGATCGCGCCGGAAGGGGAGGGCGTCTCGCCCGTCATCGTTCAGGCGGGGCGTCTGGTCGCGGCGGTGCAGACCTTGGTTCATGGCGATGCGCGCAAGGCCGACGCCATGCTGAAGGTCGCGCCCATCGGCGCGCCGCACGACCGCGCGGGCCTCTATGTCCAGTCATGGATCGCTGCTGCTGCGGGCGACTGGGACCGCGCCCTGGCCCTGCCGCCGACCGATCTGGACCCCGTCAGCACCCTGGTGGCGCGCGCCAACCGCGCCCGGCTGCTGGAACTGCGTCGCCGTCATGACGAGGCCGACGCCGAATGGCGCGACCTGACCGGCCACGCCCTGGCCTCGCGTCTGTTCCGTCTGCCGTACGGCGAGTTCCTGGAGCGACGCGGCAAGCGCGACGAGGCCCTGGTTCAGTACGACGCCGCCGTCACCGCCGGGGCCAGCGACCGCGCGACCCTGTCGGCGCGCGCCCGCGTCATGGCCAAGGGACGCGCGCCCGCCGCGCCGACCTGGCGCCAGGGTGCGGCTCTGGCGCTGAAGACCGCCGCCGATCAGATCATTGCTCAGCGCGCGCTGGAGTTCGGCGTCGTCTATCTGCGTCTGGCGCTGAATCTTGATCCCACGGACGAGAACCGCTTCCTGATCGGCCAGACCCTGCAACAGGCGGAGCTGGAGCCGGCGGCGCGCGCCGCCCTGGCCCAGGTCGGGTCGAGCGATGTCGAGCTTTACGCCGCCGCGCGCGTGCAGAGCGCGCTCAGCCTCGAAAAGGACGGCCAGTCCGACGCCGCCCTGGCCGAGTTGCAGCGGGCGGCCGAGGCCCGCCCTGCCGAAGCCAGTATCGCCTACCTCCTGGCCGGCCAACTGGTGCAGATGAAGCGGTTTGACGAGGCGATAACGGTGCTGAACGGGCCCTTGCTCAACACGGCCGAGCAGGGTTTCGAGGTGCATTTCCTGCGCGGCGCCGCCTATGAGGCGCTGAACCGCAAGCCAGAGGCGGAGGCCGAGCTGTGGGCCGCCTTGCAGAAGCAGCCCAATAATCCGACCGTGCTCAACTACCTCGGCTACCTCTGGGTCGATACCGGCACGCGGGTCGAACAGGGGGCAGAGATGATCGCACGCGCCTTCGCCGCCGACCCGTCGGACGGCAATATCCAGGACTCGCTGGGCTGGGCCCAGTATCGCCGGGGGCAGTTCGACGTGGCGGTCGAGACCCTGGAGCAGGCTGTGGCCAAGGAACCCGCCAACGCCGAGATCAACGATCACCTGGGCGACGCCTACTGGGCCGTGGGGCGTCAGCGCGAGGCCGGCTTCCAGTGGAACCGCGTCCTGACGCTGGAGGTCGAGCCCGAACGCAAGGCCGAGGTCGAGGCCAAGCTGCGCGACAAGCTGGGCCAGGAACCGACCGACGACACCGGCGCGGGCCTGGGCGCCGAGAGCTAACGTCGTGGCCCTGACCGGGCTGGCGCCGGCCAAGATCAACCTCTTCCTGCACGTCGGCCCCGTGGCGGACGACGGCTATCACCCTCTGGCCAGTCTGGTCGCCTTCGCCGACGTGGGCGACGCGGTGACGGTGACGCGGGCGGACGTTCTGTCGCTGGCCGTCACTGGCCCGTTCGGCGGAGCCTTGGCGGGCGAGGGCGACAATCTGATCCTGCGCGGCCTGCGGGCCCTGGGCGAGGCGGCCGGGATCGGCGCGCCGCCGGTCGTGGTGGCGCTGGACAAGCAACTTCCCATCGCGGCGGGGCTGGGCGGCGGCTCGGCGGATGCGGGCACGGCCATCCGGCTGGCGGCGCAGTTGCTGGAACTCGATCTGGACGAGGCGGCGCTGGAAGCCGTCGCGGGCGTGGTCGGCGCCGACGGTCCCATGTGCCTGCGCGCCCGCCCAGCCTGGGCGACGGGCAGGGGTGACGATCTTCGCGACGAGCCGCGTCTGCCGCCCCTGCACGCGGTCCTGCTGAACCCAGGCGTGGCGTCGCCCACGGGGGCGGTGTACCGCGCCTACGACGACGCGCCCGACGGCGGCGCGGACTGCCCGGACGGCCCCGCCGACTGGTCGCCCGCCGCCGTGATCGACTGGCTGAAGGCTCAGCGCAATGATCTGGAGGCGCCGGCTCTGCGCGTCTCGCCGGGCATAGGCGAGGCGCTCAGCGCAATGCGCGCCGCGCCGGGCTGTCGCCTGGCGCGGATGTCGGGCTCGGGCGCCACGGTCTTCGGCCTGTTCGACGACGCGGCGGCGGCTGAGGCGGCGGCGGGCGTCCTGCAACGCCCCGGCTGGTGGGTGAGGCCCTGCATCCTTCACTGAACTGTCATCCCGGAAAGCGCGCAGCGCTTATCCGGGACCGCAGGAAGCGCCGGCGTCTTGGGCGGTCCCGGATCGGCGCGGCTGCGCCGCTTGGCCGGGATGACGTAACCGCCGCGTCCGGTTGAGTTTCCGGCTCGCGCGCCCTAGGGTCCGCGCTCAAATTTTGCGCTGCGAAAACGAGCCGACGTGACCACCGAACCCCTCGCCTTCCAGGACCTGATCCTGACCCTGCACAAATACTGGGGCGACCAGGGCTGCGCCATTCTGCAGCCCTATGACATCGAGGTCGGCGCCGGCACCCTGCACCCGGCGACGGTGCTGCGCGCGCTCGGTCCCAAGCCGTGGAAGGCTGCTTACGTCCAGCCGTCGCGCCGTCCGGGCGACGGTCGCTATGGCGAGAACCCCAATCGGCTGCAGCACTACTACCAGTATCAAGTCATCCTGAAGCCGAACCCCGACAACCTGCAGGAGCTCTATCTCGGCTCCCTGGCCGCCATCGGCATCGACCCCAAGCTGCACGACATCCGCTTCGTCGAGGACGACTGGGAAAACCCCACGGTCGGCGCCTGGGGGCTGGGCTGGGAGGTCTGGTGCGACGGCATGGAGGTGACGCAGTTCACCTATTTCCAGGGCGTCGGCGGCATCGAGGTGGACGTGGTCTCGGGCGAGCTGACCTACGGGCTGGAGCGTCTGGCCATGTATGTTCAGGGCGTCGACAACGTCTATGACCTGAAGTTCAACAAGGAGGGGCTCACCTATCGCGAGGTCTTCCTCGAGAACGAGCGCCAGCAGTCGGAAGCCAACTTCCACGGCTATGACGTCGCCGCGCTGAAGCGCCGCTTCGAGGACATGGAGCGCGAGGCCGCCCACTTCCTGACCATGAAGGGGCCGCAGGGTCAGCCTCTGGTCCTGCCCGCCTATGACCAGGTGCTGAAGGCCTCGCACCTGTTCAACCTGATGGACGCCCGCGGCGCCATCGCCGTTGCCGAACGCCAGAGCTACATCGGCCGCATCCGCGACCTGTGCAAAGCCTGCGCTCAAGCCCAGACAGAATGGGCCCAAGTCGAACATGAGAAGGCGTCGTCATGACCACTGTTTCCGGCATCCTCTCGTTCGACCTGTCCGACACCAATCTGGAGCAGCACCCCGGCGAGCCGATCTCGCTGTTTTCCAGCGGCCGCGTGGAAATCGAAGGTCAGGAGTCGTGGGCCGAGGTCCGCATCGTCCGCCACGCCAATGACCTGAGCAGCCACCTGACGGCCCAGCCGGGCGGCTGGCGCGGCGTGGTCGTGGTCGGCGAAGAATGGTTCGGCATTCTGCAGAACGCCTTCCTGGCCCCGCAGTCCTTCCTGCTGAACATCGCCTTCAGCGGCGAGCTGGGCGCGGCTGACGCGCCGCTGGCCCTGAAGGACATCGCCCTGACCCTGATGCGGTCTGCCGCCACGACCGAAGAGTCCGCCGCCTGATGCCCCAGCTTCTTCTCGAAATCTTCTCCGAAGAAATCCCCGCCCGAATGCAGCAGGGCGCCGCCCGCGACCTGGAACGCATGGCGTCCGAGCGTCTGAAGGCGGCGGGCCTGACCTGGGACGCGCTGAACGTCTTCGCCGGGCCGCGTCGCCTGACGCTGGTGATCGACGGCCTGCCGGTCGCCGCCGCCGACCGCAACGAAGAGGTCAAGGGACCCAAGACCTCGGCCCCGGCTCAGGCGCTGGAAGGCTTCCTGCGCAAGACCGGCCTGACCCAGGACCAACTGGTCGAGCGTGACGGCGTCTGGTTCGCCGAGATCAGCAGCAAGGGCCGGCAGACGACCGAGGTCTTCGCCGAGGCCGTCGATCAGATCGTCCGCAGCTTCCCCTGGCCCAAGTCGATGCGCTGGGGCACGGGAAGCCTGCGTTGGGTGCGTCCGATCAAGCGTATCATCGCCCTGTTCGACGGGGCGGTGGTGCCGTTCGAGATCGACGGCATCCACTCAGGCGACGTGACCGAGGGCCATCGCTTCCTCGGCAGCGGCCAGCCGTTCGCGGTCAAGGACTTCGCTGACTACCGCGCCAAGCTGGAACGCGACTTCGTCCTGCTGGACGTGGCCGACCGCAAGCTGCGGATTCTCGACGGGGCCAAGGCCGCCTGCGCCGCGCGCGGTCTGGTTCTGGTCGATGACGACGGCCTGCTGGACGAGGTCGCGGGTCTGGCCGAATGGCCGACGCCGATCCTGGGCGACATGGACCCGCAGTTCCTGTCCCTGCCGCCCGAAGTGGTCCGCCTGTCGATGAAGGTGCACCAGAAGTATTTCGCCGTGCGCGATCCGTCGAAAGACGGCCTCGCCCCCAACTTCCTCGTCGTCGCCAACGTCGAGGCGACCGACGGCGGTCAGGCCCTGGCCGCTGGCAACAGCCGCGTCCTGTCGGCCCGTCTCAACGACGCCCGCTTCTTCTGGGATGAGGATCAGAAGGTCGGCTTCGAGGAATGGAACAAGAAGCTTGGAGGCGTCACCTTCCACGCCAAGCTCGGGACCCTGGCCGAGCGGGTTGACCGCATCGCCGCCCTGGCGCGCGAGATCGCGCCTCTGGTCGGCGCCGACGCCGATCAGGCCGAACAGGCCGCGCGCCTGTCCAAGGCCGATCTGGCCAGCGGCATGGTCAGCGAGTTCCCGGAGCTGCAGGGCATCATGGGCGGCTACTACGCCCGTCTGGCCGGTCAGCCAGACGCCGTCGCCGACGCCGTGCGCGACCACTACAAGCCCCAAGGTCCGGGCGACAGCGTCCCGACCGCCCCGGTCACGGTCGCCGTCGCCATCGCCGAGAAGCTGGACACCCTGGTCGGCTTCTTCGCCATCAATGAGAAGCCTACCGGCTCGCGCGACCCTTACGCCCTGCGCCGCGCGGCATTGGGCGTGATCCGATTGATCCTCGACAATCATGTGCGGATTGGACTGCGCTCCGCGATTGATGCCGCCGTAGACGCGGGGATTTCCGGAGAGCTGAGCGTTATTGTGAAACTGGCGTCGCTTAAAGAGGGGCAGCATGCTGAGGCGCATGAACTGCTGGAGCTTCATGGCCTGCCACACATGCGCGCCATCTCGAGCTCCGTCGGTGTAACGTCTCAAGTTCAGATTTGGCCGATTGTCTTCCCATTCGCGAGTTTCAATCGTCGCGCGTTTGAATTGGCGTTCCGCGACAATAAAATTTTCGGTGGGCAGTACGACCTCATCGATAAGGGGGCAGATCTTCTCACCTTCTTCGCCGACCGTCTGACCGTCCTGCTGCGCGACCAGGGCCAGCGTCACGACCTCGTCGCCGCTGTCTTCGCTCTGGGCGACGACGATCTGGTGCGGATCGTGCGTCGGGTGGAGGCGCTGGCCGCCTTCCTCGCCACGGACGACGGGGCCAACCTGCTGGCCGGCTACAAGCGGGCGTCCAACATCCTCAAGGCCGAGGAGAAGAAGGGGCCGCTGCCGCAGGGCATGGTCAACACCGGCCTGCAGAACCAGCCGGCCGAAGAGACCACCCTGGCCTTCGCCGCCGCCGCCGCTGCCACCGCCGTGGACGCTGCCCTGGAAACCGAAGACTTCGCCGCCGCCATGACGGCGCTGGCCGCCTTGCGCGGCCCGGTCGACGCCTTCTTCACCGGTGTCATGGTCAACTCAGACGTGGAAGCCGAGCGTGAGAACCGCCTGAAGCTGCTGGGTCAGGTGCGCGCCGTCATGGGCCGGGTCGCCGACTTCGGCCAGATCGCGGGCTAAGGCGCTCAAGCAGCCGAAGGCGTTAGCGCCACGAACAATGACCCTTCTCCCCTTGCGGGAGAAGGTGGCTGGCGAAGCCAGACGGATGAGGGGTTGCGGGACGTCAAAGTCTCGCGGCCCCTTTTCGCGTTGAGAGACCCCTCATCCGCCCCTCCGGGGCGCTTTCTCCCGCAAGGGGAGAAGGACGTTAAACGTGCTGGGAACGACACATCCTCTCACGGATTGTTACGGCCCCGGCATGGCCTTCGCACCTGCAGCGCGCTAGTCAGGCTGCCGGACACGGGACTCAATGAAAGTCTCGTGCAACGACCACGGCTCAGGGACTGCAAGATGACCAAGTGGGTGTACGGCTTCGGCGGGGGCTCCGCTGACGGCGATGCGTCGATGAAGAACCTTCTCGGCGGCAAGGGCGCGAACCTGGCCGAGATGTCGTCGCTGGGCCTTCCGGTGCCGCCCGGCTTCACCATCACGACGGAAGCCTGCGTCCACTATTATTCCAATGGCGAGACCTATCCGGCTGAGCTGGCTGAACAGGCCGCCGCCGGTCTGAAGACCGTCGAGGGCATTGTCGGCAAGACCTTCGGCGATGCCTCCAACCCCCTGCTGGTCTCGGTGCGCTCGGGCGCGCGGGCCTCCATGCCGGGCATGATGGACACGGTGCTGAACCTGGGCCTGAACGACCAGACGGTCGAGGGTCTGGCCAAGCTGTCGGGCGACCGCCGCTTCGCCTTCGACAGCTACCGTCGTTTCATCACCATGTATTCCAATGTGGTGCTGGGCATCGGCCACGATCAGTTCGAAGAGGTTCTGGACGACCACAAGGATCGTCTGGGCGTCTCGATCGACACCGACCTGACCGCAGAGAACTGGGAAAAGGTGGTCGCCGACTACAAGGTCCTGGTCGAACGGGAACTGGGGCAACCCTTCCCGCAGGACCCGCATGATCAGTTGTGGGGCGCCGTCTCGGCCGTCTTCGCCAGCTGGATGAACGACCGCGCGAAATTCTATCGCCGGATGCACGACATCCCCGAAAGCTGGGGCACCGCCGTCAACATCCAGTCCATGGTGTTCGGCAACATGGGCGAGACCTCGGCCACGGGCGTCGCCTTCACCCGCAACCCCTCGACCGGCGAAGCCAAGCTGTACGGCGAGTTCCTGATCAATGCGCAAGGGGAAGATGTGGTCGCGGGCATCCGCACGCCGCAGTCCCTGACCAAGGCGGGCCGCGAGGAGATGGGCGAGACCGCCCTCTCGATGGAAGAGGCCATGCCGGTCGTCTTCGCCGAGTTCGTCGACGTGGTCGGGCGGCTGGAAAGCCACTACCGCGACATGCAGGACATCGAGTTCACGGTCGAACAGGGCCGTCTGTGGATGCTGCAGACCCGCAACGGCAAGCGCACCGCCAAGTCGGCGCTGAAGATCGCCGTCGATCTGGCCTCCGAAGGCGTCATTTCGCAGGAAGAGGCCGTGTCGCGGGTCGAACCCGCCGCGCTCGATCAACTGCTGCACCCGACGCTGGACCCCAACGCCGCCCGCACCGTCGTCGCGGCGGGCCTGCCGGCCTCGCCGGGCGCGGCCACCGGCAAGATCGTCTTTGACGCCGACGAGGCCGAGCGCCTGTCGCAGGTCGGCGACGCCGTCATCCTGGTGCGCGAGGAAACCTCGCCCGAAGACATCCACGGCATGCACGCGGCGCGCGGCATCGTCACGGCCCGCGGCGGCATGACCAGCCACGCGGCTGTCGTGGCGCGCGGCATGGGGCGGCCTTGCGTCTCCGGCGCCGGTGAAATCTCGATCAACGAGAAGGCCGGGACCTTCACCGCGCGCGGCCGCACCTTCAAGGCCGGCGAGGTCATCACCATCGACGGCGGCAAGGGCGAGGTCCTCGATGGGGCTGTGGCCATGATCGAGCCCGAGATGACGGGCGACTTCCAGACCCTGATGGCCTGGGCCGACGGCGTGCGCCGTCTGAAGGTCCGCGCCAACGCCGAGACCCCGCTGGACGCCAAGACCGCGCGCGGCTTCGGCGCCGAGGGCATCGGCCTGTCGCGCACCGAGCATATGTTCTTCGACGAGGCCCGCATCGCCGCCGTGCGCGAGATGATCCTGGCCGACGACGAGCAGGGCCGCCGCCTGGCGCTGGCCAAGATCGCGCCCTTCCAGAAGGCCGACTTCGCCGACCTGTTCACCATCATGGCGGGTCTGCCGGTGACGATCCGCCTGCTGGACCCGCCGCTGCACGAGTTCATCCCGCACACCGACGCCGACATCGACGCCCTGGCCGCCGGTTCGGGTCTGGACGCCGCCAAGCTGAAGCGTCGCGCGCGGGAACTGCACGAAACCAACCCCATGCTCGGCCACCGGGGCTGCCGTCTGGGCGTCGCCTATCCCGAGATCTACGAGATGCAGGTCCGCGCCATCCTCGAGGCGGCGCTGGAGGTGAAGAAGGCGTCGGGTCTGGCGCCGATCCCGGAGATCATGCATCCGCTGGTCGCCCTGGGTCTGGAGATGAAGTTCCTGCGTGAACTGACCGACCGCACCGCACGGGCCGTGTTCGCGGACGCCGGCGACAGCGTCGAATACCTGGTCGGCACCATGATCGAACTGCCGCGCGCTGCGCTTCGCGCCGCCGATCTGGCCGAGTACGCCGAGTTCTTCAGCTTCGGCACCAACGACCTGACCCAGACGACCTTCGGCATCAGCCGCGACGATTCCGGCCACTTCCTGCAGGCCTATCTGGACAAGGGCATCTTCGAGACCGACCCCTTCGTCCGTCTGGATCAGGACGGGGTGGGCGACCTGATCCGCATCGCCGCCGAGCGCGGTCGTGCGGTCAAGCCGGACATGAAGATGGGCATCTGCGGCGAACATGGCGGTGACCCGTCGTCCATCGCCTTCTGCGAGAGCGTGGGCCTCGACTACGTCTCTTGCTCGCCTTACCGCGTGCCCATCGCCCGTCTGGCGGCGGCCCAGGCGGCGCTGGCCGCCCGCTCGGGCGAGGAGCGCGAAAAGGACCGCTAAGCCCCGTTTCAGGCTTGAGCGTGCAAAGGCGGTCCTTCGGGGCCGCCTTTTTCGTGTCGGAATAAGGTCACGATCAACGTAACGCTGTATGTGTCCGGTGGCGCACAGTCGCGCCTATGTATTCATTTGCCTCTGGAACGGCTTGGCCGGATAGCCATTTAACTCCTCGCTGGATGGGGCCGGTGACCGCAGAAGTCACCACATCTGGTTTTACTAGGAGTTATAGAAACAATGCGTAACATTCTTCTCGCCGCCGCCGCTATTTCTGCAATCGCCGCTCCGGCATTTGCTCAATCTGGTCCTGACGCCCGTGGTTACGGCTCGCTGGGCTACACGCATCTGGAAGGCGACTCCGCCACGACCGGCGCCGTGACCGGCCGCCTAGGCGTGAACCTGAACCGTTACCTGGCGCTCGAGACCGAAGCCTCGGTGGGCGTCAAGGACGACGACTTCACCGTCGCCGGCGTCGATGGCTCGATCAAGCACGAGTGGGACGCCGCCGGTTACGTGGTCGGCAAGTACCCGGTCAGCGACAAGCTGGAGCTGTTCGCGCGCGGCGGTTACGGCCACACCGAGCTGAAGCAGGAGTTCCCCGGCGCCAACACGGATGTCGGCGGTGACAGCTGGAACTACGGCGTGGGCGCCAACTACTACGTCGACGGCGTCAACGGCGTCCGCGCCGACTGGACGCGTCGCGACTTCCGCGACAACGGCGGCGAGGCTGACGCCTATTCGGTCAGCTACGTCCGTCGCTTCTAAGGCCTGACCTCAAAATCTGGCGCTAGATACGACGAAGGCCCGCTCTGGAAAGAGCGGGCCTTTTCGTTTGCCTGAGGGGCGTTTTAGGCCACGCCCGGCGCCAGGGCCCAGCGCAGCGAGTTCTCGCCGAAGGGCTTGATGAAGAGATCGCGGTAACGTTCAAACACTTCCACGATCTTGGCCTTCAGGTCCTGGGTCACCGACTCGCCGCGCTGTCGTTTCAGCGCCGCGACGCAGTTGACGACGATGTCCATGTGGGCCGAGCCGCCCATATGTTTGAGGACCGTGGCCACGTCGTGGGCTAACGGATCGCTGAGCTTTTCAGCCCACGGTGAAGAAGTCTGAGTCATTCGGGCGCCATCCCCCTTGGTCTCGACACCCGCAACGGTTTGCAAAAAAACTCGAACAGTGCAAGCGCCGCCGGAAATAATGATTCCCGTTATATGGATTCAGGGCCGCTTTTGCACAAAAACCGTGCCGGCCGAGTAGCCTGCGCCGAAGCTGCAGATCAGGCCCACGTCGCCGGGCGCGAATCCGTCCTGCTTCAGGTGGAAGGCGATGATCGACCCGGCGGAGGAGGTGTTGGCGTAGTCGTCCAGGATGATGACGTTCTCTTCGGCCTCGGGCTCGCGACCCAGCACCTTCTTGCCGATCATCTGGTTCATGTTGATGTTGGCCTGGTGCAGCCACATCCGCTTCAGGCCGTGCGGGTCCAGGTTCAACTCGGTGGCGTGGTCCAGGATCATCTCCGAGACCATGGGCACTACCTCCTTGAAGACCTTGCGGCCCTGCTGGACGAACATCTTGTCGCTGAGGCCGTCGGAGCCGACCGGCTCGCTCTCGCCCGTCGGCAGGGCGGCGCGGTTCAGGAAGCCGAAATTGTTGCGGATATTGTTCGAGAAGCTGGTCTTCAAACGCGTGCCGACAATGTCCCAGCCGCCCGGTCCCGCCTGATCCTCGGCCTCGACGATGACGGCGGTGGCCACGTCGCCGAAGATGAAGTGGCTGTCGCGATCCTTGAAGTTCAGATGCGCCGAGCAGATCTCGGGATTGACCATCAGCACGGCCTTGGCCGAGCCTGAGGCGACGAAGTCCGCCGCCGTCTTGATGCCGAAGGTGGCCGAGCTGCACGCCACGTTCATGTCAAAGGCGAAGCCTTCAATCCCCAGCGCCTGCTGCACCTCGATGGCCATGGCGGGATAGGCGCGCTGCATGTTGGACGCGGCGCAGATGACGGCGCCGATCTCGCTGACCGGCTTGCCCCAGGCCTTGATGGCCTCCTGTGCCGCCTTCACGGCCATCTCGGCCATGATCGAAAGCTCGTCGTTACCGCGCGCGGGCAGGTTGGGCAGCATCCTGGAAGGATCGACAATGCCGCTCTTGTCCATGACGAAGCGCGACTTGATGCCCGAGGCCTTCTCGATGAAACCCTCCGACGAGGGCGTCTTAAGCTCCAGCTCGCCGGCGGCGATGGCCTCTGCGTTCTCGGCGTTCCAGCTGTCGGCCCAGGCGTTGTAGGCGGCGACCAGTTCGGCGTTCGAGATCGACTGCTCCGGCGTGAACAGGCCGGTGGCGGAGATGACGGCTTTTTGCAACTTTTTGGTTCCCTAACGCTCGGCGCGCGGCGCCTCGCTGCATGAGGGAGGTTGGCTCCCTGACGGCGTCCGTTTTTGTGGGCGCGCGTTGCGGCGAAGTTCGGGCGCCTCGCGGCCGGACAGGTCCGTAGCGATAACGAACCTCCTCAATAGGCCGGTGGAAGGCTCCGGTCGAGACTGGCCTTGATGCCTCGCCACCATCTGTTGATGCGGCCGCGCGGCGGGGCGGGCAGGGGATGATCGCGCGCGGCGATCAGGGCCTCGACCAGGTCCTCGGCCTCGCACGGCCAACCCTCGGGCGTGACATAGACCGGGTAGCCGATCAGGGCGGCGTGGATGACGGATTGCAGGCTGGCGCGACGCGTGCGGCGCTCAAACGTCAGCTTGTCCTCGGTCAGCCCCCAGCCCGCATAGAAGGGCCGACCATAGACGCTGACCGCCTTGCCGCGCATCAGGGCTTCGAACCCGGTCAGCGAGGTCAGGGTCGCCAGCCGGTCGCAGGTGTTCAGGCAGTCGACGATGTTCAGATCGTCGGCCGAGGCGTCGACCTCCTCCATCGCTGCGTGATCCAGCAGGCCCGGCCGGTTGCCCGCCGTCACGTCGGGGTGGTTGCGATAGATCAGGAAGGCGTCGGGATGATCCGCCCGCGCCGCCTTCACCAGACCGGAGTTGGTGCGCAGGTCAGGGCCGCAGCCCATCATGATGGAGCGGTCATTCTCGACCTGACCCACGACCAGCAGGATCGGCCTGTCTTTCGGCCAATGCGCCGGAACACCCGCCCCCTTCAGATTGTATTTCGACAGGCCTGCCTCGACCACGCGGGCGCGAAGCCGCTCGGCGCGCGTCGTCTGATCGGGCGACGGTTCGCCCGCCTCGATCAGGCTCTCCAGACGGCTGGGACGGGTCGGGTCGTAATAGACGCCCTGATCATCCAGGGCGACGGACAGGGCGCCGAAGAAGTCGGAGCCCAGGCCGCGCGAACGGATGAAGCCGTCCTCCATCCGCACGACCGGCCCCTCGAAGGCGTCGGCGGCGGCGCGGATCTTCGGCGTCTCCTTGCCGGCCCACCAGATCAGCCTGCCGCCTGTCGCCCGCGCATGGGCGACGGCGGCGGATGAACGCCAGAAATAGCGCACCCGGCCCTTGGGCGAATTCAGCAGGCGGCGCACCGGCGGCCGCTTGGCCGGGGCGAAGCCGACGGCGGCCCAGTCGCCCGCCAGCCGGTTGGCCCGGTCACGCAGGGCGATCAGCCGTTCCAGCGCCGCCTCGGCCTCGCACCGCTGGCCGGTGACCGGATCGATATAGCGCGTGTAGACGATCAGGGCCGCCGCCGCGACCTGCTCCAGATCACGCGCCACGCCGCGCCGCCCGGTCTGCACCGCATCGGTCGTCAGACCCCAGCCCGAATAGAAGGGGGCGCCGAAGCAACGCACGGGCAGGCCCCGCAGCAGGGCCTCGAACCCCAGGGCCGAGGTCACGACATAGACCGCGTCCACCGCCGCCAGCAGGTCGGCGGGCCGCACGTCGGTGTCGATCAGGGTGACGTCGTCCAGCTGGTCCTCGGGGATGCAGCCCTGCTTGCGCCCGGCCGCCACGGCCGGGTGACGCTTGACGATCAACTGGGCGTCCGGCTCTTCGCGTCGCGCCGTCGCCAGCATGTCCGAGAAGCTCTGCTCGCTGGCCAGCCCATAGCCGATGGAGGCGTCGCCAAAGGTCTGATCCACGATCAGCACCCGGCGGCCGGGTTTCAGCAGGCTGGGGTCCAGCGGTCCGCCCATATTGGTCTTGGACACGCCGGAGGCGACGATGCGGTCGATCAACGCGCGCGCGCGGACCCGCATCGCGGCGTCGCACCAGTCGGGCGCCGTCGCGATCAGTTGCTCGAGTCGGCTGGGCCGGGTCGCGTCGTAATAGACGCCGAGGTCGTCGACGATCAGGCTCAGGCTGGTCGCCCCGCTCTCGCCGATCCCGATCGAGCGCAGGAAGCCGTCCTCCAGGGCGACATAGGGCTTGCCCTGCTTCTCCGCCCAGCGCCGCCCCGCCGCCGCCGTCGGCTTCATGCCCCAACCCAGCACGGCCTCGGTCTGCGCTCCCGGCAAAGCCGACAGGTCATAGTCGGGCAGGAAGGCCGACAGGAAGGGGACCTTCAGCACGCCGGGCGCGCAGACCCAGGCGCGGGTTTTTTGAAGCGTCGGAAGCGGTGCGGTCATGGGGTTTGTCTAGGGTTTGTAGAGTGGCCGCGCCAGCCCGCTCTTCCTTCTCCCCTTGAGGGAGAAGGTGGGCGCCGGAGGCGCTCGGAAGAGGGGTGTCGGCGCGGCGGTGGACCATTGTCGACTGCGTGCGGAGCGCATTTCGGAGAGGGCGCGCTCACACCCCTCATCCGTCAGGCTCCGCCTGCCACCTTCTCACACAAGGGGAGAAGGGCTAGAGGGCGGCCAGCACCGCCTGCGCCTGTTCCAGATGCAGTCGCTCCACCATCTCCCCCTCGACGCGGATCACGCCCAGCCCCTCGGCCTCGGGCGCGGCGAAGGCGGCGACCACCTTGCGCGCCCATTCCGCTTCTTCAGCCGACGCCCCGAAGGCCGCATTGGCCCCCTCGATCTGCGACGGGTGGATCAGGCTCTTGCCGTCGAAGCCGTACAGCCGCCCCTGCGCGCATTCGGCCCCAAAGCCAGCCTCGTCCTTGATCCGGTTGAACACGCCGTCGATGACGCTCAGGCCGTTGGCCCGTGCATGGGCCACGACCGCCGCCAGCCAGGGCTTCAGCGGCTCGCGATCGGGCGACGCGCCGGTCTTCAGCTCCTTGGCCAGGTCGTTGACGCCCAGCATCAGCCCGCCCAGGGCGCCGCCCGCCTCGGCGATGTCCCGCAAATCCACCAGGGCGCGCGGCGTTTCGATCATGGCCCACAGATCGACGCCGGGCCGCATCCCCTCCGACAGGGCGCGCACGGTCGCGGCGCTCTCCACCTTGGGCGCGACGATCAGATCGACCGGCGCATCCCGAAGCGCCGCCAGGTCGCAGACGCCCCAGGGGGTGTTCAGCCCGTTGATCCGCACGCCCAGGCGCGGACCGAAGCCGCCTTCACGCGCCGCCGCCACCGCCGCCGCCCGGGCCTCAAGCTTCATCTCGGGCGCGACCGCGTCCTCGAGGTCCAGCACCGCCACGTCGCAGGTCAGACCGCGCGCCTTCTCGATCGCCCTCGAATTTGATGCGGGCAGGTAGAGGACGCTGCGCGCGCGTGTCGGACGGGGCTGGCTCATGCTTCGCTTCCACAAGGTTTCGGCGCGGACCATAGCGGGCGCCGCCCTGTGTTCAATCTGGCGATCAGTCGGGCCAGAGCCGTGCCGCCCCGCGTACGCCCGAGGAATCTCCCCATTTTGCTGCAACGATCCGCCCGTCCCAGCGGTCGGAGAAGGCATGGCGCTCCACGACCTCGGGCAGGCGGTCGTACAATTCCGCCACGTTCGACATCCCGCCGCCCAGGACGAAGACTTCGGGATCAACCAGGTTGACGACCATGGCCAGGGCTCGACCCAGCCGGTCGATGTAGCGGGCCAGCGCCGCCGCCGCGCCCGCGTCGCCGCTGCGAGCGGCCTCGACGACCGCCTGGGCCTTCCAGGCCCGCCCTGTGGTCGCTTCGTGATCACGCTGGAAGCCGGTGCCCGAAACCCAGGTCTCCAGACAACCGTTCAGACCGCACCAGCAGGCCGGGCCCGGCGCCTCGGTGTCGCGGGGCCAGGGCAGGGAGATGTGGCCGATCTCGGCCGCCACGCCGTGCGCCCCCTCGACCAGTTTGCCGTCGATGATCAGGCCGCCGCCGCAGCCGGTGCCGACGATGACGCCGAAGACGCTGGCCACGCCCTTGCCCGCCCCGTCCACGGCTTCGGACAGGGCCAGGCAGTTGGCGTCGTTGGCCAGCCGCACCGGGCGGGCCAGCGCCGCTTCAAGGTCTTCGCCGAACCGGCGACCGTTCAGATAGGTCGAGTTGGCGTTGCGGATCAGGCCGGTGCGCGGCGAGGGCGATCCGGGGATGGCCAGGCCGATCGACCGCGTCGGGCCCGCTTCGGCCTCGACCCGCGCGATCAGGTCGGCGACCAGGGCCACGGCGGCGTCATAGTCGCCCGGATTGGGTTCGCGGATGCGCGCGGCGAAGGCGCCGGCGTCATCCAGTGCGGCGGCCTCGATCTTGGTGCCGCCGAAATCGACCCCGATGCGCATCAGGCGGCGAAGACCCTGGCCATCAGCCGCTCCAGCGCCTCGGCGTCCACGGCGTCAAAGGCGGCCTTTTCGGTCGCGTCCACGTCCAGCACGGCGATCAGCTCGCCCGCGGCGTCCAGCACCGGCACGACGATCTCGCTGGCCGATCGGCTGTCGCAGGCGATGTGGCCGGGGAAGGCGTGGACGTCCTCGACCACCTGGGTCACCCGGTCGCGCGCCGCCGCGCCGCAGACCCCGCGTCCGAAGGGAATGCGCAGGCAGCCCAGCGTGCCCTGATAGGGGCCGACCACCAACTCGCCCGGCTTGGCTTCGTCCACGACGTAGAACCCGGTCCAGAAGAAGGCGGGGAAGGCGTCGGCCAACATGGCCGCCACGGTCGCCATCCGCGCCGTCCGGTTCGGCTCGCCGTCCAGCACCGCCAGGATCTCGCCCTCGACCTCGGCATAGCGTTCGGCCTTGTCGGCGGGGCGATCGTCTCGGGCGAGGTAGGACATGGCGGCTCTCCTTCAGGAGACCGCCATATAGGTTCTGGCTGCGCTGCACAAAGAGGCCTGAAGCTCTCATTCGAAAATAGAACAAAAAGAGAACAATTGACTTGAGCAGTCTGCGCGCCGCGCGCTAGCTTCGATCCGATACGGTTTTGGGAGAACGGGGATGAGCGGTGCACGGCAGGCAGACGAGGACTTCGCACGACAACTGGCGTGGCTGGATCGTGAACTGGCCCTGAAGGTGGAGGAGGCGCGCGGGGGCGATCCCGGCAATCGCGCCCTGGCTGTCGGTTTGCTGATCGGGCTTGTCGCCGGAATGGCCTGTGGCGGGACGACGCCGTCGTGAACGTGTCGCAGCAGAGGGCGTCGAGTCTGGATCGCCTGCTGGACAGCGTCGACTGGTCGCGGTGTTCCGGTCGGGACCTGCACCGGCTGGCCGAAGGCGCGGCTCAGGCGGCGGCGCGAACAGGAGGTGGTAGGCCTGGAGGGACTCGAACCCCCAACCAGACCGTTATGAGCGGTCGGCTCTAACCATTGAGCTACAGGCCCCCGAGGGGAGAGGCCGTGCCTAGCAGGCGTTGCGTCCGCTGCAAAGACGCCCCGGACCTGTCGGGCTTTTCATGCCGATGAACGGAACCTGCACAGGGGGCTGGCGCGTTTGTTCAGCTTGAAACGGCCAAGGTAGGTCGTGGCTGGCGAAGACGTCCGGCCGATGGACTTCCACGGAGACTATGATGACCCGCACCGCACGCGCCCTGATGCTGGGCACGGCCCTGATGACCCTGGCGGCGCCGGCCGTCGCGTCCGCCCAATCGCAACCCGGCGGTTCTTCCCCGATGCAGGTGCACGCCATGGCTCAACAACCCGCCCTGAACCTGTCCGCCTATGGCGAGGTCAAGGTCGCGCCGGATCAGGCGACCATCAACTTCGGCGTCGTCACCGAAGCCGTCACTGCGCAAGAAGCCATGGCTCAGAACGCGCAGCAGATGACCCGTGTCGTCGCCGCCCTGCGCCGCGCCGGGATCAATGAGCGCGACATACAGACCTCGGGCCTGAACCTGTCGGCGCAATACGACTATCAGCAGAACGAACCGCCCAAGCTGCGCGGCTATCAGGCGACGAACCGCGTCACCGTGGTCATCAACGACCTGACCAAGGTCGGCACGACCGCCGACGCCGTGGTCACGGCTGGCGTCAATCAGATCGACGGCATCGCCTTCGGCCTGAAGAACCCCAAGGCGGCCGAGGATCAGGCGCGCCAGCTGGCCGTGCGCGCCCTGCAGGACAAGGCGCGTCTCTATGCCCAGGCTCTGGGCGTGGAACTGGGCGGCGTTCGCTCCCTGACCGAGGGCGGCGGCTTCACCCCTGAACCGCCGCGTCCCATGTACGCCCGCGCCATGGCTATGGATTCCGGCAGCGCCTCGACCCCCGTGTCGGCCGGCGAACTGACGGTCCGCATCGACATCGCCGGGACCTACGACATCGGCCGTTGATCGGCGGAACGGAATGCAAGGGGAGGGCCTGCCGGCG
>Ga0265296_1001595_pt1 | contig 25516 bp, 23 predicted proteins | sample MunlanPumphouse1_FD_189073 | JGI IMG/M metagenome (GOLD analysis project Ga0265296, IMG submission 189073) | Groundwater microbial communities from a municipal landfill in Southern Ontario, Canada - Pumphouse #1 | ecosystem: Environmental > Aquatic > Deep subsurface > Groundwater | place... | reverse complement strand
CTTCATCCGATCCGGGCAAAGTCGGCTATGCCGTCTGCCGGAACCTCCTTTCCTTCCCGGGCCGGGTCTACCCGATCAACCCGAAGGGGGGAACGATACTCGGGAAGACCGTCTACCCGTCCCTTGCGGCCATCCCGGATACCGTGGATCTTGCCGTCATTACCATTCCTGCCGCAGGGGTGCCTGCCGTTATTGATGAGGCAGGAGCAAAGAAGATCCCGCTGTCTCTCATCATCACCTCGGGATTCCGCGAATCAGGTACCGCAGGGCGGGACCTTGAGGAGAGGATTCTCCAGTCCGCCCACACGTCCGGCATGAGGATCATCGGCCCCAACTGCCTGGGGCTCATGCTTCCGCACCAGGGTATCAATACAACCTTTGACCCGGTCTCCCCGAGGCCCGGACATATTGCATTCATCTCCCAGAGCGGTGCCATCATCACCACCATTGTTGACTGGAGCCTCCAGGAAGAGATCGGGTTCTCGGCCGTGATCAGTGTCGGGAACCAGTCCGATCTCACGTTTGAAGATTTTATCCGGTTTGCCGGGGATTATGAAAAGACCCGTGCCATTATCCTGTACATTGAACAGATACTCGATGGCACGCGGTTCCGGGAGATCGTAACCCGGATCTCGCCCACAAAACCCATCATTGCGATCAAATCCGGATCCTCAAAGATTGGCCAGAGGGCCGCATCCTCCCACACCGGAGCCCTGGCCGGAAGCCATGAGACCTACCTGGCAGCATTCCGCCAGTCCGGGGTTATTCCGGTCAGCTCCATCCGCGAGGCGTTCCAGTCAGCGGAACTCCTCTCTTCCGAAGGGTATCCAGAAGGGACACGGGCCCTCGTCATCTCAAACGCCGGCGGGTTTGCCGTCCTGTCATCGGATTATGCAGAACGGTATGGCATCACCATGACGGAGTTCCCGGAGGATCTCACACGGGAACTTGACGGTGTTCTTCCTGCAAACTGGAGCCGGGCCAACCCCATTGACATGGTCGGGGATTCCAATGCCGACAGGTTTGCCCGGGCCTTCGATATTGTTGCCCGGCGCCAGGATCTCTGGGATATTGCCTTTGTCATCGTGGTTCCGTCAGCCATCTCTGATCCCGTGCGGGTGGCTAACGAGATTGTGCGGTTTTCCCGGCTCACGCACAAGATGGTGGTCGGGTGTATGATTGGCGGGGATAGTATGAAGACGCCCGTCCATATCCTGCGTGACGCACATATCCCCAACTTCTCGGACCTGGAAGATGCATTCCGGGTCGTGGGGAACATATGCCGGCACCGGTGCAGTTCAGGTTTGCCGGGATGCCGGCACGGGTAGAGATGAGGATGCCGGGGGAAATTCACCTTCAAGTCATACATCACGCTGCGGGCCTGAGAAATATCACCGGCAAGGAATTCGTCGATGGAGTGGTTTCTAGATCAGGGATCGTGCAAAAAAAAGAGGGAATTTATAATCCGGCCCGGTCGACAATCACATCTGCTACGGCCTTCGCATTCCTGAACGGGAAGTCCGAACCCTTGAGCAGTTTTCCTGCTTCACCGGCAGTCATCTTGATGTCCCCGACCTGGCAGGTTGTGTCAGCACCGTTCGGGAATGCTGCAATGAGATCCTTCGGGGTCTTGACCGGGAACTTTGCTCCTTTCAGGGCACCGGTAATCTGTCCGTGAATCTGGTCTTTTACTGAGAGGGATTCACAACCGAGCAACTCGGATACTGCCCCGGCAGCACCGGCAATCGGGCAGTCCGCATTGTGGGTTCCGCATCCGAAACACGCACTCTTGATAGCCTTTAAGGATTCTTCTGCCTTTGCCTTTGTGACCTTTTTGTCCGTGTACTTCCATGTCGGCATTTCTTTCACCATACACTGATGGCAATGTTATAAATATATACTTGAGCGTCATTAAAATATACAAAGCCTCGCGCTACAGAAAAATGACCCGCAGGGTAATGTGCATGCATTGCGCATGATCGTGCAGGAACGAGGAGCATCATGGGAGCGACATTGGGATCGTTGACGGAAATGCGAGAACTCAAAACGGAGATCACCGGGCTCCGGACTGAGCTGAAGCGGTTCATCGAGAGGGCGAACCAGCAGCACGTTGATACGGTCCTCACAGATCTGAAAAAAAATTATTCCGATCTCTTCACGAACCACCAGGTCGGGAATGCGAAAACGGATCTCTCCGCACACATGGTCGCAGACTGCAAGATGCGGGACAAATGCTATGAAGTGTTTATGGATTTTTTACAGAATACTTCGCGGCATATCAAAGACGGCCAGGTCTCGGACGAGATCATCCAGTCGTACCGCGAGCAGATGAAAGCGATGCGGAGCAAGGGCCCATATGACCGGTGCGATACCTGTTTCTCTGAAGTCCACCGGCTCTTCGAGAAACAGATCGACCTGATGCAGTCGCTTGGGATCTATGCAAAATCCCGCAAAGCAGGAGATACGGCTCTGGAAATTCCTGATGAGGCTGTGGTCAAAGATCTGCTGGAGCCGGTTGCGAACATCCAGCGCTTCCAGATCCTGAAAGCGCTTGCCATCCAGACCCGGACCTTCTCTGATATATCCCAACTGACCGGCCTTCGCGGAGGTAACCTTCTCTTCCACATCCGGAAACTGACGGACACCGGCATGATCCTCCAGCGTCACGAGCGGGGGGATTATGTCATCACGGATAAGGGTTACAAGACGATGACCGCGATTGCGGAGCTGTACCGGGTGCTGAACACCGTTTGAAAATTTCACCACGCTACATTGATTTACACGTAGTGTACCCGCTTTTTCCGGGATACGCGTGTGATTCAGTGAGCGGACGATCCCGCAGGATGTACGTTTCCTCCCCTCCGCGGTTCAATCGTATAACCGCGGGGTTATGCCAATCCCGCTTCAATTCTGGCCCGGATTTCACCGTTTAATGTGAGATTTTTCTTTCGACCACGTTATATATATACATAATTTTCAAAACATTAGATAATCACAATGCTCGCGGACATCTGCATACCTTTAACGCTGAAGATCATGGGCATAGGTCGGCCGCTCTATGAAGCGGAACGGATCGCGTCCGTGATTGTCATCTGGGTTGTGCTGCTCTGTACCATGATGGGAGTAACGATCCGCCGTCCCGGTTCGGAAGATGAGCCGGGCGAAGGGGCCGGTTCCTGCGGGTCCGTTACCGGTGGCAACGCTGGTGTCTCCGGCTGTGGGATCTTCCCGGTAGTGCCCGGGACCGCAGTGGGCATAACCCCCGTTCTTCTGCAATGATAATCACCGGCCGGCCGCCGGCAGTGGTGCGTACTTCAGAGGCCTGACGGTCTTTCCTGCCAGCTCTGGGAGACGCCGCCGCACCTGCCGTCTCCTTGCCGGCTCCGACACGAAATCATGAGCGGAGCGGATGCCTCCCGTATCGCCTACAGAAAAAACCAATAACCTGAATCCTATGATTGAAAACATGCATGAAACCAGTACCGCAGGATCCGCGAGGATCCCGCGGCGGGGAATCGGAGAAGGTTTCGGAAACACCCTGCACGGAGAAGTACGGCAAACCGCCGGACTTCAAAGCGATGGCGTTGCCGGACCTTCCCGCGAGGTATCGAAGCGCGACTCTGTATCGTCCGGTGCGGCATGTGCCGGACGTGAGGATGACGAACTCCGGTGGGCGCAGAAGCACGTGCCGGACGATGCAGCGGACCACCGGCCCAAAGGTTCGGTCTTCCGTAAGACAGAACTTCATAATGCCTCCCGGGGCTCTCCCGCGGAAGAGACTGCAAAAGTCCGGAAACGAATCCGCAGGAATCTCGACAATCCCGGATCTGGTGTGACACTCCGCCCGTTCGAGACGGCGGTTAGGGATCTCGTCTGCTCGATCATCGGGCAGCAGGATCTGGCAGAAGAGAAACTCTTCCTCCACATCGCCGATCTCCAGCAGCAGATTACCGATCTCCAGCAAACGATCGCCACGCTCGAAGAGAGGATGCCGGTCCAGGCCCCTCCCCCATCCGCCACCGAAAAGCCGGAGGGATATGTATGAAGAAGGTCCGCTTCAGCATGCCAACGCGATGGAGGAATTTCTTAACCATCCTCACGGACTGGCCAGACCGGTCCCCGGACCGGCTGATCTACAAGATCGAACAGAGGCTGCCGGCACAAGCCCCTCCCCCATCCGCCACCGAAAAGCCGGAGGGATATGTTTGAAGAAGGTCCGCTTCAGCATGCCAACGCGATGGAGGAGTTTCTTAACCATCCTCACGGACTGGCCGGACCGGCTCCCGGTCCGGCTGATCTACAAGATCGAACGGTATAACAAACGGCTCGCGATGTTCGAGGCACAGGAGTGGTAGGTATCAAAAAGCAACGATCACGAATCCTGTCCGAGATCCCGCTCCACCTGCTCCCGCAGGCCGTTGCCCTCCAGGTACAGGACTGGGGGGATGCTGTGCACCGCATCAGCGTGCGCCGGACCCACTGGCACCTCTTCAACGTGACGGTGCGGACGAAACCGGTGCCCCGCGAGCTCGCAACCCGGGTAACGGTGGCGGTTGCGTTTCCCAATTTCAGGGACACGACAAGGAAGCCCGCCGCGACCCACCGGCGCCGGGGGTGCCCGGTATGACTCCCGGACCGGAGCCATGGGAAGCGATCCGGGTAACGGTGGCGGTCTCATTTCCCAATGTCCGGGACACGACAAGGAAGCCCGCCGCGACCGGCCGGCGCCGGGGATGTCCGGTATGAATCCCGGACCGGAGCCACGGGAAGCGATCCGGGAGGCGATAAAGAATGCCCTAGCGCGGGGGACTGCCCTGGACCGGGACCAGCTTTTGGAAGCCCGGATCCAGTTCATTCTCTTCTGTACTGGCCTCACGGTTTTTGTCCTGGTCAGAAGGACGCGGGTACATATCACAAGCCCGGAGGATTGCGCTGCCGAATACTGGCGGGACATCCTCCGGCTCCGGAGGGTGCCGCTGACAGGCGTTGTCGCCCGCGAACTCTGGCTCCTCAATCCGTGGGGAACCTGGCAGTATTTCCGGATCCTTGATGACCGGGTCATCGAGATCCGGGCGGACGGGACGCCGATGGTCACGGGGCGTGCGGCTTTAACAAAGGTTACGGCTCCGGTGGCGGTGCCGGATTCCTCGCTGACACCTGTACCGGATCCCGTACCGGATTCCACATCGGCACCTGTGCCGGATTCTGTACCGGCCCTGGTATTGGATCCCTCACCGGATCCTGCACCAGCCTCGGTACTGGATCCCAAACCGGATTCCGGAACGGATTCTGTACCGGCATCTGAATCAGCCCTGATACCGGATCCCGTACCGGATTCCGCACCGGCCATGGCGAGTCTGCCGGAACTCTCCCCGGTGGGATCTTCCCCTTCTTCCGAAGAGGGAGAATAACCACCTCTTTTTCAGGGTATCAGTACTCTCACCTGCCCGGATCGGTAAAAATGGCCCATCCGGGTCCGTACAGGGCCCCGTTCCCCCTTTTCCGGATCTCCACGACCGGCCTGTTAGGGGCGTTTTTGCAAGGAGTCTTACGGGAAATCGCGCTATTGGCCCGGTTTGCTTATCCGGGGGTTTTGTGAGCGAAAAAACCGGCCTGTTTAGAGCTTGTTTAAATCGAGGATCGGGAGGGAGGATGAGGTTTGGGTTGTGGAGGGGGGTGATCCGGGACCCGGCGGTCGCTATGGGGGGTCTGGCGGGGTTTGGCGTTTTACGTCGGAGAACCGGGGCGATCTGACTCTTTTATCGGATCTTCCCCCTCCTCCGATGAGGGAGGATAACCGCCTCTTTTTTCGACTATCAGTACTCTCACCCCTTCGGATCGGTAAAAAAGGTTCATCCGGGCACGCAAAAAGCCCCGTTCCCCCGTTTCCGGATCTTCATGACCGGCCTGTTTCGGGGGTTTTTGCGGGGAGTCTCACGGGAAATCGTGCATCAGGCCCCGTTTGCTTATCCGGGGGTTTTGCAAGCGAAAAAACCGGCCTGTTTAGAGCTTGTTTAAATCGAGGATCGGGTGGGGGGATGAGGTTTGGGTTGTGGATGGGGGTGATCCGGGGCCCGGCGGTCGCTATGGGGGTTCTGGCGGGGTTCGGTATTTTACGTCGGAGAACCTGAGTGATCTGATACTTTTATCGGATCTTCCCTGTATTTTTGAAACATGCCGAAGAGAGGATGGGTGGGGGACGGACCCGGTTGGTTCTTTACGCTGCTATGGATTTTGCAGGGGATCGTACTGCACTCCTGGCATTTGGACTCTATACGAAAAGTTGCAGCCTGATAACTGCTCTTATCTCATCTCTTCGAGATTCGATACAGCGAAGACCGTTGGTCTTCTCGAGCCTCATGCCTTTGGCATTCGGTTTCTGCCATACTTCACTCCCGCCATTGGGTCTTTGGGCTGAATAGTACTCAGTAGGATGGGGGGCTTGAGTTTTGCTGAAGGGACGAGGGAAGATCGACAAGACAAAAGTTGATAGAAAAACCACAGAAATTCCATCAAGCCAATATCAGTATCTTTAATAAATATAGTACCATAATGTCATATCAGGACATCACGGCAAGGAATTCACTCGTGTCTTGGAATATTTCCTGTGATTATTTCACAAATGCCGGATCGGCGCGCGAAAACAATGAAGATAGTCTTCTAATTTATAATCGGGTAATTTCTTCATGTTCGATGAAAAAACCTGTAAAAATCAATATCCCTGAAAAAGCAAATCTTTTTTGTGTTGCTGACGGGGTCGGGGGGCATAATAAAGGGGAATTGGCAAGTAAGGAAGTATTGACTTCGTTATCTGAAAGTTTTTTAAATGATCCCCATATCCAAATAGAAGATGCTGTGAAGCGTGCAAAAGATCATCTTGATCATCTTGCAGCCACCGATCCGAGTTTACTCAACTTTGGAACCACCCTTGCCGGGATTTATCTGAATAATTTCCAAATTTCTGTATTTAATTGCGGGGATAGCCGAGTGTATCGGTTGAATGATCCTTTTTTTGAGAAAGTCACTGATGATCATTCAATTGTAGAAACACTGGTAAAAAATGGTCTGATTGATGAGAATGAAGCACGCGTTCATCCCCAAAAGAATGTAATTACATCTGGGATTTTTGGCGATGGTACAACTCAATTCCCGACATTATTTATCAAATTTTTTTCTCTTCGCAATGATGAAGTTTTTTTAATCTGCTCGGATGGAGTCTGGGAGATAATTGATATTGACCTATTGGAAGAACTCTATAAAACAAATGGAATTGGTAATTTTGCAGAATCGATATTGAATGCATGCCTTCAAAACAAAGCAGAGGATAACATCAGTGCTATTGTGGTTCATATTATCCATGATCCGGTGTCGCAAGTATGAGCGGAATTAAAATTACTTCAATTGATCCAAGGAATGATCCCCATTGGATTTTCGAAAATCGTCGAAATTTCCTGTCAACACAATTTGGTGGAGCCATTAAAAATCTCGTTAAAATGTTAAATTGTAATGGATATTCAGAAAAATTCTCTCCAGAAATAAATGCCCTCCAAAAGACCGCCCAGGAATTATATCACTCTTTTACTCCCGATATGGTTACTTCACCACAACTTGAACAGATTGTGAATTCTTTAATCGTGAAATTAAATGAGCGAATATTAGCGGTTCAGGTTAAAATCGAACAATATAATCTCGAACTCAGAACGGAATCTCAAATGAGGGAGAGAAAAATAAAAAAGATGGTTGATTATTTCAGTGGCGATGCTGTCCTCTCGGGATATAGAAATGAGGTAAACAAAATTAAAAATGAACTAGTAACGAGTAAAACGGATAATCTTCCTCTCGAACGATTGAACCATATTAAAAAGATTGAAGAATCGATTGAAACACTTCTCCACAAGCATGATATTGCGATTACCATCAATCTTGATGATACAATTGAACATCGATATACTCCCAAAATTTCAAAAAACAACGAAAAGACGGATGTTAAAGCGATATTTACCGATATAAATCGCCATTATGCCCTCCTACGAGAATTGGATCCCGAATTAGTTTCGCAATTTACCCCACTTGTCGAAGAAGCTGGTTCGTTGCCGGATGGACAACGCATTCGATTGATCCGGGATAATCTTGCATTATCGTATGGTAAAGTGAAGGAAAGCATCGCTTGGTCGAATGTTTATAAGCAGTTACTGAATGAGATGATCTCTGAATTGAGTGGAAAATCCGAAAGTTCCAGAACTCTTCAGAAACTGATTGGTTTGAAGTCAGAAAAAAATGTTGACCGTGCCGTATTTGCTCAGGTCCAATTAGAATATCTGAAGACCATGCAAAAACATTCGGAGAATACAGAACAAATCAAACAAAGAACATCTGTCATCAGAGAGTTATCTGCACAATTATCAAAAATGGGATATTCCGTCACAAATAATGACATGAGTGCTGATTCCATCGTCCAGCATATTCTATCCGGCAAAGAAGTGTATTGCGATACAAAATGGGAAGGGTATAAAATTCTGGTTACGATGAATAAACTTGGAGAGATCATCACTCGCATTGTTAAAGTAATTAAAAATCCGGATAAAGAAACGACCAAATCCCATATTTCAACGGAGCAGGATATTTTGGTTGCACAAGACTGGCATGAATCGTATGACATTCTAATGGATCATCTCAGGAAATCCGGCTTTTGTGTTAAAACCGAAAAGGAAAAAATGCCAAACGAAGTGTGTCTTGAACTTGTATCAGCAGATATTTTTGAAAAAAATAAACGGGATGGAAAAATGAAGAAAATCGATATTCCAGGAATGGTTAAAAAGAATGGCTGATACGATTATTGACACAAGCAATCGAACGATACGTGATGATTTTGAAGATCCTCCCCCACAGGAGTACCTCTCACTAAAACAATTTCGTGGATATACTGTAGAATATGCATATCCAGCCACAGGCGGAGAGGCCGATCTTTTCAGACTTGAAAAGGATAACCGGAAGTATATCGGAAAACTTTACCGGAAAGGAATCGTCCCAAATGAGGAAATTTTAAAAATTATCTCTGAAATCTGTAAAAAATATCCTGATAATTTTGTACAATTACTCGAATATGGATTGGACCCTACCACCAATCTCTGGTTTGAGATTCTTCAGTTTGAGAGTCATGGATCTCTCAAGGAAATATTAGGGACTCAACCCAACTCCATACTTCAGTTAAATGTCAGAAATACTATTGAACAAATTTTTCGAAGTATCAGCATTCTTCACCAATACCAGATCCTCCATCTGGATCTGAAGCCGGAAAACATCCTTGTCCATTCTCTACATCCATTTACCGTTGTTCTGACCGATTTTGGGGTATCGTCAATACTTCCTGCAAATATTGTATCGAAAATGACCCGACGAAAAGGAACGCCAGAATACTGGGCTCCTGAACAGTTATCAGGCATTGTCGGGAAAAAAACAGATTACTGGGCATTGGGAATTGTTACACTGGAATTGCTCACATCCCAAAGTCTTTTCAAGAATATAAACCAGAACCGGATCGAATATGAAATATCAACTAAAGGCATCCAAATTCCGAACGATCTTCCCCAAGAATATTCCCTCCTCTTAAAGGGTCTGTTGACAAGAGATCCGGAAAAACGCTGGGGAGAGCAGGAAGTACTCCGCTGGATAAATAATGAGCGCGACATCCCGGTACATTATGAATATTCTGAAAAGAAAACTACAAAGGAAAATATCAAGCCTTACCGGTTCCATGGATCCACGTATTATTCACTTGAATCACTCGTTGCCGCATGTATCGAGAGTCCGGAGACGTGGGACGAAGCGGTAAAACATCTGGGACGGGGATATATTCTCAAATGGCTTGAAGATATCGGAGAATATGATAAAGCGGTCTCGCTTGAAAAAACCGATACGTCTCAACTAGAATGGAAATTGTTTGATTTGATCTATACCAATAATTCCCGTCTTCCGTTCTCGGTATTCGGAAAATTAATCGATGAATCGAATCTCTATTTATACCTTGGAAGATCTCTCCGAAAAGAAAGTTCGGATGTTGAAGAGCGTATAATTGCATCATGGAAAAATGGCGAACTTGAGTATTTTGCAGAACAATATGTCGAATTGACCGGAAAAAATCCTCCCGCGGTCAAAGTAATATCTCTGACAACGGGGATCAATGCGGATAACCTTTTCCCGATATTTGATCTTCTTAATCATCCAGAGAAGTATCATCTGCCGGATGTTATTGATTCCAATGATTCGCTAAAAACTGTGGAATTATTATCATCTGCTATTAAAAGCAGGGGGAAGTTCTCGATATTCACCGAAGCAGAATTTAACAACATTGCGTCAAATTTTATTATTCCAGATTATTTAGTAACAAAAATCAGATCAAAATATTTTCCCCAAGCGTATGATGAGATTATCAAACTAAAGGAACATGGAATTTCTCGTCAACACCTGATAGAATCAGACAACAAGTTCATTATTCCCCAATATATCAAATCAAAGATCCAATCAGAAAATTTTCTTGAGGGATATACTGCAATAAAAAATGTTGAACGTGTAGCACTAACCAAAAAACAGATCCAGGATTTAGAATCAGAGTATATCATTCCCTTGAAAATTACCTCACAATTTAAAACAGAAAAATATGCGAATGCATATAGGGAATTACAAAATCTGATAAGTCAGAATTTATTGATAAAACAGAGCACAGGGACTCGGGATGATCTATCGAATACAGGAACCAAGGCCCTTAAAATCAATAAGGACATTGAAAGATCTGAAAGCGGGACAAGCTCAACAGTATCAATAAACGAAAAAACCCCGCCTACACCTAACTCGATAATAAAACCGGTATGGATTGTAGTTGTTGGAATAATTATTATTTGTCTGTTGATTGGGGTTTATTTTGCAGTAGGAAATACGGTGAAACAACCTACAAACGTCGATGAAAATAACGACAATCCAATCACAACTGCTTTGCCATCGAATTATCAAAAAAATGGGATGGATCGGAATATAGAACTCGGGAATGCCTATCTTAATGCGGACCAGTTTCAGGAAGCTCTTGACTATTACGACAAAGCTATCTTAAGTGATTCAAATTCCAAAGAGGCATGGAATGGAAAAGGATGGGCTCTACATGGTCTCGCAAGATATCAGGAAGCTCTTGTTGCCCATAACAAAGCTATCTCAATCGATCCTAATTATGCAGATGCATGGTACGGAAAAGGATGGGCTCAATATTCCCTTAGTAGATATCAAGAAGCTCTTGACGCTTACAATAAATCACTTTCACTTGACTCAGATAAAACAATGGTATGGACCGGAAAAGGAAATGCATTAAAACGTCTTGGAAGATATCAGGAAGCTCTTGACGCTTTCGACAAAGCTATCTCTCTCTCTCCGAATAATGTAGCCCCTTGGACCGGAAAAGGAGATGCATTATATAGTCTTGGGAGTTATCAGGAAGCTCTTGACGCTTACAATAAAGCAATCTCTTGCATTAAAAGATACATGCCAGCTTGGAACGGAAAAGGAAATGCACTATATAGTCTTGGGAGATATCAGGAAGCTCTTGACGCTTACAATGAAGCCCTCTCTCTCTATCCAGATAACGAGGAGGCAAAATCCAATAAACAGCGAGTGATTGCAAAAATGGGATAAGCCATCTTCTTCTTTTTAGAAACCGGCGAATTAATCTAAATCGAATTGTTAATATCGTTATATCTTAATATAGTAAAAACGATTGTCGACCATGGATAATTATCTCTCGAATACCGATCTTTCAAAAATTACCATGGAGGATTATGTCATCGCCGCCAAACAGGCGAACTGGGGCATCGATGTCGATGAGATACCGAAACTTAAGAAAATGAGAGATCTCGACCTGAATCCCGATTTAAACAGATATTTGGATCGCTTATTATCAATGGATTTTCCGTGGACTTTGGATGATAAAAAATTACTCAATAATCTATGGGATAGGCTCCAAACAATCGAAAAATATAGTTTTTTTTTACAGCCATTAATTTTGGTCAATATCTATTTCGCAGCGATGATCTCATATCTTGCGACGTTTGTTTTACTTTTTCAAAAGCTGTGGGTTATTCAGAATTTAATTTTTACAGCAAACAAATATTGGGCGATGATAATTTTATTTATAATAATTGGGTCTTACATTATTCTTAAATATTCTGCAAAGGCCGAAGATAATATTGTCCACGAACTATCCTCAACATACCATATTAGACAGAGTACTGTTGAAGGCGTTGTGTTGTCAGTTTACATTTTTTGTATGTATTTCTTTTTTTTTATTGTCGTTACTTCGGAAATGATGCGAGTGGAACTGTATTATGGAGATCATATATGGTTTTTAACTTTGTTTTTCATTATTTTCGCAATCGGCCTATATGCAATGATTTTTTTAATTACTATCCGCATATTTGAAAAATTTTTAATCCGGTGGAAGATGAAGAAGACAATTAACCAGATCGTATCCGCAAACAGAAACACAATCCGAGAAATGTATCGTGAAAACGGTAAAATTGAGATTGTAGGGAATAAGTAGATGGATATTAATCAGAAACGTGGCGTGTGAATCATGCAGGAGGGTCAATCGGAGAGCGAGATTGAAGCTGATTCCATGGAAAACTATCTGAATCATGCAAAACAGGTGAACTGGCATATTGATGAAAACAAATTTCCCAAACTACAGGAGTTAAGAGATCTCAATTTTGACGAGGAGTTTAATCTATATCTCGGTGCTTTACTATCAAAGAAATGCCCGTGGGAAGAAGCAGATATGCAATTTGTGAACTCTGTTTGGGAAAAAAATGAATTTATCAATAAGTACGGATTTATTTTTAGTGGAAGTACGTTAATTGTTATTCTGTTGGGTTTTTTTACAGGATATATCCTGAATGATATTGTTGGCTGCTTCCTCGTAAGTCAAGATACCGGTAATGCAATAGGAACAATCATTGCAATAGGAATTCTTATTGTCATAATTGGTTTTATTCCCGGTGCCATTCTCGCTGAAACCATTGAAGGGTATGTGCTCTCACCTAAAAAATTCGAACTCAACGTAAATAAATTAAGAATTTTATCCGATAACCGAGAAACCGCAAGGAACATTTTACTGGTGTTCTCTATCGTTTTTGTTGGTTGGCTTGTTTATTTCAATTTTTTACGACAATGGCTCTGGAAAGATATTCTTCACGAGAAGGCCTTACTATCATATAATTATTTTAACTGGTATGGAATATGCGTCGTTTTGGTTTTCCTTTTGATAATGAGAAAAAAATTGATTCGAGTGAACACTGAGATGAGTGCTATTTCAATAATCAACCAAAATCGCGAGCATATGCAAACGGTAATTACCCGTGCAAATAATTATAACCTGTAGAGGGGGGGTTCGTATACCTGAAAAAGATCAGCCAAAATGGGCACAGGAGATCGCACGGTTTGTTTCCGTAAAACCACAATTCTTGCTATGGGGTAATGTTTATGATAAGTACCCAAAGGAAAAAGATTCCTTAATCGTCAACTATACCCTTACGGATTATCTTAAACACCTGCTGTCAGAAGAAGAATATTCTGCTGTTGTGCTATACGAACCGGTAAATGGATTCACACTTCTCGATGGAAAACCAGAAGAGATCAAAGAGATCTGTGGCGAAACGATTATTAATAAGCCGAGAACAGACACACCCCCAGAATATACAACGAAACACATTGGATCCATTATCGAAAAATTGGTTTTAAACACAACAAAACGTGTTGCAATTTTGCTGAATTTTGCCTCCCGAATTCCCGGTTGCTCAGCAGATGAAACGGAAAAATTTTATTACACATTATTCCGGTTGTGCCAAATGGCGGAACCCCGTATGCCATCCGGATCCAATAGTCTGAAATATAATGCAATTTTCTGGATTCTTGATAAAGAAAATGATATTCCCGCGTGGTATACACTCGACAATTCCAAACTAAAAATAATTCCCCTCCCAAAACCTGATTACCAAGTCAGAAAACGAATTATCGAAACATTATCGAAAGATATCTCTGGATACCCAGATCTCGATGAGAAAAAACGGAATACCTGTATCTCGATTTTCATTGACCAGACCAGCGGCCTCCATGTTCAGGAAATTATTTCAATTGTTTCTCTTGCAAAGAAAGAAAATGTGCCCTTCAAAGATATTGCTGAGGCAATACGGAGATATAAGATTGGGATTGTAGAAAATCCCTGGAGTAAACTTGATTTAAAAAAAATCGGGCGTGCAGATGAAATTCTTGAGATACGAGTGCTCGGGCAACCCGTTGCAATAAAGAAAGCATCAGATATCATTAAGCGTTCAGTGTTCAGCCTATCCGGATCACAATACTCACGGTACTCAAATCGCCCCAAGGGAGTCCTTTTTTTCGCAGGACCCACCGGGGTTGGAAAAACTGAGCTTGCCAAAGGTATTACTGAGATGATTTTTGGATCAGATACGAGTTATATCCGCTTTGATATGACAGAATTCAAAGAATCAAACGCGGATCAGCGGTTAATTGGTGCTCCACCCGGATACCTCGGGTTCGATATTGGAGGAGAACTCACTAACAAAATAAAGCAAAATCCGTTCTCTGTCATACTTTTCGATGAAATTGAGAAGGCGAATCCCCGGATCTTCGATATATTTATGCAGATGCTGGACGATGGACGACTGACTTCCGGGCGAGGAGAAACCGTCTATTTTTCGGAAGCATTGATCATTTTTACGAGCAATCTCGGAATTTACGATATAGATCCAGTAACTGACGAGAAGCGAGTGCTTGTAGATGATAAAATGAATTATCCGGATATTGAAGCGACGATTAAAAAAGAGATTGAAAACTTTTTCAAATTTAAATTATCCCCCCCACGACCTGAAATCTTAAACCGAATTGGTGAGAACATTATCGTGTTCGATTTTATACGTCCGGAAATCAGCGATAAAATTTATGATAAAATGATGCAATCGGTCCTGGATACACTTAAAGAAACTCATCGGATATCTTTATCGATTGATCCATCTGTGACAGATACAATGAAACAGGAGGTTTGCAGAGATCTCTCCATGGGGGGACGAGGAATCGGCAACCATATCGAACAAATTTTCATCAACCCCCTTTCCCGCGCGCTCTTCCGCGAAGGAATTACCGATGGGGATTATATCCGGGTTACCGGTGTTCATAATGAGGGAAGTGAATGGGAACTGACAATATCGAAAGATCATCAGAATGAAAAATGAGGGTCATCAATGCAAAAAGTTTGTTCTGAATGTAAGTATGCCAACGTACCTGATTGCATTATCTGCCACAACTGTGGAGCCGATATTTCTGAAGTAGATCCAACCGTTCCCGAGGCATCTTCCACCGAACCGATCCTCCCAAATACCGATAATCGTGAAATTTGTATCCTAGAAAGAATTTGTTTTGCCTGTAACCATCCAAATGCTGCCGATCGATTTATCTGCAACAAGTGTGGAGCTGATATTTCTGCGGTGGAACCAGGTCATCCTGAAATAATTTCAAATGATCCAAGTTCTGCAGATTTGGATATTCCTCGAAACGGGGTAACAGTGGTAATCTGCTCGAACTGTGATACCCCAAATCCCCCCGGGTCCATTACCTGCGCTCGATGTGGCGCAAGAATACTGGTCTGCGACTTAATCAATAACCAAAATCCTGAGGGGATCTCTGTAATACCGAAAGTTCAAACGCAACCTGACGTTGTTGAATCGCCACAGGATCAAAGAAAAACTAGTATATCAAATAGTGAATCACTTATTTTTCTTAACAATTCTGGGGAAATACTAAGATTTCATTCGAATGATATTCTCGGAAGGTGTAACGTCTCAATCCGAGATACAAATCGCCATATTTCTGATCTTCATGCAGCTGTGGTTTTCAGGAATAATTCATGGTTTATCCGAGATATACGTTCGATGAATGGTACATTTATTAATGGAATGCGGATTGAACCAGAAAAAGAGTATCCGATACAAACTGGCGATGTGATCGCACTTTCACGACATGTTACTCTGTGCGTACAATGATCGCAGACTCTTCAACAGGAATATTAGTGCACCAGATCGTTTTTCCTTTAGAGGTACTTGGACCGGGGAAACGGGTAGGCATCTGGTTGCAGGGCTGCACAATCCATTGTAACGGATGTATCTCTCCAGATACCTGGCCATTTGATGAAGATGCCTTTATAAGTTTTACAGAGTTACGAACGCAACTGAATGCCTTTGCCAAATTAAATCCCGATGGGGTGACTATCTCCGGCGGTGAGCCATTCGATCAAGCAGAAAGTTTTCTGCGATTATTACAAATTCTTCGCGAACTTGATTTTAAATCCATTATGGTTTATTCAGGGTATGGTTTTGAATACCTGAAAGATACATTTCCCGATTATCTTCTCCTCATTGATATCCTTATCAGTGAGCCATTCATTCTTGAAGAGAAAAATACCAAATTGTGGCGAGGATCGGATAATCAGAAGATACATCTGACTTCAGAAAGAGCGAAAAAGGAGTTGAATGAAAATCAATTAAATGACTCGCTTTATTCTGATCAGAGGCCCCTCCAGATCATTCAAAACCAAAATTCCCTATTTATCGCGGGTATCCCGAAAAGGGAGGATTTAGGTGCGGTAACATTATTAAAACAAAGAATTTGATATTGCAAAAAATCTAACCGCAATATATTATGATTGAAGATACAATTACATTAGTAATTAAAAGATACAGATTCAAAAACCTCATTCATGTAATTAATTATTCAATTTTTTATGACATAATATCAGGAAATTAAGGAAAATGGGTTTGTAAAATTATCCTCAAAGGCATCAGTTAAATTCGATGACTTCTTGTCCCCCAAAATGCCTCATAACTTCGAGATATGACTTGAATACATCGCAGGATTCTTTAACATCTTTCTCGTACTCAAGAATCTCAGCAATATCACCACATTTGAATGTCTGACCTGACACTAATGAGCCGATTGTTAGATTAAGAACGAGAGATTTCCCTGTAAGGGGGATTTTAATCTCTTTTTTTAAGAGAGTTTCTTTCTCGGCTTGGTACTTTTTAACTAATTCTGCCTCATCGTTAGTCAGATCTACTTTCACTTTTAATTCAAAATTTATTCCGCCAAGCAATGCTTTTGATTGTTCCCTAGTAATATACAACTTCATTTTACCACCATTTTTTTAGGTATTATTTTATACGTGAAATCTTAATATAAGCATTTCGATTTTATTTAGGATTTTTAACACATGGTGAAACCACCATATTCTTTATTTTCATTGTTAATTACAGAATTTTCGGCTCTGTTGAAACCCTCAGGTTGAATCCCTTTAAAGTGTCCATTCCCACAATGCGGGCCACATATGCGAGTATTGTGAAGGGTTTCAACAGAGCCGAATTTTCCAAATCGCGTTTTCGATTAAGCGAACACGATGTGTATTAAGAATGCATATTCGTACAATTGTTATATTTTTTTACATCTAGCATACTGAAAAAACAATTTTTATTGACATGTACAATACTCGCCACAAAAATCCGTCTCAATTTTTGTAATGCCATTTTCTTCTGTGCATTTTCCCGATTGACAATAATTTTTTTGATAAGTCGGATTTATCCGTGTACCTGGAGGCGCTTTTATTTTATTTGGAATAGAATCATCTGTAGTAAAAATTACATCCCCTTTATTCCCTAAGGGATACGGTCCAAACGAATATTTCCACTGTCGATCTCCACCTAATAATAGCGAACACTGCGTGTCATCCCAGGCCTCCTGCCATACTTCGTTACATTGGGTATTATCGCCCTCATTTAGTGCTGGGCAACTCCATCCAGCATTGTTCGTTGCAAGACAGCACCTATCATGAAGAATACTTCCAACGGACACTCTTCCATCGATTGTACACGTATCCTCATGTTTAGTAAATGGGACCACTCCAATACCCAAGATTTGACTTTGAATTATCCCTCCACATTGAGAACCGATACCTCCAAAACAGCGTTCTATTCCATCTCTTTTTTCAAAATCACAACCGATATTGATATACTTCGTTTTTATTTTTTCATCTGATCCCCCTTTACTTGTAATAGTGAGTTTAATATCGTATGATCCGGCTTTTTCAAACATATATGACGACTCCTTATCGAGGGAAAATGGGGTCCATTCATACGAATCAGATAAGAAAGGATCTAACTGACTTTCTGGATTTAATTTATATTGCCACACTTTAGACGTGATTTTAGGTCCCGTTGTTTTATCTACAAATTTTACAGGGAATGGTGCAGGACCCCCCATAGTAGGATTTGCTTCAAATTCTGCAACGGGTGCAGATTCTAATATAGCACATCCACTAGTGAAAACAATGATGGTGGCAATAAAAAACATCAAAAAAACTGATATATATTTCGTGTACAAGATTTTTTTAAATACCATATAGGTCCTTTTGCTGGAGTCAATTAAAGACTTTTTATTTGGAATATTGAAATTATTGGGTGATATTAGATATACTACATTTTGAAACCAATATTAATTAATGGAAAGGAGGATTCAACAATACAATATGGGATTCTTTAGCAATAGTATCGATGAGGAGCAAAAATTCAAAATTGAAGGGTACCAATTTTTAAAACAGGGTCAGTATCTGGAAGCGCTTGACATGATTAATAAAGCGCTAATTCTTAATCCAAACGATGCGATTGCATGGAATAATAAAGGATCTGCACTAGATTCACTCGGTCGGTATCAGGAAGCTATTCGGGCATTTGATCGAACTATTGAACTTGATCCAAATTATGCAACGGGTTGGAACACTAAAGGATGGGCACTGTATAATCTCGGTCAATACCAGGATGCAGTTCAGGTACTTGATAAGGCACTATTACTTAATCCTGAATTTGAAGAATCAAAGAGATTAAAACAAAAAATTATCGATGAAAATAGCGAAAATAAATATAATTTTTCTAATGCGAGTAAGAAACAACACACAAACCCGGATTATGAAGGCCAAGATCCCATTCAGATTTTAAAAACTCGATTAGCAAGAGGTGAAATATCAAAAGAGGAGTTCCTCGATATGAGAAGATTACTTAAATAATTTTATTACATTCATATATTTATAGCAATTATCTGTTTAATAACACGACCCCGTCATTTCGTATTAATTCGAACTTATAATTTCTCATAAATTTTCTTAAGATATTGTGTCTGTTCCTCTCCTTGTAATGCCTGTTTTGAAATAAATTGCTCCAGGATCTTATTAATTTCTTGAGGGTGAGGAACTCCCAGAAGACAATTTAATGGTGTTCTAGCTACCTCTTGTCGGGCTTTTGCATAAAGCACTCCAGCCGATGCATTTCCCTTTTGACCACCTACACCGACACCCCGGATACCAAGTTCGGATCCCCATTGCGCTACACCTATGGGGATAATAATCCCAAAATTAAATAGTCTCCCAAGAACCCCGACTTCCATAATGATCCGGCCAATCTGATTAAATGGAATAATGTGTTCTTCGTTTTGGATAATTCCCGCTTTCATTTTTATTCCTGCGTTGGTTATAGTATATTGAATACTACGCCGATACAACTCCGTTAAGACAAGCATTATCAGACTAATTATTACACTGAAAATTGGAATGTAAAAATCTAATAATTCGATCATACGGGGGTAATAATCAAATACAAAAAAGGACATTCCTATCAACGTAATTCCGGCACAGATTACACTCAAAACCAGTACAGAAAAAATTCCTGCCCATAACTCGCGAATATAAAGAACCCAACCGACAACCAGTAATACTACGAACAGTCCGATGGGTGTGAATAAAAAAATGACCTGATTCGGAACAAAATCCGGTGAAGCATTTCGGAATGCTGTTTGGAGAAAAAATGAGAAAATCGATACCAGAATTGGTGAAATACAAAATATGAATCGGGTAATAAATGAGTGAATAGTTGGACTGGTCGTTAAAATTACCAGGGGAGTGTGGTTTTGATCCGCTTTTTCATCGTCAGCCATTGGAGTGCCTCTGATTTAATCTGGATACTACATACATCACATTCAACCCCCCAAAACAAAAATTATCAGGTTTTTTGAGAAGATTGGATATTGCTCAACCGGAACAAGTTGTGGAAAATGTTTATGGATAATAAAAAGAAAGGGGTCTGCCGGGCAGGTTAAAATCAATCCAACAAAATAGAGAATTCCCCCAATAATTGGAATAGCCTTTTGGAAAATCAAATGCAGGGGAAAAAGAAAAGCCAATAAAACTGGCCATGCGATAGGTATCAGTAATAATTCATTGATATTATGATTGATCCCCGTAATCAGAAAAATAACCATCCATACAAGTCCTGCAACAAAAGCTCGAAAACAATTTAAAACAATAGTTGATGTCCAGATAATATTTTTATAATCTCGCCAAAAATCAAAATCTGGAGCCATTAAGAAATATCAGAGTATTTATTAACATTAATAGATATTCATTTCATTCTGTCATAGTCATGATTTTTTTAATCTGCCAATGGTAAATCGCATAAAACGGAAATTAATTTTGGAGTTCAAAATTTTTATTGCTATGGTATGGGGTCGTTTAGATTCAGTCGTTTTTTTTTATAGGGAATTGAAACCATGTCTAAAATTTTCAAAAAGGTAATAAAAAGATGATCCGTCTAAAAAGTTAAACATGAATGTTCATTTTAATGGTTTTCTGCAAATTGGACATGTACTCCCTTTAGAATAAACACACGCTTCACAAATAAAATGGTCATTTGAACAGATTTTTCCCCCGTATACTTCTTTCTCTCTCCCACAGTTGGCACAGACTCTTTTTGTCATGATCTCACCAACTTTTCATTAATCACTATATGAACATAAATATTCCTAAATGAATCTTATTCAATTTTGGATTTAGTGGGGATAGACAATATAACAAGTTGAAATTATGGCTCTGTAGAATTCCTCAATCACGATGAAGTACCTGATGGACAAGGGCTGGGTCAGGATGCGTGGTGAATCTTCCGGACAAAAAGGCCGCCCGATGAGAATCTACGAACTGGCAATACCGATAACGGAGCTTATGAATTCCATCGAGAAAGGAAAACCGAAGCCCAGGACCCTCTCGCTCTCATCAGGTAGTTGCGGAATCGTATCCGATAACATTCCGGGGAATCCAGATCTTTAAATGATATCCCGTTTCGAGGAATAAGGGATGTGTGTCGAAGATGTCTCCGACGGGGTGAGGAATCAGCTCCTTCTTTCGACTATCAGTAATCTCACCTCCCCGGATCGGCAAAAATGACCCATCCGGGCCCTTACAGGGCCCCGTTCCACTCTTTCCGGTTATCAGCGACCGGCCTGTTAGGGGCGTTTTTGCAAGGAGTCTTACGGGAAATCGCGCTATGGGCCCCGTTTGCTTATCCGGATGTTTTGCGAGCGAAAAAACCGGCCTGTTTAGAGCTTGTTTAAATCGAGGATCGGGTGGGGAGATGAGGTTTGGGTTGTGGAGGGGGGTGATCCGGGGCCCGGCGGTCGCTATGGTGGGTCTGGCGGGGTTTGACGTTTTACGTCGGAGAATTGGGGGGATCGGACACTTTTATCTGATCTTCCCCCTCTTTTTGAAACATGCTGAAGAGAGCCAGGATGGGGGAGATGTGTTTTGGGTTGTGGGAGACAAGGAAATACGGTAATCCGTTTTTCTCGGCTCCCCGAGAGAATGGTCAATAATACTGCTTGATGTATGCGTACGCTTTCCGGAATAATTCCTGCTCTGTGTGAAGATTATATTTTTTCAGGGTCTGCCTAAGAGTTTTCTGGATCTCGCGTTCCATTGCAATCGATTGTTTCCATTCAGGGAACCGGATCGCTTTCACAATTTCCCCATCGATATCATTGACAATCCTTTCGATAATGACGGGCGTTTTTTCTGTTTTTGCTTCATTGAATAATTCCGTGAGAGCGGCTTTGGCTTTCTTCCGCTCATCTTCCGGCTCCACATCCTTCTCCGCTTCAAGGACTTCCTTTGCGAGACTCAGGAGCCGCTTTAAGAATTCAAGGCTGTTGAAGAATCCCTTCTCATACTCATCCTTGATCTTTTCCAGTTTCTCGCCCAGCCGGATAAATTTTGGATTGTCGAGATGTTTCTGGAGACGATGAACTATCTTGATCTCGATCTCTTTGGCTTTTTTCGGGTACTGCGCTTCAACCAGTTCCCTGAGTGTATTTTCATCAAGGATGGATATCTCCAGATCATCATGTATCGCCGCGAGGTGGGCGTGCTCGTTCATGATGTCCAGCGTCTTTGCGCCAAGGACATGCCAGATAAGTTTTCCGCGCCCGCTTGTCGGCTTGACAGAGACATAGACCTGGCTCAGCCAGCGGTACGAATCCTTGAATTCCCCAAGACAGTCATCCGGTGACAGCGCTTCCCATAATCGCGAGAGATATGAGAAATCAGCTGCGAATTTATCCTTGATCTCATTGGTGGGCAGATGGTCCTGCGCTGCCATCAGTCCTTCATACCCGGTTACGGATCGATCAATGCCCGGGAAATAATCAAGACATTTCTTCACGGCATCGGGTAATTTTTTCCGCAATTCCGCAAGGTTTCGGACGACCGTCAGCATCTCCCGTTCATCGAACATCAGCGACTGGCTTACCTTATCGAAGACCCCGATATAATCGACAATGAGCCCGTGAGTCTTTCTCGGGTAGGGCCGGTTCACCCGCGAGATGGCCTGCACAAGCGTATGATCCTTCATGAGTTTGTCGAGGTACATTGTCTGGAGGATCGGAGCATCGAACCCGGCAAGAAGCTTGGACGTGACAATCAGGATGCTCAAAGGATCGTTCTGGTCCCGGAACCGGTCAAGGATCTTCTCCTGGTTGTCCCTTGATCTATCCCATCTCTTCTTCCAGTCTTCCGGATCACCGGGCGCCACGGTCATGATGATATCCGACATCTCGGGGTCGATGAGGGCATCAAGAGCAGTCTTGTACTGGACACAGGCAAACCGGTCATAACAGACGATCATTGCCTTGAACCCGTTCGGGTACACGTTCTGCTGGTAGTGTTTTACAATGTGGGCAGCGATCTCATTGACACGCTTTTCACCGTGAACGAAATTGGATTTCCTGCCGGCCCTTATGGCAAGTTCGTTGCGTTCGTCCTGTGTCAGCTGATCGGTGATCTTCGCGAACTCTTCATCGATTGATTTCTGATCGATATGATATTCCAGCAGGTGAGGTTCGAAATGGAGGGGGAGGGTTGCCTTGTCACGGATCGATTGTTCCAGCGTGTACCGGCTGAGGTATCCCTGCTTGTCCTCTTCGGCACCGAACGCCCAGAACGTGTTGTGATCGATCTTGTTGATGGGTGTACCGGTCAGGCCGAACAGGAATGCATTGGGGAGAGCCGCTCGCATCTTCTGCCCGAGATTTCCTTCTTGGGTCCGGTGGGCCTCATCGACCATGACGATGATGTTGTCACGATTGTTGAGGACACCTTCCGCTTCCGCAAACCGGAATATGGTGGTGATGATGATCTTCCGGGTGTCCTGCGTAAGAAGCCGCTGGAGCTCTTCCCGGGTTGACGCGGTAACGGTATTGGGAATCTCGGTTGCGTTGAAGGTCGCGGTGATCTGGGTATCGAGATCGATCCGGTCCACGACAATGATGACCGTGGGACTTTTCAGGAGCGGATCCACCCGGAGTTTCTGGGCGGCAAAGACCATGAGGAGTGATTTGCCGCTGCCCTGGAAGTGCCAGATGAGTCCTTTCTTCGGGAACCCTTTGCGTACCCGTTCCACGATCAGGTTGGTTGCATCGTACTGCTGGTGCCGGCAGATGATCTTGATCTTCTGGTTCTTCTTGTTCGTGGCAAAAACGGTGAAGTTCTTCACAATGTCGAGGATAACGGTTGGTGTAAGAAACGCCCTGATTGTTGAGAGGATCGCTGTAAGCGCCGGGGCTTTTGGATCGATCTCCTCACGCCACGGGGCCCAGCTGTCGATGGGCATCCTCACGGAGCCGAAGTAGAAGACCTTTCCTTCCGTTGCAAAGGAAAACGCATTGGGAACGAATAGTGCCGGGACGTTTTTTTCATAGTTCTCGCTGATGTCGTACGCGGCATCGAACCAGGACTCGGAGGGCCGGACCGGGGTTTTGCATTCCCCGATAACGAGCGGGATGCCGTTGACGAGCAGGACAACATCCATCCGCTTGTTGGTTGATCCGATGGTGAACGGATATTCGGTGGTGACCGTGTAGGAATTATTCTCGGGATGATCGAAATCGATGAGTCTGACCGGGACATGTTCGCCGTTCTTCCCAAAGGCCATGCTGTGTTCGCCGTTCAGCCACGCGGCAAACTTTTCATTGGCCCGCACGAGCCCCTCGCTCTGGACGGAGAGATAAATGGCACGGAGCTGGTGGATGACCTGATCCGCATTATCGGGATTTTTTGCAATCGCCGGGTTGATTCTTTTAAGGGCTTCAACAAGCTGCGATTCAACGAAGACATCGGACTCATCGCGTGGCAGATCGGTTCGCGAGATATATTTCCAGCCGGTCTTTGTGAGGTAATCCCGTATGCCGTCGCGGACGGTGTTGGCTTCGTTGAAACTCATGTATGATCAGATCCTTGATGCCCGGATAATACTGTCAATATATTTTTTTATTACCATAAAGGATGTGAATTGGTTTTAATGGAGAGATTATTTGTTTACATCAAAGACACTATCGAATTCAATTTTATAGGGATCCACCCTCTCGACAGCAGTCAATATCTCATTAAAAATTCGAATTTTGTTCATCCGTAAAAGATCACCTTCAAAAAAGCTCATTATATCTCGATCTGTTACTAAAAAATGCGAAAACGTGTGATATTCGTCGTAGATATTCTCTATTAATTCTTGGATGTTGTTGTCTTCCTCGATTAAAAATCCAGATAAGACGAATGCATCATATGCAGAATAATGTAAAAATCCATGAATTGTGGGAGTTATTCCATGATTACCTGCTTCTAATTCTGGAAGTGCAGTAAGAATAAACCCTTTTTTTTCTTGGCATTCAAGAAAATTCTTATGTATTTCATGATTTAGTGCAATCTTTAGAGCTTTTTTCCTTCTTTTGTTGTCAAGGAAATTAATGTAATTCGGAGAAAAAATTGCTATTGCAATTGCCGTGATTATACCAATGACGCCAAATAACAGTGTCAAATCATTTTCAGCCACGTTTATTCACAAAAACATGATGATGTTTGGTTTGGGAAAAAGTTTTGTTTCTGTCATTCGAAAAAAATGGAGATTTACTTGTTCTTGGCGGCTGATGACTGTGCCCGTCCCTTGAACCCCTGGTTGCTGCCGGACTTGTCTGCGCTTGATTGGATCCGGGCTGCTGCTCCCTTGTTCATTGGTGTGCTTCCTTTGCTCATTTTTCACCTCCCTTGTTACGA
>Ga0265296_1001594_pt1 | contig 25519 bp, 20 predicted proteins | sample MunlanPumphouse1_FD_189073 | JGI IMG/M metagenome (GOLD analysis project Ga0265296, IMG submission 189073) | Groundwater microbial communities from a municipal landfill in Southern Ontario, Canada - Pumphouse #1 | ecosystem: Environmental > Aquatic > Deep subsurface > Groundwater | place... | reverse complement strand
GCGCGATCGACGCCGCGGCGATCGCGGCGGGCGGGGCATCGGCGACGGGCGGAGCGGAGATCGCAGCGACCGGTGACTCGACCACCGCGGCGGACTCCGGTCCGCCCCCGAGCGTGCCGACCTGGCCGTGCAGCGCCTCGAGCCCGCTCTGGATCTCCTGCGCGGTGGTCTTCAGGTGCGCGAGCAGCGACTCGACGGCCTGGATCCGCTCCAGCATCGAGCGGGTCTCGCCCTGGACCGTGGACACGTGGTCCTGCGCGGTGGACTCGGCGGACGCCCGGGTGGCCTCGGCGTCGCGGGCCGCGTCGGACCGATGGCGCGCGGCCTCGTCGGTCGCCTGCTGCTCGATCTCGGCGGCCGAGCGCTCGGCGGCCTGGACGATCGACCGGACCTGCTCCGAGGCGCTGTTGGCCAGCGACGGCGCCGCCGCGGCCGGGGCCGGATCGCTCACGTTCTGCCGCTCGGCCTGGAGCGTCTCGACCTCGCGGGCCAGCTGAGCCAGGTGGGCGTCGACCGCGAGGGTCTCGTAGCCCCGGCGCGAGATCGGAAAATCGCGCTTCTCGATGGCTTGTCGGTCGAGTGACACAGCTACGGTCCTTTCCGCCGACAGGACGTCCCGGTCGGTTCACGGTGAATCTATCCGACCGCCGGTCGCAAGATCCCGAACCTTAACGCGCCCCGAACGCCAGTCGATGCGGATCATGCCCACCCCACGGGCCGAATCCGCATCAGCTCCCCGGCGGCCCCAAGCTGATGCGGATCTGGCCCATCGGTCGGGCGGAATCCGCATCAGCTCGGGAAGACGCGCCGCGCCGACCAGAGCCAGCCGGGTGCCTCAGCCCCCGACGTACTCCGCCAGGTGCTCGCCGGTCAGGGTCGAGCGTGCGGCGATCAGATCGGCCGGGGTGCCCTCGAAGACGATCTTGCCGCCGTCGTGGCCGGCGCCCGGTCCGATGTCGATGATCCAGTCCGCGTGCGCCATCACGGCTTGGTGGTGCTCGATCACGATCACCGACTTGCCCCCCTCGACCAGACGGTCCAGCAGCCCCAGCAGGTTCTCGACGTCCGCCAGGTGCAGGCCGGTCGTCGGCTCGTCCAACACGTAGACGTCCCCGCTCTTCGCCCCCAACTGCGTCGCCAGCTTGATCCGCTGGCGCTCGCCGCCCGACAACGTGGTCAACGGCTGCCCCAGCGTCAGGTAGCCGAGCCCGACGTCGGCGAGCCGGTCGAGGATCTTGTGCGCCGCCGGCAGCTTGGCGTCGCCGTCGGCGAAGAACTCCAGCGCCTCGGCGACCGGCATCGCCAGCACCTCGCTGATGTCCTTCCCGCCGAACTCATACTCCAGCACCGAGGCCAGGAACCGCTTGCCCTCGCACTCCTCGCACGGCGTGGAGACCCCGGCCATCATCGCCAGGTCGGTGTAGATCACGCCCGCGCCCTTGCAGGCCGGGCAGGCCCCGTCCGAGTTGGCGCTGAACAGGCCGGGCTTGACCCCGTTGGCCTTGGCGAACGCCTTGCGGATCGGGTCGAGCAGCCCGGTGTAGGTCGCCGGATTGCTGCGCCGCGAGCCCTTGATCCCGGTCTGGTCGACGGCGACGACCTCGTCGCGCGGAACCACCGAGCCGTTGATCAGCGAGCTCTTGCCGGACCCCGCCACCCCGGTGACCACGCAGAGCACCCCGAGCGGCACGTCGACGTCGACGTCCTGCAGGTTGTGGGTCCCCGCGCCGCGGATCTCCAGCGTGCCGGTCGGCTTGCGCGTCGTGCCCTTGAGGGTCGCTCGGTCGTCGAGGTGCCGCCCGGTCAGGGTGTCGCTGGCGCGCAGGCCCTCGACCGTGCCCTCGAAGACGATCTGCCCGCCCGCGCTGCCCGCCCGCGGCCCCAGGTCGATGACCCGGTCGGCGATCGCGATCACCTCGGGCTTGTGCTCGACCACCAGCACCGTGTTGCCCTTGTCGCGCAGCCGCAGCAGCAGCTCGTTCATCCGCTGGATGTCGTGCGGGTGCAGGCCGATCGTCGGCTCGTCGAAGACGTAGGTGACGTCGGTCAGCGACGACCCCAGGTGACGGATCATCTTGGTCCGCTGCGCCTCGCCGCCCGACAGCGTGCCCGCCGGACGTTCGAGCGAGAGGTAGCCCAGGCCGATCGCCACGAACGAGTCGAGCGTGTCGCGCAACGCGTTCAGCAGCGGGGCGACGGACGGCTCGTCGAGGCCGCGGATCCACTCGGCCAGGTCGCTGATCTGCATCGCGCTGACGTCGGCGATGCTCTTGCCGTCGATCTTCGACGACCGCGCCAGCTCGTTGAGCCGGGTGCCGTGGCAGTCGGGGCAGGTGTCGAAGGTGACCGCGCGCTCGACGAAGGCCCGGATGTGGGGCTGCATCGCGTCGACGTCCTTCGACAGGAACGACTTCTTGATCTGCGGGATCAGGCCCTGGTAGGTCAGGTTGATCCCGTCGACCTTGATCTTCGTCGGCTCCTTGTAGAGCAGATCGTCGAGCTGGCGCTTGGTGAACTTCGCGATCGGCTTGTCGGCGTCGAAGAACCCGCAGCCGTTGAAGATCCGGCCGTACCAGCCGTCCATGCTGTAGCCGGGGATCGTCAGCGCGCCGTCGTTGAGCGACTTGCTGTCGTCGTAGAGCGCGGTCAGGTCGATGTCGTCGACCGCGCCGCGTCCCTCACAGCGCGCGCACATCCCGCCGGTGATGCTGAACGTCCGCTTCTCGCTGGTCTCGCGGCCGCCCTTCTCGATCTTGACCGCGCCGGCGCCGCTGATCGACGCGACGTTGAACGAGAACGCCTGGGCCGATCCGATGTGGGGCTGACCGAGCCGGCTGAAGAGGATCCGCAGCATCGCCCCGGTGTCGGTGGCGGTGCCCACCGTCGAGCGAGGATCCCCGCCCATCCGCTCCTGGTCGACGAGGATCGCCGTTGTCAGGCCGTCGAGCACGTCGACGTCCGGCCGCGCCATCGTCGGCATGAACCCCTGGACGAACGTGCTGTAGGTCTCGTTGATCAGGCGCTGCGACTCGGCGGCGATCGTGCCGAAGACCAGCGAGCTCTTGCCCGAGCCCGAGACGCCGGTGAACACGGTCAGCCGGCGCTTGGGGATCTCGACGCTGACGTCCCGCAGGTTGTTGACCCGCGCCCCGTGCACGCGGATCAGGTCGTGGGTGTCGGCGGTGTGGTCGGCCGACGTCTGCGGGTCCGTGGTGGTGCTCATCGTGCTCGTCTCTCGTCTTCGACCGGTGGAACGACGCGGGTGGTCCGTTACCGGCTCGGCGGGGTGATCGTACGCAAGGACGCCGCGACGGTCCGGAACTCAGCGGCGTCGGGCGCGGACGGCGCGGCGGCGTCCGATCGGGTCGCGCCGCCGGGGACCTCAGGCCGCCTGCTGGATCCGCAGCAGGTTGCCGGACGGGTCGCGGAACGCGCAGTCGCGCACGCCGTACGGCTGGTCGGTCGGCTCCTGGACGACCTCGGCGTCCCCGGCCTGGAGCTTGGCGAACGTCGCGTCGACGTCGGGGGTGACCAGGTTGATGCTGGCGTAGGTGCCCTTGGCCATCATCTCGGCGACCGTCTTCTTCTCGTCCTCGGTCGCGCCCGGATCGGCGTCCGGCGGGTAGAGCACGATCGCGGACGAGCCGGGCTGGTCGGCGGGACCGACGGTGATCCAGCGCATCCCGGCGTAGCCGACGTCGCCCCTGACCTCGTAGCCGAGGGTGTCGCGGTAGAACGCCAGCGAGGCCTCCGGATCGGTGTGCGGAAGCATGGCGGAGAAGATCTTGATGTCCATGCTCGGCACGTTAGATCGGGTTTGGAGCCGTCGCTTCTCGATTCCTGATCGGTTTGGTCACGCGCTTGGCGACGCACGCCGGCATGCCGACGGTGGCGTCGGCGTGCTCGCGCCGGTAGACGCTCGGCGGCACCCCGACCAGCTCGGCGAACCGGGTGCTGAAGGTCCCCAGCGACGAGAAGCCGACCGCGAAGCAGATCTCGGTGACGTTCAGCTCGCCCCGCCGCAGCAGCGCCATCGCCCGCTCGACCCGGCGGGTCATCAGGTACGAGTAGGGCGACTCGCCGTAGGCCCGGCGGAAGGCGCGGCTGAAGTGCCCGGGCGACATGCAGGCGTCGCGGGCCAGCGACTCGACGTTCAGCGGCTGCGCGTACTCGCGGTCGATCCGGTCGCGGACGCGACGCAGCCGGACCAGGTCTTCGAGCTGCGGCTTGGTGACGGGCGTGGTCACGATCCAGACGATATCGCCGGGCCGGACGGCGTCCGGACGACCAGGCCGTCGCGGACCAGGGCGTCGAGCGCCCGCTCCAGCCGCTCGGCGGGGATCTCCGTCTCGCTCGGCAGCGGCTCGTCGCGGGTCAGCGCGGCGACGATCCGGCCCCGGACGTAGCGGTCGGTGTCCTCGAACCGCACGCGACTGCCGCGCGGCGCGCGCTCGGGGATCACCACCGCGCCCGCCGACCCGCACCACTCCGCCGCCGGGCAGGCGTCGCAGATCACGGTGCGCGCTCGGCAGACCGTCGCCCCCAGCTCCATCGCCGCCTGGTTCCAGGTAGCGGCCCGTTCGTCGTCGGGCAGCAGCTCGTCGGGTCCGCCCAGTCCCAGTCGCTCGCTGATCCGGACGACGTTGGTGTCGACCGCCGCGACCCGCTCGCCGAACGCGAACGATGCGACCGCCGCCGCCGTGTAGGGACCGACGCCGGGCAGTGCCCGCAGGCCCTTCGCCGTCCGCGGCCAGCCGTCGCGCGCGACCACCGCGCAGGCGTCCTGCAGCCGGACCGCGCGCGAGTTGTAGCCCAGGCCGACCCAGGCCGCGAGCACGTCACGGCGGTCCGCCGCGGCGAGTGCGGCGGCGGTCGGCCAGCGGTCCAGCCAGTCCTCGTAGCGCGGGACGACCCGGGAGACCTGGGTCTGTTGGAGCATCACCTCGGAGACGAGGATCGCGTAGGGATCGTCGGTCCTTCGCCACGGCAGATCGCGCGCGACGTCGGCGTACCAGGCGAGCACCGCGTCGCGGGCGGCCGCGCGTTGGGCGCTCACTCCACGGCTCCCGCAAGCCGGAAGCGCCCCGGGTCGACACCCGGGTCCGCCACGCCGACCGCCGTCACGACCCGCCCCGCAGCCCGGCCAGCCGCTCCACGGCCTCGTCGATCACCTCGTCCTGCTTGCAGAACGCGAAGCGGATCAGCGGCAGGCCGACCGCCTCGTCGTCGTAGAACGCCACCACCGGGACCGCGACCAGTCCGGCCCGCTGCGGCAGGTCGCGACAGAACGCGCGCCCGTCGTGCTCGCCGATCGAGCGGATGTCGGCCGTCGCGAAGTACCCGCCCTGCGGATGCAGGACCTCCAGGCCCGCGGCGCGCAACCCGGCGCAGAGCCGGTCGCGCTTGGCTCGCAGCACGTCGCGCGCGTCGGCGAAGAAGCCGTCCGGCATCGCCAGCGCGTGCGCGATGCCCCGCTGGAGCGGTCCCAGACCGGAGAACGTCAGGTACTGCTTGGCCGCCGCCACCCCCGCGACCAGCGGCGCCGGTCCGGTGACCCAGCCGATCTTCCAACCCGTCAGCGAGAAGGTCTTGCCCGCCGACGACACGGTCAGCGTCCGCTCGGCCATGCCGTCGAGCGTGCAGAGCGGGACATGCTCGGCGTCGAAGGCGAGGTGCTCGTAGACCTCGTCGCAGATCGCGATCAGGTCGTGCTCACGGCAGACCGCGGCGATCTGCTCCAGCTCGCCGCGGTCGAAGATCTTGCCGGTCGGGTTGTGCGGCGAGTTGAGGATCAGGAAGCGCGCGCCGCGACCGTCGTCGCCGGGCTGGGTCCCGTAGGACGGAGCATCGGGGTCGGCCACGGAGGCACGACCGGGACGGGCGGGATCTCCTTTTGCCGCGGCCCGCAGCGCCTCGACGTCCAGACCGAAGTCCGGCGGGCGCAGCGAGACCGTCCGCCGGGTCAGCCCGGCCATCGCGGGCCCCGCGGCGTAGCAGTCGTAGTAGGGCTCGAAGACGATCACCGCGTCGCCGGGGTTGCCGAGCCCGATCAACGCGGCGGCGAGCCCCTCGGTGGCGCCGATCGTCGCCTGGACCTGCGTGTCGGGATCGAGCTCGATCCCGTAGAACCGCCGCTGGTGGTCGGCGACGGCCTGCCGCAGCTCGGGGATCCCTCGTGCCGGTGCGTACTGGTTCGGCCCGTCGCGCAGCGCGCGGGCGGCGACTTCGACGATCTCGGCCGGGCCGTCGACGTCGGGGAACCCCTGCCCCAGGTCGATCGCGCCGGTCCGCTGGGCGAGCGCCGACATCTCGCTGAAGATCGTGGTGCCGAAGGGCCGCAGGCGATCCGCAATCAGGTCGGACATCTGCCGCAGGCTATGTGCTTCGGTCGGACGGAGCGCCCCGACGGGCGTTCAGCCCTCGTCCCGGGGGATCGGCGTGCGGCCTTCGGCACCACGCGGCACATCCATCGTCCCGGCCGGCGGTCGCCCGGTCGAACGCCGCGCGTGTGGAGGCCGACCGGAGGAAGGGCCACAGGCAACCCCTCCCCGTGGTCAGCCTCCACGTGCGATACCCCGTTGTCCCGAAGTCCATCAACCACCGCGGGCCCCCCGACCCGCACCGGACCTCGGCTCTCCGGACCTGTCGCCAGGCCCTAGGCCGCCGGAGGCAGCGGTTCCTCGTCGGCGCACCAACGGTGCAGCCGTGAGGGTTCGGCCGCGGGTCGCCTCCCAACGACTCGCTCCAGGACCCTGAATGCGCGCGGCTCCTGCCCGGTCCCGTTCGACGACGGGACCACTTCGAGGTGCGGCTGGTGGTAGTCACCGCGGCGCGGTTGAGGCACTGGTTCCTCCGGTGGTCGGGAACCCGGCGCGGAATCCTCGGCGGCCACAACAACCCCGCCTCCGACTCCGCATCGGGTTCCTCTTGGGGTACGACAGCAGCATCGCGCCCGCCGCTGTGGCGTTCCTGACCCGTTTGCGAGGAAACTCGAAGAACGTGCGGCTACCCGACGTGCTCCGGTCGCCCGTGCCGCCCGGCCCCGTCCGCGAACCGCGTGGCACCCGCAAGGGACTCCCCCGAGCGCAGCGCGTGGACGCCGTGACGGAACTCCCCCGCCAGAGCGTCCGGCTCGTCGAGACCGTGCCCCTCCAACAGGCTGAGACGGTCGTGGCGCATGCAGACCTGCGGGAACCGCGAAAGCGTCAGCGCCAGCTCGGTCGCCGCCCGCAGCGTCTCCCCCGGTGCCGCGATCTGGGTGATCAGGCCGATCCGCAGCGCCTCGTCGGCGGCGACCGGGCGCCCCGTGAGGATCAGGTCCATCGCCCGGCCCTGCCCGACGACCCGCGGGAGGCGGACCGTGCCGCCGTCGATCAGCGGGACGCCCCACCGACGACAGAAGACGCCGAGAGTCGCGTCCTCGGCCGCGACCCGCAGGTCGCACCACAACGCGAGCTCGAGGCCGCCGGCCACCGCGTGCCCTTCGATCGCGGCGATCACCGGCTTGGAGAGCCGCATCCGCGTCGGCCCCATCGGCCCATCGCCTTCGGGATCCAACCGGTTCCGGTCGTCGGTCGCCGCCGCCTTGAGATCCGCGCCGGCGCAGAACGTCCCGCCGCCGCCGTGCAGGACCGCCACCGACGCCTCGTCGTCGGCCTCGAACGCGCGGAACGCGTCCGCCAGCGCCGCGGCCGTCGGACCGTCGACCGCGTTGCGGACCTCCGGGCGGTGCAACGTCACGGTCGTCACCGGCCCGGAACGGGTGCTGGTCACGGATTCCGGGAGCGCCATCGACCGGATTGAATCACGCCCCGCTTGCGTTATGAATGCCGATTCACCAGACTCGTGAATCACGTTTCACGAATCGAACGCTCAGGAGCAAGCGCATGAACGCAGTTGGACAGCCATCCGCCCGAACGATCGTCGACCGCGCGGCCGGTCGATGAACCTGGAGACGATGAGCTACGCGGTCGAGGACCGCGTGGCCCGGATCACGCTGAACCGCCCGGACCGCGGCAACGGCATCGTTCCGCGGCTGATCGCCGAGCTGGTCGCCTGCGTCGAGCGCGCCGACCTCGATCCCGCCGTCCACGTGATCCTGTTGTCGGGCCGCGGCAAGGGCTTCTGCGGCGGCTACGACCTGGTGCAGAGTGCCGAGGGGCTCGGCGCGACCGACGTCGACGGCGGATCCGGCGCGTACGCCGCGCCGCCCGAGGGCGCGCCGACCCACCCGTGGACGATGGCCGCCAACCACGCGCCGGACCAGCCCTGGGACCCGATGGTCGACTACGCGATGATGAGCCGCAACGCCCGGGGCTTCATGTCGTTGTTCCACGCCGACAAGCCGGTGATCTGCAAGGTCCAGGGCTTCTGCATCGCGGGCGGCACCGACATGGCGCTGTGCTCGGACCTGTTGGTGATCGCCGAGGACGCCAAGATCGGCTATCCACCCGCCCGCGTCTGGGGGTCTCCGACGACCTCGCTCTGGGCTTCGCGGGTCGGGGCGCAGCGCGCCAAGCGGCTGCTCTTCACCGGCGACTCGCTGTCCGGAGCCGAGGCGCTGGAGTGGGGACTGGCGATCGAGGCGCCTCCCGCCGAGGACCTCGACGAGCGGACCGAGATCCTCGTCCGCCGAATCGCGCAGGTCCCGGTCAATCAGCTGATGATGATGAAGCTGTTGATCAACCAGGAGCTCTACTCCCAGGGCCTGCACAGCACGCAGGTGCTGGGGACGGTCTTCGACGGGATCACGCGCCACACCCGGGAGGGCTACGCGTTCCAGCAGCGCGCCGCCGAGGCCGGGTTCCGGACCGCCGTCGACGAACGCGACGGCCCGTTCGGGGACCGCGGCCCCAGCACCTTCAAGGGTTGAGCGACCACGTGTCGGGGATCGGCGATCGACGCGGCGGTGGCGGGCGCGATACTTCCCGGGCCGTGGCCACCCGAGACCGCACCCCCGACCGGCCGCCCCGGAGCCCGCGCCGGCTCGTGTCGCGCCCGCAGCTGCTGGACGCCGCGCGCGAGGTCGTCACCGAGCACGGCTACCGTGGCGCCTCGGTGGCGGCGATCGCCGGGCGCGCCGGGATCTCCAACGGCGCGCTCTACCGTCACTTCCCGTCGAAGGTCGACCTGTTCGTCGAGGTCTTCCGGGACGTCTGCGACCGCGACATCCGCGCAGCGCAGCGGGTGTCCGCCGGCCTCGCAGACCCGCTCGAGAAGCTCGACGCGATCCTCGAGAACTTCGCGATCCGGGCCCTGGGCAATCCGAAGCTCGCGTGGGCGCTGATCGCCGAGCCCGTCGATCCCGCGATCGAGGAGGTCCGCCTGGAGTACCGACGGACGTACGGGCGGGCGATCGACCAGCTGCTGCGCCAGGCGACCGCCGCCGGAACGATCCCCCAACAGGACACCGAAGTCGCGGCCGCCGCCCTGATCGGTGCGGGGAACGAGGTGCTCGCGGGGCCGCTGTCCCCGCTCTCCGACCGCACCCGCGACCTCGACAGCGTGATCGCGACGCTGCGCCGGATGAGCCGCCGGGCGATCGGGGCGGCGGACTCCCCCGCTGCCGGTCCGACCGCCTAGCCGCCGTCTGTCCCACGCGCACCGGGAGGACCGTGCTCGCGCCGCTCCGCCGCGTCCAACCGCTTGGCCAACGCCCACGCCGCCTCGCGTCCCGCGCGGTTGGCGCCGACCGTCGACTGCGACGGTCCGAAGCCGATCAGGTGGACCCGCGGCTCGTCGGCGACCTCGGTGCCGTGGACGGTGATGCCGCCGCGCTCGTTGCGCAGGTGCAGCGGAGCCAGGTGCGCGAGGTCCGCCTTGAACCCCGTGGCCCAGAGGATCGCGTCGATCGGGGTGAAGCTGCCGTCGGCCTCATGCACGCCGTCCGGCTCGATCGCGGTGAACATCGGACGGCGGTTCAGCGCCCCGCGTTCACGCGCGGCCACCGCGTAAGGGGTCCAGAGCAGGTCGGTGTAGGACACGACGCTGCCCGTCGGGTTGCCGGCTTCGACGTCGGCCGTGACCTTCGCGATCACCCTCCGACCCTCGATCTCGGGGCGGAAGTCTCCGTCGCGGAACACGGGCTCGCGCCGGGTGTACCAGCGCACGGTGGCCACCCGGGAGATCTCCTCGAGCTGCTGGAGCGCCGAGATCCCGCCACCCACGACCGCGACGTCGAGACCCGCGAACTCGTCAGCGCCCACGTAGTCGCGGGTGTGCAGCTGGCGGCCGCGGAAGCCTTCCTGCCCCGGGTAGTGCGGCCGGACCGGGTTGTTCCAGGTGCCGGTCGCGTTAATAACCGCCCGGGTTCGCCACGGTCCCTCGTCGGTCTCGACGATCAGCTCGCCGTCGGAACGTTCGTCGGCGCGGCGGACGGCGGTGACCTTGGCGGGACGCACGATCGGCAGACCAACGTGGTCCTCGAAGGCCGCGAAGTACGCAGGCACCGCGGTGCGACTCGGCTCGTCAGGGTCGATCGCGGGCTTCGGGAACCGCGGCAGGTCGAAGATCCCGTTGACCGTGGCCATCCGCAGCGACTCCCAACGGTGCTGCCAGGCCCCACCCGGAGCCGGCGCGGCGTCGAGCACCACGAAGCTGCGCGGGGCCGTGGAAACATCCAGAGCACTGACGAAGCCGCGCTTCTTCAGGTGGTAGGCCGCCGACAGCCCGGCCTGGCCGCCACCGATCACGACGACGGTCGCGAACCGTTCGTCCTCGCTCACGCCTGGGGCGTCCAACACGCGAACGAACCTAGCTGGCTCGGGAGACGAAGACCTCAGCCGCGCGACTCGCTCGGGCGGCGGCAGGTCTTGTAGTAGCGGGTCGTGACCGTCCGCTGGCCCACGCGGATCCGGACGGTGTACTTCGCACGAGGGGTGCCGCGCAGGTCGACCGTGACGCGTCCGCCGCGCACCGGCACGCGGCGGGCCTTGCGGCCGGAGATCGTCACGGTCGCGCGGGTCGCGCGTCGGTTCGCCCGGAGCAGCCGGACCCGTAGCGTGCGCCGACTGGCGCAGACCGCCTTCGGCTTGACCGTGGACACCGGTGCCGACGCAGGTCCGAGCGGCTCCGCTCGCGCGGTCGCCGACGCGACCGGCAGCGGCGCGGTCGACGTCCCGGTCTCGCTCGGCAGCGGCTTCGCCGGTGTCGGCGGGACGACCGGCGGGACCTCCGGACCGCGGCTCTCGACCACGTCGATGGTCGTCGGATCCTCGCGCCCGCTCTCCCCCGGATCGTCGGTCTTCAGCGCGGTCAGGTCGCTGGAGCCGACCGTCGCCTGGGCCGACAGCGGACCGGCCGGATGCGTGCCGATCGTGAGCTTGGCGGTGACGGTGGTCGCGGCGCCGTCGGAGATCGTCCCGACCGCGACGGCCGCCATCGTGTCACCGACGCCGTTGCCGCTGGTGACCGTTCCCTCGCTGGTGGCGACGGAACCGCTGACCAGCGTCGTCCCGGCGGGCGGGTCGAACGTGAACGTCGTGCCCGGGCTCGCCGCGCCGAACGCGTCGGCGGGATTCTCGATCGTCGTCGTGTAGGTCAACTCGTCGCCGGCCTCGGCCAGCCCGTCGCCGTTCACGTCACCCGTCAGGGCGACCGTCATCGGGGCCTTCAGCAGCGCGTCGGTGGTCAGCTCGTCGAAGACCAGGCTCGTGGCCGCGTCGTGGGTACCGATCGTCACGTGGATCGCGCCGACGTCGGTGAGGTCCGCGCCCGCGCCGAACAGCGGGGTGATGCTGCTGAACGGGATCACGACGTGACGGCCCGTGACGACCGGTCCGGGCAGGCCGACCGTCGCGGTCGAGATGTGCGTCGGATCCGTCATCACCATCACCGAGACCGAGGCCGGAAGGTCGGCGGACGTCATCGCGAGATCGAGCGCATTCTGGCGGCCCCCGGCGGTCAGGTCGATCCCGCCGAGCCCGCTCGGGTCGACCGTCGACGAGCCGTCCAGGCCGTCCCAGGTGAGCCGCACGTTGCCGGCGATCGACGTGTCCCGCGTAAAGCTGAGCAGCCCGGAGGAGACCGTGGCGCTCGTCGTGCTGCCGGCGATCACGCCGCCGTTGAGCGCCAGCTCCAGGTCGCGCTCGCCGCCGAGGATGCCGCCGCCGGAGACGCTCGACGACGCGGTCGTCCCCGCGGGCGGGACGGTCAGCGTGAGCGCTGATTGGTCGACGGCGAAGCTGTCGATCGTGATCGGCGTCCCGCCGCCGATCGCCGCCCCGGCCGGGGCGGCGGAGCAGCCCAACGCGGTGACGCCGACGACGAGGGCTATACGGCGGGTCCGGACGGTTGGGCGCATCGGGCGACAGTACTGATGGTTGCCTCCTGCAAGATCTCCGGCCGCGGGAGGTCGCCCCGCCGCGCCTAGGCCGCCTCGCGCCGCTCCAGCTCCTGCTTCAGCTCGCGCAGGTCGTCGCGCAGCGCCGCGGCGTGCTCGAACCGCAGTTCCTCGGCGGCGAGCAGCATCTCCTCCTCCAGCGCCGCGAACCGCTGGTTGAGCTCGTCGATCGAGAGCTTGTCGGTCTCCTCCTGCTTCTTGCGCCGCCGCTTGCCCTTCGGCAGCTTCGACTCGCCTTGGAGGAACTCGCCGATGTCGCTGACGCCCTTGCTGATCGTCGTCGGCGTGACGTTGTTCACGCGGTTGTACTCGAGCTGGATCTCGCGGCGACGGTCGGTCTCGCTGATCGCCAGCTTCATCGCGTCGGAGTGCTTGTCGGCGTACATGATCACCCGACCTTCGGTGTTGCGGGCGGCGCGGCCGATCGTCTGGATCAGCGCCGTCGAGCCGCGCAGGAAGCCCTCCTTGTCGGCGTCGAGGATCGCGACCAGCGTGACCTCGGGCAGGTCGAGGCCCTCGCGCAGCAGGTTGACGCCGACCAGCGCGTCGAACTCGCCGAGTCGCAGCTCGCGGATGATCTGGATCCGCTCCAGCGTGTCGACGTCGCTGTGCAGGTAACGGACCTTGAAGCCGTTCTCCAGCAGGTAGGTGGTCAGGTCCTCGGCCATCTTCTTGGTCAGCGTCGTGACCAGGGTCCGCTCGTTGCGGTCGACCCGCTGGCGGATCTCGTTCATCAGGTCGTCGGCCTGGCCCATCGACGGGCGGACCTCGACCTCGGGGTCGACGATCCCGGTCGGGCGGACGATCTGCTCGACGACGTGCTCGGCCCGCGCCTGCTCGAACTTTCCGGGCGTGGCGGAGACCATCACCATCTGCGGCGTGATCGAGAGGAACTCGTCGAACGTCTGCGGACGGTTGCCGAGCGCGCTCGGCAGACGGAAGCCGTAGTCGACGAGGGTCTGCTTGCGCGAGCGGTCGCCCTCGTACATCCCGCCGATCTGCGGGATCGTCTGGTGCGACTCGTCGAGGAAGACCACGAAGTCCTCCGGGAAGTAGTCCAGCAGGCAGTACGGGCGCTCGCCGGGCTTGCGGCCGTCGGTGATTTGCGAGTAGTTCTCGATCCCGTTGCAGAAGCCCATCTCCCGCAACATCTCCATGTCGTAGCGGGTCCTCTGCTGCAGTCGGTGGCTCTCCAGCTGCTTGCCCTGCGACTCCAGCTCCTCCACCCGCTGGTCCAGCTCGACGCCGATCTCGTGGACGACGCGCTCCATCTGGCCCTCGGGCGTCGTGTAGTGCGACGCCGGCCAGATCGCGATGTGCTCGAGGTCGTCCTCCAGCAGCTCGCCGGTCAGCGTGTCGAGGTGCTGGAGCCGCTCGACCTCGTCGCCGAACAGCGTCACCCGGTAGGCGGTCTCGGCGTAGGCCGGGAAGATCTCGACCGTCTCGCCGCGGGCGCGGAACGTGCCGCGGGCCAGCGCGGTGTCGTTGCGCTGGTACTGGATGTGGACCAGCTTGGACAGCAGCTCGTCGCGGTTGACCGTGTCCCCGCGCTTCAGGACGATCAGGTTGCGGTCGTAGGTGTCCGGCGACCCGAGGCCGTAGATCGCCGAGACCGAGGCGACGATCACCACGTCGCGCCGGGCGAACAGCGCCGCGGTGGCCGCGTGGCGCAGACGGTCGATCTCCTCGTTGATCGCCGAGTCCTTCTCGATGTAGAGGTCCTTCGAGGGGACGTACGCCTCGGGCTGGTAGTAGTCGTAGTAGCTGACGAAGTACTCGACCGCGTTCTGCGGGAAGAACGTGCGGAACTCGTTGCAGAGCTGAGCGGCCAGCGTCTTGTTGTGCGCCATCACCAACGCGGGTCGCTGCAGCCGTTCGATCGACGAGGCCATCGTCATCGTCTTGCCGGTGCCGGTCGCGCCCAGCAGCGTGGTGAACGGGTGGCCGGACTCGACGCTCTTGACGATCGCGTCGATCGCGTCGGGCTGATCGGCCTTCGGGGTCCAGCCTTCGGCGAGCTTGAACGGGGGCATCCTTTTGGAGGCTACCGAGCCGCGACGACGGACCGGCGAACGTCTGTTCGCGTGGCGGCGGGACCGAGGTCCGGGACGGCAATCGTCCGCGTTGCGCACACGCCCACCGCCGGGGGCGTGTGCGCAACGGTGTCGCCATCGGGACCACGGTTGCGCACGCGTCGGTACCCGCCCCGTCCGGGGCTCGGGCGGGCATGACGCTCGCGCACTCGTCCCCGTTGGTCGGCGAGTGCGCAGGCGTGTCGCCATGGGCGACCCTGGTTGCGCACGCGCAGAAGCGTCGCCGTCGAGTGCGCAGCCATGTCGCGGCGGGCGGGCTCGCTGCTGCACGGCCCTCCGTCATTGGGCACCGTGCAGCGGAGGACCCGCATAGCGAGCTCCGGACTGCACGGTGCCCCGCCCGACGCGACCGTGCAGCGAAGAACCCGGATACCGCGCTCCACACTGCACGGTGCCCCACTCGAAGCGACCGTGCAGCGAAGAACCCGGATACCGCGCTCCGGACTGCACGGTTGGCCACCGCGGCGAGCCGTGCAGCGACGTACTCGGGACGGGTCAGCGCACGCGCAACGTGAGGCGGCGGGCCGAAGCCGGCTCGCCGCTCGACCGCGGAGTCGCCGCGACCCGCAACGCGATCGTGCGCGCCGAGCGCCGGCGGAGCGTGCGACGGATCGCCTTCGACGGGCGGACCGGAACCGTGGCCGTCTGGCCCACCGGCACGCGGTAGTCACCGCGGGCCAGGGTCGTCACGCTGCGCTTGCCGTCGTGCCGCAGCCGTCCCACCGTCCGCAGGCGAACCGCGCCGCGGCAGGTCGTCGAGGCACGGCAGCGGATCCGCAGGGCGACCCGGCCGCCGCGCAGGTTGAGCCGCGGGTTGACGACCGCGACGGGCGACGAAGAGGACGCGGCCGACCCCGGGCCGTTCCCCCCGGAACCGGAGCCGGACCCGGAACCCGAGCCAGACGCCCCAGAGCCCCCGCCCCCGCCGCTGCCCGACCCCGAACCCGCTCCGGAGCCGAACCCGTCGCCCGATCCGGACCCGGAGCCGCCACCCGATCCGCCTCCGGCACCTCCGCCCACTCCCCCGCCCGTCCCGTCGACCCGGAATCGGTAGGTCTGGACGTCGGAGACCTCGCCGCCGCCGACCAACGTGCCGCTGACCCGGAACCGCAGCGCGTACGCGCCGGGCGCCGAGAAGGCCCAGTTGGCGTGCACGTGCGCGCCGAGCGGCACGGTCCACGCGTTGGTGGTCGGGAACGCGCCGTCGGGGTGCGACGTCGCGAACCGCTGGCCGATCCCACCGAACGGATCGGAGGCGAACAGGTGGAACCGCCCCGGCCCCTCGAACTGCTCGAGGGCGAACCGCAGCGGCCCGGCGAACCGCCCGGCCAACGACGGGTTCTCGGTCGACCAACCCGGCCAGACCAGGCGCGGGTCCTGGGTCTGCGGCAGGATCGAGACCCGCGATCCGGCGGCCGCGAGGAACGCGAAGTCCGGGCTCGCCGGGACCGGCACCTGGGCCTCCGGCTTGGCGACGAACAGCACGTCGGCAACGTCGCGAACGACCGCCGGACGAACCGTGTCGTCCTTGACCTTCAGCTGCAGCTGCCCGCCGACGAGTTGCGGGGCCAGGGCATCGACGTGGCCGGCGTCGAGGGTGGCCTGAGCCCCAGCCCCCACCGGGAGGGTAAGCACGCCCCCAACCACCACCGTGCCTGCGACGAACAGACGTGCGCGGCGACGAACGGGACCAGCGAGCGACACGACGTGCCGAACGCGGGGATCGGCGATACGGGATGCGGTGATCGGCATCGAACTTCCGCTCTGATCGAGAACGGGGCCGGGCGGGGCGCGCCGACGACCGGCGCGCCCCGCCGATCGGATCAGCGCCGGACCTTGACCACGGTCGTGCGCGACGCGGTCGGACGGTCGGCCGCGGTGGCGGTCGTCGTCACGCGCAGCCGCAGCGTGCCGCCGACCTTCGCGAGCGCGCGGCGGTGCGCGGCCTTCAGGCGCACCTTCAGCGTGCCGGTGCCGGCCCGCTTGACCTGGCGGGTCGCGGTGCCGAGCGTGACCTGCTGGGCGCCGCGCTTGACACGCAGGCCGATCCGGCGGGCGTCCCGGGCGGTGATCCGCACCGTGGTGCGCACCCGCGCGGCAGCGTCCGTGCGGTAGCGGACCGCCAGGCTGCCGCTGCGGCGCAGGCTGCTGCCGCGCACGGCCGCCTTCGGGCTCGGGACCGTCAGCCGGACCGCATCCGGGGTCGGTACGACCGGCGGAGCCGAGCTCGGACCGGACAGCGGCAGCGGCGGGGGCATCGGACCCGGGATCGGGTCCGGCTGCGGCTCCGGGGTCGGCGTCGGCGTCGGCGCGGGCTGCGGTTCCGGATCGACGTGGTAGCCGTGGTCCTCGACCGCCAGCGTCACCGGGGTCGACTCGGCGATCACCGCGTGGTCGTGGTCGTAGAGCTTGGCCTGGACCAGGCAGCCGTGATGGCGGATCTCCAGCGGCAGCGTCAGGGTCGCGGACAACGCGCCCGAGACGACCGTCCACGGGTTGTCGCCGCACTTGAGGAACCAGTGCCAGTGGTCCTCGCCGGTCTCCGGGTCCTGCTTGGCGGTCAGCGTCGCGACGTCGCCCGGGTGGTAGTGCGCCTTCAGGCCCTCGATCGTCAGCGTCGTTGCGGGCGTCTCCGACCCATGGTCGTGGACGTGCAGCGTCTCGGGCGTGGTCAGCGCGACGAGCGCGTGGTCGTGATCGAACAGCCGGGCCTGGATCAGGCAGCCGTCGAGCTCGGCCGTCGCCGCGAACGAGTGGCTCGCGGCCAGCGCGCCCGAAACCGTCTTCCAGGTCTGGTCGTCACCGCAGCGGGTGTACCAGTGGAAGTGGTCTTCGCCCGTCTCCGGGGTCTGGCTGGTGGTCAGCGCAACCGTGTCGCCGACCTCGTAGTGGTCCTCCAGGCCCCCGAGGCTCAGCTCCGGCAGGCCGCCGTTCGCAGCGGCCGGGTTGGGCAGATCGCCGACGTAGAAGACGTAGTCGGACGAGGCGGTCAGCGGCTCGCCGCCCTTGCGACCCTCAATGGCGAAGGTCAGTTGGTACAGGCCGGGCTTACTGAACGACCAGGCGGCGTGCTGGTGCTGGTAGGCAGTCGACCAGCCGTTGGGCCCGGTCACGCCGGGCCAGGCGGCGGCGTTCCAGGCGTCGGTCGTCGTGCTGGCGAACAGCCGCGGACCGCCGAAGGGGTCGGTGTCCCACAGGTGGACACCGGCGCCGGACGGGCGGACGGCCTGGACCAGGCGGAAGCGGAACCGCTGGTTCGGCGCCAGCTCGTCCATCTGGTTGAGCACCGACGCGTGCTGGGTGTCCCAGCCGGGCCAGATCACGCTGCCCTGGTTGGAGCCGCTGAGGTCGACGGTCCAGTGGGTGTCGCCGTCCTGCAGGCCGAGGAACGCGTAGGCCGGCGGCAGGGTCGGGATCGTCTGCTTGGCGCCGTCGTGAAGGTTCAGCAGGACGTCGTCGACGTCGCGGATCACGTGGCTCTCGGGGCTGTGGATCAGGCTGTCGTCGGCCAGCCGCAACTGCAGCTTGCCGTCCTCGATCGTTGGCGACAGGGCGTCGATGTGGCCCTGGGTCAGGACGTAGGGTCGCGCGGTCGCGGGGCCGGCGATCAGCGCCAGCAGGATCGCGAGCGCCGTCAGCGCGACGGCGGCGAGCCGCAGGGTGGGCAGGCGGAGGGTCATCGGTAGTTCCTTGTTCGTGGGGGATTCAGCCGACGCGGAGCGTCAGCGTGCGGGTGTCGCTGAGCCGCTTACCGGCCTGCGTCGTGGCGGAGATCGTGAAGGTCATCCGGTAGGTCCCGCGGGCGGTGAACGACCAGTTGCCATGGGCGTGCACGCCGAGCGGGATCGTCCGCGACTGCGGCGTGCGCTGGGCCGAGTCGAACAGCACGTTGGGCGTTCCGAACGACCCCGTCTGGTAGATCGCCACGTGTCCGGGACCGCGGACGCGGTCGAGCCGCCAGCCGACCGGACCGCGCAGCTGGCGCGTGCTGACCTGCTCGGTGTTCCAGCCGGCCCAGACGACGCCGCGCTTCTGGGTCTGCGGAATCAGCCAGACGGTCTGGCCGGGCCGGCCGATGAACGCCAGCGCGCGGCCGTTCGGCAGGCGGTACCGCGCCGCGTTGCCGACCCGGATCACGATGTCGCTCGGGCGGCGCCAGCGCACCCGCGAGCCGGTGTCGTCCTTGACCTGGAAGCGCAGGCGCCCGCCGACGACCCGGGCGGCGACCGCGTCGACGTGGCCGCTGGACAGCGTGATGGTCTTCGCCGACGCCGCGCCGGGGCCGAGTCCGACCGGAGCGAGTGAGGCCGGGCCGACGGCACCGGCGAGCAGTCCACAGGCGGCGACCGCGACGAGGCCGAGCCGACGAGTCGGCGCGTTCGCGGGACGTCCCGAGCCCCGCGAAGTAATAAGACTGAATCTCATTCTTGAGAAATTAGCGGATCAACGGGCGCCGCGCCGTGCCCCTGTCGTACCCTGCTCGGGATGTCCCGCGCCGAGTTCGACCAGAACTTCCCCTACGGCCTCGACCGTCCGCGGCAGGCCCGTGGGACGCTCAGCGCGGGGATGGGACTGGGCGTTCTGGCGCTCGTGCTCGCCTTCGTGCTCGGCGACCTTGGCGGCCCCAACGGCCTGGTCGTGCTGGTCCTGCTGATCGCCTTCGTCGCGACCTTCGTGGTCAGCGCCGGGCTGTTCCGCACGTCGCGGACGACCAAGGTCAAGGCCGCCGACCGGATGCTCGACGGGCTCGACCTGAACGGCGACGAACGTGCCGTCGACCTGGGCTGCGGGACCGGACTGCTCTGCGCGGGACTCGCCGTACGGCTGCCCGAGGGCTCGGTCGTCGGCGTCGATTCGTGGGTCGAGAACGACCTGCAGCCGACCGGCCGCGCGGTGGCCAAGCAGACGCTCCAGCTGGCCGGGGTCAAGAAGGTCAGCATCCTCACCGGCAGCGTGCGCGAGCTGCCGCTGGCCGACGCCAGCATGGACTTGGCGGTCTCCCGCGACGTGCTCGCGTCGCTGCCGAGCAAGGACGCCCGCCGCGAGGCGATCGCCGAGCTGGCGCGGGTCGTCGTCCCCGGCGGTCGCGTCACCCTGCTCGAGCCGTTCCGCAGCCGCGAGCTCGCCGCGCTGCTGACCGCCGCCGGGTTCAGTGACGTCCAGCGCAGCGCGCGCTGGTGGATCCTGATGCCGCCGCACCGCCTGGTCACCGCCAAGCGCTGACCCCACGGCACGCGGGACCGCCTGACGGCCCGTGCCCACCCCGGATCGTCACCCCGCGACCGCGTCGCCGCCGACCGGGTCCGACTCGGGTCCGCCCCGGCACCGCTTGGCGATCATCCCCTGGCGCGGCGCGAAGACCCAAGCGGCCAGGAACCCCGCCGTCAGCAGCAGCACGATCGTGCCGCCGGTCGGGTAGTCCCACGACCACGAGACATACAGCCCGAGCAGCGCCGAGAGCGCGCCGATCGCGGGCGCCAGCAGCATCATCACGGCCAGTCGGTCGGTCAGCAGCCGGGCGGTCGCGGCCGGCGTGATCAAGAGCGCCAGAACCAGGATGTTGCCGATCGTCTGGACGCTGATCACCACCGCCAACGTGACCAGCACGTAGAGCACCAGGTCGAGCCAGAAGACGGGCACGCCCATCGCCCGCGCCGACTCGCGGTCGAGCGAGATCGTCACCAGCTCCTTGTGCAGCACGAACAGGACGCCGAGCACCAGCAGACCCATCCCCGCCACCACCACGATGTCGCGGTCGGGGATGCCGGTGATCGAGCCGAAGAGGAACTGCTGCAGCGAGCCGGCGTAGCCGGGGGCCCGCGAGATGATCACGATCCCGAGCGCGAACGCCGCGACGAAGAAGACGCCGATGATCGCGTCCTCCTTGAGCCTCCGGTTCTGCGAGAAGACGGCGATCAGCACCGCGGTGATCACCCCGGCGACGGTCCCGCCGAGCACCAGGCTGCCGCCCATCACGAACGCCACCGCCAGTCCCGGAAAGACTGCGTGGGCGACCGCGTCGCCGATGAACGCCATCCCCCGCAGGACCACGTAGCAGCCGACCACGCCGCAGACGATCGACGACATCGTCGCGACCAGCAGCGCCTTCGGCAGGAACGCCAGGTCGGGATTGAGCAGGTCGCCGACGAACTCCGCCGGGGACATCAGGCCGCGACCGCCTTCAGGGTGCGCAGCAGCGGGCTCTCGGCGCCGACTCCGAAGGTCCGCATCCAGACGTCCGGGTCGTCGGCCAGCTCGTCCGCCCGGCCGTCGGCGACGACGGTGCGGTTGAGCAGGACCAGGCGGTCGCAGCCGAAGACCGCAGCGGCCAGGTCGTGGGTCGTCATCAGCACCGCGCGGCCCTCGTGGGCGAGCGACGCGAACAACGCCGAGAGCAGCTCCTGGGTCGGCATGTCGAGGCCGGTGAACGGCTCGTCGAGCAGCAGCACGTCGGGCTGCAGCGCCAACGCACGGGCGACCAGCACCCGCTGCCGCTGTCCGCCCGACAGCTCGCCGGCCGGCCGCGAGCGCAGCTCCCCCATCCGCACCCGCTCGAGCGCCTCGTCGACCGCCCGCCAGTCGTCCACGCCGGGACGACGCCGGAGCCCGAGCCGCCCGGTCCGCCCGGTCATCACCACCTGCTCGATCGACAGCGGGAAGTCCCAGGCGAACTCGTGGCGCTGCGGCACGTAGCCGATCGGGATCCGGCCGGGCGCGGCCTTCCGACCGTTCACCGTGACGGTTCCGGCGTCGGGACGCAGCAGCCCGAGCGCGGTCCGCAACAGGGTGGTCTTGCCCGCCCCGTTGGGACCGAGCAACCCGACCAGCTCGCCGCGGTCGACCCGCAGCGTCGCGTCTTGGACGGCCAGCCGTCCGCCGAGGCGAACCGTCACGCCGTCGATCGCCAGCACGGCGCTCACGCGTCGTCCTTGGTCCGTGCGTCGGCCGACCGGGAACCGTCGTTGGTCCGGTCACCGCCGAGCCGGTCACCGGGCCGACCGTCATCCATCCGTGCTCCACGCGCGCGGGCCCGGGCTCGGCGGCCACGGACCAGCGTCGCGGCGAGGACCGCTCCGAGCAACAGCGCGACGGCCACGATCGCGACCACCATCCCGCCCGATCCCCCGCCCTCGTCGTCCCCTCCATCGGTCGCGGCCGCCGCGGCCGTCGGCTCCGCCTCGTCCGCCTCCGCCTTCGGTCCGGTCCAGCGGGCGGCCGAGGCAGCGGCCGGCGTCGCGCCCCGCCCGACCGCGAACCGCAGGTCGCGCGTGTCGCTGACCGTCGTCCCGTCGACCAGCTCGGCGGCGATCCGCACCCGCACCAAGTACGTGCCGGGACGCGAGAAGACCCAGTTGGCGTGGGTGTGCGTATTGACGTCGACCCAGGCGGGCTTCGGCTTCGCGGTCGAGTCCCAGAGCAGCTGGGGATCGCCGAAGTCGCCGGACTGCAGGTAGACGACCAGGTCGCCGGGGCCCTGGACCCCGGTCAGGGTCATCGTCACCCCGCGGTCGATCCGCTCCATCACCTCGGGGTCCTGGGTGTTCCAGCCGACCCAGACCACGTCCGGGTCCTGGGTCTGCGGCACGACGTGGACGCGGTCGCCGGGCTTGGCCGGCAGGAATCCGTAGGTCTCGTCGTCCGGGACCGTCTGCAGCGCATCGTCGGTGACCTGCAGGACGGTCCGCTCGGGACGCCTCCAAACGCTCGGGTCGCCGCCCTCCGCCTTCGCCTGGTCGTCGTGGATCAGCAGCGTCCAGCGCCCGTCGACGAACCGCGGGCCGATATCGACGTGCCCGCTCGCCAGCGTCTTCTGACCGCGCGCGACCACCTGCTCGGAACGGATCGCCTGGTCCAGGTTGGGGTCCTCGTCGGTCTGCCCGGCCGCGGGGCTCGCCAATCCCAACGCGCCGATCAGCGTCGCCGCGAGGACGACGGCGCCGAGGCCGCGAAGCGGACGGGATGAAGGGGTGCTGCTCATCGGGGTTCCTCGGTACGGAGTTCGGAGAATCGTCGGGCGGCGGTGCGCTTCGTGGCCGGACGGATGGATCGGGACGGTGCCGGACGGGCGATCGGTCGACCGGCTCACGACAGGCACCGCCGCAGCGAATCCGCGTTGAACCGCATCAGGGCGACGTAGTCGGTGACGCGGTCGTCGAAGGTGTCGCCGTAGATCGGGCAGACCGCGACGCCCTCGTCACGAGCGACCTCCTCGAGGGTCGACGAGCGGGCCGCCAGGTTCGGCTCGAGGAAGACCGCCGGCACGCGCAGGTCGCGGATCGTGCGCAGCAGCTTGCGCCGGTCGGCCAGCGACGGCTCGACCGCCGGGTTGGGCGTGACGAAGCCCGCGATCGCGATTCCGTACGCCTTACCGAGGTAGCCGAACGCGTCGTGCGTCGTCACCAGGTGGCGCCGCTGCTTCGGGATCGCGCGGATCTGCTCGCGCACGTAGCCGTCGAGCCGCTCGAGCCGCGCCAGGTAGGCGGCGGCGTTGCGCCGGTAGTCGCGCGCGCCGGCCGGATCGACGTCGATCAGCGTGTCGCGGATCAGCTCGACGTAGGCCATCACGTTCCGCACGTTCTGCCAGAGGTGCGGGTCGATCTCGCCGTGGACGTGCTTGCCCAGGACGGCCTGCGGCAGCTGGTAGATCGGCGCCCCGGCGCGTCCGAGGAAGCGAAACGCCCGGTCGCCCGGCACCTCGGCGAGCGCCTTCGGCGGGACCGAGATCACCGCGTCGTCGGCGGCGACCTCGCGCTGGGCGTGCTCGCCCCCGCCCGCCGGATCGTGCAGGGCGAGGATGCCCCCACGGTCGAGGTCGACGGTCAGGTCGGCGTGCCCCTGGTCGAGCACGGTCGCCCCCGGGCGGCCGCCCGTCGACGGTGGTACCCCCACGGCGAAGGTGAAAGTCGACTCCCCCAGCGCGATCGGTCGCGAGGTCGGGTCGACCTGCAGCGTGGCCCGGAACGTGACGCGATAGGTCCCGGGCGCGGTGAAGACCCACGACATGTGGGTATGCGCGTCGACCGGCAGCCGCGCGGTGTCGTCGCGGAAGCCGTCCCCCGCGTCGAATCCGTCGCTCGAGTCGAAGAAGACCTCGGGCTCGCCGAACGACCCGGTCAGGTAGCCGAAGACGTCGCCCGGTCCGGTCGCGGCGACCGCCGACAGCCGCACGTCGCTGGTCCGGGTCGCGCCGTGTCGCTCGCCCCGTCCCCGGGCCCGCAGGCCGAGCCAGATCGTGTCGAGGTTGACGTTCTCGACCAGCGGGATGATCTCGGCCGCGTACTTGACCGCGTCCTCGGCCAGCGAGACGTTGGGGACGCCGTCGCGCAGGTTGGCGTCGAGCGTCTTGATGATCCCGTGCTGCTCGAGCAGCATGTAGTTGCTGAAGGCGACGTCGGCGTAGACCACGTCGCGGACCCCGCGCAGCGTCGGCTCGAAGGCGTGCGGGTCGGCGCCGTCGGGCACGATGCTCGCCACGCGCACCCGCTCCCTGCCGACGTTGGCGACCAGGTCCCGCAGCAGCCCGGTGGTGGCCACGACCTGCAGTCGATCGTCGGCGGCCGAAAGTCGATCGCTGCTGCCGCAGGCGGTGAACAGGGCGGCGCAGACGGCCAGCAGGGCGACGAGCGGCCGATGCACCCGGCGAGCCTAGCAAGGAATAGGACTCAGTCTTATGTTGGTCGGCAGGCGTGCCCCTATGCCGACCGCTGCCGGGCGACTCGGGCGTGTCAGGCGTTGCGAAGGAGTCGACGGAATCCGACGTACGAGCTCCGGTCGGCACGGTCTGCCGCGCCTGCCGCCGCGGGACGCTCGCTCAGGTGAGGTCGCGGACCAGGACGACCTGGTCGCGGTCGTCCCCGGCGGCGACCCGGATCGCGCCGGGGATCCGGGCGACCTCGTGGTAGCCGGCGCGCGCGTAGAAGTGCTCCAGCCCCTCCCCACCACGGACCGTCAGGTGCAGCTTCTCGAGGCCGGCGTCCGCGGCGATCCGCGCCGCGCCGTCGAGCAGCACGCCGCCGAGGCGCGCGTTCTGGAACTCCGGGTGGATCTGCACGCGGATCACCCAGCGCCAGTGCTCGGACAGCAGACGGTCGTTGTCCGCCAGGATCACGAAGCCCGCGACGATGTCGTCGTCCGGGGCGAGTGGATCGGGCCGCTCGACGCCGGGTCGCGCGGGATCGACGTCCGCCCGCGGCACCCGCACGACGATCAGCCAGTCGCGACGGTCGTGGATCCGGCGCAACGCGGCGTCGAGCGCCGGAGCGACGTCGTGACGGTCGACCGGCGGGACGAAGCCGACCCAGCCACCGGCGTTGCTGACGTCGGTCCAGATCGTCAGCAGCCGCTGGCGCAGCCGGGCGTCGACCCGCTGGACCCGCTCGACGCGGGCGTGGCCGAAGGGCGGTTGGCGGTCGGCGGGTTCCGAGGGAGCGGCAGGAGACGTCATTGCAGGCCCAGTTCCTTAGGGTACGTCTTGCGGTAGTCCTTCTGGGCCTGCAGGACCTTCTGGACGTAGTGCCGGGTCTCGGGGAACGGGATCTCGCCGACCCGGAACGGCTGGCCCTTGGCCTCGGCCTCGGCCTTCCACTTGGCCGCATTGCCCGGGCCTGCGTTGTAACCCGCGGCGGCCAGCGCGACGTCGCCGTCGAACCGCTGCAGCATGTCGCGCAGCCGCCACGTGCCGTAGCGGACGTTGACCTCCGCGGTGTGCAGGTCGCCGACCTGGAACGAGTTGGCGCCCGACTCGCGAGCGATGTCGCTGGCGGTCTCCGGGGTCACCTGCATCAGGCCCAACGCGCCGGCCGACGACTCCTGGTTGTCGCGGAACCGCGACTCGGCGTAGATCACGGCGGCGACCAGCGCCGGGTCGAGACCCTTCTCCTCCGCCTGCTCGCGGATCAGCTCGGTGTGGTCGATCGGCAGCCGGACCGTATCGACCACGTCCTGGACCTGCGGACGGAACGCGACCACCGCGACCACGACCAGGCCGACCAGCGCGCCCAGCACGAGCAGCGCCTTGAGAGCGCCTCCGGACGAGCGTCGCTTGGGCGCCGGCCGACGCGCGCCCGACGCGCGGCCGCCGTTCCCG
>Ga0265296_1001593_pt1 | contig 25521 bp, 13 predicted proteins | sample MunlanPumphouse1_FD_189073 | JGI IMG/M metagenome (GOLD analysis project Ga0265296, IMG submission 189073) | Groundwater microbial communities from a municipal landfill in Southern Ontario, Canada - Pumphouse #1 | ecosystem: Environmental > Aquatic > Deep subsurface > Groundwater | place... | reverse complement strand
GCATCGGCGGCATCGGGGCCAGCACGGTGCGCAGGCGTTCCTTGCGCTTCGCTTCCAGCTTGTCGGCGATCGCGTCCGCCTGCTTGCCGGTGATGCCCTGTTCCTTCAGCGTCGCGAGCACGTCGTCACGCGACAGGCTGCCCGGCATCCGCACATCGATGCGGCGCAGCGTGTCCTTGCCGTCGGTGGGCGCAAACATCACCGTCGGCGCCTTGCCCGCGTCGTCGCCATCGCGGCGGATGACGATGCGGTGGACTTCGCGCTTTTTGCCGTCCTTGTCGGTCGTGACGTCCGCGCTGTGATCGGTGAAGACCATCACGCTTGGGGCGTCAGGTGCATCGGGCGCGTCGGCGGGCAGCGGCGGCTCGGGCGGCAATGGCGGTGCGGACGGTTCGGCCATATCGACCGTCTGCGCGGTCGCGGTCACAACACCCGCCGGCACCAGCGTCGCCGTCGCCGCCAGCACCGCCAGCGTCGCCCCGCCAATCAGCAATCGGCCCGCCAGCCCGCGCTGTTTCGAAATATCCCTCCGCATCAACATCGTCAGCCTCTCCTGCAAATTATCGTGAACCGCCATCGGCGCCGCCAGCGACAGCCGCGAACCGACGGCGGCCTTGGCGATTGCGGTCGCATAGCGCGCGGTGCGCTCACCGCGCATATCGGCATCGGCCATCGTCAGCACGCGCGCGTCGCACGCCGCTTCCTGATCGAAGCGAAAGGCACGGATTGCGCGCCACGCAAAGGGATTGAACCATTGCGACGCCAGCAGCACGAGCGCCGCGGCATTCGCCCACAAATCGCCGTGACGGTGGTGCGCCAGCTCATGATCGACCGCGAGCGCGCGCTCGTCGGCGGCGTAGCGGGCAAAGAAATCCTGCGGCACCGCGACGATGCGGCGCCACAGACCGAAAGCAACGGGACCATCGACCGCGTCGGTCATCACCAGCCGGATCGTCCCGATCGGTTCGAGCTCGACCGCTTCGGCGAGCACCGAGGTGCGGAACCGGCGATGCGACAACAAAGCCATCGCGAGCACCGCCGCCATGCCCATTGCCCAAAGGACAAAGACATAAGGCATGGCATCGGCGAACGACCATGCGGGCGTCGCCGGAACCATCATCGGCGCATCGACCGCGACCAGCATGACGTCGGCGCTGTCGGGCGCGGCCACCGGATCGGCAAAGGGCAGCGGCGGTAACACCAGCCGCAGCGCCGGGATCAGCCACAGGCTATACGCGAGCCGCGGCCCGAAATGACGCGCAAAGGGCTTGCGGATCAACAGCACCGCCAACACGAGCAGCGCGGTGGTGAGCATCGTATCGCCCCACACCTGCATCCAGCTTGCGGCGCTCATGACTTGAGCTTCCGCAGCAGCGCTTCGATTTCGGCGATGTCAGTGTCGGTCAGCGCCTCGCGATCGGCGAGATGCGCGATCAGCGGGCTGACGCGGCCGCCGAACAGGCGATCAACGAACCGCTGCGATTCCTCACCAACGGCGTCCGCGCGTTCGATCGCGGGGCTATAGAGATAGCGGCGGCCGTCGGCCTCGGCGGTCACCGCGCCTTTCTGGACCAGCCGCGCCAGCAACGTCTTGACCGTCGCCTGCGTCCAGCCGTTGGCCTTGCCGATCCGGGTGGTCAGGTCGGCCGCGGTCTGCGGGGCATCGTCCCATAGGGCCGACAGCACCTGCATCTCCGACTCGCTTGCTCTTTCTGCCATCAGAACCCCTCCCATTGGCACCGCTCATCTGCGATGCGACTACAAATGTAGTCAGAGGGCTGAATGGTCGATGAACGAAGCTGAACGGCCCGACGTCCGTCATCCCGGCGACGGCCGAGATCTCATCGGCGCGTAAATCAGAGAGGGTGAGATCCCGGCCTTCGCCGGGATGACGACATTGGGAGGTAATTCATGTGTCGGGATTTTTGACAAGCTCTGACGGCGGTAAGAAATCGCTAACCACCGTCTCCCGCCCATATCCGTCGCTGCGCCAAATTGGCACGGCAATTGAATAGTATCAGATGTTCCCGAGTGTTCCGCTCAATTGGAGCGGTGGGGGGCATCGGTCTGGTCCCTGATGTCCCCTGCCCCCACCGGGAAATCCCCACTTGCCCCCGATGCAGACGGGGGGCGGAGCGGCCGAAAGGCCCCGCCCCCCGGACGCTTTTGTGCCTCCAGGTCGCTGATAGGTTATCAGCACTGACTGACGGCTGGAAACGACCGGAAGTAGCCATCGCGTTCTCGTCACCCCGGACTTGATCCGGGGTCCCGCTTTGCGTCAGAAGCGGGTGATTGCGTCAAAAAGCGGGATCCCGGGTCAAGCCCGGGATGACGAAGGAGGTGATTGCTTCCCACCCCAAAACGGACAAACAAAAACCCGCCAGAACACATGCTCCGGCGGGATTTTTGTCTTTGGTCGCGGTTCACTCCGCCCGCGCAGGGATCCCGGTCATCAGCGTGTGAAGCTCGCCCGCTTCCCACATTTCCATCATGATGTCCGATCCTCCGACAAACTCACCCTTCACATACAGCTGGGGAATCGTCGGCCAGTCGGAAAATTCCTTGATGCCCTGCCGGACTTCCATGTCCTGCAGCACGTCCACGGTCTCATATTCGACGCCGAGCCGGTCGAGCATCGCGATTGCCCGCGACGAAAAGCCGCATTGCGGGAACAGCGGCGTGCCCTTCATAAACAGCAGCACGGGATTGTCGGCGACCAGCTTGGCAATGCGGTTATGCGTGGGTTCGGTCATAATCGTCTCCGTTGGCGCATTGCGCCAGAAATTGGATGCTGGCCCCTATGAAGGAACGGCAGTGGTCAATTGCAAGGCATGAAGTTCGCCGCCCATGCGTCCGCCAAGTGCCGCATAGACCGCCTTGTGCTGCGCGACCCGCGTCATCCCGCGAAAGGATTCGCTGATCACATGCGCGGCATAATGGTCGTTGTCGCCCGCCAGGTCGGTGATCGCGACCTCGGCATCGGGGAACGCCGCGGCGATCATCGCCCGCAAGTCATCGGCGCGCATGCCCATCGGATCAGCCCTGCTTGTCCATGAACTGACGCCGTGCCTCGACCGCCTTGTCATTTAGCGCGGCGCGGATTTCCGCGTCGCTGATCTCGACCTGCGCCGCGGTCAGGTCGCCCGCGAGCTTGCGGATGACGTCTTCGTCGCCCGCTTCCTCGAAATCGGCCTGCACCACCGCCTTGGCATAAGCATCGGTCTCTTCGGGGGTCAGCCCCATGCGTTCGGCGGCCCATTCGCCGACCAGCCGGTTGCGGCGCGCGGTGATGCGGAACTGCACGTCCTGATCACGGGCGAATTGGGCCTCAAAGGCGCGTTCACGATCGTCGAATCCGCTCATATTGTCCTCACGGGTTTGAAACTGTCGCCTTGCAGATAGGTTGCGCGCCCCATGGGTGCAAGCGACCTGTGCCGCTGATCACTTCCCTTTTGCAGGCGAAGGGGTTAGGCTCCGGATCAGGGAATGGGTCGTACCGCAGCAATGAAGACTGCGCCTTGCCGCAAATGCGTCGGCAGGGCGCCTCTAGCCTTGTGTTTGGGGGATTGGTGATGACCGTTCGACGTCCGTTTTGCCTGCCGGTACTGGCGGCGCTCGCCTTGGCGGCGCCCGGAGCCGCGCAAGCGCAAGCTACCGACCCCACATTGCGCGACAGTTTTTCGATCGGTGATCAGGGCGGTTCGCTATGCGCGGTGCAAGCTACCGTGCGCGACGCGGTTATCGACGGCATGTTCGACCGCGCGTGGGTGATCCTGTGCCGCGATGCCAGCCAGCCCGTCGGTTATGTCCGTATGCTGCGCGCCGGTGCCGACGCCGCAAAAGCGCGGATCGAGCGCGGCCGCGCCGACACTATCTCCTGCGCCGCCGACGGCACCTGCACCGTCAAGGACAGTAGCGTCGTATGGCAGACGCGGATCGAGAGTGACGGCAATACCGCTTATACGGTCGAGGGCTTTGCCGCCTATGGCGACGCGCTGAACCTCGCGCTCGAATCGATCCGCCAGCGCAAAGTCGTCCCCGGCGTGATCAAGGTCGCGACCACGTCGGTCGGCGGTAACGACGGTTTCGCCCGCACGCTGGCCGGGGCGATCGACGTCGATAAGGCGCTCGCCGAGGGATACCGGCGCAATCACAGCGGCGATTATGCCGAAGCCGCTGAGTTTTTCGAAACCCTGTCGCGCCGCACGCAGGGCGATCAGGCCGCCGCAGACATCGATCCGACCGAGTTTACCCTGAACCGCGCGCTGCAACGCTCGAACCTCGGCGAGTTTGGCGAGGCCGAGCGGCTTTTTGCTGAGGCCGAGGCGGTACCAACCAGCGACCCCGTCCAGCTGCGCCTGCGCCGCAATTTCCGCGCCATCCACGCGCTGAACCAGCGCGACTATGACGGCGCGGCCGAGCTGCTGCAGCAGCCGATTGCGCCGCTGACCACCGCTATTACTGTCGAGGGCGCCAGCGTGACCCTCACCCCGACGATCGTAGCGGGGGTCAACAGCGGCAGCAATGCCCGCGCCGTCCAGCAAGGATCGGACCGCGAGCGGCTGACCCCGCTCGGACGCGCCCAGATCATCGACGCGCAGGCGGTGCATCTGCTCGGCACTGTCGAGCGTCTGCGCGGCAATGGCGCGGCGGCCAAGGCGGCGCAGACCAAAGGCCTGTCCGATGCGCTCGCGGTCCGCGAAGGCCGCGTCACCTCGATCGTTCGCCTGCGCTCGCAAATGCTGGGCGAACTTGCGCTTGCCGAAGAGGCGCTCGGCGACATCGCCGCCGCCGACGCACGTTTTCTGGAGTCGGTGAACGCACTCGCGGTCGAATATCCCGAGACCAACGCACTGGCTTCGGCGCGGGCACGTTATGCCGCCTTCCTGACCCGCCATGGCCAGGACGACAAGGCGCTGACCATCTATCGCGAAGTCGTCACCGCGCTCGCCGGGTCGCAACGCTCGACCACCGGCATGGCCAATATGATGGCGCCCTATTACCGGTTGCTCGCCAGCCGCGCGGCGACCGATTCGACCGCAGTCAGCGATTTCTTTGTCGCCAGCCAGTTGCAGGTTCGTCCCGGCGTCGCCGACACGCAAGCCGTGCTGGCGCGCGAATTGTCGAGCGGCAGCGACGATGGCGCGCGGCTGTTCCGTCAGGCGACGACGCTGAACCGCGATATCGAGCGTGCCCGGATCGAGGATGCACGGCTCGGCCAATTGCCGGTGTCGCCCGAAATCAACGCCCTGCGCGCCGATCTGAAGACCCAGCTCGACAATCTGTCGTTCCAGCAGGCCGAAACGATCGTCGCGCTGGGCGCCTTTCCGCAATATCGCGTCGTCGCCCCCGGCAAGCTCGACCTGCCCGAACTGCAACAGGTGCTGCGCACCGACGAAGCCTATCTGAAGATGCTCGTTGTCGGCGATTCGGTCTATGCTATGCTGATCGAACCGACCGGCGCCCAGCTGTGGAAATCGGACATCAGCGCCGCGGCGCTCGACACCGCGGTCGATACGATCCGCTCGACGATCTCGATCGTCGAAAATGGTCGCCGCGTCACCTACCCCTTCGATGCGGCGACCGCTTACAAGCTATACGGTCAGCTGTTCGCCCCGGTCGCAGCGCGGCTGCCGAGCGTTGCGCATCTGATCTTCGAACCCGACGGCGCCATGCTGCGCCTGCCGATCAACCTGCTGATCACCGCCGACACCGGGCTGGCCGCCTATGAACAGCGGTTGCTCGATCCCGACGCCGATCCGTTCGACATGCGCCAGGTCGCCTGGCTCGGGCGCACGACGCGGCCGAGCACCGCAGTCTCGACGCTGGCCTTCCGCAATGCGCGGCAAGCGGCGCCGTCCAAGGCCGCCAATCAATATTTCGGGCTGGGTCAGAATTTGCCGATCAACGGCACGACGCTGCCCTCGCTCGGCACCCGCGGGGCCGCGGGTGGTACCGTCGATGGCAACTGCCAGTGGGACGTATCGCAATGGGCGCGCCCGATTTCTGCCGACGAACTCGTCACCGCGCGCAATGCGATGGGCGGCGACGCGGGGACGCTGCTGACCGGTGGCGCGTTCACCGACAGCGCGGTCAAGACCCGAACCGACCTCAGCGATTATCGCATCATCCATTTCGCCACCCACGGATTGGTCACCGCCCCGCGCCCCGCCTGCCCCGCGCGACCCGCGCTGGTCACCTCGTTCGGGGACGGCGATTCGGACGGGCTGCTCACCTTCCAGGAAATCTTCGACCTCAAGATCAACGCCGATCTGGTCATCCTGTCGGCGTGCGACACCGCGGGCGCGGCATCGGTCGCCGCGACGCGCGAGGCTGGCCTCTCGGGCGGCGGCAATGCGCTCGACGGGCTGGTGCGCAGCTTCATCGGCGCCGGCGGCCGTTCGGTGATCGCCAGCCACTGGCCGGCGCCCGACGATTTCGATGCGACCAAGCGGCTGATCGGCGGCCTGTTCGGCGCCAATCAAGGCACCAGCGTTGCCGATGCGATGTGGGGGACGCAGATGCGCCTGATGGACGACAAGCAGACCTCGCATCCCTATTATTGGGCGGGCTTTGCCATCATCGGCGACGGCGGCCAGCCGCTGCTGCACAGCACGACGGCCACCGCCTCACCCGCACAGGAAGGTGTCGGCCGCGCTGCCCGCTGATCCGATGCCCCTGTCCGACACCAACACGCCCGCGACCGATCCGGTCGCGCCGGGCGATCAGCGGCCCGTGGTGCCGCTGCGCAAACAGGTGCGCCGACTGGTCATGCAGCTCGGCCCGTCGCGCATGGCGGCGACGATCCTGTTCCTGATCGTAGCGATCCTGATCGCCCGCTTCAGCTGGCAGATGCCGCTGATCGATGCCGCGGAACGGGCGCTATACGACGCCCGCGCCACCCTGATGGCGCCGCATGTCGAACAGGACAAACGCATCGTCCTTGTCACCTACAACGACGAAACCTTGTTCAACACCGGCATCCGGTCGCCGCTCGACCGCACCCTGCTCGCCAATGCGCTGGGCAATATCGACCAGATGGGCGCGAATGCGATCGGCATCGATATCGCGTTCGACTCGCCGCGCCCCGACGACGAGGTGCTCAAAACCCAGCTGCGCGCGATGACGACGCCGACCTGGCTCGCCTATGCCGAACAGGCGAGCAATCCGAACACGATCTTTTTCGAACAGCAGAAATTTCTCGAAGCCTTCATCGCATCGGTCGCCACCGACAAGACCAAACCGACCAGCGTGCTGTTTCGCACCGATGACGACAGCGTGATCCGCAACTGGCCCGACCGGCCGAAAAACCTGCCGCCGCTGATGTCCAACGCCATGGCGCCGGTCGATCCGGCGCACGCGACATTCCGGGGTAATATCCGCTTCCTTGTTCCCGCGCGCGCCGCGGCGGGACAGGAAGAACCGGTCTTTGCCAATATCCCGATCGACACCTTCGCGATGCCGATGGACGCCGACATGCGCGCAGGATTTTCAGAGCTGGTGAAGGGTCGCTACGTCCTGATCGGCGGCGACATCATCGACAACGACCAGTTCAATACCCCGCTCAGCCGCTTTACCGATCCGATCACCGGCCAGCATGAAACGATGATCGGGCTGGAGGTCCACGCGCATATGCTGGCGCAGCAACTCGACAATGCGTGGTCGCGGCCGCTCGCCGGGCCGACACTGTGGATCCTCGCCATCCTGATCGTGCTCGCGGGCGGGCTGACCAGCCTGATCGATCTGCGCGCGCGCTGGGTCGCGCTCGCCTTTCTGGGGCAGATGGCCTTTTTCATCGCCTTCCCCTTCTGGTTGCAGGGCCGCGGGGTCGACACCACGACGCTGCCAACCTTCGGCTGGGCGATCGGCTGGCTGTTCGGTTACGCCGCGGTCGGAACCGCGGCGCGCACCGTCGGGTCGCGCCAGCGTGCCTTTGCCCAGTCGGCGCTCGGCAAATATCTGCCCGCCGACGTCGCGGCCCAGATCATGCGCGACCCCGACCAGCTGTCGCTGCATGGTGAGCGTCGCAACATTTTCTGCGTCTTTACCGACCTTGAAGGGTTTACCAAGCTCAGCCATGCGGTCACCCCGGAAACCGTGGCGCGCCTGCTCAACGAATATCTCGATCGCCTCTCCGACATCGTGCTCGACCATGGCGGGACGATCGACAAATTTGTCGGCGATGCCGTCGTTGCCTTTTGGGGCGCCCCGCTCAGCCGCCCCGATGACGGACCCAAAGCAGCCGCCGCCGCGCTCGCCATGTATGAAGCGGGCGAGAAGTTTCGCGTCGACATGGCCGAAGGCGTGCCGCCGCTCGGCATGACGCGCGTCGGGCTGCATGTCGGCGACGCGATCGTCGGCAATTTCGGCGGCGAGGGACGCATCCAATATACCGCGCTGGGCGACGCCATGAACACCGCGTCGCGTCTCGAAGCGGCGAACAAGAGCCTGAAGACCGGCGTCCTGATCTCGGCCGAGGCCGCCGAGCGATCGGGCCGCGACGATCTGGTCCCGATGGGGCGGGTCACCTTGCGCGGCCGCGCTCAACCGGTCGACGTGCTAACCCCGCGCGCCGATCTCGCTCCCGAACAGCGCGCCCGCATCGCGGCGCTGGTCGCCGCCCACACCGCGGGCGATAAAAATATCTATGTGACCTGTGCCACAGCAATACAGGCCGAATTCGGTCAGGATCCAGCCATAATGTTTCTGATAGAACGCCTGAACAATACAAAGAATGGAGAAAGCTATGTCCTTTCCTGATCTGCCGAAGCGCCGCCTGAGCCTTGTCGCCGCCGCTGCCGTTATGGCGGTCGCCGTCGTCGGCACCGCCGCCGCGCAATCAATGGTCGTCCGTTCGACCGGACCCTCGGCGAGCAAATATCCGACCGGCGCCAAGCTGAAGTCAGCCGACAAGCTGACCCTCGTTGCGGGCGACAAGGTCGTGCTGATGCAGGCAGGCAAGACCCGCACCCTGTCCGGCCCCGGCACCTTTGGCGCCAGCGGCACGATCCAGACCAGCCAGTCGATGAGCGGTACGGTGACCCGTATGCTCGCCAAGGGGCCGACGATGCGCTCACGCGGCGGATTTTCCCGTGGCCCGGGCGATACCGCGCCGGTCGATGCGCGCGCGCCGAACCTGTGGCTGCTCGACTATCGCGAAGGCGGCACCTTTTGCGTCGCCGATCCCGCCACGCTGATGCTGTGGCGCCCGAACATGGAAGGCGACACTGCGCTGGAAATCGAAAGCGCCGGCAAGAAGACGACGGTCGCCATCGTCGACGGCGCCAATTTCCGCAAATGGCCGACCGACACGCTGCCGGTAAAGTTTGGCGTCGACTACCGCCTGTCGGGCGGCGGACTGGCCGCGCCGGTCAAGGTGCGCTTTACCCCGCTGGAAAATGCCCCCGACACGATCGAAGGATCGGTGGACATACTGATGGCCAAGGGTTGCGCGCCGCAGCTCAACCGGCTGGTCGATGCCATGTCCGAATCCGAAGCGGGTTGAGGCAAACGGATTCGGCCGGGCATTGAACCCGGTCGAGCCATCTGATACAAATCAGGCGAAAATCCGCCGAACCAGTTCGGCAGAATCTTTCCTTGGGTCGAACAATTCGCGCTGCCGGTTTTTGGTAGGGCTATATGATTTCCGCACCGCGATTTCGCGGCTGCGTTCGTACTCAAGGGGTGATGATGATTACGGGGGATCTGGGACATATTGCGCACGTGCTGCCGAAACCGGCGGCGCTACGACGGACTTTGTTTGGCTCGGCAGCTTTGGTCGCGGCGGCAATGCCCGTCGCAGCGCTGGCGCAGGCCACTCCGCAGATCCCGACGCGCGAGGAAATTCAGCAGCCGACGCTGGCGCCGGTGACCCCGCCCGGCGAACAGGTGGTGTCCGCCGATGATAGCATCGAACGCGCGCCCTGCCCGCTCGCCAATCCCGAATTTGCCAATGTTCGCATTACGCTGCGCGGGGTTCAATTCTCCAGCGTCGAGGGCATCGATCCCGCGATGCTGACGTCCAGCTGGTCCGACAAGGTCGGGCAGGATCTGCCGATTTCGGTGGTCTGCGACATCCGCGACCGCGCCGCGACGATGCTGCGGTCCAAGGGCTATCTGGCCGCGGTCCGCGTGCCGCCGCAAACGATCGACGACGGCGTCGTCCAGCTTGAGATATTGGCAGCGCGCCTGTCGCGGATCGAGGTGCGCGGCGATGCCGGTGCCAACGAACCGCTGCTGCAACGCTATCTGTCGCGGCTCGACGACCAGCCGGTATTCAACATCGTCGATGCCGAACGCTATCTGCTCCTCGCGCGCGACATCCCCGGGCTCGACGCGCGTTTGACGTTGCGTCCCGGCGCGGCGCCGGGCGAAGTCGTCGGCGAAGTGCTGGTGGCACGCACCCCGGTGCTGTTCGACTTCAACGCGCAGAATTTCGGCTCACGCGATGTCGGGCGCTGGGGCGGCGTCGCGCGCGTCCGCTTTGCCGGGCTGACCGGGATGGGCGACCTCACCACCGCCAGCTTCTATTCGACCCCCGATTTCGACGAGCAGCAGGTCGTCCAACTGGCGCACGAATTTCGCGTTGGCGGCGAAGGGCTGCGCTTTGGTGCCAGCTACACCTACGCCTGGACGCGCCCCGACATCGCGGCGTTTCCAATCAAGTCGAAAACGCAAATCGCCAGCCTGTTCGCCTCCTATCCGGTGACGCTGACGCAGGCGCGGCGCCTGACCATCGGCGGCGGGCTCGACCTGATCGATCAGGACATCGGCCTTGGCGGCGTGCCGATCAACCGCGACCGGCTGCGCGTCTTCAACCTGCGCGCCGACGCGAGCTGGATCGATCCCGCTTCGATCGCCGGACGCAGCGGCTTCAGCCCCAGCGAACCGCGCTGGGCGCTATCGACCGCGCTCGAAGCGCGGCAGGGCGCCAGTTTCCTGGGTGCCAGCGACGATTGCGGCCCCGGCGGCGCAACCTGTTTCCTGCCCGGCGCGGTGCCGTTGACCCGCGTCGAGGGCAAGCCCGATGCGTTCCTGCTCCGCGCCAACGCGCTCGCCGAATGGCGGCCGCACAAATTGTTCACCCTGTCCGCCGCACCGCGCGCGCAATGGGCCAGCGATCCGCTGCTCGCCTATGAAGAATTTTCGGGCGGCAATTTCACCGTCGGGCGCGGTTTCGACCCCGGCACGATCATCGGCGACAGCGGCGTCGGCGTGGCGCTCGAAGCGCGCTACGGCTCGTTCGTCCCCGCCAATACCAAGGCGTTCGCCGTGCAGCCCTTTGCCTTTTTCGACGCGGCGTGGGTGTGGAACAAGGACACCGCCTTCAACGGCATCAATCCGCAGAAACTCTATTCGGCGGGCGGCGGGATGCGGATCGCTTACGGCGATGTTGCGCGGCTCGACGTGACGGTCGCGGTACCGCTCAACCGCGGCGGCTTCCTCGCGCAAAAGCCCGACCCGCGTTTGCTGGTGTCGCTGACGACCCAATTCGGCGTGAAGGCGCGCTGACCCATGACGATGACATCAAGGACCATTGATATGCGTGCGACGGCCAACCCTGCACCGATCCGCAACGACAAGTGCCGCCTGCTCGAAACCTGCGCGATCGTCGCGGGGCTCGCTGCGCTTGCTTATGGCGGGCCTGCGCTCGCGCAGGTGGCCGGGACCGGACAGGCCGTCACCGGCCCGGGGCTCAGCGCTCCGACCATCTCGCCGCCCGGACCGGGACCGACGACCGTCGACACGACGGGCGCGCAGACGATCATCGACTGGACGCCATCGAACACACCTGTCGGCGGGGTGATCGATTTCCTGCCCACCGACAATTCGCTGAACTTTACCGGCACCGGCCAATATATCGTCCTCAACCGCTTCGTATCGGGCGCGGGCCTGCCCATCGCCGATCAGATCGCGATCAACGGCACCGTCAACAGCATCGACTTTGCTACCTCGGGCGGGCGCGGCGGCAATATCTGGTTCTACAACGCCGGTGGCATCCTGATCGGCGCGACCGGGGTCATCAATGTCGGCAGCCTGGTGTTGACGGCAAACGATGTTCTGACCACCGGCGGCCTGCTGGGTTCGTTGGGCGAAATCCGCTTCCGTGGCGCGTCCGGCAGCACCTCCAGCGTGACGGTCGCGGCCGGTGCGGCAATCAACGCCAACAACCCATTCAGCCCCGGCAGCAGCTATGTCGCGCTGGTCGCGCCGCGCGTCGTCCAGGCGGGCGCCGTCCGCGTCGACGGCTCGGTCGGCTATGTCGCCGCCGAACAGGCCGACATCCGCATCAACGGCGGATTGTTCGACATCAATGTGTCGGTCGGCGCAGAGGGTGGCAACGTCATCACGCATACCGGCACCACCGGCGGGCCCGGGCACGTCGACAGCAACCCGAACGACAGCCGCGTCTATATGGTCGCGATCCCCAAAAATCTGGCGGTCACGATGCTGGTCTCGGGGCAGATCGGCTATGACGCGACCTCGGCGCAGGTCGATCCCAACGGCGCCGTCCGCCTGTCGGCAGGCTATAACATCACCAATGGCGAGGTGAACGACACGCCGGTGAATAGCGTCGCCGCGAACATCACCGTCGGCGACACCTTGTTCAGCAGCAGCGTCGTGGCGCGCGCCAGCGGCACCTTCGCCGGTCAACCGGTGGACACGATCCCGGTCAGCACCCCCCCGACCCCGCAAACCGGCAAGATCATCGTGCGCGGCGACGCCGATTTCGGCGGCGACGCGGGCGCGACATTGACCGCCGGGGCAGATCAGGCGATCGAAGTCGACGGCGCCTTGTCGCTCCAGTCGCTGGGCCAGTTGCAAAGCGACGGGTCGCGGCAGGGCGGCAATGCGGCCCTGTCGGTCCTCGGCGGCTCGGTCACCGCGGGATTCGTCACCGTCGCGTCGATCGGCGCGGGGGGCATCGGGACCGGCGGCGATGGCGGGAGCGGCGTTGGCGGCAACGCCACCGTTCTGATTTCCGGCACCGACAGCGCGCTCACCACCAACGGCCTGAACGTCCAATCCTTAGGTATCGGCGGCGGCGTTACCTTCGACTCTAGCGGCGTCGGGACCGCGGTCGACAACAGCGGCAATGGCACCGGCGGCAATGCGACGCTGACCGTCGAAAACAGCGGCACGCTTTCCGTCAACGGATTCGTCAGCGTCGCAGCGACCGGTATCGGCCAGACCGGCAACATCCAGTCGGGCAGCGGCACTGGCGGAACAGCGCGGATTGGCGTGACCGGTGCCGGAACCTCGGTCAACATGCTGGGAACCGGCGTCAGCGCCGATGGTGTTGGCGGCAGCGGCATTTCGCAATCGGGGACCACCATTTCGACCCAGAACGGCGGCGCAGGTAGCGGCGGCACCGCGGCGATCGACATCAACGTCCCCGCCGCGACAACTGTCGACCTTGGCGCCGTCACTATAGCTGCCAACGGCAGCGGCGGTGGCAGCAGCGGCATAGAGGGCGCGACTGGCGCCGACGGGACCGGCGGCACGGTCACCCTGGCGGTCGATGGCGGCATCGCGGTCAACATGAGCGACCTGCTGCTCACCGCGGCGGCGGCCAGCGGCGGCGCGACGACACCCAGCAACCTGACCTCTGGCTCGGGCGATGCCGTGGGCGGCACCGTCACGATTGCAGTCGCGAACGAGAGCGGCATCATCAACGACGGCAACACGGCGATCAACGTCAGCGGCGTGACCGGGGTCGCCAACAATATCGGCAGCGGCATCGGCGGCGATGTGATTGTGCGCGCCGCCACCGGCGGCCTGTTTTCGACCGATGGCAATGTGGACATCAATGCCGTTGGCGGCAATTTTGTGTCGTCGGGTGTTTTCGCCGCAGGCATCGCGCGCGGTGGCGACGTCGACCTGACCGCCGATGGCGGCACGATTACCACAGGGTCGATTTTTGTCGATACGACGGCCCAGCGACCCAATGCCGAAACCAGCGGCGGCACGGTGACGGGCGGCACGATTGACCTGATTGCAACCAACAACGGTACGATCAGCGCGACGAACAGCGGCGGCTTCAACGAATTTTACGCATCGGCATCCAGCGGCAGCGCACCCAGCGATGTCGCCACGACCGGCGGCACGATTCAGGTGATCGCCGATGGCGGCACCATCACGATGGCCAATTTTGCCAACTTCGCCGCGACCGGCGTGTCCGGCGGCAATTCGGCCGTCGGCGCTTCACCGATCGAATCGGGGATCGGCGGGACCATTCTGGTCCGGGTGCGCAACAGCACCACCGGCACCGGCAGCATGACTTTCGACGACATCTTCTTTGAAGCGAACGGTGCCACCCAAAGCTTTTCCGAAGGTGTGACGGCGGGCAATGGTGCCGCAGGCGCCGTCGGCGGCACCGCGACCTTTGACATGCAAAGCGGTACCTTTACCGCCACCGAATTGAACGTCAGTGCCGATGGGTTCGGCGGCAGCGTCGCCGGGGCAGGACGCGGCGGGGCGGCGACATTGACGCAAACCGGCGGCACAATCACGGTCGGCACGCTGTCGGTGTCGGCGTCGGGACGCGGGGGTGTCGATACCGCCGTTTCCGGCAACGGGGTCGGCGGCAGCGCAACGCTGAACCTCTTCGGTGGGACATTGAACGGTGGCAATGTGTCGGTGTCCGCCAATGGCGAAGGCGGCGCTGGGGCCAATGGCAATGACGATGATCCGGCGAACCCCACCCCGACGGGCGCCGGGGGTGTTGGCCAAGGCGGCAACGCGACGATCAATATCGACGGCAGCGCGGTGATCCAAACCGCAACGCTTGCGGCCTATGCCAATGGCGAGGGCGGCGAAGGCGGCACTTATTTCGCCTTCAACAGTGTCGCTGGTGACGGAGGCGATGCCGGGGACGGCATCGGCGGAACCGCAACGATCAATATCATATCGGGTACGCTGACCACGGGCGACCTGATTGCCAATGCCGGCAGCGTCGGCGGCGACGGCGGCAATGTGTTTGCGTCCAGCAGTTCGGGATCGGTCACCGGGATCGGCGTCGGCGGCGCGGGCGGCAACGGCCAAGGCGGCACCGCGACGATCGATTTCGCGACCAGCTTCATCGCCACTGGCACGGTCACCAGCGCGTCGACCGGCGCAGGCGGTATCGGCGGCTCCGGAACCGTGGGCGGCGACGGCGGCGGCGGCAGCGGCGGGCTGGCGCAAGTCATCGTTACCGATTTCGATGCGGGCGCGCTGGCGATGACGGTCAACGCGTCGGCCGTCGGCGGAAACGGCGGCTTTGGCGATGACGGTGCAGGCGGCGATGGCGGCAGCGCCAGCGGCGGTACCGGGCGGATCGAGGCCGACGGCGCCAATGCAAACATCAGCGTCGCGCAGGCCAATTTCGTCACCGCGGCCACCGGCGGCAACGGCGGCAGCGCCAATAGCAGCTTCTTCTCGGAAGAACTCGTCGGCGCGGCAGGGGGCAACGGCGGGAACGGCACGGGCGGCACGCTTGAAATCGCCGCCAGCAACGGCGCAACCGTCACCATCACCCCCGAAACCAGCGGCATCATTTCGCTCAGCAGCGCCGGGACCGGCGGCATCGGCGGCTTCGGCGCTTTCAACGGCTTCGGCGGTATGCGGGTCGGCGGCGACGGCGGCACCGGTGGCGGCGGAGCGGGGGGCACCGTCCGTCTGGCGGCCAATGGCGGCACCATCACGTCAAACGGCACCGCGGTCGACATCAATGTCAGCGGCGTTTCGGGGCTCGGCGGCACGGGCGGCTCGGGTTCTGCGGGCAATGGCGCCAACGGCGGCGCGCTCGGCACGACGGGTGGCCGCGCGCTCATCGACGCCTTGGCCACATCGTCGGGAGCGAGTGCAATCAATCTGGGCACGACGACCATCGCCGCCAACGGCGACGCAGCGGGCCGCATCGAGATCCGCAGCGACGGCTCGATCAGCTTCGCCAGCCTGACGGCGGAAGCGCTGGGGACGGCGCCGTCGACCAACAATGACACCGACGAAGCCCCCGCGGGGATCTTCTTTGCCGCGACTGGCGGCACCATCGCCACGGCCGGCGATATGACGCTGACCACCGGCAGCTCGTTCGGGGCCTATGGCCAATCGAACGGCACCGTCACCGTCGGCGGCGACCTGGCCATTTCAGCGGCCGACCAGATCGACATCCGCCACGACTTCCGCGAGGGAACCGCGCCGACGATCAGCGCGACCGGCAGTTTCGCCGCGACCGCAGCCAGCATCAGCGGCGCGCCGGGCAGCTTGCTGGCCGCGGGTGGCAATTTGTCGCTCACCTCGACCCTTGGGGGCATCGGTGTCGATCAGCTCGAAGCCAACAATATCGTCATCACCGCCGCGGGCGCGGCGTCGGTCGAACATGCCGAAGCGGTCAATGACTTCACCGCCAGCGGCGCCAGCTTCCGCACCGGGCTCAACTCGATCATCACCGGCGGCGACATCCTCGTCACCTCGCCCGGCGCGGTCGATCTGGGCAATTCGACCGCGGGCGGCTTTGTACAGGTCAACGGCCAGTCGATCGCCTTCAACAACATCGATGCCGGGGCATCGGTGTCGCTGACCGCGACCGGCAATGTCGCGGGCGCCGACGGGATCAGCGGCGGATCGATTGATGCGGGGGGCAACGTCAATCTCCTCGCGACGCGCATCGCGATCACCGGCACGATTACCGGCGCATCGTCACTGTTTGCGGCCAGCAGCGCCGGACCGATTGCGATCAACCTGGCGACGATCGCCGACGATATTGCGATCTCGGCCCGCGGCGACATCACCGGCACCTATAATGCGGTCGGCAATGTCCGGCTGCGGTCGGGCGCCAACATCAATGCGTCCGCCAACGCGACCGGCTTTGAAAGTTCGAGCAGCGGCACGCCGATCGCGGCAAGCGTGTTTGCCGACGCCGTCGGCAACGTCACACTCGCCAACAGCAGCGCGACCGGCATGTTCGGCGTCAACGCTGGCGGATCGGCGTCGCTCAGCGGGGTGAATGCGGGCGAAGACATTCTGGTGCTGGCGGCGACGACCGCTGCGCTGACCAACCTCACCGCAGGCGACGACCTCACCGCGATCGCCGCGGGCGGCGTCATCGCCAATGGTCTGACGACCACCGGCGCCGGACCCGACAGCGCGACGCTGACCTATATTCCGCCCAGTCCCGTGACACCGGGCGGTTTCCAGATCAACGCATCGCCGCCCAACCAGTCGAACATTGTTCTGACTGCATCGGCGGGCAGCATCAGCGGCAGCAACATGGATGCGTTCGACAATCTGGCGCTCAACGCGTCGGGCGCGGTAAACACCACCGGCACACTGGCGTCGGGCCTCGCGACCACCATCACTGGCGACAGCATCACATTCGCCGCAATCGATACCGGTAGCACGGTGAATCTGACCGCCACCAACGCGATCAGCGGCGCCAACATCGCCGCGGGCAGCGACATCAACCTTGTCGGCGACAACATCGCGCTGTCCGGCGCGGTGACCGGAGGCGCCAACTTCTTTGCCTTTGGCCTCGGCGGCGCCGTGGCGGTCAACGATGCGGACGTCGCCGGAACGATCTCGATCTTCGCGGACGGAAATTTGACCGGCAACTATGTCGCTGGCGGCGACATCCGGCTGAATTCCAACGCAAATATTGATGCGTCGGCGACCGCAAATGGCGGCTTCGCCGATACCATCGGAATTGCGACCCAGGGTAATCTTTATGTCGAGGCCGCGGGCAACGTGGTGCTGACCAACAGCGCCGCCGCGCGCATGTTCGGTGTCAGCGCGGGGGGGGGCGCGACCATTTCCGGCGGCAATGCGGGTGAGGACATGCTTGTCATCGCCGCGACAAATGCGTCGCTCAACGGCGTGACCGCTGGCGATGATGTCGACGTGCGCGCCGGCGGCGATCTGACCGCGGCAGGCATCACTGCGACCGGTGCCGCGCCCGATACCGCCATGCTGGGCTTTGTCGCGGGCAACGGCTTCACGATCAGTTCGGGCGAAGGTGTCTCGGCAACCAATGGCTCAGACATCATCCTGTCGGCAGGCGGCGCGATCGGCGCATCGGCTCTGTCGGCGGGCGACGATATCTTTGCCGCCGCGCCCGGCGCGATCGCGATCAACGGCGCGACCACCCTTGGCCTGGGCGCCACGGGCGGCAGCAGCGATATTCGCACCCAGGGCGGCGACACCACGCTGGCAGGGCTCAATGCCTTCACCGACGTCCTTGTGACCGCAACCGGCGCCTTTAACGCGACCGGCACCGTCGCCGCGGGCCGCAACATTGCGGTCACCGCGACATCGGCCAATCTGGAAACGCTGCCCAGTCCCGGCGGCAGCTTTGTCAGCACCCTCGAAGCGGGAGCCAATCTGTCGGTCATCACTTCGGGCGACATCATTGGCGGCCGCGTCCGCGCCGGGGGCGACCTGACGCTGACCGGCGACAGCATCGACATCACCCGCGCCGAGACCACCGGTACGGGGCAACTGACGCTGACCGGCGCCAGCGGCGTCAATTCGACCAACATCCAGGCGGGCGGCGCCACATTACTCAATGCCAGCAACGGCGCGGTGACCTCCGACGGGCTGATCTCGACCGGCCCGGTCACCGCGACTGGCGACAGCATCAACCTGCGCACCGGGGGCGATATCGTCTTTGCCGTCCTCGACGCCGATGTCGGCGACGCGGTGGTGCGCACCAGCTCGGGTTCGTTGACCGTCACGTCGGGCGTCGTCGCCGGACGGGCCGCGCTGAGCGCGGAGAGCGGCGACGATATCATCATCGGCCAGCTGGCGGCGAATGTCGCCGATGTGACGACGCAAGGCGACATCACCGTCAACACGCTGCTGACGGCGCGCAACATTTCTTTGCAATCGAACGACATCACCATCGCCAGCGGCGCGCGCGTCGGCACGGCGGGCAGCACCGAAACGCTGTCGATCGAAAACAACGACGTGTTCAGCCAGACCTTCGTCGGCGGTACCGGGACGCGGAGCGGTTTCCACCTCGACGCCAATGAACTGACCCGGCTGTTCGGCACGAATATCGAAATCTTCGCGCCCGATGTTCAGGTCGTCAGCGGCAGCTCGGTCGGCAGCAGCACCCCGCCCGACCTTATCGTCGACAGCTTCACCCTCGCGGGCGGCGCCGCCGGATCGAACCTCGGCGCCAACGGCGCGCTGACCATCCGCACCCCGGGCAAGATGCGGGTGATCGGCAACGTCCAACTGACCGGCCTGTCCGACACCAACGCGCTCAACCTGTTCGCCGACGACGCGCTCGAGGTGATTTTGGGGCAAGGGACGGTGCGGCTGGTCAACGGCAGCAACGCCGCCGGACAGCTCAACATGGTGTCCGACGACATCATCGTCGCAACCACCGCCGCGATCAACGACGTCGGCGCCGCGACGACAACCGACGCGATCGAAACGCGCCTCGCGCAGAACGACGGAGTCGTGCTCAACGAAGGATCGCTGTTCGCGCGCGGCATCCGCGCCGAAATCATCGGCGGCTTCTATGTCCAGAACAGCGGTGCTGGAACCGACTTCGCCAGCCGCCGCGGGCTGACCTTTGGCGCGGGCGGACTCGACGTCTTGACCGAAGGCAGCGGCTCGCGGATCGTCATCAACGGGGTTCAGCTTGGCGCGAGCGGCCAGGTGACGGGGCTCGACACGGTGCCGTTTCTCACCATCGGTGGATCGGCACCGTCGGCGGGCGGCTTCGATCCGCGCTCGACCTTCAACGGGTGCTTCATCGCCAACCCCGCGGCCTGCGGCGTCCTGCCGCCACCCGAGCCCGAGTTTGAATCGAGCTTCCCGGTTCAGGACGTCATCGAGGAAGAAGCCGATGCCGAGGATGAGGATGGCAACGGCCAGAGCCTGCCCGTGCCGCTGATCACGATGCGCGACCTCGATCCGCTGAGCGGCGAACCTTTGCTCGACGATCCGGTGACGGGCGCGGGTAACGACGATCTGTGGACGCCAACGGAGGAGCCATAAGGCTTTCGGTTGACGGAGCCGCTCGGGGCGGGGCATGGGCGCAGGCATGACCGACGCCCTTGCCCCGCAGCCGCTGATGCTGTTCAACAGCCTGACGCGCCAGCTGGAAGAATTCCAGCCCGTCCACCCCGGTGAGGCACGCGTCTATTCCTGCGGACCGACGGTCTATAACTACCCGCACATCGGCAACATGCGCGCCTATGTCTTTGCCGACACGCTGGGGCGCACGCTGTCGTTCAAGGGCTACAAGCTCACCCACGTCATCAACATCACCGACGTCGGCCATTTGACTGACGACGCCGATGCGGGTGAGGACAAGATGGAAAAGATGGCTGCGGAGAAAGCGCAGTCGATCTGGGACATCGCGCGCCATTATACCGAGGCCTATTGGGCCGATGTGAAGGCACTCAACATCCGCCAGCCCGCGCACTGGTCGATCGCCACCGATTACGTGCCGCAGATGATCGAGTTTGCAAAGGCGATTGCCGACAAGCATTGCTATGAACTGGAGGGCGGGCTCTATTTCGACACCTCGACGGTCGCCGATTACGGCGCGTTGGCGCGCGCGAAAACCGAGGATGGCGAGGGCCGCATCGAAGAAGTCGAAGGCAAACGCCACGCCGCCGACTTCGCGATCTGGCGCAAGACCCCGGCGGGCGAGTCGCGCCAGATGGAATGGGACAGCCCCTGGGGCCGCGGCGCCCCCGGCTGGCACCTCGAATGTTCGGTGATGTCCGAAGCCCTGCTCGGCTTTCCGTTCGACATCCACACCGGCGGCATCGACCACCGCGAGATCCACCACCCAAACGAGATCGCGCAGAACCAGGCGCACAGTTGCAGCGACCACGAGGGCGCGCGCATCTGGATGCACAATAATTTCCTGATCGAACGCAGCGGCAAGATGAGCAAGAGCGCGGGCGAATTCCTGCGCCTGCAACTGCTGATCGACAAGGGCTACCACCCCCTCGCCTATCGCCTGATGTGCTTGCAGGCGCATTATCGCAGCGAGCTGGAGTTTTCGTGGGAGGGGTTGCGCGCAGCGCTGACGCGGTTGAAGCGGATGGTGATGCAGATCCGAAAACTGAAAGATTTAGCCGGAAGCGCGAAAGCGCTCGGCGTGCGCGACGACCATTCGGACGACAACCTAGAGCACTTTGCACGGGCCATCTACGACGATCTCAATACGTCGGGTGCGTTGACGCATTTTGAGGCTGTCGTGTTCAATGGTCCCGGCAGCATTCCAATAAATCTGGAAGGGCGTGATGATCTTATTGCCCAAACCTGCGCTAAACGTCTCGCGAATATAGGTAAGATGGACTGTGTCCTTGGACTGAACATTTTGGGCTTGGCGCGCGAAGAGCTACGCATTCGTCCCAAAGCCGCCGAAATCGACGAGCAAGCGATTCGCGAACTCTTGGAAACGCGACAGCTTGCACGCGAGCAGAAGAACTTTGCGCAAGCCGACGAGGCCCGAAGCATTCTAATGGCTCATCACGTCGAAGTGATGGACGGCGACCCGCTCGGCTGGGACTGGCGGCTCGACGCCAATTAGAGGCTTGTCCCGGTCTCGCGGGCTGCTAGCTTCGTTGCATGTCGCAACTGATCTGCTGGCTGCTCGTCGGTCTTGTCCATCTGATCCCCGCGCTCGCGCTGGTCCGCCCGGCGTTGATCACGCGCCTCTATGGCATCGCGCCCGACAGCCCGATCTTCCTGTTGATGCACCACCGAGCGGCGCTGTTCTTCGCGGTGCTCGTCGCGTGCGTCTGGGCGGCGTTCGACCCCGGCGGGCGCAAGCTCGCGACCTTGCTCGCGGCGATCTCGATGCTCAGCTTCCTGTTTCTCTATCAGTCATACGGGCGCCCCGCGGCGCTCAGTACCATCGCGCTCGTCGATCTGATCGGCCTTGTCCCGCTCGCCTGGGCGGGCTGGCACGCATTTCAGCAGTAGGAAAATTATGACCAAGACCGTCACCGTCCTGTCGGGACTCATCCGTCCGCTCGTCGAAAACCGCCTGCCCGACTGGGTCGAACCGCGCTTTTTCCAGTCGAAGGACGAGGCGCTCGCGCTCGCGCCCGACGCCGAAATCGGCTGGTTCGATATGTACGATAAAAGGGACATGGCCGCGGTCATCACCACCGCGACGCAGCTCAAATGGCTGAACTCGATCTACGCCGGGGTCGACGGCATGCCGCTCGACCTGCTCGCCCAGCGCGGCACAATCGTCACCAACGGCGCCGGGATCAACGCGATCACCATCGCCGAATATGTCGTGATGGGGATGCTGACCGTCGCCAAGGGCTACCGCGACGTCGTGCGCGCGCAGGAGCGCCGCGAATGGTTGATGGACTCGCCCGGCAAGGTCGAACTGTTCGGGTCGAAAGCGCTGCTGCTCGGCTATGGCGCGATCGGCAAGCTGATCGAGGAGCGATTAAAGGCGTTCGCGGTCGACGTGACCGTGGTGCGCCGTTCGCCCGGCCCGAATACGCTGACCCCCGACCAATGGCGCGCCCAGCTAGGAGATTTCGACTGGGTGATCCTGGCGGTCCCGGCGACTCCCGAGACCGACGGCATGATCGGCGCCGAGGAACTGGCAGCGATGAAGCCGACCGCGACGCTGATCAACATCGCGCGCGGCAGCGTCGTCGATCAGGACGCACTCGTCGCCGCGCTGAACGAACAGCAGATCGCCGCCGCCTTCCTCGACGTCACGACCCCCGAACCGCTGCCCGCCGATGACCCGCTGTGGAGCCTCGACAACGCCCACATCACGATGCACCTGTCCGGCCGCGCGCAGGACAAGATGTTCGTGCGTTCGGCGCAGCGGTTTCTGGAAAATCTGGACCGCTGGAATAGGGGCGAGGCGGTCGAGCCGCGGGTGGATTTGACGCTGGGGTATTGACCCGCCGTGGGTTGAAATAATCCGTTCGCCCTGAGCTTGTCGAAGGGCCGTTCTTTCTTTTGACGCCGCAAAGAAGAATGACGGTGCTTCGACAAGCTCAGCACAAACGGATTTGGGGATCGTGCGGGTCTATCGCACGATGCTCTAGGCCGGCCGCTCCGCCTTCAACTCGCGCACCAGCGGCTGCAGATGCGCGTCATATTTCGCCAGCATCGTATGCGCCCCGGCAAAATCGTAAAAGCTGACCAGTTCGCGCCCGTTCCAGCGGTGGAGCGCATAGGCCGGGTCTTCGGCGACAATCATCGGGCGGTCGTCGGGCCGCTCGGCATCAATCGGGCGCAGATCAAGCGAGACCTGCGGTGCGGTCGAGGAGCAGATGGCGACGGTGCGCCCCTCCCACGCCACGGTCACGCTGCGATGCAGGTGACCGCAGATCAGCCCGCGCACTTGGCTGTGTTTCCGCACGACGTCGGTAAAGGTCTTGACCCACGGTTCATCGGGATGGGTGTTCATCCATTCGATCCCGCTCTCGATCGGCGGATGGTGCATCACGATATAGGTCGGCTTGGCGGGCTCTTTCGCCAGTTCGGCGTCGAGCCACGCCGCGCGCGTTTCACAAAAGGCGCCGCCATGGCGGCCTTCCTCCAGCGTATCGATCGTCACCAGCCGCAATTCGGGCAGGTCGATCGCATATTGGACAAAACCGTTGCCGTCGTCGAGGCCGGGAAAGCGCGCATGAAAATTCTCGCGCAGATCATGATTGCCGACGCTGACCCACACCGGAAAGGGACAGCGTGAAAAGGCGGTGGCGAGGCGGCGATAGCTTTCTTCGTCGCCGCGATCGGTGATGTCGCCAGTCGCGAGCAACAGATCGGGGCGGTTCGGCCCGTCGATCAGCACGTCGAGCACCTCATCGAGCCGCTTGCGGTTATATTCGGCCGGATTGTCCGGATCGAACCCCAAATGGATATCGGTGATCTGCGCGATCAGCACATCCGTCCCCTGCTCCGGCCTGTGATCGGCCCCGGTCCTAAACCTATCCGCCCCGACTTGCCCCGTGCAAAGCAGGTGTGCGCCACGTCACTTTGTACAGGCTCCGCCCGCCGGCTCCTGTGATCAGGCTCACACCATAGGTAGCACGCAGGGGTTTATTTGTGATTGCCGCGGCGTTTACCTTCCGCTGACGGTTGGGAACCCACGGCTGGCCGCCGTCCGAATGATATTCATGGCACATCGCGCACGGCGATTCGGTCGCGGTTTCGACCTTCACCAGCCGCGCCCCATCCTCGCCAACATGGCAGTCGCGACACTGGCGCAGGCCGGGGACGAGCAGGTCGGTCGATGTTTTCGACGCGGGCGCCGCAGTGTGGCAGTCGGCGCAGTCGGTTTCGCGGTGCGCGTCATGGTCGAACCAGCCCTTTTGCAGGTAGCGCGCGGTCTGGTTCACCGCCGCCACGCGCCAGTTGTTCCCGGCTTGCGGCGCAAAGATCGTATGGCAATCGTAACAGGCGCCGCCTTTCGAGAACACCGCGCGCACGGCGTCCTGCGCCCGGCTCGGCCGCACCGCGACTTCGTTGAAATAGATGCTGTACACCTGCCCCTCGGCATAGGCACCCGGGCGCCGCCGCTGCATTCCGCCGAGTTGGAGCGGGCGGGCGGGCGGGGCCGAGCGGTAATAGGCGGTGAGGTCGGCGACGACCTGATCGGGCTCGCCGTGACGCAGCGTCCGCGTCGTGCCGCCGACGGTCTCGAACGCCAAGCTGTGGCACATCGCGCAATCGCGTTCCATTTCGACCGGCTTGACGCGCACCCCGTCGGCCTCGACGCGGTGGCAATTTTCGCATTCCAGCTTTTGCCCGAAGTCATAACGCCCGCGGAAACTTGCCGCCATCCGTGCGACCCCTCCGGTCGCTTGCAGGTGAACATCGTGCGGGAATTTCAGCCCGTTGTAATCGACCGTCCCCTTGCCGGGCGCCGCGCGTGCCAGCTTGGCGCCGGGTGCGGCGCGGGTCAGCGGGCGGAATTCGGGGTGGCCGGTACCGAAATCACTGGCGTCGGCCAGCGTCGTCGGATGCCCCGCAGTCTTCAGCCGCCCCTGCATTCCGTTATGGCAATCGGCGCAGAATTTCTGCGGCGTCGCGGGCATCGGCCCGGCGCCCTCATGCTCGGTGTGACAATCGACGCAGCGCCCCTGCGGCCGATTGAACACCTCGCCAACATTCGCCAGCATTTTGTCGAACCCGCCGTCGGGCGCGCGCGCGGCGAGCAACATCGCGGTCGGCGCCCCGGCGTGCGCGGTGCTCATCGCCTTATGCTCGCCGGTGTGGCAGCTGACGCACGCGGTGTCGGTCACCGCGACGAACGGTTCGACATGGCACGACTGGCAGTCGTCTTTCAGGCCGGCGTGCGCGCTCGAAAGCGGTCCCGACGACCAGCTGCTGTCGGCGTGGAAACCGTCGGGGCGCTCATCGACGCTCTTGTAGCTGTACCAGGCCCAGATCGGCCCGACCAGAAAGGCAAGCAGCATCAGCAAGCCGAACGCCCACGCCCCGATGCGCTTGCCGAACATCACGCTTTGCAGCGAAAACGCCTTGGCTTCGTCGACATCTTTCGACGATTGCGACAGCTCGTCG